>Ga0193719_10000458_pt1 | contig 15332 bp, 14 predicted proteins | sample U2a2metaG_FD_160103 | JGI IMG/M metagenome (GOLD analysis project Ga0193719, IMG submission 160103) | Soil microbial communities from a riparian zone of the East river system, Colorado, United States - U2a2 | ecosystem: Environmental > Terrestrial > Soil > Riparian zone | place: USA: East... | reverse complement strand
GCGAAAACGGCACGGGCACATCCATGGCGCCCATACGTTTCACCGGCGCATCGAGATAATAAAACGCGCCGTCGGCGATCACCGAGGCGATCTCCGCGGTGACCCCGTAACTCTCGTAGCCTTCGTCGACGACGATCGCGCGGCTGGTTTTTTTCACTGATTCGATCAACGTTTGCTTGTCGAGGGGCACCGTGGTTCTGACATCAACAACTTCGGCGCTGATGTTGCTTTCGGCCAGATTCTCCGCTGCGGCGAGGGCTACGTGAACCATACTACTTGTAGCAACCAGAGTGATATCGCGGCCGGCGCGCTTGACATCGGCGACTCCCAAAGGAATCGTATATTCCTCCTGCGGCACCGGACCCTTTAACTGGTACATCATTTTGTCTTCGAAGAAGACCACCGGATTGTCGTCGCGGATGGCGCTCTTGAGTAGGCCTTTGGCATCGTACGGTGTGGCCGGGACGACAACTTTCAAACCGGGAACATGGCTCACCCAGGCGTGCAGGCTCTGGCTATGCTGCGCGGCGGAGCGGCGAGTGGCGCCGAGGGTCGTGCGCAATACCAGCGGTACTTTGAGTTTGCCGCCGGACATGTAATGGATCTTCGCGGCTTGATTCACCAGCTGATCCATCGTCAAAGTTAGAAAATCGCCGAACATGATGTCGACGACGGGGCGCATGCCGGTCATGGCCGCGCCGACGCCGATGCCGGCGATGCCAGCCTCGGAAATCGGCGAGTCGATGACGCGCTTCGTGCCGAATTCGTTCGCCAGGCCCGATAGTACCTTAAACGGAGTCCCTGCTTCGGCGACGTCTTCGCCGATGATGAACACGGTGGGATCGCGGCGCATCTCCTCGGCGAGACCTTCATTGATTGCCTGACCGAAGGTGATCTCGCGTGTTCCGATGCTCGGTTTTGCGGTGGCGTTAGGCGTAGACATGCTGATCTACTTCGTCCGGATTAGGATACGCTGCGTTAAGCGCAAAGCTTACCCCTGCTTTGATTTCTGTCGAGATTTCATTTTCGATCTTATCAAGAGATGCGAGGTCCAGCAGTTTATTTTTTTTCATCCAATCGGCGAGCAGTTTGAGCGGATCGCGTTGCGTCTTCCACTCTTCTTCTTCCTTTTTTGAGCGGTAGTAAGAGCGGTCTATATCGCCGACATGGTGGCCGTGAAAGCGGTAGGTGTTGCATTGCAGAAATGCCGGCCCCGCGCCGCTGCGGGCGCTGTTCACCGATTTCAAAGCTGTGGCATGAACCGATCTCACGTCCTGTCCGTCGATCGATTCCACGTGAATTCCGAAGGCAGCGGCCCGCGCTGTCACTTCACCCGCGGTGGTTTCACTGTAATGGGTGTACTCGTTGTACTGGTTGTTCTCGCAGACGTAGATAACCGGCAACTTCCAGAGCGAGGCCATGTTCATGGTTTCGTATAGCAGCCCTTGCCCCAGGGCACCGTCGCCAAAAAAACAAACGGCGACTTGATCCGTATTACGCATCTTGATTGACATCGCGGCGCCGGTGGCGATTCCTGCGCTGCCGCCGACGATGGCGTTAGCGCCGAGGTTGCCGGTATCCTGGTCGGCGATGTGCATGGAGCCGCCCTTGCCGCGACAGTATCCGGCTTCCTTGCCTAGCAGCTCGGCGAACATCTTGTCGACCGACGCTCCCTTAGCTAAACAATGGCCGTGGCCGCGGTGGGTACTCGTAATGTAATCATCTCGCCGCAGCGCTTCACACACGCCTACGGCTACGGCTTCTTCGCCGATGTAGAGATGGGCGAGCCCCGGCATCTTGGCACCGAGATAGAGCTGATTGACCTCTTCTTCGAACAAGCGGATCTTGAGCATTTGGCGGTAGAAGCGGAGCCAGCGCTCGTCGCGTACGGCGCCGGTTTTGACAGCCGTCAATTTGGATTTCTTGGGTAGAACCATCAGCTATTCCCAAAAGAAATTGGAGTGCGGGGGTATTGGCCATTCCGAAACCCATCTCTCCAACACTCCATTATTCCAGTCTCCCAGTCTTCTCCCCTGCCATCCGCGCCAGCGCTTCGAACAAGATCGCAAAATCTTTCTCCGCCAAGCCCATGGCGCGTGCGGTGGTGAGCATTTCATTGGTAACTGCCGTGGTCGGCAGCGGGACATCGAGCTGACGGCCGAGCTCCAACGCCAAAAGCATGTCTTTCTGCATCATATTGACATCGAACCAGGCTTCATCCGGCATGTTCAGGACAAACGGGCCTCGGTATTTCACCATCGGCGAGGCGATCACGCTGTTTAACAAAACGTCGACTGCGGTTGCACGCGCGATGCCGCTCTTTTGCGCGAGCAGAACCCCTTCGCTAAATGCCAGCATTTGCACCGCTAGACTTAAATTAGTGGCGATCTTCATCGACACGGCAAGACCGTTAGTACCGACATGCGTGACCTTGGGGCCGATCGCTTGAAGGATTGGAAGCGCATTCTCAAAGGCTTGAAGATTGCCGCCGACCATGATCGATAGCTTTCCTTCTTCAAGCGTGATCACACTGCCCGATACCGGAGCGTCGAGCATCTGCGCGCCCTTGGCTTCCACTTGCTTCGCGGTGGCACGGCTTGCCGCCGGGCTCAACGTGCTCATGTCGATGTAAATTTTTCCTGGAGCGAGACCGGCTAAAATGCCATTCGGTCCGTTCGTAATCGCCTGAAGGGCTTCGGTATTCGTAACCATCGAAAAAGTGATATCGGCAGTCTTCGCAACGATGCACGGTGATTCACCCCATTGCATGCCCGCATCTAGCAATCCTTGAGCCTTCGATTTGGTGCGGTTGTATCCGGTGACCTTATGACCTGCGGCCAGAAGACGTTGTACCATGCGGCTTCCCATCACACCGAGACCAACAAAGCCTAGATTTGCCGTAAGACCCTCCCGCGCGAATAATCCCTATAACCGATCTCAAGCTTTATTGTATAGCGATTTTTGAAGCCGGCGGCCAGAGTTCACCTTAACTCGGTCATTCACCCAGGCGGCGCAACGATGAGTGCCGATCTCGCGCAGGCAGGAATACTTTACGATCATGGTTCATGATCATCGAATAGCAAACAAATCGCCTGAATGTCGCTTGCCCAGCCGGTGGACAAGAAAGGGTTGAGACTAGGTAGGCGGGTTTCTCGAGAGTATCGTTGCAGTTGAAGAGCTGAAAATATCGGGCTCAGAAAAAAGATCGTCTAGAGTTCGCGGTGGCGACCGATTTCGATTTGATCGTTCGACGGCAGATGATTCAGAACCTCCACCAAGGTCTCGTATTTTGCCGGTTTCGTGAGATGAGCGTCGAACCCGGCTTCCTTAGTACGCTCGCGATCCACCTGCTGTCCCCAGCCCGACAGAGCGATCAAAAACATATGCTTTCCCCACGGTTGCTGGCGGATTATGCGCGCGCAGTCATAGCCGTTGAGTTTCGGCATGGCAATATCGAGCACGGCCACGTCCGGATGAAACTCAGCGGCGGCATCGACGGCTTCAACACCGTTTTGTGCAATTTGGACTACATTCCCGTCTTGCCGTAACAGCCGGGCTAGGATCTCGGCGGATTGCGGGAAATCGTCGGCGACGAGAATACGGCGGCACGGCCGGTTTGCGAGCTCACCGTCGTGGTGAATCGGTTCGTAACGATCCTCCATCCATTGCACCGACAGGACCGGCAGATGAACGATGAACTCGCTGCCGCGATTCACTCCGTCACTGCGAACCTCCACCCGGCCACCGTGCATCTCGACTAGCCTGTGTACGAGTGTGAGGCCCAGCCCGAGTCCACCTTCGGCTCGGGTAAATGCACGGTCCACCTGATAAAACAATTCAAACAAATGCGGGAGATTTTCCGCCGCAACGCCGATTCCCGTATCTTTGATCCGCACGACGACCGTATCGCCAGCCGGTTCGACGTTTAGCCAGATGTGGCCCATGTTCGGTGTGTATTTCGCCGCGTTGTTCAACAAGTTCGTAAAAACCTGGGTGAGCCTCACCCGATCGGCGTCAACGAGTATGGATTGCGGCGACATGGCGATGGTGAGCTCATGCTGTCGTTGGTCGATTAATGGCCGGCTCGACTCCACCGCAGCCCGAATCACCTCGGCGAGGTTCACCGACTCCTTTTGCAAATCGAGCTTCTCGCGGGTAATACGGCTAACGTCGAACAGATCATCCGTTAAGCGCGTAAGATAATTAACTTGCCTCTCGATGATGTCCCGTCCCCATCGCGGATCGGCGTCGGGAGAGCCCGGGGTATTCTGCAACGCACTAACGTTGCGGATCAGCGACAGTGGATTGCGCAATTCATGCGCCAAGGTGGCCAGGAATTCGTCTTTGCGGCGGTCGGCGTCCCGCAGCGCGGCGTCGCTTTCCCGCAGCGTCGCATCTAGTCGCAATTTTTCGACTGCCAACCATGTGCGTTCGGCCACGATATTAACCAAAGTGTTTTCGCGCTCACTCCATTCGCGCGCGTCGCCGGTGGCGACAACCAGCGCCGAAACCAACTTACCGTCGCGCAGCAAGGGCGAAAGCACCATGCCGCGGATGCCTAACTTCTCGAAGAATTTGAAACCTCGTGCGGTGCGCTGATCAATCGCAAGTTCGGCAATGGCAACAATTTGGCCGGTCTTTGCCGCGTCGATGACCCCTGAACCGAAGTCGTTGAGCGTGTAACTACCGACCAAGGACGGCATATGCGGGTGGTAGTCGCGCTGCACGGTAAGACGATCGTTCTCGACATCGACCTCGACAAAGCCGCAGCGGCTCGCTTTCAAATGTTCGCCGAGGGCAACGGCAACCGCCCACAACAGCTCGTCGGCATCGGCGGCGAAGCGAATGCCTTCTCCAAGATCAAGCAAGAAAAGCGTGTCAGCCTCTGCTTGTTTGCGCCGGGTAACATCTCGAACTGCGACGTTTACGCCCAGCAACTCGCCATTTTCGTTGTGGACGGGGTAATAGCTGCATAGACGGTAGCCCCGCTCAGTCCGCCGCGCTGGGTGAATGGCCTGAACTTCCTCGTCGATGACCGGCCGGCCAGTCTCGATCACGCGACGGTAATGAGCTTCGATCCCATCGGCGAGTTCCGGCAGCGCCTCGCGAACGGTTTTACCGATGTAATAGTCTGGTGACTTTCCATTCATTTCCGCCAAGGCGTTGTTTATGGAGACGTAACGCAGGTCGCGGTCAACGAAACATAAACCGACCGGCGCCGAAGCATAGATGGTATTCAGGTGCGCAAGCCGTTCATTGGCGACGCGTTCGTTCTCGCGCATCACAGATTGGACATGGCGGTGGCGCACGCCCAAGACGGTGACGGTCCAGATAATCAAGGTCGCTAAACTATGATTGAGGACATGTACCCAGCTGATCAAACCGGGCGTGGTCGGTGCCATGGCGAAGTGAACGATCAGGAGCAACGTGCAGGTTGCCGCGGCGGCAATTTTTTCGCGCTTTTCAGGTAGGGCAACGACGAGCGCTAACCCGGCGAGGTAACAAATGGGAAGAGCGACCCCGATAGGCGTCCACATGTCGACCATAAATATTAAGGCCAAGAGCAACGGCACCAATAACCATAGGACTTTGTTAAGGGTGGCGAACTTCAACCGACCCGGTTTTCCCGGAATTGCTGAATTTGTCTCCGGCGAGTTTTGTCTCTGGTCACTCATGGTTGGGATCGGATCAGGCATGGGCAATGGTGTTAACGATTAACGCTTGAGTGTACCAAACGCGCTCATGGCCAACAAGGATTATCGAGTTAATCCGAGTGCTATTTGGTGCGTCCGTGGCGTATTCACGCCTGCCGTTTCGCTTGGCGATGTTATGATGCTGCTTTCCTCGCCGATGAACTTTGTCACGTTTAGGAAAAAGTAGGTGCAATTACGGAAACTGTTTCTAACCAGGTAACTGCCGCTTGACAACCCATGCAGCCCAGACAATAGATGGCTGCAGCTGCGTTTAAAGGGAGTCACGTGAATGGCGAGCAAAATAAAATACTATCGGGATTTTCGCGAACACCTGCACGCATTGGAGGAACGAGGAAAACTGATCCACGTCAACCGCGAGATCAATAAAGATACGGAACTCATGCCCCTGGTGCGCTGGCAGTTTCGCGGCTTGGATGAGCGCGAGCGCAAGGCTTTTATTTTTGAAAATGTCGTCGATACCAGAGGTCGCCGCTTCACGATGCCGGTCACGGTCGGCACGTTGGCCGCGACCACAGAAATTTACGCCATCGGCTTGATGTGCGAGCCGGATCAGATCCATGAGCGCTGGACCCAAGCGCAGCTCCAGCCGATCGAACCTGTGGAAGTCGCAAGCGCGCCGGTACAGGAAGTAGTGTGGCAGGGACGGGATTTGCTAAACGGCCACGGGCTCGACATGATTCCCGTGCCGATTTCCACCCCCGGCTTTGATAATGCGCCGTATCTCACTTCCGCCAACTGGATCACCAAGGACATCGAGACGGGCATCTATAATATCGGTAACTATCGCAGCCAGATCAAAGCCCCCGATCGCGCCGGCGGTTTTTTCGTCTCCCAGCACATGGGACAGCACTGGCGCAAATGCAAAGCCAAGGGCAAGCGGCTCGAGGCCTGCATCGCCATCGGCGTGGTGCCGAGTATCGCTTATTCGGCGACGGCAAAGATTCCCTACGACTTTGACGAATATCGTCTGGCCGGCGGTCTCGCCGGCGCGCCCATGGAGCTGGTTCAGGCGAAAACGGTTGATCTGCTCGTGCCGGCGACGGCGGAAATCATCATCGAAGGGACCATTCCCACCGACGTCATCGAACCCGAAGGGCCGTTCGGCGAATATCCCGGCTATATGGGCCACCGCTCGGTTTCGCCCTTTCTCGAAGTGAGCTGCATCACGCACCGGCGCGACGCCATTTATACGGCGCTGATGAGCCAGTTTCCGCCCAGCGAGTCGAGCAAGATCAAGCACACCGGCACGGAAAAAATTATTTACAAATTCCTGCGCCACGACAGCGGCAACGCCGCCGTGCTCGACGTCGCGCTGCACGATGAAGTGAGCGGCAGCGGGCAGGCCTACTGCGTGATAAAAATGCGCCACGGCAGCAAAGTCGACGCTTGGCGCGCGCTCAACGCTTCCGCGGGTTTCACCGGCGCCTACGGCAAGGTTTGCGTCGCGGTCGACGAAGACGTGGACATTCGCGATCCGGCGATGATCAACTGGGCGATCTGTTACAACATGAGACCCGACGAAGACGTAATCATCGCCAAGGGCAAACCGCCGGGACTCGATCCTTCGACTTATCCGCCAGGCCGGGAAAGCGAAGACAAGCGGCCCACCTGGACCTCGTCGCTCCTGATCAACGCCGTGCGGCCGTGGCCGTACACACCGGTATCGCTGCCGAAAAAAGAATTCATGGAGCGCTCCAGAAAAATCTGGGAGGAGCTCGAGCTGCCGCCGCTGAAACCGCGCATGCCATGGTACGGCTACAGTCTCGGCGTGTGGACCGACGAAGATGAAAACGAGGCCGGCATCGCGGTCAAGAGCGACTATTTCGAAACCGGCAAAAAGCAGACTGGACAGAGGAAGAAGATCTAGCTGATCTAAGCCGTCAGCGAGATCTCATCATTATTGTGATTTTTAAAAAAGCGTGAGAATCCAGCGTTTGACGGACGCCAAATATTGTTCATACGGTTGGCCCAAACGCTGAATCAATTTCCGCTCGTCGCGGCAAACGCGAAGATGAAACCAAACCGCCACGGCGATCGTGATAAGCGCGGCGAGCCAGGACCGCAAAGTTAGCGTCAGACCGGTCAAAAATATGATATGGCCCAGGTACATGGGATTGCGGCTGTAGGCGTACGGTCCGGTGTTGACGAGTCGATCCGGCGGGGTTTCCAGTCCGGGTCCGCCGCCGCCATGTGCGATCCGATAGCGGCCGCAAAGACGATACTGCAAATAACCCCAGATCAGCAGCGGAGAAAACCAAAGGTTGGGCGCGAAATTTCCACCGTGGAGAAATAACTCCCATACGAACGTCAAGACCGGATAGACGACGAAAGTTCTAATCGGCGTGCGGCTCAAAAAACGCATGAATTTTAATTCCTCGAAACGCACCGTTCGTCCGGCGCGCTGACGATCTTCCTTCCACTCGGATACGACAGCTTTAGATCATTACAGCCCAGACTCCAATGGCATTCGACCTCACCTATTTAATCATCGGCATCGCTCTGCTCGTCGCCGCGTTCGTCAAAGGAGCCACTGGACTCGGATTTCCGCTGATTGCGACCCCGACTTTGGCGCTGCTCTTGGATATTCGCATCGCGGTGACCGTATTGATTTTGCCCAATCTGTTCATGGATTCGGCGCAAGTGCTCCGCGACGGCGTGCCCTATGAAGTGCTGCGGCGCTTTAAAAATCTGATCTTGCCGACCATCATCGGGGTTTTTCTCGGCACCCTGGTGATGGTCAAAACGCCGTTGTGGATTCTCAATCTTTGCCTGGGCGTGATGGTGCTGATTTTCGTGTTTTCGAGCCTGCTGAAGTTCGATTTTACCGTCTCGCCCCGTAGGGAAAAGTTTCTTTCGCCGCTGTTCGGCTTCGTCAGCGGTTTTTTGAACGGCGTGACCAACGCCGCCGGACCGACCTTGGCGATTTATTTATATAACCTCAAGCTGGAAAAGCGCGCCTTCGTCAAAACCATCGCCACGACCTTCGTCATCACCAAGCTCACGCAGCTGGTAGCTATCTCGACCTGGAATTTTTTCAACTGGTACACGATCCGCCTGTCGATCCTGGTGCTGCTCTTCACCCTGGCGGGCTTTTACGCCGGCATCAAAGCCCAGGATCGGGTCAATCAGAAAACCTTCAATCGCGGCTTGATGGTGCTGCTGTCACTGATCGGCGTGATCTTGATCCTGCGGGCGGTTACACAAGTTGGCTGATACACTTTCATGGCCAGACATTATTGGCGGTATTTACCACTAGCTCGAGTTTTCGCCTTTGCTCATGCGGAGCAATGCGGTTGCCGATAATGGACGAAGCGAAACCGCATTGAGGGCTGAGTCCCAGCCGGTCTTTTGCAATATACCGACTCGCTTCGACAATTCGTCGTGACAATAATTCGTCGGCTTCGAGATCCGCTTTCTTCGTCGTTACCAGCCCTAAGACGACGAATTTGTCATCCGGGACATTCTGCAATGGTTCGAAGGAACCGGATCGGGCGTCGTCGTACTCTAATAGCAATCGCTGGGCATTGACGCGACGAAACAAACCGCGGCTGATCCCTTCGTAACCACCTTTGGACAGCCACCGACTGCCTTGGTTACCGCGTCAAACGTGAAAACCGAACGTAACGTCGTGAAAACCCCTCATCACCGCATTGTCGAGCTCGATGCCAAGGGATAACCACTTGTCGAAACTCCAACCGAGCTTTTCATAGAATGCGCGCGTCTTAGGCTCGAGCATTAGACCGTAATGGGGCGCGTCGATCTGAATGTAGGTCGCACCGAGGCGGACAAGCTCGGTAACTTCGTCGCGCAGAATCGCGACAATGTCATTCAGGAAATCATCGAGCGTCGGATAGGCATCTCGGGAATACTTCGGTGACCAGAAGTTCGCCCACAGGCCGGGACTCGGAAGCGTTATCTTGGGAATTCGATTCGTTTTGCTCTTCAGGTAAGAGAATTCATCCGCTGAGAGGGAACGAAGACGCTTGAGCTTGCCGACCGCACCGAGGCGGCGGGGCCGGCGTTTTTTCTGCACGCCGTGCTCGTCGTGCCACTGTCCCCAAAGAAAGGCGTCGAGATCGAACGCGCCAAAGCCGCTGACGGCGGCGGGCATTTGGCTCTGAAACGATTGGCGGCGCATTTCGCCGTCGGCGACGATCTCCAGGCCGACCCCCTCTTGTAACGCGATTGCCTCGTCGACGGCGCAGTCTTCTATTTCTTTGAATTGTGTCGCAGTGATCGTTCCGGCCGCGAAGTGCTTTTGCGCTGCGAGCAGCGTTGGTGGCCGAAGCAAGCTACCGATCACATCGGCATGAGCGGTGATCACGATTTTACGCAGGCCATAAAAAAGCTCCGGATCAACGTGGCGTGCGTGCGACCTGAAGCCGGCAATTGTTACAGCGCCGGCGCGTACAAGTTATCAGGCAAACCGCGAATGTAGTCGATGGTTTCTTTGAGCGAGATCACGTCGGCGTATTTCATCGCCATGTCGAACAAATTGATCTTGTGCGACGCTTGGCCACGGTCGAAAACGCATTCTTCGACCACGGAAACTTTCATATTATACGAAAACGCGTCGATGACACTGGCGCGCACGCAGCCGCTGGTGGTGGTGCCGGTGACAATCAGGCTATCGGCATGGACTTCATTAAGCATGCTCATGAGCGGCGTGCCGAAAAAAGCGCTGGGCTTTTGTTTGCGCACGACAATGTCACCCGGCCGGGGCGCGATCTCTTCGACGATTTGATTGGCTTTCTCCCATTGCGCGGTCATGTCTTCCGTGGTTCGGTTACTCTTGGCCGCCCAACCGCCAACCAAAACCGTACTGTTGGCGCGATTCTCCTCGGCGGTAGTATAAAATGTCGGCAGATGTTTTTTACGCGCTTCGGTGAGCAACTCGCGGATGTGATAAACCCCGTCCCATCCTTCTTCGCCGCAACTCGTGCGGAAGCGTTTGACCGACTCGAGAATCGGCTCGGGCTTGTCGCCGGTAAAATTGTAATTGACATCGATGATCAGCAGCGCCGGGCGCTGACCAAAACCGGCTTTCTTGCCAAACCCTGAGAGCGCAAAGACCTCTTTATCGCGTGAAGTGAGAATATCGTTCCAGCTCGACATACCGATGCTCCTTTTGTTGGTTTGTATCTCGGATGTTCATAACAAACCGCCGACGAAGTCAAGGCGATGGTTGCGCCTATTTCATTGACGCTGGTTCGGTCGATACTCTATAACGGCAACATGCGGACAAAAAATTTGAGCGCGAAGGTGTTTTTCGGTGTCGTTCTGATGATCGCAAACGGGTGCGGCTCATCCGTGGCGATCTGGACGGATGGCGAAGTGCCGTTTGTCCGCTCGACACCGGAGGTCATCGATCGCATGCTCGACCTGGCGCGGGTAAAACCGAGCGATCTTCTTTATGATATTGGCAGCGGCGACGGCGCGATCGTTATCCGGGCCGCGAAGAAGTACGGTGTAAAGGGCGTCGGTATCGAAATCGATCAGGGCTTAGTAACAAAGGCACGCGACAATGCGTTTCGGGAAAATGTCCAGGATCTTGTGGAATTTCGCACCCAGGATGCCTTCACGGTCGATGTCTCGGCTGCGACCGTAGTGACGCTGTATATGCTGCCGGATTTTAACGCTAAGCTCCGGCCGATTCTCGATCGCCAGCTAAAACCTGGGACCCGCGTTGTCTCGCATGATTATGAAATTCCCGGCTGGGTGCCGGACAAAGTGGAGACGGTAAAGGGCGACTTTATTCACGATCATAAAGTATTGCTGTTCGAAATTCGCTGAGCGCCCACGCGACGCCATTTCCGGCTAGAACCCAGGCAAGCGATAAAATTTGGCTGGGTTCGATTCCAAAATTTTCGTTTTCGCCGCCTCGCTGATGTCTTTTCTTTCCCGCAATGTCTTTTCCGCGAAACGCTCCCGGTCGCCGTGCGGCATATCGGAGCCGAACAAGATTTGTCCGTCGCCGACCAGCTCGAGAACTTGGGGCAAGAGCACGTCTTCGATTTCCGCGCTGAAATAGAGATTGCCCTTCTTGACGTATTCCATCGGCTCGATTTTCTGGATCGGCGCGGTGCGCGAGACGACATTGACGAGATTTTTTCCCGAGTGTTGAAAACGATGATGCAGTCTTTCGAGAATGAAATGCACCCATAAACAGCCTGCTTCTAGGTAGACCACGCGCAGGCTCGGAAAGCGGTCGAATATGCCGCCGCTCATCATCGACACCAAACCCATAAGCACCGGCATGGAAAACGCGATGACGCCAGAAGGGTAAACGTGCGTGTACAAATTATTAATCGATGGGCAAGCCCAGCCGACGTGAACCGCGAGGGGTAAATCCGCTTCCGCCACCGCTTCGTAAAACGGCAAGAGGCTCGGATCGTCGAGCAAACGATCTCCGGCGGTGCCTAAAATCATCATGCCCACCGCGTCCGATTTCTTCGCTTCTTTCACTTGACGCACCGCCGCCGGGACATCATCGAGATTGACTACGCCCACCCATTTGAGCCGCTCCTGACCCGATAGGACATCGCCGAGCCAACGATTGTAGGCGTCGCACATGGCGGTCACGTAATCCGGATTGCAGCTCAGCGGATAGGCGAGAAAGAGCGTCGGATACAGAACCTGGAGCCAGATGTTTTCTTCGTCCATGATCTGCAATCGCTCTTTTAGGCTCGTGAGCTCCATGCTGCCGAGAGTATCGGGCTTGCGCTGCGCGTGACGCACTGGTTTACCCTGGTAGCTGGTCGGCGTGCCAAGATTGTTGCAGCCGCGGCCGACGCGGCGCGGAAAAAGCTGTTCGTCGATCATCCAATAGGCAAGACCGTCCTCCGTGCCGGGGACCACTTGAGGCCGTTGAGCGCGGAAGGCAGGAGCGAAATACTTATCGCTGAATGTGATCGGGTTTTCTTCGACATGACCGTCGGCATCGATGACGCGCACTTTGGCATCCTCCGTTTAAATGAGCTGTTGCGATTGTTACAAGCTTCGTATCAGGGATTCAACCTGGAAGTTGGCGCAAAAGATTTGGCAGAGATCGGAGTCCTTTCAGCGATACAAAGAGTCGATGAAGCCGCTCGATTGCAATTGCCGCACGAAGGAATCATCAAAAAATTTTCTCGGCTCGCTGTCTTTTGCCTTGGGAATTCTATTGGCAAGATCGTCCAAAACCGACTGCATCGCTTCGACGGTCGTGAGTGGGACTTTGAGCATGTATTTCTGTACGTCGACGTCGTACGATTCGGCCAGTGCCGCCGGATTTGCTGTCCGTAAATACTTGCCCATCACTTTGAGGGTAAAATTCTTGTCTCGTTTGGCGCGCGCGATCGCTTCGGTTTGGGCTGTCACGTAGCGGCGCACCAGATCGGCATCGTCGCGAATTAAGCGACCGCGCGTGGTGATGCCGGTGAACGCATAAGGAATTCCCAGCGCGGCGACATCGAGCAATGCATGATGGCCGAGTTTCAACGCTTGGGTAATCGCGGGATAGGAAAGGATCCCCGCTTGAATGCGATTGCCCTGCAGAGCCGCGACCATGGATTCCATGCCGCCGACTTGAACGATGGCGACGTCTTTTTCGGGCACGAGTCCAAAGTGGCGCAGTGCGAGGCGCGCGCCGACGTCGATGGACGTGCCGAACCGGGTGATGCCGACGTTTTTACCCTTGAGTTGCTCCGCTTTTTCGATTTCCGGGCGGGCGATCAACTGCTGCACAAGAGCATCCAGCGTGGTGGCGACGATCATTACATCGGCGCCGCCGAGCGCAGCGCTTGCAGTGGTGCCGCCGGAGATCTGCAAGAACTGCACTTCGCCGGCGATCAAAGCGTTCATGCCTTCGACACCGGTGGGCGTGGCGATCACTTCCACGTCCAGGCCATGCTTGTTGAAGATGCCGGCTTCGCGCGCGATCCAGGGCGGACACATGACCGAGGACAGCGATGTAAACGCCATGCGAACTTTTTTAAGTCCTGACGATTCAGCGGCGAAAGAATTCACCGCCCAGCTGACCGTGCTCAGGATGAGCAGAAGACAGGCGACCAGACGAGAGCGCATCTCACTGCCAGCCGTAAAAGCGTTTGGCATTTTCGCCCAAAATCCTCGCCTTGGCGTCGTCTGAAATATCCTTTCTCCCGCGGATGGTGGATACGACATTGGGGAACATGCCGTCCCAGTGCGGATAGTCCGAGGCGAAGAGGATTTTATCAGCGCCGATGCGCTCGATCACGTACGGAACGGTTTCTTCCTCTGGTTCCAGGGCGAAAAACAAATTGCCGGATTTGACGTATTCGCTCGGTTTCTTCTTACAAAGCGGCGCTTCAACTTTGCCCCTTTTTTCCCATTCTTCATCCATGCGCTCCATCCAATATGGCACCCAGCCGACACCGCATTCGAGAAAAGCGACGCGCAGCTTGGGAAACCGTTCGAGCACGCCGCCGTAGATCAAGCCGGCGAATTGAATGAAAGTTTCCACCGGCCGGCCGATGGTGTGCATGAAAATAAAGCTGTCGAAGCGGCTGTCGCCCGCTGGGCCTTCGCGCCGGTTATGAACGCAGAGCGGCACATTGAGTCGCTGCAATTCTTCGTATAAAGGCCAAAACGTTGGCGCGCCCAAGTGCTCCTTCATGCCTTGCGTGGCCACCGCGATGGCGACGAGGCCGAGTTTGGTCACGGCCCGGCTTGCCTCCTCGACCGCCGCCGCCGGGTTTTGCAGCGGCACTAAGCCGATACCCTTGAGCCGCGGGCTTTGTTTACACACGTCGGCGATAAAGTCGTTGTAAGCTCGCGCATAGGCGACGGCGTAATCGCGCTCGATTACGCTGTTGACCGAGAAACTGCTGGTGGGAAACAACACCGAAACATCGATTCCCTCGGTGTCCATGTCTTTGAGCCGGGTCGGAATATCATTATCTTCCATCCCGCCCAGAACGCCGCCCATGTTTGTATCCATGCCGTCTGAAGGCAGCAGCGCGCCGGTTCGCTTCGAATAAGGCGGCGGCAGATATCTGCGCAGGTCGGCGGCTTTTTCGACGATGTGACCGTCGGCATCGATCGTGTCCATGGCAAGTCCTCCTAAGCGATGTTCGTCGACTCGGTGAGTCAACGAGCCGAAGCTTAATCAGAGGACTATAAAGCTGTCAATGGGAATGCTGCGGAGCCGCGTTCTGTGGGCAGAAGGCGGCTCCGCAGAGTGATGGATGAGATTATCGGCGTCGTGTGGCGGGCACCGGAGCTGCAGGTTGGTTCATCGCGAAGGAATCGAGATCTTCGTCTTTTAGATCGCGAGTCTTTTCTACTTCCGCCTCGCGCGCGGTTAAAACGCGCACCTGCCCTTGAGCCATCGGCTTGGAGTAGGTTTTAATCAACCACACTCTGCCGGTAAAGCGATTCATTTTGTAAGCGGTGTCGACCGGGCCGCTTGGCGGCGTGATCGTGTACACACCGCCGAGCAGGAAGGCGCTCAAAATCAATAACACTGCGCCGGCGCCAGCCCAGGCAATTTTTTCAGTGATCATCGATTTCATCTTCGATCCTCCCACCAGCGCGAGGGCAAATTAGTATTCACCGCGTTGGCGCTGTAGCCGCTGAATCTCCTGACGGTTACGTTCG
>Ga0193719_10000457_pt1 | contig 15352 bp, 10 predicted proteins | sample U2a2metaG_FD_160103 | JGI IMG/M metagenome (GOLD analysis project Ga0193719, IMG submission 160103) | Soil microbial communities from a riparian zone of the East river system, Colorado, United States - U2a2 | ecosystem: Environmental > Terrestrial > Soil > Riparian zone | place: USA: East... | reverse complement strand
TGTCCGCCGTTCGCCATGAAAATGTATTTCCACTCGTCTGTCAGGACCATGATTTTGAAATCATGTGAGCCGGGAACTTCAACCATCCCGATAAGATGCTGGCGCGGCGCGGATTCGCCTCGCAGCATTTTGAGAACGTCGATTCCCTCGCGCATCTCGCATGCGCCTGCGGCTCCGGTCGCAATGCCGAAAAGATCTGCCAGGCTTATAAACTCAGTTCGCTCGGTTCCCGCAGGCAGCGCGGTTGGCCAACTGAGCAGCAAAGGAACGCGGCAGGCCGCCTCAAAGAAGTTTTGTTTCTGCCAGCCGTGATGGTCGCCGAGCAGATCGCCATGGTCGGAAAAAAAACAGATGAGAATGTTCTCGGAGTTTGGTCGCGTTTCGACAGCATCGAGAATTCGCCCGAGGCAATAGTCCAAATAAGTGACCTCGCCGTAGTAACGCGCCTTCACGATCTTAGTTAGCGCTGGGTTAATTGCGTTCGCCCAAATGGCCTGACGCATAAAAGGAATTTCTTCGTCCAGGTGATCTTCCTCGATGTTGCCAAGGACAGGTTCCGGCAATCGATCAGGATTATACATCCGGTTGAAGGGAATCGGCGGAGCCAGTGGCGGATGCGGCCCAACGAACGATACAAATCCGAAGAACGGCCGCGAATCATCTGACTTTTCAATCTCTTCCACCGTACGATCAGCCGTCCACCATTCGCCGCCTAGATTCGCTGGAAGCGGGCTGCGTTGCGGAAGGTAAAACATCTCAGTCCGTTCCCCCATGGGTTGTTCGAGGAAATCGAACTCAGGATGCTCCCGCGCCAGCCACGAACCGTAGTCATCGCCTTCACGATTTGGCGGATGGTAAGTTTCTTCGCAGCGCCACATTGTTTCGAAACCGAGGTCTTCATTCCACGGATTCGTATGGAACTTTCCGACTCCAAAAGTTCGATAGCCGAGGCGCGACATCGTTCGGCCCAGGTAGGGTCCGCAACGCGCTTCCATCTCCACGGCTTGACCAGCCACAGCATTTGCCTTCGCATTACTGAAAACACGGGTCGTCGCCGGCTCGCATCCGGTGCGGATTGTGTAGCGCGCGGCCACGCACACCGGGCAGGTCGCGTATGCGCTCGAGAAACTGATTCCCCTTCGCACCAGCCGATCCATGTTCGGCGTGTAGATGTGCGAGTTCCCGAGCGCAGCGATTGTATCGAACCGCTGCTGGTCGGTCATGATAAACAAAATGTCAGGCCGGGTCATAATGTCATTCTGAGCAAAGCAAAGAATCTCGGATCAATCTTGGATCATTGCCCGAACAGAAACGACCAGAGATGTTTGAAAGCCTGGCCTCATGCTTCGCACTTCGTTGCAGCGCTCCGCTCAACATGACAACGGTATCAATGAGATAACCTCTAGGCGTCTGCCAGCTCGCTTCCCGTCAGGCGGCGAAACGCCTCGACATACTTCGCTGAACTTTTTTCGATCACTTCCTTCGGCAGACGCGGGGCAGGCGGAGTTTTGTCCCAATCGAGAGTCTCCAGATAATCGCGCACGAATTGCTTGTCGAAGCTCGGGGGACTCTGCCCGACAACGTACTGGTCTTTCGGCCAAAAGCGCGAGGAATCCGGTGTCAGACATTCGTCGATCAAAAGTAAATCTTCATCGACAGTGCCGAACTCAAATTTTGTGTCTGCGACGATAATTCCACACTGGTCGGCGTGTGCGCGGCCGCGCGAATAAATGTCCAAGCTAAGCTTTTTCACGCACTCGGCTAATTCGTCGCCGAGAATCTCGGCGCATCGTTTCATGTCGATGTTCTCGTCGTGACCGGTCTCGGCTTTCGTCGCGGGGGTGAAAATTGGTTCCGGCAATTGCGACGCCAGGTTGAGTCCTGCCGGCAGCTTAATGCCGCAAACGCTCTGCGATTCCTGATATTCCTTCCAACCGGAACCGGCCAGATAACCGCGCACCACGCATTCAACCGGCAGCGGCTTGGTTTTCTTTACGATCATCGAGCGCCCGGCGAGCTGCTCGCGGAACGGCTGCAATTCTTTGGGGAACTCGTCGAACGTTGCCGTGACAAAGTGATTCCGAATATCGTCGAATCGCTTGAACCAAAACGCGGAAATCTGATTCAGCACCGCGCCCTTGTACGGGATCGGATCGGGAAGGATCACGTCAAAGGCGGAGATTCGATCCGTGACGACAAAGAGCAGTGTCTCGCCTAGATCGAACACTTCGCGCACCTTGCCGCTGCGCAGTCTCTTGATTCCGTGAAGATCGATTGAGGATTGCGTAGAAGTTTGCATATGAGAAGCAGCGAACGTTCAACGATTGCTGCCGAGCGTCTAGTAAAAACGACGTGGGACTGCCACGCCGCCTGCAAAAATCAGCCGCGCAAATCGAAACAACGCTGCATGTCGTAGACTCGATAGCCGTGGGACTCGAATGCCGGCTGATCGCGAAACTCCGCTGGCCAGGTGTTGGGATCGTCTGGATGAGCCACGTACCAACGGATCCCAGTTTCGCGGGCGGTGCGCTGCAGGTCTGGAATGTTTGTCGCTTGCTCCAAGCTTCGCAACTTCCGTAGTTGCTCTTGGTAAGGAGACTCTCGGAAAGCCTTGCTTACTCCCTTCCATATTTCAGGCCTGGCCGCGAAAGAACGCCGTTCACTCAATCCCGCCAGGATAAGGGACCGATCGAAACGCGAATCCTGCACAACCGCACTGATAGGAGGCTGGCTCCGGACGTAGTGTGCGCAGTCTATAAGGCCGCGATCCACGCGCAAGCTGGAATAGGCCGTCCCTGCTCGCCATTTGCCACGCTGTAGCCCGGAGCCATACCGCACTGGAACCAGCGTGAGGGTAACAACACCAACGGCAATGGTCGCAGTCGCCAGCTGTGGCCGACCTGCCGCCATCATTGAAAAAAGGCGTCCCGCAGTAAGCGAACCCACCAGCCAATACGCCCAGACGAAGGGCCTGTGTATCAATTCGTTCGACCACAGATCGCCTCTCAATCCAAAAGTCATCAGCAAGAAGATAGCTGTCGCAGCCACCGAAATTCCGTCAGATGCCTGCCATGTTTTATTTCGCAGCGCCACAAGCCAAACAACCGGAGCGACTATGGCAAAAACTCCGAGGCCACTAAGCAACATTAAACCGATTGCTTGCGGCAGATGAGAAGGAAACGCGTGAGCACTGCCGAAAACCCGATACCAACTTTCGACGGGCGTACCACTCGCCATAGTCGCTAGCTTCTTCCAATACCAGGGGATACCAGCGAAATCGAAGCGGACAGTGGGCCCGATGTAAAATCGGTTCGCGAGCGGAAGCAGGGTTGCCCCAGCCGCCACGCACACGCCGAGGATAAGCCAGCGCACAGGCTTGCGCGAAGGCCAAGCCAGGATGGCAAAAGAAAGCAGCAGCGGAAATGCCGCCGTGAAAATATGAATCTTAAAGAGAGCTACCAGCGCACCGAGGACTACGCCGGACACAATCCAGACACGCCGCTTTTCGCGCGATCCCTGTATGATGAGTATCAGCGCTGTTCCGGCGATCGCTACACCATAAAGACCTCCAGGAGCAATGTGTTGGAGCCAAAAATACCCGTAAAGGGGATGGCCAATATTCAACAAGGCAGCGTCCGGTATCAGAAAAGCCCCCATTAGTGCTGCCAGACCAGCTCCCTGACTCCAAATGGCCCTTCCCACGGCGTAGCTGGTCAGTCCGATGAGGAACGATCCAAATGGCGCCCAGAAACCTACTACCGTGTCGTAAGCGGGTATGTGTCCTATCTTGGCCAAACAGGCGGCCAGAGAGTAGCTCGCGTAGTGATAGACGATTGCGGGGAGTCCTTTCCACTCGTAATTGCCGACCTGGGGCAGCGTTTCGTTGCTCAAGCTTCGCGTCACCATGGTTGCGTGGACGAAGAAGTCCGACCACGGCTTGAAGACAATGCCACCTTCAACCGAGCTGGTCGGCGAAATGAGATCTTGCGACCAACCGGTTGCTGCAACAAGACTCACGATTACTCCCAGCAGGCCTAAGCAGGAGAGCGGGTCACACTGAGCGTGCGGTAGAAGCTTCGGAATCCATGCAACAGCGATCAGAAGTACAAGCAGCAGAAGCCAGAGCGATAATGGGACGAAGACCTTCCAGGCCAGGATGACTACGGAGACGACGGCAACTCCTAACAGGAAATCGAGCGCAAAAAAGGATGGCAGCCGCAGCGCTGCCGCGATGATACCCCCGGCTCTGAGCAGAACCCACGGCAGCACCAAAAGAAATGCCGCAGAATACAGGTCAAACCTTCCCCTGGCGAGTGTGATCCAGACTACGAGGAAGATCGAAATTGCAAGGCAAGCTAACAAGCAACGTCCGTCCAAACCGCGTTCGCGTTGCTGCTTTCCCCGGAAGTTCTCAGATCGCTGCTGACTCTCATTCATCGCCGGGTTTCGGGTCTCGCGATTAATCCAATTACCGCATTCCTGGTAAACTTGGCTGTCGCGACAATAGCTGCCATCGAGGCGGCCTAGCAACGAAACGCCCGCACAGCGTCAATTACCTGTGCCTGTTCGGAACTGCTCATTCCGGTGAAAAATGGAAGACGCAGCAGCCGATCCGCCAATTCTTCAGTAACCGGACAGTCGCCCTGGCGTCCGCCAAACCGCAGACCCATCGGAGACAGATGCAAGGGCAGATAATGAAACACGGCCAGAATCCCAAGACCCCCGAGATGCGAGATCAATGCCTGCCTGCTGGCAAGAGTTGGCATGATCATATAAAACATGTGGTAACACTGTTCGCATTCCGGCTGGACAATCGGAAGCCGCACGCCATTTGTTTTGGCCCACGCAGCCAGCTCAGCTGCGTAGGTTTCCCAGATTCTGCGCCGCATTTCCTGAATCTGCTCGCGGTGTTCGAGCTGTGCTCGGAGGACGGCAGCCAGCAGGTCCGAAGGCAAATAGCTCGATCCGATATCGACCCAAGTGTATTTATCGACCTCACCGCGGAAAAATCTGCTCCGATCGGTTCCCTTTTCACGAAGGATCTCGGCTCGCTGATTGAAGTTCGCATCATTGATCAGCAGCGCGCCGCCTTCTCCGCAAGTGAAATTCTTTGTCTCATGGAAACTGAGAGTTGCGAGCTGACCGAGTGTGCCAAGATACCGTCCGCGATATCTGCCATAAAGACCGTGCGCGTTATCTTCGACCACTGCGACCGCATGCCGGCGCGCGATCGGCATTACGGTGTCCATTTCGCATCCGACGCCCGCGTAATGCACCAGAAAAATGGCCTTCGTGCGTTCGGTAATGCGTTGGTCGATTTGGGTCTCATCAATGTTGAGCGTGTCCGGGCGAACGTCCACAAAGACAGGTCTGCCCCCGCGTAAGACGAACGCATTCGTCGCAGAGGGAAACGTGAACGCGGGAACAATGACTTCATCTCCAGGCCCGATGTTCAGCAGCAACGCAGTCATCTCCAACGCGTGAGTGCAGGAGGTCGTCAGCAGTGCCTTCTGGATGCCAAGGGACTGTTCGAGGAGCGCGTGGCACTGCGCAGTGAAAGGACCGTCGCCGGATAATTTCGGCGTCGCGATCGCGGTCCGGACGTAGTCGATCTCATCCCCGGTCGCGAACGGACGATTGAAAGGAATGCGGATCACGATGCGGTCAATGATTTTCTACCGATCAATAAAAGCGATCCTCCCCCCGGGAAAGAAACGCCCTTTTCTTATAGCCATTCGCCCGAGTTTCAAATGCTCTCTAAAGTTTTGTCAAGCGGGGGAGGATTTCAAATCCACGGGCCGGGTTCGAATTCTGATCATGCGTTCTTTGCATACGCGACTAAATCATAAGCCGCAGCGACAGCGAATTAAAAGAAGTGATTCGCTCGACGCGGGTTCCAGGCTGCTCGACGTTTTTGCGTGATTCGGCGCGGTTGAACCGACGTTGTTGTTATCCGATGGGAATACGACGCCGCACGCCGTCGTGCTTTTCTCCGAGTCGGCTGTGCAGTCCTTCTTTTGAGCCATTTATGAGATGGCTTGGAGACTGGCTGTAAGCCGGAAGCAGCTTGAGTGGCAAACTTCCTAACCTCCAAATCAAAAGCAACCTATTGGAATCACCAAGCGTTGAGGTTATCGGTTGCGGTTCGACGTATTCTGCGCGTCGTTTGACCCACGCGTGCGATCGGCCCATCGCCAGATTCGCGCCGGCGTCATCGAAACACGAGTCGGTGCGGTCCTGCGGTTTGCCACGAGGCTGGTCGCTATCAACCAGATGCGCTTCAACACTGCCCGGATCTCTCCTCCTGGTAAATCGGCTTGGGCCCGCTTCTCTTTAATACGAGCGGCTTTCTCCGCGCATTCAAGAGCTTGATCGCGTGCTTGGGACCGTAGCCGCACGCCGCGATCAACTCCCCCTATCAGCCTGCTCTTATACGGGCGACGATGCGCGTGTCCCATAGCGCCAACGCATCTTCGCCAGATACTCTCTTTTCCTCTCCATACTCAGTGGTTCCGACTTTTCGTTTGGTGTCATCGAATATGAGGCAACGATTCCTTATTCCCGCTTTTTCTCCCTTCCTTCGCTGTCACTTAATCTGAGGCAATTCGGGCATTTTTTTTTAGCACGATTTCTCCTTGAGGCCTGTCCCTAACTCTAAGATAATTTGCGGACGCGTCAAAAGGGCAGGTTGAATGAAATCCGGCATTGAAATATCCGTCGTAAGTCCAGTCTTTCGCGGTGAAGATTGCGTGGCCGAGTTGGTTCGACGAACGCTCATTGCTCTCTCTGAACTGAGCGATCGATTCGAGTTGATACTCGTGGACGATGGCAGCCCCGATGCCTCATGGACGGTTATCCAAGAGGCCCACAAGCGAAACCCCGATCATGTACGGGGTTTGCGGCTCAGCCGCAATTTCGGTCAGCACAATGCCATAGCGGCGGGTCTCTTGGCGAGTCGGGGCGAGTGGGTTGTTGTCATGGACTGCGATTTGCAAGACCAACCGGAAGAAATCGCGAAGCTTTATCATCACGCCAAGAGCGGATTTGACGTGGTCCATGGTCGTCGAAAAGATCGCCAGGACAGCGCCATCAAGCGAGGTCTTTCGCACCTGTTCTTCAGGGTTCTTGGCTATCTGACCGATCTAAAGCTCGATCCTGCTGTTGGGAACTTCAGCATTTGTCATCGACGTGTCGTTGATGCCGTGAATTCGTTGCAAGATCGGATTCGCTGGTACCCGGGTTTGGTTCGGTGGGTTGGATTTAGGAGCGCAGCCGTAGATGTCACCCACCGCCGCGCGAGTGGACGTTCGACGTATTCTCTAAGACGCTTGGTGCATTTTGCTGTCGATATTTTTCTCATGTGCTCTGACAAACCCCTGCGCTTGACTGTTAAAGCAGGTGTGCTTATATCAGCCCTTTCTGTTTCGGGTGGCGTTTACGTTGTCATTCTGGCTCTGCGTGGAAAGGTCGGTATTTTGGGTTGGTCGAGTCTCATCGTCTCAATCTGGTTTCTTTCCGGGCTTGTTATTTTCGTTCTCGGTATCATTGGACTCTATGTTGGTAAAATCTTCAATGAAGTGCGCGGGCGTCCTGCGTTTATCGTCGGTGAGGTCTTGGCGGTGGATCGCGCCACCAACGCCCTAGCCGAATTGCCGAGCACCTCCTATGGAACCTCACAGCCGTTACGACAAAGAACAATTCACTCGGGACCTTGCTGAGAAAGGCTATTACCTTCAGGCGAATGTCTTGGACGGCGAGTTTATGGATCGGGCTCGGCGCGAACTTGCCCTCGCCATAGAACGCGAAGTTCAATACCATGGTAGCCGCAATTATCCGGACTATGGAATGGTATTGCTAAGCGCGCTGTACGGCGGAATTTTTCATGACATGCTCGAGTATGAACCTCTGATTAAGCCTTTTGAGGACACCCTAGGATCAGGCTGCATCGTATATTCACAGACCTCCACATCAATGCCTCCGGGAGCGGGTAATTACTCAAGCCGGATTCATGTCGACTGTCCGAGGATCATTTCTGGATACATCGGGACAATGGCCGCCTTGATTTTGCTTGATGATTTTACCGAAGCCAACGGAGCCACCTACTTCTTGACCGGGTCGCACCATTCTCCGGAACCTCCATCCCCCGAAGTTTTTTATGAGAAAGCTGAGCGGCTGATTGCGCCTGCTAGGAGCGTTCTTTTTTGGCACCCGCGGCTATGGCATGCAGGAGGGAAAAATTCGACGGCAGCGTGGCGGCACGCGCTCACCGTTGTCATGTGTCGCCCGTACATGAAGCAGAGAATCGACATCCCTCGCGCCTTAAGCCATCTCGATGTCAGTCGGATGTCACCTCGCGTGTATCAAAAGTTGGGATTTCTAGCGCAGGTGCCAGCCAATTATGATGAGTACTATGCACCTCCCGAGCAGCGAAAATTTCGGCAGAAAACGGAGTGACTCGATAGTCTCCCGTCTCGCCCTAATGAGTTCAGATGTCAATAAGTCGATGACAAACCGCAGTGAAGTTGCCATCGCCTGAGAACTTCGGAGTCCCGAGCGCGGCCCGGGTTTAATCAAGTTCATCCCCCGCCGCGATTGGGCGGTTGAATGGAACGCGGATCACGATGGGCTCAAAGGTTTTCGACCGATCAACAAAAGAGATCCTCCCGCCGGAAAAGAGGCGCCTGTTCTTATAACCATTCGTTCGAATTTCAAAATGCTCTCCAGAGTTTTGTTAAGCGCCGCGCCAATTTCAAATTCGCGCCAGGGTTGGAAATCGTGATTGCGTTTTCGTTGCAAGCGCGACCAAATCATAAGGGGTAATAAAAGCGAATTAAAAGAAGTGATTCGCTCGATCTGGAAGCCAGCGCTCTCGACTTTTCTGCGCAATTCGGCACGGTTGTAGCGACGTTGATGCATCGCGTATTGGTCGCTCGCGCTCCAGAGAAAACGATGCTGTGGCGCCGTGACGAGCAATCCACCACCCGGCTGGGTCGATTTGAACATTTGCGTCAGCGCACTCTCATCTTCAACGAGATGTTCCAAAACATCGAACGCCCCCACGACGTCAAATTCGCACTCAAATGGAATGCGTTGTGCGTCCATCTGATACAGCTCCACCTGCGGCAGGCGTGCTCGGGCGAAAGCGAGGCCATCTCCAAAGATTTCACTCCCCACCAGGCGCATTCGCGGAAAATCTGCGCGAATCCCTGAAAGCACAAAACCGGTGCCGCAACCAACCTCGAAAAAACTTTTGGCGTTCGGAAAATAATCGCGAAGCGCCCATTGAATGAGTTGATTCCGCGCGCGAAACCAGAAGTTGCCTTCTTCAAGCCTGGCCAGCTTTGAAAAGTATTCGGGCTTGAATCCGTTGCCGGCAACGGCTGGATGGTCGACAAAACACAGCACTCCGTTCCGTGATATTGGCCGACGCCCGCACTGCGGACAGTCCCACCTTTCGCTCTCGAAGCAATATTCGCAGGCGAGACAGCATTTCATCGCGCAGTCAGGGCTTGAGCCATTTGTGAAATGCGTGTTGTGCTCCTGCGATACGCCAGCCCAACCGCAGGAATCCGCGTTGCACTGGGTGGTTGTCGATGTGTGTCGGAGCCTCGATCCAATCGGCCGACGAACGGAGTTGTTCCATTCCCTCGCGCGTCAGCGCGGTGAAAAGGCCGCGCCCGAAGAAATCTGGATGCACAGCTCCAATGCTGTAACGGCCAAGCCGAATGCCATGCCGTTGGTCGAGCATGGAAGGTTTCTTCCAAGCGGAATATCCCGCGATGCGATCGCCATGCGTCGCGACAACAATCCAATCAGCCCAACCGCTTGCGCACGATCGGATCCATTCCTCGTAGATCGCCGTCGCGGCGGCGTGGCCAATCCGGGGGTCGGCATGGAAGCGCCCGAAATGGTTGGCAAAGGAAGCGTGTGCAACCTCTACAAGTTGTCCGATGTCCGAGGAAGTAGCGAGACGAAGCGCAAGGCCCGCCGGCAGCCGCCCTAGGCGGTTGTTTGAGCCGCTGGGACGACAATGACAAATGAAATTGAGCAGCGTGTCCATCAGCAAAAAACCACTGGATTCAAGCGCGTGAATGATGGTCGTATCCGACGGCGGGAGCTTGCACAAAAGAAAGTCCCCATCACGAGCGGCGACGCGACGGATGATCTCTCCAACCAACGCGGTTGCGATAGAGCTCCCGTCGCCGGGCCGCGGGGCGACACCGATATATTTGATGGCCCACATCGATTTTCCAAGCAGCAGATTCTCCCACGGCAGCGGGGTGCAAACCGCGAGACCGCATGTTGTAGCTCTACTTCTTGCAACGAAGGCGATGGTGCCCTCGTTCGATAGCAAGTCCCTGATTTCCTCCATCCAGCGCAATTCGATCTGGCCGCGAGAGCAGTTCAGCCTCGCGTGCAAGGAGAGAGAGGCGAACTCTCGCACCAGCTCTAAATCGTCAGGCGCAAGGTTGGAGAAGGCGATCGCGGTCATTGGAACCAGGCGATTAGATCGTTGCGCGAACAACGTACGTTGGTCGTTTCATTGAGCGAAAATGCATCCGCGCCAAAATGCTCGCCAAATGACTCCCAAGGCGAAAAGCTGTGCGCCTGAAAAGATCGCAATTATTGAAGTCAAAAATGAAAATCCCGGCACACTGCCCTCGAGGCAATAGCGGATGAAGACGTAAAGGAAGACTGCAAGCCCGAATAAGGTGCAGCCGAATCCAATCAGGCTCGCCAGCTGCAGCGGCGCTGTGCTGAAGCCGGTCATCATGTCGAGCGCATGGCGAGCCAGTTTACCCACCGTATAATTTGAAGAGCCAGAGTGGCGCGGCTGGAAAGGTACCGATATCGCGCCAAAGCGAGTTGTTGCCCAGGTGAGCAGCACATCGATGGAAACAAACGGAGATTGATAATCGGCAAATGCCTCGCGCAATCGCGTCCGGAAGATACGGAATGCGCTTACGTTTTTCGCGATCTCGCTTCCGATGGCCGTGCTCAGTGCCAGTCGCGTGATGTGCGACGCGAGAGCGCGCAGAAGCCCGTGCCGCTCCGTCTTTGGCGCGCCATAAACAACGTCGAACCCCTCATGGAGCCGTGCGAGCAGCCGCGGGATTTCCTCGCGCAGATGTTGCAAATCGTCATCCATCGTCACGATCACTTCATATCTTGCCGCGCGAATACCGCAAAGCAGGGCATTATGCTGGCCGTAGTTTCGCATCAGATTGATACCTCCTACGTAGGGACAGGCGACCGCAAGTTGTGAAATAATTTCCCAACTGTGGTCGCGGCTACAGTCGTTCACCAAAATCATTTTCGTTGGATGTAGCAACCGCAGGCAGCACTTCGCTAAGGCGGCGGCAAAGCTCCTCGAGTGACGCTTCGCTACTATAAACGGCTATTACGACGGCAATGGAGAAAGCGGGAGAATTTTTTTGTGAAATATCGGGTGACAAGACGGATAAACACTATCTAGGGACGAGCAGTTCGCCACGCCTTAATCGACAGGGCGCCCGAGCGTTTCCTCCAGCAACCCATGACATTTCCTGGCGTCTATGCCATCCCTGAGGTGTGACTCGCTTGCGTTCCTTCGGTGAACTATTCTGGCACGTTGCCCATGGGGGGCGGGTTAGTTAAAAGGAATGGGGATGGATCTAGGAGGTGCCCTCTTGTAGAGACATTCCAGCGGAACGTCTCTACGTTTTCCGAAATACAAAGGTATGCGCCGTCAACAGAGGCCAACTACGCCCCATCATCCTCCAGCCGACGCGATTAATGGTCTCCAGTGTAATTTGTGCCAAACCCATTAGGCCGGGTACGCGACCCTGCGGTGCAGGACGAATATCTAAGAGATCGAAGCCATGCCTCGCCATCAGTTGCTTCATGCCGTCGAGCGAAAAGAAAACTGTGTGCCAAGGCGGACAAAAAAATTGGTGCAAGGCGGGCAATGGTGCGTGCAGATTTCCAAAGCGCACGACGCGCCCCATTATGTCGGCAAACAGAGCGGTCGGTTGCAGGGTGACGAACAGACCACGGGGTGCGAGCAACCGATGTGCATGCTTGAGCCATACATCGTGCGCGACGAGATGCTCGAAGACGGCGTTGAGCGCGAATGCGCCGATTTGGCCGTCCTTGTCCTGCAACGTGCTTAAATCGCCGTGCTGCACTGGCAAATCTTTTTTCCGGCAGTGTGCGGCCATCGTATCCGATGGTTCGACACCTTGCACATGGAAGCCTTCTGCTATGAGCAGCTCACACAAGCCGCCCCAGCCCGCGCCATAATCCACGACGACCCCTTCCACGTGATAATCTTTCAGCGCCGAGACGATGCTTTTATGGTACGTTCGCGCGCACATGCGACACCGATCTGCATCGCCCTCGTAATGTCCGGCAGTGGCATACTCAGCGGCATACGCACGTCCCAGCTCAGGAGCGCTCGGTAACGGGTAGAGCTGAATCGTGCCGCACTGTATGCAACGATGATACTCGTATTGCAAACGCGGCCCGAACAATGCGAGTGTGCCGCCGCAAGCGGCGCATTCCGCGGTCTGTTTGGCAGTTTCGCTTGTCAGCATCCCGTGTCTCTCTGACTCTCCCTACGTCGGGCGCGCATCATTTCCAACCGCCGGCTGTATCGCTCGTCGGTCACAACCTCGATCTCTGGAGGAAGCTTGGACGGTGCGAGTTGCTCGCGACAAGATCCAAGCATCCGTTTCCATGACGCCCCAATACTCTGGTTCAAACAGGGCGAAGCGCGCGACGACGATGTGCCATGTCAATGCATTCTTTTCACCGAAAATCACAACGTTGCGCACTTCGGCAGTGACACCTCGCTATTGTAAACTGCTGTGACAACCGAAAGCGAACGCCGCTCGGGGGCTTGCAACGGTGAATCCATGGTTTAGCAAAGCTTCGAAAGCTATGGGACAACCTGGATTTCGTCAAAGCGACGGTGGTCATCTTGTAATTTTGCCTTGCCTGGCGCTTTGTCAGGTGACGTAGTCTGTTCCCAGCTTGGGGCTGCATATTTATTTTTAGACATGCAAATTTTTTTCGGCGCATGCCTCTTCCTTGTCGGGGTCGTTTTGCTGGCATATGTGCCAGGCAAACTGCTGCTAGTTGTTCTCAAGCGGGCGCTCAGTCCGCTCGAAGACGTGACTTTGGCTTGTGTTCTCGGTTTGGTGGTCAGCGGTCTTACTTATTGGTTGATTACATTTGCTCACCTGACGCGCTTCTACCTAGTTTGGCCGCTGACGACTGCCGCAGTTTTTGTTTGGCTCCACTGTAGCAAACGAAAATCACTATTGCTCAATTCCGCGAAGCTCGCGGCCTCCCACGGAGAAAGCGCGAAGCAGTCGCGCGACAGATCCGGACTTGCCTTAACCGGAGTTGTCGCGCTTGGAATCCTTGTATTGGCCTTTCTGCCGCTTGATTACACGAATTTCACGTGGCGGCCGGATAGCACCATGCGTGTCTATCCGCTATCTGATGTCCTTCTTCACATTGCGATCGCTAACGAATTGACGCATACAATCCCGCCCCAAACTCCGGTTTTTGCCGGGCACGCGGCCGGTTATTACTACGGAATGGATCTCTCAGTCGCGATGTTTGCCACGGCGACTGGCCTAGACGTGCGCGATCTGACCGTACGTTTTGTCCTAACTTTGTTCCTCGCTCTTTCGATGCTGAATGTTTTTTGCTTCTCACGAGGCTGGCTCGGCTCGGGTTACTTCGCTGTCCTGGTCGTGTTCCTGGTTTTTTTCGGAGAAGACTTTGCCTTTATTCCCCGCTTGCTACTAGGCGAAAAAGTAGACTGGTCTCTTCGCTATTTTGGCGTGCCGCCAGTTTTGCCCCTCTTTTTTACGAATCCAATGCTTCCCGGCCTCGGCCTCCTTTTTGCCGGCTTGTTTTGTCTCCACCGGTACCTGCGGGAAGGCGTCGGCGCCTGGCTTTTCCTCACTGCGCTGCTGTTTGCTGCTTTAGTCGAAGTGAAGATCTTTACCGCCGCCCAGATCATGGCCAGCGTGGGATTGGGTGCGGTCCTCTGGCTTGTTCTCTTTCGGAATGCCGCCTTGTTCAAAGTCGCTGCGTGCACTGCAGCGCTGGCGACGCCGCTGGTTTGGTCGGTTTTTCTCGCAAATAGAAGCGGACCAAATATTGTCACGAAATTTGAGCCATGGCTTAACGTCTCGGACTCTATGGAGGCGCTTGGGATAAAGGATCGGTTGTCTGGTTTCGTCGCTTTGGCAGGCGTAGCCTTGCCAGTTTACCTCGTTGGCTCCCTTGGGTTGCGGGTTATTGGCGTGCCCGCGATTCTCAAGGCAATATTTCGTCCAGACCCAAAATCCGCTCTCCGGTTCGTTCTGGCCGCCTGTGTAGTGATCGGATTGGTAATTGCATTGACGTGCAACATCACGCTGGCGGGAAGGAGCCCTGCGTACAACCCGGTCAGCGCCACCTTTCTCGGACAAAGCAAATTCGTTGCATGGATCTTTGCGGTTGAAGTTCTTCAAACGTTGTATCGATGGGCTGTCGCACGAGGCATCTATCCCTCCCTCGCTGCAGCCGGAATCGTGACGACTGCCGTGGGGCTAAGTGTACCCGCGACGGTGCAGAACTTCGTATTTTGGCGAGACCCGGATCACCTCTCTGGGCAGGGGAAGCCACTCGGGAAAGAGTTGCAAACCTATGACCGGGAAATCTTGAGCGTCATGGACTTCCTGGTGAAGGACGCACACCCGGGAGATGTGGTGTTACCTGGGGACAACCTGCTTGCACCTGTCCTTGCACTTACAAAATGCCGCGTGCCGCTCGGCTATTTCTCCCTTACTCACGTCGCGCGGCGCGACCACCTGCGGAGGACGATCGCGGAAAAGGAGTTTTGGAAAGACTGGCGACTCGGAAAGGTCCAAGAGGACTTATTGCGGGAGGCTGGGGTTCGCTACGTCGCCGTGCGCAAGCGAACGGAAGGTATCCCTGCAACGATACCGGCCAGCCTATCAAAGGTGTTTGAAAATTCCGAGTTCGCCGTCTTCAAGGTTGACCCGCAGCGCGTGAGCGAAACAGTTCCCAAAACCCCATAGTCTCGAACCGCGCGCTAAGATTGCGCGAGCATTCCTCTTTCATGGCAGGCATCGTCATCAAACCGCGTGCGCGAATTTTGCATGGGCACGACTGGGTGTTTTCCAGCGAAGTGCTCAAGGTTTTCGGAAATCCCGCGGATGGCGATGTGATTTCGCTCAAGGACGGCAAAGATCATTTGATTGGGAGCGCCATTTACAATTCGAAATCGCAAATTGTTGCGCGCCGTTTCTCGCGGCGACGGCAGGACCTTGATCAGGGTTTTTTCCGG
>Ga0193719_10000456_pt1 | contig 15355 bp, 13 predicted proteins | sample U2a2metaG_FD_160103 | JGI IMG/M metagenome (GOLD analysis project Ga0193719, IMG submission 160103) | Soil microbial communities from a riparian zone of the East river system, Colorado, United States - U2a2 | ecosystem: Environmental > Terrestrial > Soil > Riparian zone | place: USA: East... | reverse complement strand
TGGCGCCAGCGGCCAGTCCTCGGACCGCACTCGACAAAATCCTGAAGCGAGAACGATGGCATGGGCGAGGGGGCAGTTGGATCGCCGATGCGATCTACGGCGCGAACGACGGATTGGGAGCCGTGTTCGGAATTGTTTCGGGCGTGGCCGGTGCGACAAATAATCAGCAGCATTACGTTCTCATATCTGGCCTCGCGGGAATGCTTGCTTCGACATTGTCGATGGGCGCGGGCGCCTATCTTGCAGCGAAAAGCGAAGCGGAAGTTTACGAAGCGGAAATTTCGCGCGAACGAGCAGAAGTCGAGGAAAATCCTGAGGAAGAAATCGAAGAGATGTCGCTCTTCTATCAATTGCAGGGCTTCACCCCCGAAGAATCGCAGAGAATGGCGGAGCGTCTCGCCGAACAGCCCGAACAATTCGTACAGGCGATGGCGCAAAGCGAGCTGGGCTTGTCTGAGCATCGTTTCCCGAATCAGTGGACTGCCGCATTCTCGGCCGGGATCTCTACCGCGATTGGCGCTTTCGTCCCGATCATTCCATTCTTTTTCTCCGGCGGAATTACCGCTGTGATTCTTTCCTTCAGCATCAGTTTAGTGGCGCACTTCCTTGTGGGTGCATTGAAATCGCTGATCACGATCCGTTCCTGGTGGGCTTCGGGTCTGGAAATGACGTGGATCGGCATAATCGTAGCCGTCGTCACCTATGGGCTCGGGCTCGCATTTGGCGCCTTAGGTTAGCGAAGAGTTAAGTCGTGACTCGGATTCTTCTTGCGGATGATCAGCGCGACGTGCTGGAGGCGCTTCGCATATTACTCAAAGGTGAAGGTTATCAGACGGAAGCGGTCACATCGCTCGCCGCAGTTTTTAGTGCGCTGGAAAAGAAAGATTACGCGCTTTTGGTAATGGATCTTAATTACACGCGCGATACCACGTCGGGACAGGAAGGTTTGGCAGCCATCCCCAAAATTCAGGAGATCGACAACACGTTGCCGATTGTTGTGATGACAGCCTGGGCGTCAATCGATCTGGCAGTGGAAGCAATGAAACGCGGTGCGCGGGATTTTGTGACGAAGCCGTGGGATAACGAGCGCCTTCTGACAATTGTGCGCACACAGATTGAGCTGGCGACGGCCCTCCGCCGTGGCCGCAAGCTCGAAGCCGAAAATCAGTTGCTACGTGGCAGCATGCCAAATCTGATCGCCGAATCGCCCGCGATGAGGCCGGTGATGGAAATGATTTCACGCGTTGGGCCGTCTGACGCGCGCGGCGGTTGACCAGGTAATGAATCTTATTGTTTTGCCGCTCTCAGCGCTTCGTGCCAAAGGCCCTTACCAGCTTCGCGACCTTATTCAGGGGCTGCTTGTGCACATGGTCGTGGTCGGCCTGCCGATCTCCTTCAGCGTTCGGCGATTTGTGAAATAGCCGTGTAGCCGGTTCCAAGATGAAGCCACTAATTTCAACAGATTCTGTAGCAGCTTGCTTTGCCATCTTCTTTGAATATCGGTGGCGCTGCGGTATCTGATATTTGCCTCGTAAACTTCATATGCATCTGCGTCTTGTAATCTCTTTCGTCTCCGCCGTGTTCATCGTCTCGGCGGGATTCGCTCAGGACAAGAATCAGCCAACCGTCGATGAGTTGGTTTCCAAGAATATCGAGGCCAAGGGTGGCGCGGATGCGCTGCATGCTCTCCAGTCCCTGCGCCTTACTGGCAAAATGCTGGTGCAGCAGGGGCAGATCCAATTGGCCTATCTGCAAACTAAGAAGCGACCTGATGAAGTGCGCACCGAATCTTCTCTCCAAGGGATGACGCAGATCGAGGCGTACGACGGTAAAGAAGGATGGAAAGTCTCACCGTTCTTCGGACGGAAAGATCCCGAAAGAATGTCGGCTGACGATGTTAAAACGCTGATGGAGGACGCGGAGATCGATGGGCCATTGGTCGATTGGAAGACGAAAGGAAGCAAAGTCGAGTACCTCGGAACTGAGGACGTCGAGGGGACACTCGCGCACAAGTTAAAAGTGGTGCGGAAAAACGGGGATGTAAATTTTGTCTATCTCGACCCTGGCCACTTTCTGGAGATCCGGGTTTTGACACAACGGACGAGACATGGCGCGCATGAGGAGGTGGAGACTGATCTGGGCGACTATGAGAAGGCAGCAGGCGTATTTGTTCCAATGTCGATCGAGTCCGGACGCAAGGGGGCGCCGGACAAAGAACGGATTATTATCGATAAGGTCGAAGCCAACGTGCCGGTTGATGACGCAGTTTTTCATTTTCCGGCCTCCAAATAAGTTTCCCCTTTAACCATTCATGCACTCTTTAAAGTTTGTTTTACCTGCGGCGCTATCTCTGTGTGGCATCCTCTTGCAAGCGCAGGAGACACCCTATGGCTCGGCAACAATCTCCGGGCTTGGCGCGCGCAATATCGGTTCTGCGAGGATGAGCGGGCGCATCTCGGCCATTGCGGGAACGCGCGAACCCTCGGGCAAGATTACGCTGTTTGTTGGTGCAGCCAGTGGGGGCGTTTGGAAGTCTGACGATGGCGGGACGCGGTATCGCCCGGTCTTTGACGAGCAGCCCGTCCAATCGATCGGTGCGATCGCGCTCGATCCGAAGAATTCGAAAAACGTCTGGGTGGGAACTGGTGAATCGTGGACACGTAACAGCGTCTCGATTGGCGACGGAATCTATAAGTCAACCGACGGCGGTGAAACGTGGACGCATGCCGGTTTAGAGAAATCCGAGCGTATTGCAAAAATCGCGGTGAGTCCAAAAGACGGCAACACAGTTTTTGCGTGTGTACCCGGCGCCTTGTGGAGCGATTCCCCGAATCGCGGTCTCTACAAAACGACCGATAGTGGCAAAACATGGAAACAGGTTCTCAAAGGACCGAATGTTTCGACCGGTTGCACCGATATCGCGATCGATCCGACAAGCCCGGATGTGATGTTTGCCTCGATGTGGGATTTTCGGCGCAAAGGATGGGAGTACCGCTCCGGAGGCGAAAGTCCCACCGCGCCTTCGGCCAGTGGATTATTTCGTTCCGCTGATGGCGGCGATACATGGACTGAGGTTACGCCTGATGCCAACAAAGGCTTCCCGAAGAAACCCTATGGCCGCATTGCAGTCGCGATCGCGCCTTCGAATGCGAAACGCGTTTACGCTTTTGTGGAATCACCTGAGAGCGCGCTCTTTGTTTCCGACGACGGCGGCGCGACCTGGGATAAGCGCGATAAAAGCCAATGGATGGTGTGGCGTCCGTTCTACTTCGCCAACTTGGTTGTCGATCCCAAAAATCCAGATCGTTTGTTTAAGCCCGATGGCTCGCTGATTGTTAGCGAGGATGCGGGTAAAAGCTTTGCGGTAGTGGGCGGTTTTCAAGGAACGCATGGCGACGCGCATGATGTGTGGATCGATCCAACTAACACCCAAGTCGTGTTCGTGGGAGATGATGGCGGGATGTGGTACTCCTATAACGGCGGCAGTAAGTGGTGGAAGGGTGAAAACCTGCCGGTCTCGCAGTTCTATCACGTTAGCGTGGATGACAACGATCCCTACCGTGTTTACGGCGGTTTGCAGGATAACAGCTCTTTTGTAGGCGAATCGGAGTATCCCGGCGGTATTACCAACGCGCAGTGGGAGAATATGTACAACGGTGACGGGTTTTGGATGTTTCCCGATCCCGCTGATCCGGATTACATCTATGCTGAGTATCAAGGTGGCGAGATCGGGCGGGTAAATCGCCACACGCACGAAGCTCGCAATATCAAGCCGAGACCAAATTACAAAGAAAAGCTTCGGTTCAACTGGAATACTCCAATCGCGCTCTCGCCTAACGAAAAAGGGACGATTTATATCGGCGCGCAGTTTCTCTTCCGTTCTCGCGATCACGGCCAAACTTGGGAACGGATTTCACCGGATCTGACAACGAACGATCCGCAAAAGCAGAAGCAGGAGCAATCTGGCGGCGTCACCGTGGACAATTCGTCAGCGGAGATGCACACCACGATCTATTCCATCAGTGAATCGCCTAAAGACAGATCGCTGATTTGGGTAGGCACCGATGATGGCAACCTTCAACTGACCCGTGACGGGGGCAAAATGTGGACAAACGTCATTGGCAACGTTCCTGGATTGCCGAAAAATTCATGGGTCAGTTGGGTCCAGGCAAGCAACTTCGATGCGGCAACCGCTTACGCTGCGTTCGACCGCCACACCTTTGGAGACATGGCACCGTACGTTTTCAAAACTAGCGATTACGGTAAGACCTGGACGCCGCTGGTGAGCGCACAGGCCCTCAAAGGCGTTCGCGGATATGCTCACGTGATCAAGGAAGACCTGGTCAAACCGGACGTCCTCTTCCTCGGCACCGAGTTTGGACTTTGGGTCTCGATCGACGGCGGAAAAAACTGGGCGCAATTCAAAGGCAACCATTTTCCTGCTGTTGCCGTTCGTGATCTGGCAGTCCAACCGCGGGACAACGACCTCGTTCTGGCAACGCATGGCCGCGGTATTTGGATCGTGGACGACATCACGCCACTGCGCGCTCTCACGCCCGATCTTTTGACGCAAGAAGTCGCTTTCATTTCGGCGCGCCCGGTCCAACAACGGATTGAAGGAAGTGGCGGATGGCCGAATGGGGACGCCGTTTTTGTTGGCGAGAACCCACCGGATGCGGCCGTAATCAACTACTATCAGCGCGAGCGTCATCTCTTCGGAAAATTAAAACTGGAAGTCCTAGATGCTTCTGGCCGCGTCATCGACGAATTGCCGGCTAGCAAACGTCCCGGCCTGAATCGGGTGACCTGGACGATGCGTGCAAAACCACCGCAGGTACCACCGGCTGCGCAGATTGCCTTCGCCGGAACGCGCGGACCGCGGCTCGTTCCTGGCGTATATACCGTGCGACTGACGAAAGCCGGAAAAGTTTCCGAAACGAAGTTGACAGTGGGTCTGGATCGCCGGGCAAAGTTTAGCGAAGCTGACCGCAAGGCACAGTTTGATGCTGCAATGCGAGTCCACGCTCTATTTGGCGATGAGAGTGCGCTGATGGATCGGATTCTTTCTTTGCGAAAGGCATTGACCCAGAGCGGCGCAATGCTGCCGGAAGGCGATCCGCTTCGCAAGAACATCTCCGATTTCGACGGGAAGGTGGATGCGGTGCGAAAAAAAATCGTCGCTACCACGGAGGGTGGGGCGATCACGGGCGAAGAGCGGTTGCGTGAGCACACCGACCAGCTTTATGGAGCGATTCTTAGTTACGAAGGAAAGCCGGGCGGTTACCAGCTTGAGTACATCGACACATTGAAGCGGGAACTGGATGACGCGACCAAAGAATTCGAGCAATTGCTCACACAGGACCTGTCGGCCCTAAACGAGTCGCTCAAGGCCAAAGGCCAGCAGGCAATCCCAACGCCGCCAACGAAGGTCGCCTTAAATCACGACGCGTTCAGTACAAGCTGAGGCGTTGATCGAGCAGTGGATCAAGAAGCGCCTGGTCTTGGCGCTTCACTTCCAGACAATTCCATCTGCTACCGTGACGCTCACGCTGTGCAGGTGAGGCGGGCAGCAAGCCCGCGAACAGCGTCCTTGCAGCAATCCGAAACGTGGCGCGGCTGCTACAAAGCTATCCTTTGCTGGATCACATCAAAACCAAATGGTCTCCTTGCCACATCGCAGTGAGGCTGTAAGTCTGGCCCGCCTGCACGCTCAAACGCTTTTGCGTTGGACGCAGGTGCAATTGATTTGGGACGGCCAAGACGGATACAACGTGTTGCCCGGGCGAAAGGGAGCCGTTGTAGGTTTGACCTCTTGGAAGCATAGCTGCTTGCTTACCATCTATCGATATCTGCAACATCAGGGCGGTTCCCAGGTTAGCCACTCTTTCGATGATCAAGCGACCAGCATTCTTGCTACTCGATGCAGGCATGGACGACGTTGACGCGGATGCCGTACTCGAAGCCCCAGTGCCACTCGTTTCGCATCCTGTGAGGGTCGTGCAGGCAAGCACAACAATTGACAGTCCACAGCCGTACCAGTTGTAATTCTTCATACCAGAAGACTGCCTCGTCAGGACAGGTCACCACAATAGGACTTTGGTCTCATATGCGTTTCCATGTTAGCAAGAGTCGGAATGCCGCTCTTATGAGGTAACGGATGCGGGTAATCCGGAAGCTCCTTCCGATTGTCACCCTTCAATTTCAAAATTGAAAAATCCGGGATAGAAGGATAGTGGATTCTAAGGTTGTGCTTGATCTGTTATCTTGGAGCGAACCGTGGTGCATTCCAGACCGCAGCAGGTCTTTTCGCTTGCTGAATCCAGCTCCATCTCGATAGTTCTTGTTCGCAATTGATCGGTAAAACTTGGCGGGGAAAGATTTTGAGGGGGTATAGCTCAGTTGGTAGAGCGTCTCGTTCGCAATGAGAAGGCCAGGGGTTCGAATCCCCTTACCTCCACAAATTTTCGCACGAGAAGCGCCTTGCCCTTGCGGGTCAAATCGCTAGATCCGTTGAAGGAAATGGACGCGATCTCCTCCGTTCAGCGAGATTCATGGTGATCCCTCAATTCAACAAGAACAAACAATCATGAAAAACAAAACCTATCTCATTGGCGGCGTCTGTGTCGTGACCATAGCTTTTTATCTGCCGCTAGCGGCGCAAACCTTGCCCAGGACGCCGAGTTCACCTTCGTCTTCCCCACGTGCAACCGCGTCCCCAGCCGCTTCGCCCAGCAAGCAGAGTACCCGTCCAATCCCGTTTCACGGGATGATCTTGTCGGTAGATCGAAGTGCCAAAACATTCACAATTGCCGGTAAAAAGGCGTCCCGCGCTTTCCAGCTCACAGACAAGACGAGCATCACCAAGGGCGGAAACGTTGTCAGCATGCAAGACATCGTGGAGAACGAAGAAGCCAGCGGTTCCTATTGGAAAAATCCTGATGGCACCTTCCAAGCCAAGACGGTCAAACTGGGGCCGATGAGCGCAGCGGAAAAAACGAAGGAAGACACAAAGCAGACGAAGAATTCGGCGTCGCCAGCTGCTTCACCGGCAAAGGACTAAATTCGGGATGGCTTGGTATCCGAGCCCCTGCGGAGAGGATGCTTGCCGCAGGGTCCGTTATTCGTCCGCTGCTTTCACAACGGCGCGGAGATCGAGAACGAAGCGTTTGTATTCGCGTTGGCGCGATTCCTCGTCAGACTGTCGAAGCAGCGAGGATGGGTGAACTGTAGCCAGAACTTTTGGCGCAACCTCGACGACAACACTTTGCCGCGCTCGCGCGTAACGACGGCCCAATGACCGCTTGTGCGGCGGTTGCGCCGAGACGAACCAACAACTTCGGTTTCACCAGACGCAGCTCCGCTTCCAGCCACGGCCGGCAAGCTGCGATTTCGCGCGCGTTTGGTCTCTTGTGGACGCGACGCTTACCTTGCGGTTCCCATTTAAAGTGCTTTACCGCATTCGTCACGTAAACATGGCTGCGATCGATTCCCGCTTCTTCGAGTGCGCGATCCATGATTTTTCCGCCGGTCCGACGAACGGTTTGCCGGCGAGATCCTCGTAATCTCCCGGTTGTTCTCCAACCAACATGATTGGCGCGGTTTTAGGTCCTTCGCCAAAGACAGTTTGCGTGGCGCGCTTGTAAAGATGGCATGCTGTGCAACTCCGCGCAGCTTCACGCACTGCGCTCAAACTCGATGTCGCCCGCGGCGTTGCCGGCCGGACATATTCTTTCTCAATTGCTGGCGTTTTCCGACTCAAGTGTTCGCCCTGATTCGGGAGCAGTGGCTCACGAGAGATGCCGCCGGATAAACTCGCGCGCCAGGGCGCGATACGCGCTGGCGGCCGCCCCATTGGGGGCATATTCCAGGATCGATTTGCCGAAGCTCGGAGCCTCGCTCAAACGAACGCTGCGCGGAATAACGGTTTCATAAACACGCTCAGCAAAATGCTCGCGCACGTCCGCCACTACCTGTGCGCTGAGGTTGGTTCGACTATCGAACATTGTCATAACAATACCACCAATCTCGAGCCGGTCGTTCGCACCGGAGTCACGCACCTGCTCGACTAATCGAACAATTTTTACCAAACCTTCGAGCGCGAAGTACTCACACTGGATCGGCGTCAAAAGTTCATCGGCGGCGGCGAGGGCGTTGCTCATGAGAATTCCGAGCGACGGCGGACAATCAAGTAGGACGAAATCAAAGGTGTCATCCGACTGTAATGGCTTAAGCGTTTCCGCCAGCCGGGTAAGATGATTCGGCATTCGAGCAATCTCAACTTCAGCCCCGGCTAAATCGATATCGGCCGGTACGATGAACAGACCGTCGCGGCGGGTCGGCAGGATTTTTTCCGTGATGGACGCTCCGCCCAGCAGCGGGTCGTAAAGACTGATTCCATCCGTTCCTTGCAGCCCAAACGAGCTCGTCGCGTTCGCCTGAGGATCAAGGTCGATTAGTAAAATGCTGTGGCCAAGTTCCGCCAGCGCAGCGCCGAGATTGACGGCTGTGGTCGTTTTCCCGACGCCACCCTTCTGGTTCGCAAGCGCAACAATTCTCATGACAACCAAGATCGCCAGATGATGTTGCCGGGCGGGTCAAACGGAAACTAAATTTTTCGAATTTCCGATTTAGAACTTTGGGAGTAGATTTTGTACTCGGCCGCTATCCGAGGATCAGATCGACATCTTCTTTCAAGCCGATGATTGGTATCGCTGCTCAGCTCTACAAAGTCCAATGATGAACCATGTATCACGATCGGCGTTGGCGGAAGGCTCGGCTTGGCAGCTTGATGCGGTCCGCGCCAGTTCGAAAAGTAGCGCTCGCGGCGGACGAGCGAATTGAAGATCACATGCGGCGCGTTTGTGCTACTCTGCTCGGAATTGAAACCAGTGACTTTTACTCTTCAAGAATTAGCCACGATTTGCGACGGTGAGGTGGTTGGTGATCCCGCGCTAAAAATCACTGGTGCTGCGTCGCTCGCGGAAGCAACCGCCGGAGAAATCAGCTTTTTTGCGAATCGAAAATACCTTGGCGCCCTGCGTAAAACGCGCGCCTCCGCCATTTTCGTTGCGCGTGATTTTGCCGAGCCGACTGCTGCTGCGCAAATCCGCGTCTCAAACCCAACGAAAGCTTTCGAGCAAGTCGTGCTCAAACTTGCTCCGAAACCGATCACGTTCGCGGCGGGCGTTCATCCAAGCGCGATTGTCGATCCAAGCGTCCAACTCGGACAGCGCGTCTCGATCCAGCCGCACGCGGTGATCGAAGCCGGCGCCAGGATCGGTGACGGCACAGTCATCGGTGCAGGGACCTACATTGGTCATGAAACGATGATTGGACCTGCGTGCTTGATTTATCCCAAAGTGACGATTCGTGAACGCACCCGTATCGGCTCGGGTGTAATCATCCATGGCGGTGCGGTCATTGGCGCGGACGGATTTGGATTTGAGGTGGTCGACGGCCGGCAGGAAAAAATTCAGCAGCTCGGAATTGTGCAGATCGACGATGATGTGGAGATCGGCGCCAACACGACTATCGATCGCGCCCGTTTTGGCCGAACCTGGATCCAGGAAGGAGCAAAGATCGACAATCTCGTGCAGGTCGCGCACAACGTTGTGATCGGCAAGAATACCGTCATCGCAGCGCAGACCGGAATTGCCGGCAGTGTGCGGATCGGTCAGCGTGTATTGATTGGCGGTCAGGCTGGTATCATTGGGCACATTGAGATTGGCGATAACACCGCCATCGGTGCGCAAAGTGGCATTTCCAAGAACATCAGTGGCGGGGCTTGGTGGGCGACGCCCGCTGTGCCGCTTGCGGAAGCAAAGCAGCAGATTGCCTGGGTTCGCCGGCTCGAGAAACTCTTCGCGCGAGTAAAAGAGATCGAGAAAAAGCTCGGACTATAATCCGAGGATGCGCCAGTTGTCACCCGCCTGCTTCGTCCACAAGCCTGCGTAGTGCCTCGGGAGAAATGCACTCCGCGCCGGAAGCGTGCACTGTCTGCCGTTCCATGAAATCGGAAGTTGCCACCGTCAAATCGAAACTGCCTGCGTATTTGGCTGCGAGCCGCTCGATGATCGCGTCGGCTGTTTGCCCGCTGCGCGAATAAAAGACCTGCACATCTCCCGGGTTTGAGGTCGCGCTGACTGTTGCGCCTTTCCCATCGAAGACGATGACCACTTGTACGTCGGTCCGATCTTGATAATTGCGCAGCCGTTTGATTAATGCTTCACGCGCCAGCGAGGAGCGTCGCTGGTGCAATCTGCGCAGTTCAGGCCACGCAAAAATGATGCAGTGCCCATCGACAATCAGGTAACGTAAACGCCGCGCCATTACTGAGTGTCTTCGCGGCGCGCATTGCGTCGAGTCTCACACGAACGAGCGTGCCAGACTACTCCACAGCGACCGGTTGTTTCTTCGCCCTCGATTTGGCTGGCTCGCGGTTGCTCGCGCGAAGCGCCGTTTTCTTGCGCTCCAGATAGGCTCTTCGCCGCTTGCGTTTCGTGCGGACCCGGTGTTGTTGCCCCATGGCGCCTCTATAGGTCGAAAGATCAAGACACGCAATCTGAATTCGAGTTTCGTTCAATGCGAATCAAGCCTGAAAATCCAAATCGGAGGTTGCATTTTAGCGTGAGCCGTTGTTAAAGAGCACGCTCATGCTCAGTTCGAATTCCGCGACCTCCGCGGTCACGCCCAAAAACGTGATCGGCGTTTCCGTTCTATTCTTAATCTTGGCGGCGATTTTCGGTCTCTTCAACAGCCACAAAGTAAAAATGTTGCGCACAAATGCAGCGAATGCGGCAGCGATCCGCGATAGGGCTGAGCACCGGCGCGCAACTCAGGGACGGAATCTCGAGACCCGTGAAACGACTGCTGGCGAAGGAGCGAAAATCGCGGAAGCAGAAAATAAGGCCGCAAAAGCTGAAGCAGAACTCACGCAATTGCAGAAAGAGAAAAGCGATCTGCAAAGCAAAGTAGACACCAGCCAGAACGAGATCGCTTCTTTGCAAAAGCGAATCGAAGAAGCCGAGAAAATGGCTAAACCTGCGGCAAATCCAGCTGCCGCCTCCACCCCGGAATTACAGGCGCAACTCGATGATGCTCGGCATCAACTTGATAGCGCCGAAAAAGAGAAAGCATTCTTATCCGAAAAACTCCAGACGACCCAGGAGCGCTCCACACAGCCCCAGGAAGAGAAAAAACGGCGTGAAACAGGCACTCGAAAACCAGGCGTACGCGGTAATGTTCTTGCCGTCAATCAGGCGTATAATTTTGTGGTCCTAAATCTTGGTGCTCGCCAAGGCGTCGAACCCAACTCGGAAATGCTTGTTTTGCGGGAGGGCACTTTGATTGGAAAAATTCGCATCTCTTCAGTTGAACCCGCGACCGCTATCGGCGATATCATCACCAGCAGTTTGGCGCGCGGCGTCCAAGTGCAACCTGGAGATACAGTAGTTTATGCTGGCACTAATTCCTAGACTTCGGAAAAACATCACCTCCGCTCTGTTGTTCGCCGCCACGATCACGTTCGTCTCGTGCGCGACGCAGAAGGACCCACCCCGTTTGGTCAATGATCCGGACGAACACCGCGAGTCAGCCCTCCCTTGGAATAAACAGGAAAAATGGGAAGTTGGGGGTCAGGGGGCTTCCGCTCTGGGACCTACGGGGTCGAGCGATACACGCTAGGGAGCCGATTAGATCCAGAAACCGGCTGGAATCACTGCGTTTTTTGGGATCACGACCAGGCCATCGCGGATGAAGTAATTGTCTGCGTCGTAGTTCGCCGGTTTTCCTTCCGGCGTGATTACGACTCCGTCGGCAATGCGTGCGTTCTTGTCGATGATGGTACGGTCGATCACGCAATTGCGCCCGATCCCGATTGGCGGTTGCCTTGACTTCCCGTCTCGGTCTTGCTCGAAGTAATCTGCCCCCATCACAATGCTGTTTCGAATCGTCGCGCCGCTTTGAATAATGCTGCGTATGCCGACGACGCAGCGCTCCAGATGAGCATCCGAAATAATGCATCCGTCCGAAATGATCGCTTGCCGCAGCGTGGCTCCATTGATCTTGCTCCCAGGCAAAAAGCGCGGACGGGTGTAAATCGGCGCCTCGGTATCGAAGAAACTGTATTCCGGCACCAGATCGGTCAGATCGAGATTTGCCTCATAAAAGGCCCGAATTGTTCCGATGTCTTCCCAATATCCTTGGTAGATAAAGGCGCTCACGTGTCGATCTTTGATTGAATGTGGAATGACATCCTTTCCGAAATCGACCAGATCGTTTTCCAAACATTCGATGAGCACCTTCCGATTGAAGACGTAGATTCCCATTGAAGCCTGGTATAACTCCTCTCCTTCATTCGACCCGATCGCGCCCAGCAATTCCCGGCTGATTCTCGTCTCGTGAAGTACAGCCTCCTCGGTCGGTTTCTCGACAAAGCGCGTAATTCGGCGATCGACTCCACTTCCCATAATGCCAAATTCGGAAACCTGATGTCGATGGACCGGTTTGGTGGCCAAAGTGATATCGGCGCCCGAACGGATGTGTTGATCCAACAGCGCGCGAAAATCCATGCGGTAAAGCTGATCGCCGCTTAAGATCAGGTAATAATCGAACGGGCGCTCGAGGAAGTAGCGCATGTTTTGCCGCACGGCGTCGGCCGTTCCCTGGTACCATTGCGACCCTGCGGGCGTTTGTTGAGCGGCCAGAATATCCACGAAGCTGCGCGAGAAATTATCGAACTTGTAGCTGGCTTGAATATGTCGATGTAACGACATACTGTTGAATTGCGTGAGCACATAGATCGAGCGAAGTCCGGAGTTCAGGCAATTGCTGATGGGAATATCGACGATGCGATATTTTCCCCCGAGGGGCACGGCGGGCTTGGCGCGATCTTTCGTTAGCGGGAACAAACGCGTACCGGCGCCGCCACCCATAATGACTGCAAGCGTTCGCTGGATTGTGCCAGGTGGTAGCGCGGGGACGGCTACTGATGGATTCTTCAAAATGGAATCGCGTTGCGGCCGGTTTTGCATTGCTACTGGTCAATAACTCAGCGTCTTCCCTTTTCGGCAACTTTTTTGAGTCGCTCTTGTCGACGGGCTCTTTGCTACACGCAGCGAATGTTGCGGCTCAGGACAGCCGCCACTAGACTCCAAGCATGTGCGGAATTGTTGGCTACGTTGGCCGCGCCGAAGCAGTGCCCATTTTGCTCGACGGGCTACGGCGTCTTGAATATCGCGGCTACGATTCCGCCGGCGTTGCGGTCGTGGATCGAGGGCACCTCGAGACCCGCAAATGTGCCGGCCGCATCGCGGCACTTGCCAAGTTGATCACGAAGCGCCCGCTTTCGGGTTCGTTTGGGGTCAGTCACACCCGCTGGGCCACACATGGCAAAGTGACCGATGAAAACGCGCACCCGCACTTCGATGCCAGTGGTAAACTCGCGCTCGTGCACAACGGTGTGATCGAAAATTATCAGGCGCTTAAAGAGGATCTCGTCCGCGGCGGCGACACCAATTTTCGCTCGGAGACCGATACCGAAATGCTCGCGCATCTGATTGGGAAACTCTACGACGAATCATGTGCCAGCACGGTAGACGTTCATCAAAAAAAGGCGCGACTTCTTGCTTCTGTTCGCGCTGCGCTTCAGCGAGTGATCGGGACCTATGGCATTGCACTGCTCCATGCGGACGTTCCGGATTTCATGATCGGCGCGCGGCGTGGGAGTCCGCTTATCCTGGGTGTGGGGAAGGACGAACACTTTCTGGCCAGTGACGTGAGCGCAATCGTCGCTTACACCCGCGACGCCGTTTACTTAAACGACTTCGACCTCGTGGCGGTAGAGCGAGAGAAATTCGAAATCAGCTCGCTAGCTGGAGTAAGCGGCGATCATCCAGTCAGCAAGGTCGAGTTCACGGCCGAGGACATTACAAAAGGCAATTACCCGCATTACATGCTCAAGGAAATCTTTGAGCAGCCGAACTCGGTGCGCGATGCGATGCGCGGGCGCCTCAGCTTGGAAGAATGCACCGCAAAGCTGGGCGGCCTGAACATGACGCCTGCGGAATTACGCAATATCGGACGCATTGTTCTCACCGGCTGTGGCACCGCTCTTCATGCCGGCAGGGTGGGCGAATATTTGATCGAGCGGCTCGCGAATATTCCCACTGAGGTTGAATTCGCGAGCGAATTTCGCCATCGGAATACGCCGATGACGCCTGAGACACTCGTTTACGCCATTAGCCAGAGCGGCGAAACTGCGGACACGCTCGGCGCGCTCCGTGAAAGCCGGCGCAAAGGGTTTCGGACGCTGGGAATTTGCAATAACGTCGCGAGCACGATTGCGCGCGAGAGTGACGGCGGCGTTTACATGCACGCCGGCCCGGAGATCGGCGTCGCGGCCACGAAATCCTTCACCTCGCAAGTTGTCATCCTCACGCTGATCGGGCTGCTCTTTGGCCGGATGCGAAGTCTTTCCACGACTGAGGGGAGCCGGATCATTGAAGCCCTCGAAGCATTGCCCGAGCAGATCGAGGTTGTCCTGAAGCTAAGCGACCAGGTTAAGGCAATCGCAAAGAAATATGTCGATGTTAACGGGATGCTTTTCTTTGGCCGCCAATTCAATTTTCCGATTGCACTCGAAGGCGCGCTCAAAATGAAAGAGATCACTTATCTTTTTGCCGAAGGACATCCCAGCGCCGAACTCAAGCACGGAATTATCGCACTCGTGCGTCCCGACTTGCCCTCGATTTTTATTACGCCTTACGATGCTGTCTTTTCGAAAAACTTGAATAACATCGAACAAGTCAAAGCTCGTAAAGGTCCGATTATTGCGCTGACCAGCGGCAACGGCGCGAAACAACTTCAAGGAATCGCAAACGACATTGTCTCGCTGCCGGAAGCACCCGATTGCGTGATGCCGGTTCTCACAGTTATTCCGCTGCAACTCCTTGCCTACCATCTCGCTGTTGAGCTTGGGCGTGACGTCGACAAGCCACGTAATCTCGCCAAAAGCGTGACCGTGGAATAGAAAAACGCGTGCAACATAACGAAGATTACGTGCTCAAATCCCTTCAGGACGTTGGGCTCGTGACCCGCAAGCAAATTGAAAGCGCGCGCTCGCGGTTAAACGGCGCCAGCGACGTTATCGACGTTCTGATCAGAGACGGAGTCGTTTCCGACACGGATGTTTCGCGCACGCTCGCCGCGCAAGCGCACATGGATTGGATCGACATTTCATCCATGGTCATTCCGCCGCAGGTGATCCAACAAATTCCCGCGGCAGAAGCGCGCCGGTTCAAGGTGATCCCGGTTGCCTTCGGTGAAGCAGGACTGGTTGTGGCGGTAGGGGATCCAC
>Ga0193719_10000455_pt1 | contig 15363 bp, 15 predicted proteins | sample U2a2metaG_FD_160103 | JGI IMG/M metagenome (GOLD analysis project Ga0193719, IMG submission 160103) | Soil microbial communities from a riparian zone of the East river system, Colorado, United States - U2a2 | ecosystem: Environmental > Terrestrial > Soil > Riparian zone | place: USA: East... | reverse complement strand
CCCGACGGACAATCCCGACTGCTGCAGGCGATGCACGAGATCGAGGCGGTGCTGGGCGCTCGTTCCGAACCCAAGACCCCTTATATCTTGCGATCGCATCAACCCGGCGACATGGGATGGGTGGTCCATCGCCACGGCGTGCTCTACGCACAGGAGTACGGATACGACGAGAGCTTCGAAGCCCTGGTTGCGGAGATCGCGGCCAAATTTATTCAAAACCTCGACCGCAAACGCGAAGGTTGCTGGATGGCAGAGAAAGGCGGCGAGATCGTCGGCTCCGTGTTCCTGGTGGCGAAATCAAAGTCGGTGGCCAAGCTGCGCCTTCTGCTGGTGGAGCCCTCGGCGCGCGGACTAGGCATCGGCAAACGTCTGGTTGACGAATGTCTGCGCTTTGCCCGCCAGGCGGGTTACAAGAAAGTGGTCCTTTGGACACAAAGCGAACTCCCAGCCGCGCGGCATATCTACCGACAAGCCGGATTTCGGCTGGTGCAGAAAAAGCCTCATCGCAGCTGGGGACGCGACGATCTGGTATCGGAAATCTGGGAACGAAAGCTCTGAACGGCCAGGCGGTTCGGCCAAACCCCAGGTCATGCCCTGCATCGAAACAGAGCTCGCATGTCCCTCGGCTTGCAGATCGTTTGGCTCTTTGTGCTGGCGATTCCCATCGCGTGCATCGCTTGGACCGTCGCTCACGAAGAGGTTTTCCGCGAACCGCGCGAGTACTGCAAACGGCAGACCAGGGTGGCTCCCAGCCCGCTGCGGCGTAAGTTCTATTACCTGTTTACCTGTGAATTTTGTTTCAGCCACTATGTCACCATCTTGTTCCTGATCCTCACCCGTTACAAACTTCTCATGGGAGATTGGCGTGGATATCTCCTAGCCCTCTTCGCTCTGGTATGGGTTGCGAACCAGTACATGAGTGTTTACGGCCGGCTCAGATTGGACATTCAACACGAGCGCATCGCGATCAAAACGGAAGAGAAAAAAGACGCCCGTGCCGCCTAGTTAAAACTGGCCGCACCAGCAAATCTTGCCTCCTGCATCCCATGCGTCCGGTGATTCGCCGGTCAAGCGCCCTTTTTCCAGTTTTCTCCCGGCAGCTTCCGCGCTGGCTGATACGTGCCCGGCACGACACGAAAGGCGATGCTCAGCCGGTTCCAGCCGTTGATGGCCACTACGGCGAGCGTCAGATCGGCCAGTTCCTGCTCGCTAAAGTGCCGACGGGTTTCCTCGTACAATTCGTCCGGCGCATGCCCGTCTGTAATGTTGGTGACCGCTTCCGCCCACGCCAGGGCGGCGCGTTCACGCCCGCTGTAGTAGGGGGTCTCGCGCCAGGCGTCGAGAGAGTACATGCGTTGCTCGCTTTCACCCTCTGCTTGCAGATCTTTCCAGTGCATATCGAGACAAAAGGCGCAGCCGTTTACCTGCGACACCCGCAATTTGATCAGGTGGAGCAAATTTTTTTCCAGACTGCTGCTGGCGAGATAATGGTCCAGGCCCAACAGGGCCTTGTAGCCTCCAGAGGACACCTTGTAGTAGTCGATTCGTGCCTGCATGAGCCTCCTCCTTCAAGGATTATAAGGAAGTTCAAAGACTAAAAAATCGGCGTCTACAACTTCGATTCGCAAGCCTGATTGGTAGCCGCACTTTCTCTCGGGAGAAAAAGCCCGAGGAAATCGTCTCACGCCGGGTTGCTGGTAGCCGAAATCGAACCAGCGCTCACACGCTCGCCGCGTCCTCGGCGTAAAACTGCACCGCGTGCTCGTGGTGCTCGTGATCGGGCCACTGCACTCGAGGCGCGAGAGGCGAGGCATCGTATTCCGAAGTAATGATCGTGCTCATGTGGAATTCTTTCCGACGTCGCTGCAAGGCTACGGAGCGGGGGGAATCACTTGCCATCCATTCAAATATGTCGCCGTGATTCTCGCACGACTCTGGCTCCGCCCAATACTGGGATTCCTGTTGGAGAAAAAGTCTGGAGCGCCCAATCAGAGCACCGTCGACCGGAGCCGGTCATGAAAAGCTGGGTCACAAGTCGGTCGCGGTTGGAAAAACTGGCTGGGCGGCGCCGGACCTAGCGACGCATCAGATTCTTGGCAACGAACAAGGCGTTCGCCGGGCGCTCCGCCAAACGGCGCATGAAATAGGGATACCACTCCGTGCCGAACGGGATGTAGACACGCGTCCGCCAACCGTCGCGCACGAGCCTCTGCTGCAAGTCGCGACGGATGCCGTAGAGCATCTGGAACTCGAAGCCGTCGCGGGGTAGGTTTTCGGATGTGGCGAAGACTTTGGCCTGATTGATAATTTTCTCGTCATGCGTCGCCAGGCCATGGTAGACGCCACTCTTCATCAGAAGCTTCATCAGCTTGACATAGTTGGCGTCCACTTCCGACTTCTTCTGGAAGGCGATTTCCTCTGGCTCTTTGTAAGCTCCCTTACACAGGCGGATACGAATGCGCTCGGCCAGCAGCTTTTCGATGTCATCCTCGGCGCGCCTCATATAAGACTGGATCACGGCGCCCACCGCCCCCTCATGACCGGGTTTCCGGTGCAACTCGTGCACAAAATCGAGCGTGCGCCGGGTATAGGGCGAGCCTTCCATATCCACCCGCACAAAATTACGAGGATGGAGGGCGGCGGCTTGCGCCACCAGTCCGCTGACCAGATCGCGGGCCAGCGCGGCGTCCACATCCAGACCCATGTGGGTAAGCTTGAGGCTGACGTTGGCGTTCAGCTGGCGGGTCGCGATCTCATCCAGCAATTGATGGTAGAGCCGGGCGCTGGCACGGGCTTCCTCGGCGTTGGTGACGTTTTCGCCGAGGTTATCCACCGAGGCGCTCAGCCCCGACTGGTTGACCGATTGCACCGCGCGGAGCACGTCCTCCACTCCCGTACCCGCCACAAAACGGCTCGACAAGCGCCTTCCAACAGCAGAACGCTCGGCCACTCCGCGCAGAAAGCGGCTCTCCGACAAAGAAATGAAAAGCGCCCTCAGCACGAAATTCCTTTAAAGCTGAAGCCGAAACGGCTGGCGCCTGGCGCAGGCATGACGATCACAGAATTTTGTATCACAACCGCGGTGAATTTGAGGTAGGCCGCAACAATGGCCGGACATTCGGTGCATTACTGGGGATCGAACTTGACTTCGATTGGCTCCCGGGTCTCGTGAGGCGCAGGGGCCCACTTCCATTTATAGATCGCGTCCTGGGCCGCCCGCACCAATACCGGATGTCCGCCCTTTACTTCAACGGACTTGACCATGCCATTCGGCTGCACCACGGCTTCTGCCTTTACATTTCCTCTTAGATTCATGGTGCGGGCGATCTCGGGATATTGCGGTGTGACCCGGTTCACGATCTTGCGATTGCTTTCGGTTTGTTCCTGCTGACCGAACGTGCCCGGAACGGTAACCAGAACCGAAACCAAGACCAAAAACAGGGCTGCGGGGACGCGCTTCATGAGACGCAAGCTTATTCGTGGGCGCGAGTCGTGGTAAAGATGACTTCGGTAACGGGGCGGGGGGGCCGGAGGTCTGACCTCGAGCGGCGGCCTCCGACTTCGGGCTTCAGACCCGTAACCTTAAGAAAACTGCGGTGTCTGGTTTGTAGCGGGGGAGACGGATAGCTGAGGCTGACCCAAGGTCTGAACCCCGAACTCCGACGTCAGTCTAGGAACACTTCATCCGCGTAGCACCAGCGCCAGTCTTCGCCCGGCTCAAATGACTGCACGATGGGGTGCTTGGTCTGATGGAAGTGTTTGGTTGCGTGTTTGTTCTTGGACGAATCGCAACAGCCGATATGGCCGCAGCTCAGACATTCCCGCAAGTGCACCCAGGTGTCCCCCATTTCCAGGCATTCCTTGCAGCCCCGGCCGCTGGGCTTCACCTGCCGGATTTCTCCCAAGTGGGAACAAACAGCTTGTGGACCCGACATCTTTGGCCTCCTGATAGTGGCGCGGTTGAAAAATCGTCGCCGAATGTCGTCCGTTCGACCCGGAAGGCGCCTCCATAGGTTCCGCTTCGGGTCGATTCCATCCCGACCAACTAAATACTAAACAAGGAGAAGCAGCCGGGTGCGGCCTACTGCTCTTTTTCCAGAAATCTTTCCGCTTCGAGCGCCGCCATGCAGCCCGTACCCGCTGCCGTGATGGCCTGGCGATAGCGGCGATCCTGCACATCACCGCAAGCGTAGACGCCGGGCACCCGTGTGAAGATATTATTCGTAGTCACCAGATAACCATCCGCATCGGTTTCCAGCTGGCCTTCGAACATCTTGGCGTTGGGGATATGGCCAATGCCCAGGAACATGGCGCTGGTGGGATGGTCCCAGACTTTGTCTGTTTTCACGTTGCGCAGCTTCAGACTGGTGACTTCTTTTTTCGAAACATCATTTACTTCTTCGACCAGCGTGTCGGTGAGAAATTCAATTTTCTTGTTCTGTTGGGCGCGCTCGGCCATGATTTTGGAAGCGCGAAACTGATCACGGCGATGAATCAGCGTGACCTTAGTAGCAAATCGGGTCAGGAAAATTGCTTCTTCCATGGCGGAATCGCCTCCCCCAATCACGGCAATGTCCTTCCCGGAAAAAAAGAAGCCGTCGCAAGTAGCGCACGACGAAACCCCGTGCCCGATCAACGCCTGCTCGCTGGGCAATCCCAGCCAGCGCGCCGAGGCTCCGCTGGCGATAATCAGGGTGCGCGCGTGGATGGTTTCCTTGCCCAGATGCAGGATGAAGGGACGTTGGCCAAGGTCGGCGCCGACCACGTGGCCCAGCTGATACTGCGCCCCAAAGCGCCCGGCCTGCTTGCGCATGTTCTCGATCAGCTCGGGCCCCTGAATGCCCTCGGGAAATCCGGGGAAATTTTCCACCAGCGTCGTAAGCGACAACTGGCCTCCAGGTTCATGACCTTCGAGCACCAAAGGCTTCAGCTTGGCGCGGGCGGTGTAAAGCGCTGCGGTGTGACCTGCACAGCCTGACCCGATAATGACAACGTCGCGAATATTCTCCATAAGATTGGTGCAAGCGATTGCCTCAAACCAGGGCGTCAGGGTTTAGATTGCCGAATCCCGATTTGGATGCAACCGTAGCGGCGACGACGCCCCCGGACAACAGCTTTCCTATTTCTTCTTAGCCGCAGGCTTGTTTAGAGAAGGCGGCTTCGGCTTGGCCTCGGTGACCCCGCCCAGTCGCCCCAACTCTTCGGGGACGGTGGTTCGCGCGCTCAGCAGACCGCGATAATTTGTCAGCACAGCCGACGCGCTTTGAAATAGCGGTTCATAGGCGCTCTGATCCGGCGCTGGACCTGCCTCGGACCCCAGGCATCGGGCCAGCACAACCGACGCCTTGCCGAAACGTTCCAGTTTGATCCGGCTGGCAGGCGTGCTGGTCGAGAGCATGGTCGCCGGAGAAGTCACGGCCGAGGCGCCGTCTTCGATCGAAACCTGCATCAAGTCTTTGGGATCGCGCACCCGGAAGACCAAGGTCTCGACCATATTCTTGGAATCGTTGCTGAACGAGTACTGCACCGTGGAAAACAGCGCCTGTACGGAAAACTCGCGCCGGATACGCACCCAGTTGCTTACGCCCGGATCGGACGACATCTGCGAACCCGACCCGGGCTGTAGAAATCCCGGCCCCACTTCCAGGCTCGACCTTCCACGATCAATCTCGAAGTCAGCCCCGAACAGCGGCTGTTTGGGAACGCGTGCGAGGGCGGAGGCAATTTCCTGCTGCTCCTCCGGCGAGGGCGAACACACATTCAGCATGTTCACTTTGACCTGCGGCTGCGACGGCTGCTGCGCCCCCGCCAGCAAACCCAGGCCAAGACAAACCAGCACGACAAGAATGGTTCGGAGCACACTGGGATTTTAGCAGGACAGTCGCTCGACGTCGGTTGGCAGAACTCATGAAGTCATCCCGGTCCAACGTGGGGAGCTCGACACCTGATCGCCCGAGGTCCGGGTTCCGGGGCTTAGAATCACTTCATGGCAAACCTGACACTGATCTACGGAATGCGCCTGCTACCGTCAAACGAAATCTCCGAGGTGGGAGACGCCACGCTAAAGTTGAAGAACGGCCGCGAAGCCCACGTCACCATGCATGTGCTGGAAGGCAGCAAAGAAGAAATCGAGAAGCAATTGAAGACCAGCCTGGAAGCGTTCTTCGATTTTTATCCAGAGATTTGAGAGCCGGTCAGACCTCAGACTCCGGACCTCTGCAGAAAATGATGTCCCGGAGCCCGAGCTCCGACAGGTGACGTCCAACGACCGCCCCCGATCTATAATCCTTTCTTTACCATGCAGCTTTCCCTCCGCACACTGCGTTTTCGACTGCAAGCAGCGGGGTTGTTGCCGGCCACGCGGCTGGCCCGCGCCGCTTGCTACTTTCTGGGCCTGGACCTGCTGCTGTTCGCGCTGCAGAAGCTGTTCGGACTGTGGAAGGTGTCCTGGGGCCAGGCTTTGAGCGGGTGGGTTGGCATCCTCAGTTTTCTCGTCATTGTTCTGCTGACTTTGCTTGCCATCCGCTGGCTCAAGGCTAAGCTGCTTTGGCGGTTGCGCAATCGGCTGATCGTCACTTACGTGTTCATCGGTGTAATTCCCGTGGTTCTGGTGATGGCGATGGCCTCCATCACCATCTATTTATTCGCCGGGCAGTTTGCGAACTTCGTAGTGACCTCCGAATTGGATTCACGCCTCCGCAGCTTGCAATCGGCCAACGCGGCCATCGCACACGAGCTGGCGGCGCACCTGGATCGCGGGCAACCGGCCGTGGCGTCTTCTCTGGAAGGATTGAAGCGGCAGGATAGCGCCTGGGGGTTGCGCCAGATTTGTGCCTGGAAAGGCGGAAAACCTCTCGCTGTATGTAACGGCGCGACTCCGGGCGCAGCCCCGTTTGCTCTTCCATCCTTCTTGCATGCCAAATTCGCGGCGATCGTGCGGGACCAGGGCCAGCTTCATCTGCGGGTTGCGACGCTAATTGGTCCTGACGCCCAGAAGCTGACCGTCGTGACCAGCGAACCGCTGGACCAGAAATTACTGGAGCAGATCACCGGCGATCTTGGCGAGATCACCCTGTATGCCCAAGGCTTCGACTTCAAGACCAGCCAACCGCCCCCGGCCAGTCCCGCGAACACCGCGCCGCCGCGGGCCATGGATGACGGCAACCAACAAGCGATCCTCATCCGGCCCGGTGCGAATGGGACGGTGGGAGACAACCGCCAGCAAGATCTTCGTCCGACTTTCACCGCCGGCTCCCTGCCTGCAGCCGGCAACGGGTTCGATCGCGTGATCACCTTCGGAGCGCCTCTTCCCTTGGTGGACTGGTCAAACGGCGAGCTTACGAAAACCGGCGCCCTGCTCCGGGTTCAGACTCGCCCGTCCATACTTTATGCCCGCCTCTTCGCCGCGCTGGGCGACTTTGCCACCGGCGTGGAGTACATACTGCTGTTCGTCGCAATTGTCTTCGCCATCATCGAGCTTTTGGCCCTGCTCATTGCAAACCTCCTTACGCGCACCGTCACCGAAGCGGTAGGCCAACTCTACGATGCCACCACGCACATCAATCGGGGAGACTTCAGCCATCGCATTTCAGTCAAGTCAAACGACCAGTTGGCCACTTTGGCCAACTCGTTCAACTCCATGACCGCATCGATCGAGAACCTGATCGAAGAGCAAAAAGAAAAGCAGCGGTTGCAGAACGAATTGACCATCGCCCAGGAGGTGCAGACTCAGCTCTTTCCGCAGCATATTTCTCAGCTGGCTTCGCTTGAAGTTTTCGGTTTCTGCCGCCCCGCGCGCACGGTAAGCGGCGACTACTACGACTTCCTCACCTTGGATTCCAGGAAACTCATCCTGGCTGTGGGTGATGTCAGCGGAAAGGGAATTTCCGCAGCCCTGCTGATGGCCACGATTCACTCGGCCGTTCGCGCCTACAGTCTGGAAGGCATTCCCAGCCTGCGGCTTCCGGTCGCAGTGGGCGAGACTGCGGGTTCCGGCCTGGCGCTGGCTTCCGGCAGGGAGAATGGAGAAGTGTCTTCGGGCACGCTGCTTTCGCTGCTCAATCACCAGCTTTACCAGAGCACGCCGGCGGAAAAATACGCTACCCTGTTCCTCGCCGTCTACGATGGCCACGAACGTAGGCTCACTTACAGCAACGGCGGCCATCTGCCACCCATCATTCTGGCCGAAGACGGTTCCCTACGGAGGCTGGAGACCGGCGGCACCGTAATCGGTCTTTTTGACCACCGGAGCTACGAGGAGAGTTCCGTAGCTTTGCGCCAGGGCGAACTCCTTCTCGCCTATAGCGACGGTGTGACCGAACCCGAAAGCGATTTTGGCGAATTCGGCGAGCAGCGGCTGGTAGACCTGGTATGGAAAAATCGCGGCCTGCCTTTGCAACGGATTTGCGAGATCGTGACCGGCGCCGTCGACGATTGGATCGGCGCCAACGAGCAACCCGATGACATCACTCTAGTGTTGGCACGGGGACGATAGGACGATAGAAAAGTTTCGATCGAGGCGCGAGGGGTGTGCAGGTTCGAGCAGCTCACGGGCGGGCATTCTCTGGATTACGTATTCGGAGGCGGAGACCGCACGGCGGCCAGGGCCCTTTCCTCAAGGCCCGGCAACATGCCGGAGCCACCACCTCCGAAGCTCCGCGCACCCGAAGAAAGATCAGGCACGCCCGGCGCGGAGCAAGCTTTTGCAAGGGAGAACTAGAAAACAGATTGACTAGCAGAGCAGGACGCACAGATGAGAAAGAAGGGAACCAAGCCTGGGTGGGGGAAAACTGCCGGCGATCTCTCTGGTGCTCCGAGCGGTTTGGTCGAGAAACAGGATCTGCGGCATCACCGCAATTGCATTTCCCTGCGCCCAGTGACAGATACGCGAATGCGCCGCCACCGGCGCAGTACCACCGTGAAAGGTAAAGTCGGGCAGCGCCACCTGGGGTAAGATCAGGATCGTAGCGAACAAGGCCAGCTCGAAAATGAGCACTACCAGCTGCCAGCGCTTCATGGGACCAACACAACTCAAACAAAAATTACTCGCCTACCTGCCCTCTGTCAACCGGAGGTACGGTCGTAGCAGCGGCATCTTGCCGGCTGTGGGGGCACCTGGCACGCCGGCGGCAGCCCTCGCATCTATTTTGCATTCGGCTGTTTCGGCAGAACCGCTACCCTGGACGTTACCTGCTGTCCCTTTTGCATGCCTCCAACAATCACCAACCCTTCCTGTATCACCAGCAGTCCGCGATGATCCATGGTCGGGTCAGGGGTGTTCAAGTTGACGGTTTCCCACTTACCGCTGCGCAAGTTGAAAGCAAAAGTGACCGGTGAGGGCTCCGACGGCTGCCCGTTGTACCCGGCTCCGTTGTAGTTATAGGGATTGTCGGTTCCCCCGGAAAAATAAACCTTTTGATCTTTCTCCGAGCCTCCCGCGGCGATCCGATAGCGTGCGGTTCCGGGATGGCTGGGCAACTTGCTCCACTGAATTTTGCCCGGATCGTGATGGTCAATCTTGCCCATCCAGCATTCGTCCGAAGCGACATACTTCGGCTGATCTCCCGCCGGATTCTTGTGGGCCCCGTCAACGTACAAAATCGTGTCCCCCACGACAGCGCCAGCGTGGCCGAACACCGGGGTTCCGGGAATGGGCGTAGCCTTCGACCAGATGTTTTTTTGTCCGTCATACACCTGGACGTCGCGCACTGTGTCCGTCTTCGACGATCCGCTTACTAGATAGATGTAACGGTCGCGGTATGCACCCGCCACAGCATCGTCCACAGGAACGGGTATGTCTTCACCGCGGAACCAGCGATCGGTGAGGGGCTCATAGACATTGACGTCCGGCAAGGTTGTTTCCCGGCCCTGCCCGTCAACCACGTAACCGCCAAAAAGAAAAATATGTTCACGCGCTCCCACCGCCGCAGCCGCCAGGCGCCCGATCGTCCCCGGAACCGAATGCACCTCGGCCCACTTCCCGGTATCCGGATCGAGCGAATAAGCCGCGTTGGAGGTAGCATCCCAGGTCTTCTTTGGTCCCATGCCCATCAGCGAGAACAACAGCAGCGACCCGCGGCTCTTCACACTGGCCACGGCGTTGTTGGAGAGCGGAGCGGGCAGCGGCTCGTATTTCGGAAGGGGGACCGCAAAAAGAAGTCCTGCACAAGCGGCCAGGAGAACAAAGCTGAAGTGCTTTTTCATCGCTGATGATTCTAGAACTCATCTTGCAAACAAGCCACTGAGGGTTTGCGGGTCAGGGGCGAGTCGGACCGCGATCCGGGGTTCGGATGGCTCTTACCTCCGGTGTGCTCCGCGTGCCTCCGCCATAAGAGGCGCCCCACTCGCCCTCAAGCGCGATCGCGAGCTCCCGCACCCCACGACGGATTTCATTCGTGTCTACCGCGGCAAAACCCAGCTGCAGTCCTTCTGGCATTGAACCGCCGCGGCGGTAGCGGCTGAGCGGAGTCACATCCACATCCCGCCTGGCTGCGGCCACTGCAGCCGATTCGGCGTCGAGTCCAGCCCGCAACCAACCCACGGTCTGCAATCCGGCCTCCACCCCTGAGATCTCCAGCAGCCCGACCAGACTCTGCCGGGCACACTCCAGCAGGACAGTCAGCCGATCGGCATACACCTGTCGCATGCGGCGCAGATGGCGCCCGAAGTGCCCCTCCGTAATGAAATCGCATAGCACCGATTGTTCAAACAGGGGAGCGTGCCGGCGGGTAACCGAGATCGTGGCGGAAAACACGTCCACCAGGTCGGGCGGGACCACCAGGTATCCCAGCCTGAGCGACGGAAAAAGCACCTTGCTGAAGCTTCCGGTGAAGAGCACCAGTCCGTGGCGATCGAGTCCCTGCAGGGCTGGCACAGGACGTCCCGAATACCGATATTCGCTGTCGTAGTCGTCTTCCAAAATCAGGGCACCAGACTTCAGGGACCACTCGAGCAACTGTAGCCGCCGGGCAAGACTCATTGTGATTCCCAGCGGAAACTGATGCCCCGGGGTGACGTAGATCAGCCGTGCTCCTCGCAAGCTCGCTTCCCGTAGCTCCATGCCCTCGCCATCCAAGGGGGCGGCAGAGATCCTTGCACCGACAGCGTCGAATGCGCTCGCCGCACCGACATACCCCGGATTTTCGCGCATCGAGCTGTTCTTCGACGCCCGGCCCTTCGGGAAGAATTAGGTGAACATTATTAATTAAAGGGAGAGTCTTCCTTTGCGATCCTGGCGCTCGATTCGATGGACGCAAAGCACTGGAATCAATCATTCCGCAACGCTCTCCGGTTGAACTGCCTGCCGCGTGAATTGCACCATCCCCCAGCGAAACGTTAGGATTTGGAACTGTGGTTCTCAGGCGGCCAAAATCCTGGCGATTCGCGTCCCGGCTCATTCTGGGTTCGATAATGCTGGGTTCGATGATGCTGGGTATGATCGAGCTGGCCGCATGCCCCCCGGCCTGGGCACAATCGCCAACCCTTCAGGCCCTGCTCCGAAGCGGCCAGACCGCCCTCGAGGCGGACGACTATGCCCGCGCCGCCGCCAGCTTCGAACGCGCCCGGCAAATCGCTCCCGACAATCTGCAAGCCAACCGGGGCTTGGTACTGAGCTATCTGCAGTTGGGACGTCTGCGCGAAGCCAGCCAGTTCGGAGAGGAGTCCGTCGCCCGCTGGCCGCGCGATGCGCAACTGCAGCATTGGCTCGGCCTCGCGTACTTCAAAGCCGGACAAACCGCCGCAGCTCTGGCGGCCCTGCAACGGTCAGAAGCGCTCGAGGGCACACGGTTCGACATCCACTTTGATCTGGCGCTTGTGCTGCTTCAGCAGAATCAATCCGGCGGAGCCGCCAAGGAACTGGAAAAAGCGGTGAAGCTGCAGCCTTCGCAGGCGCTGGCCCACGTGCTGCTAGGGCGGGCGTATCAAAACACCAACCGCACCCTACAAGCAGTCCAGCAATTTCAAACCGCATTGCGAGCCGATCCCGATACACCCCTCGGGCACTATCACCTGGCGTTCGCCTACGCCAGCCTGGGACGCAACCCGGAAGCCATTACTGAATACAAGAAAGAACTCGGGCGCACGCCGGACAATCCTCAGGTTCTTTATCAACTCGGGCACTGCCTGCTGGAGACCGGAAGGCTGGAAGAAGCGATCGGTTACCTGAAAAAGGCGACGGAACTTGAACCCAGCAGTTCCGGCTCCGCCTATGACCTGGGCAAGGCTCTGTTTCTCGCTGGCGATGCTGAAGCCGCGGTGGTCGCATTGCAGCGCTCGATTGCGCTGAAACCTGCCGATCCCAGCCCGCATTACCAATTGGCGCGCACCCTGGAAAAGATGGGAAAGTCCGATCAGGCCCGGCAGGAATGGCAACGCTTCGCGGATCTGAAAAAAGCCCAACCGGAAGTGGGAGGCATGGCCACGGGCCGATCTCAGTGATGCCCACTCTACGATCCTTCCCTGCACGGATTTTGGTCGCAACTGTGCTGGCCGCGGCCACGCTGGCAAGCGCAAGTGCCGCCTCCGGTGAGCGTCAACCACCTCGCACGACTCCCCACGCCCGCAAAGTCGCACCCACTAGCGGCATTTCCTTTGCTGACGTCACGCGCGCCTCCGGAATCGATTTTCATCTCACCTGCGGAGCTGTGGAAAAGCGTTACATCATGGAGTCCATGTGCGGCGGTGTCGCGGTGCTCGACTATGACAACGACGGCTGGATGGACATCTTCCTGGTCAATGGTTCCACGCTCGCAGACTTGCGCGCCGGCAAATGCCACCCTGCCCGTCTCTACCGCAACAACCACGACGGCACCTTCGCCGACGTGAGCGCCAAAACTGGAATCACGCACTGCGGTTGGGGCTTCGGCGTCGCCGCCGGCGATTACGACAATGACGGCTGGGAAGACCTATACATCACCTATCTCGACGGCGCCGTGCTCTACCACAATAATGGCGACGGATCGTTCACCGACGTCACCCGTAAAGCCGGCGTCGGCAATACCGGCCGCTGGGGCACCAGCGCAGCTTTCGGCGATTATGACAACGACGGGAATCTCGATCTCTACGTCGCCAACTACGTGGCTCTCGATCTCGACCACCTGCCCGAGTTTGGCCAGGGCCCATTTTGCACCTACCGGGGAATCGCGGTCTCATGCGGGCCGCGCGGATTAAAAGGCGCCCGCGACCGCCTCTACCACAACAATGGTGATGGCACCTTTACGGATGTGACCGAAAAACTGAACATCGATCCCGGAGCCTACTACGGATTGGGTGTTCTTTGGCTAGACTATGACCTCGATGGCTGTCTCGATCTGTACGTGGCCAACGACTCTTCGCCCAGCCTGCTTTACCACAACGACTGCAAAGGCAACTTCACCGAGGTGGGCGCAGAAGCGGGTGTCGCCTACAGCGCGGACGGCCGCGAGCAAGCCGGCATGGGCATCGACTCCGCCGACTACGACCACGATGGCTGGCCCGACATCGCTAAAACCAATTTCTCCGACGATACCAACAACCTCTACCACAACGATCGCGACGGCCAATTCACCGATTTCCAGGGAAGCACCGGCTTTGGTCCGGTCAGCGTGCCCTTCCTTGGCTTTGGAGTGAAGTTTTTCGATCTCGACAACGATGGCTGGAGTGACATTTTTGTCGCCAACGGGCATGTGAATCCGCAAGTGGACCAGCACTCGTTTGGCGTAACCTACGCCGAACGCCCGCTGCTATTCCGCAATCTGCAAGACGGAAAGTTTGCCGAGATTGGCCTCAGCGCAGGAGGGCCCATGTCTCGCCGCTATGTCGCCCGGGGCGCCGCCACCGCCGATTTCCTTAACCATGGCAGGGAGGATCTGTTGATCACCGTGCTGGACGGCTCGCCCGCTCTGCTGCGTAACCAGTCGACCGGCAAGAACCACTGGCTGCGTGTCAAGACTGTGGGCAAAAAATCTAATCGCGACGGCTTCGGCGCGCGAGTCGAGGTCAGAGCCGGCAACTTGAAGCAAAGCGCCGAGGTACGTGCCAACCGCAGTTTCGAGTCGGCCAGCGATCCCCGTCTTCACTTCGGCTTGGGAGCCGCCACACGGGTTGACTCGATTACTGTTCGCTGGCCCTCGGGGGAGGTGGACAACATCGGAAGCCAGGCAGCCGATCGGGAACTCGTGATAGAGGAGGGAAACGGCGTTGTAACCCATCCATAACTACCTAACAATCCCCCCTAAAACCGCCCTTCATTAGCCCTAGGACCCGATTTCACCACTGATAACGGACATTCACACCGTCAATGCCATCTAGACAGTGCGAGTGACTGACAATATCCCAAATTCTGTAGTGTTATGGTGAACTGTCTATTGTTCATCATAGACAGGGCCGCTCGATCGCTCCTAAGTGATTGATGGACAGGTACCAAAGTTTTGGAGAGCTACGTGCCAGTTAACCTGGTTAGGTTCCACATCCGGACGGGTGCTCCTTGTCCGGCAACGGCTGGGAAATTCCAGGGGATCACACGCAGATTCAACAGGTCTTGACAGCCTGTGTAAGTAAGTGCAAAATGCACCGCGCTTTCACAGAATGCCTGTTTGTTCTGGCCTAGACGCCGGACTGGCTCTATCGTTTCCGTTGAAATACATCTCCTTAGCGCGAGAGGGTAGGTAAATGAAGAAGCTGCAGTTCTGTCTCGTCTATTTCTCCTTGCTGGCACTGGTTTTGGGCGCTGCGGCGCAGGTACAAAATGGCCAATTTACCGGCACAGTCGCTGACCCATCCGGTGCGGCGCTCGCCAATGCGAAAGTGACCGTGACCAACATGGGCACGAACCTCTCGGTCACAAGCACGTCTAACGAGACCGGTTTATACACGATCAAGGAACTCCCGGTCGGCACCTACCGGATCACCGCAGAGGCCAAGGGCTTCAAGACCTCGGTGAACGCCAATGTGGCGCTGAATGCCGGAACCGTCGCGCGCGTTGATTTCCGGATGGAACTGGGACAAGCCCGCGAGGTAGTAGAGGTAACCGGCGAAGCGGCGGCGGTGAACATCGAGGACTCCAAGCTGGCGTCCACGGTCACCTCCACCCAGATCGCCAATCTGCCGCTCAACGGCCGCAACGTGTATGACCTGATGCAGATGGCCCCCGGTGCGGTGAACGTGCAGGGAACGGACTTCGAAAACGGCCACGGCACGGTGGTGAACGGGCTCCGCGAAGATTTCAACGGGTTCCTCATCAACGGCATCTCCAATAAAGGCCTGAGCGGCGGAGTCATCAATACTCCTATTCAGGACACGGTGCAGGAATTTCAGCAGTTGCAGTTGAACATGTCGGCGCAGTACGGAAATAGCGCAGGCGCCATCAACAATCTGGTGACGAAA
>Ga0193719_10000454_pt1 | contig 15377 bp, 10 predicted proteins | sample U2a2metaG_FD_160103 | JGI IMG/M metagenome (GOLD analysis project Ga0193719, IMG submission 160103) | Soil microbial communities from a riparian zone of the East river system, Colorado, United States - U2a2 | ecosystem: Environmental > Terrestrial > Soil > Riparian zone | place: USA: East... | reverse complement strand
GGCACACGGGTCGCTGGCAAAGGTGTCAAGCAGCGCGCTCAGCCAGCCCTCCTTAACGATCGTGTCGTTATTTAAGAAAAAGAGGTATTTGCCACGTGCCGTTTCCGCGCCGCGATTGCAGGAGGCGATGAAGCCAGAGTTCGTCTGGTTCCGCAGATAGATAACGCCCTCCATCCTCGGGACCAAGTCAGCCGTCTCATCAGCGGAGCAATCATCAACGACGATAACTTCGAAGCACGTTTGTTCTTTGACATTTTGCAGGGAAGCAAGACACGCATGGGTGTATTGAAATTGATTGAACACCGGAATGATGACTGAAACTTCGACATCTTGATGCGCTGGAAACGCAATCGACCCAACAGGCACCGAAGGGACAGGAGGTCCGGCGGCTTCGGACTTCTGGCTCTCTTGCGGTGAATCCGCACTGGACGATCTTGCTGCGTTTGGGAATTGAACTGCTTTGATTTCGTCTTCGATGTTTGCGATTTCAGGATGCGATCCCCGCCATTCCGAATATGCAGCCACAATCTTTTCGAGATGTCCGTAACCCGCCAAAACTTCACGGGGCGATAACTTTGCTTTGATGGCAGTTACCGGATTTGCCAGTTTCCAACGACGAGACGAACGCAGCCGCGCAGCGGCCTTATCCGTATCATCGAGCAGACGTGAGAGCTTTCTAACATTCCGAAGCTCTTTTCGTAACCGTTTCGTCAGCTCGTTAGTGCGTTGCTCATATTCGGCGAGACTTATGCTTTTGCGCTGTAGAAGGTCGTTGGTCTCTAGAAAACGATCGCGTAGCTGCGCCACTCCTTTGTTAAGACGCTGCAGTTCTGTCTCATAACCTTCACGCGTCCTTTCCAGTTCACTCGTAAGACGCAGCGGTTCTGTGTTAAGACGCTCCAGTTCTTTGTTAAGACGCTGCAGTTCTGTCTCATAACCTTCACGCGTCCTTTCCAGTTCACTCGTAAGACGCAGCGGTTCTGTGTTAAGACGCCCCAGTTCTGTCTCATAACCTTCACGCGTCCTTTCCAGTTCACTCGTAAGGCGGCGCTGTTCCGCTTGGTAATGCTGCTGTCGCAATCCAAGCTCGGTTTGATGCGACTTTTCCTGCTCAGATAAGCTTCTTTCCAAATCCGCTGTCCGGCTCAAGCTCTTTTGCAATGAGCTGAAAAGGTCATGCATTTGGAGACGATATGCTTCGGCTTTCGGTGACTTCTCAACGGCGGGCTCGGGCTCAAAGCCGAATGACAATAACTGCTCAATCCGGCGAGCCTGTTCGATTTTTTCCCGAAATACGGCTGCGACCTCCGGCCATCTGGCTTCAGGATCGACAGCGACGGCACGGTTGTCGATAAATGGATCGGCCAGTTTGCAATATTCCTGTACCATCGGGTCGTCGTGCAACTGGCTGAAGAAAAACAAAGATTCACCCTGCCGCTCGCAGCGATCACAAACCGCTTCGAAAGTAAGAGGTCGTGCCATATAGCTCACCGCCGCTCGGTGAAATATCACGCGAAATCCAAATTTCGATAGCCGGTACGCCAATTCCATGTCCTCGATTATGGTCCGGAATTGGCGATTAAACATGCCGTGTTTGGAGAGCAATGATCGCTTACATGAAGAACGTCCACCCCAGAAGTACGTGAAATCGAGCATTTGGCCGTCCTGGAGATCACCATAGGCAAAAAGAAAGCGGCCAATTTCTGTGACGTAACGCATTAGCGGCGTAATTGGCAGTGTTGGCGCCCAAGTCGTATAACCCAAGACGGCCACATTCTCCTCTGGATACCGTTCATGCGCTTTAAGATGTTCCTCTAGCAAACGGCCTTCGGCGATATCATCGTCATCCGCGAAAAGTAAGATTCGACCGCGCGAGGCAAGAATGCCTGCGTTCTTCGCAGCCGCGATGCCTGAGTTCTCGATGTGCAGATACTTCAGCTGTATCCGAGATTTGAAATCGCGACACATCTCCAGTGTGGCATCTTCCGATCCGTCATCAACTACAACGACCTCGTACTTAGTCGCTGGCAAAGTTTGGTTCGCGAAGCTCCCGAGAGTCGCGCGTAGCATGGCCGCGCGGTTGAAGGTTGGGATCACAACACTGATGAGCGGACGTGCAGCGTGTCCATCACGTGCTGATTGCTTCTTTCGCCGTGATACTGTCCTCAATTTCCGGCGTTGGGGTAGACCTTGGGCGATCATTGAAATCTTTACGATGTTTTCAAAAGTGTTCCGGCGTAGGAGCTCTTTGGCCCTCCACCACAGAATTAGATTCCGTGCTATAGAGCAAGAGTCTCATCAAATCAATCTCGTTAAAATTCCCAAGATTGACTTCAAGCCACGGCTACGCTCGATTAACCTCATAATGTCACACAAATTGTGCCGAATCACTCGGCATTTAGGAAGCGGAATCGTATTGGACCGACGCCGCGCACGCACGACCTGTCCGAATATCTTCGCTGTCACCGGAAACAGTGTTACGCTCTTTAATGCGGCGAAACACAGACAATAGTCTGCGGCTTCGCTGGTGCTTCCTTGCGCTGATTGGCTTGTCGCCGCTGCTTGCACTTGCGCAAACCGCCCTACCCGCTCAGCCGTTCCACCGGCTCGACGGCTGCGCCTATAAGCCGCAGCGGTGGGACGATGGGGATTCATTCCACGTCATCCTGCCAGGCCAAAAAGAGCTCTTTGCGACGTTAACGCGATCTTTCGTTCTCGCGGCGCAGATCAGAAGATCTTCACGCCCCATTGGGTCCCGAAATGTTCCGCATCTTTCCAGGTATTCACGAGAGGCTCGCCCTTGATGTTGAGTGAAGTATTGAGCAGCATCGGGCAGCCTGTTTCCCGAGAAAAGGATTCAAGGAGCCGATACAGGTTGGGATGCTGATTGTATGTTAAGGTTTGGACCCGCGCTGTGTTGTCGTAGTGCGAAATTGCCGGGAAAATTTCCGGGTGCCGCACGGGGGCGACGAACTGCATATAGGGGCTCGTTTTGACTGGCATGTCGAAATATTCGTCCGCGTGTTCAGCCATGATGATCGGAGCGAACGGGCGAAAGAGCTCTCGCTTTTTAATCAAATTGACCCGATCCTTGGTAAAACGGCCGCGTGGGTCTGTTAGGAGTGAGCGGTTGCCGAGGGCCCGCGGTCCGAATTCTGCGCGACCGTTTGCGATCCCAATGATCTCACCAGCCTTTAGCGCCGCGAGCGCGCCGTCTATTTCGAAGGGCCGGTCGATGTTGTAACCCAGATAGGGGTCCACCCAGTTGAGGTGCCGCCGTGTGAAAGCTGCAACTGCTCCGATGCTCGATCCGGCGTCGCCCGGGTTGGGCGTTATCCAAATATCGTGAAACAGGCCATCCCGGGCGATCTTGGAATTGGCGACGCAGTTGAGAGCGAGCCCACCGTTGAGAACAAGATTGCTGTGGCTGGTGGTCTTCGCGAGCCATCTGATGAGTCCGACAAGGACCTCCTCCGTGAGCTTTTGTATCGAGGCGGCGATGTTCTCTCGGTCCTGCAACTCAGGTCGCCACCAGCGGACGCCTCTGTGCACGTTCTCCTTAAGCACGAAATAAGGCGGATCGAAACGGGCAACAAAGTCCTCCCAAATGAGATCGCGATAGATCGCTTTACCATACGCTGCCATGCCCATAAGGATGTATTCTTCCTCGTTCGGCTTCAGTCCAACGCGTTGCGTAAAAGCTGAATAAAGGAGTCCCAGGCTATGCGGATAGCGCTGGCTCCAAAGCTTCTTGAGCGATCGCCCGCAGCCCTCCCAAGCACTAATTGTGTCCCACTCCCCGATCGCATCAACGATCAGGATGGCAGCCTTATCGAAGGGACTGGTGAAGAATCCTGCCGCAGCGTGACTCTCGTGATGGCCAACATATCTGACCGGAGCATCAAAGTTGAACTGACGAAGATAAGCTGATCCATCGCTCCGAAGCACGTCCTTGTACTGCCCGGCCCAAAGCTTTCGGGTGCGCTTTAGCAAGGGTTTCTCATACCAGACGATTAGATCGGGCTCGCCATAGCCGCGAGCCTCCGCGATCAGTGACTCGTTTAGATAAGGGTCATTCTTTTTTCGCGAGTAACGTTCAGCGTTCGATGCGAAAAGTATGTCTTCATCCCTCACCACCGCCAGGCTGGCATCGTGCTCATTAGCGCTAATGCCATAGATGATCATCCTGAGATCAATAGATAAAAGGGTCCTTGCGTTTCATTGCGCGCACGCGGCGCCTGACTCGCAGGTTGCCGATGAATTCACGAATCCGTCGCGGCACTAGGACCTTAATTCTATCAAGCGCCGACGGCTGGCCAGAGATCGGGTCGTATGGCACGGCTACGGTCCTGGCCTCTTCCACCGTAGACAGCCAATTCGCCATCGGCGGACTCAACGCCCCATGCTCCATGGTTGAAATCACACTTTCCGCGAAGACGGCGTGGCTCTCCAGACCACCGTGTAACCCGTCTCGCGCTCGATCCATCATTTTCCAGCAACCTGCAAACCCATCGAGCGGCAAATATGGTTCGAGCATCTTCCGGGAGAACTGTTGGCAGGTCCCCCAGTAGCAGGCAATCCCGAGCCGCAAAAGACGGTCACGCACGAGATGGAAATTGCGTACGAAGTTGAAGAATCCGTGGGATTCCGTAGCGAGACGCAAATACGCCGAATGCTCCTCGATGTAGTATTTGTTATTGCTTGGCGCGTACTCCGGGAAGAAATGGACCGGACGATGCGCATCGGCAAACCAAGTCATGCGAGAGATGAACGACCATAATATGAAGACGGCGTCAGGTTTCAGAACGTCCACGCTCTGGTGGACCATCATGGCGGCGTAGTCGCTCCCAGTGCCTCCCCATGCCAGATTGCACTGGCGCACAGGCACGCCCCAGCGTTGTTCGAGATGTTTTGTCAGCAGCGACGTCCAAAGCTTTTCCCACGGCATACCCACGCCAAACGTATGGGAGTCGCCGAGAAACATGACCACAGCTTCGCCGGGCTCCCGATTGAACTCGGGTCCACGATAGCCTAGGCTATTGAACTCGTAGCCGACGCTCTCGACTGAGAATGCTTTATTGCCCTGCTTGCGGTAGTTTTCCTCTGAGTCGGTATCGAACCAGCGGAGGAATTGGGTGCGAGTGTAACGAGAACGCGGTATGCGGTTCGCTTGCCAGAACTCGCAAGCGGTTGGAGCAAACTTGTTCTCAAACACATCAGCCATCTTACTCTTTTCCGAGGCGACTCAGCCTATACTAACTGAACGTAACTCCCTGGTGGTCGTCGTTTACATGCGTAGTCCATTCTCATTAGTTTGTGCCAGGAAACAAGAGAATTTTCCTTACGGAGTGAAACTCTTTGTACCTGACTCTGCTCACGCCACCGCCGCATTCTAAATTAAATCCAGTGACAAGCGAAATCGTTTTCACGACCTATGAGATTGGGTGAAAAGTCCTCGGATGTCCACCTTGAGGGCAGGCTTTACCACTCTTTAAAATCGCCCGCGTGCTCGTGTGTGTCGATCACGTTGCCCGCTTCATCGTAAACGCGAATCACAGCATCATGTGAACGGCTGCGAAACTTGGCGTAGCGGAAAATTGAGGGGTGGTGTCCTAATTTGGATTAGAACTGATCTTTGCTGAAGAGCGCCCCCACGCCTCCTCGCTCGGCGCGCCGACTATGCCGTCAGAAGAGGGCAATTTATAAAACCAGTTGACTGGACCACTCCCTCAGCATTCCAATCATTCGATGGCCAAAGCGAGCGAAGACCGTATTGTCCGTTCGCCTGCGATCGGGCTGGGAACTGACGTGCCCCTTGTCAACATACGGGAAGGTGGTCGTTATGGCAGCGCCATCTTCCCGGTTTTCAACCGGCACCTCGGCACCGAGCATCAGCTCAACGCTCGGCAGCTTCTCATCCTGCTCGCCTTCGAGCAACCGCTCGTCATCGCGGAGGCTTTGCGTAGGCCCCTTGGGCAACTCGCTTCGCCCATGACCATCGAAGAAATCCGCGCGTTGCAAGAGCAGCGGCTGCTCGTTTCAGAGGCCGAATATGCAACGATCGACGGAGAGCTCGCATGGATGCGTTGCATGATGAAGCACGCCACACCCTCGTACTGCACTAAGATAGAAGACGAGACTGAGATGCGCGCTTCCTTCGAAGAGGCAAGGCGGACTGGTCTGCTTTGGACGCACCTCGGAGAGCGCCATGTCAGAAACGCCCGTATAGTTCCGAACCGATTCGAACTGCTGCGCCGCATTCCTCCGGACGGTGCGTGGGTCGAAGTTGGTTGTTTGTTTGGACACTTCTCCCAAATGATTCTTTCCACCGCCTCGCCGCGATCGCTCGCACTCGTCGAGATTGACGCTGGAATGTGCCAAATTCTGCGACGGAAATTCGGGAACAACCCGCTTGTCACGATTCACGAAGGTGATTCGGCAAATGTGTTGCGAAGTCTCGCGGACAACTCGATCGATGTTGCGTGGATCGATGCAGACCACACGTACTCGTCTGTCTTTCACGAGCTGGCAGCGATTCGCAGCAAGATGTGCGCTAAGGGTCTGATATTACTCCACGATTACATCGCGATCTACAGTGTTCCCGAAGCGATCCACCAGTTTTGCAACCAACACAGCTACGAAGTCGTGTACCTCACTCTCGAGCCGCACCTCTACAACACCATTGGCCTTCGGAAGATCGTCCCTGAGCCCATCTAGATTGCGCATCGTATTCTGATCGCCATCCGATTGCTCCGACGCACCCCAACCAAACACGACACAGGGCGTTTGTTGCAGGGTTTATCGCACCTTGCAACGTGCGTGTCATAGGTAGACCACCGGATTCAAACTGGCGAACAATCTGGATTGTTGACGCTCATGTACGAAGCAGCTTTGACGGATGCTCGCACTTTTGGCGTTCGGAGATGTGGCGCGATCAAGCATTTGGCGCGCCGGTTCGTTTGTGAACGTGAGCAGCATCGAGATACCACAGCCGACCGAACGGCTTTGATGGTAGCTTGCCATACGCTTATGCAAGGGTAGACTCACGAGAAGTGGAGGAGGTACTGGTGGTTACCGGATTGCAAGCCGCGCACATTGCTTTAGTTTTGGGTGAGGCTGAAGAGATTACTGCGTGGTCAGCTGGCTCAACTCCAGTTCGTCCATGGAGGAACTTCAATTATGCGCGGGAAACGAATGAAAAATGTGCAATCGATGCTGCGTAGCCGTTAGTAGCCGCCCGTCCTGAGCCGACCAACGCACTCGCCAGGTTAGCACCGATGCAACCAGAATTATCGATTGTGATGCCTTGCCTCAATGAGAGTCGTACGCTAGCAGCTTGCATTAAGAAGGCACTTGTTTTTCTCAAAGATTACGACGTCGCCGGCGAAATTATTGTTGCCGATAATGGTAGCACCGATAGCTCAGTCGAGATTGCCCGGAGCATGAACGCTACGGTTGTAAAAGTTGAGCAACGCGGCTACGGCGAAGCGTTGGCCGCGGGCATCGAAGCGGCGAAAGGAAGGTATGTCATCATGGGCGACTCGGACAACAGCTATGACTTTTCCGCGCTGTCTCCTTTTCTCGAAAAACTCCGCCAAGGCTATGACCTGGTGATGGGGAACCGTTTTCGCGGCGGCATCGTTCCTGGAGCGATGCCGCGGTTGCATCGATATTTCGGCAACCCTTTTCTGACCGCAATTGGGCGCCTGTTTTTTTCCTGCAAAGAATGTGGCGACTTCTACTGCGGACTTCGTGGTTTCAGAAGAGAAGCGGTGCGAGCGTTGGATCTGCAAAGTACGGGGATGGAGTTTGCCCTCGAGATGGTGGTCAAGGCCCAAATGCACTCCCTGCGTATCACCGAGGTCCCGATTACGCTTTATCCCGACGGCCGGGACCGCGCCTCGCATCTGCGCCGCTATCGAGACGGCTGGAGGAGCCTTCGCTTTTACCTGTTGATGAGTCCGAGATGGTTCTTCGGAATTCCCGGTCTAACTCTGTTGGTCGGAGGAGTTGTGGTTTCCAGCATCCTGCTTGCCGGCCCGATCTCTGTAATGTCGATCACATTTGATTACCACACGTTGATGTATTCTACCTCGGCCATAGTCCTTGGATACCAATCCATTTTACTTTTTATTTTCGCCGAACTGATGGCCGTCGAGACAGGCTTGCATCCGCCCAATACCCGATTTCGACTTCTGCGGGAGCGAAGGACGTTGGAGCATTGTGTCTTAATCGGTCTTGCACTTATCCTTGTCGGCGTCGTGCTTGGGATTAGTGCGGCGCGCCAATGGTCTTTGGTCGGCTTCGGAACTCTACGACCTGCTTTGACTATTCGGTTCGTCACTTGTTCCGTGCTTTTTTTGTTACTTGGTGGGCAAACGCTCTTGGGCGGCTTTTATTTCGGCCTGCTGAACTTGATAGGAGAACGCAAAACGCAGCAGCGCACGCTTAGGCGCGTTCAAGTGGAAGTCAGAGGCGATTCATAAGTGAATCATGGAGCAGGTGAGGGACGAAATGTGCGCAAATCAGGCTAGCCCTCTAGATGAGCGTTCGGTAATTCGAGATCGAAGGCCGCGCACTAGGAAATTAATCACGCGTTATTGGGCTGAGGCTGTTGTTATCGTCATCTGGCTTCTGCTATGGGCGCCACGTCTCTCTGGGCCGATCGACTTACGCTGGGATGGAGGCGTCTATTACATGCTCGGGACATCTCTGGCTACTGGGCGCGGCTACAGAATCCTGAGTGAACCTGGTTCACCCGAGGCGCTACAGTACCCACCGCTCCTACCAGCGGTGGTAGCTCTGCACCAGAGGTTTTTGGGTACTTCAGACCCCAAAGTTGTAGCGCCGTGGTTACGGATTTCCTATGCTACGTTGTTTCTGGCCTACGCCTTGGCTGCGCTTGCCCTTGCAAAGAAGTATCTCCCGCCGCGGTTCGCTGTCTTAGCAGCGACGCTATGCCTACTTCAAATCCTGACTGTTTTTCTATCCGATCTTTTATTCGCCGAGCTTCCGTTTGCTCTCGTCAGCGTTGTTTTTGCGCTTTTCATATTTGACAGACCATCGACATCGCATCCGTGGCTGCGCGAGGTGGCATCCTTCGCGCTTGCCGCGGCGGGCTTTCTTCTGAGAACTATCGGCGTGGTGTTTTTGGCTACGTGGGTGCTTGAGGCTCTTACGCGGCACCGTTGGCGCCTAGCAATCGGGCGCGGTATGTTAGCGCTCGTACCAGTCGTGGCCTGGCAGGTACATGTGGCGTCGGTGCGCGGAAGCTATGAGTATGCGCACCCAGCTTACGAGTATCAACGGGCATCCTACCAATATTACAATGTGAGCTATGTCGAAAACATCCTATTAAGCGATCCATTCCGCCCCGAGCTTGGCCGTCTCGACGCGCGCGGGCTTATGAGACGATTGACGACGAACCTCCCGAGCTTGGCTGCGGCTATCGGCGAGGCGGTGAGTACAAGGGCTGGCTACTGGCACGCTTTTCTCAAAGATGCGCAGCACCATCTGGGTAGCACTTCCTTGATTCCAAGATTCGTCAGATTTATACCGATTTTCGCCATGACGGTTATTGTGCTTATGGGACTTTTGATTCTCGTGCGGAGGCGCGTCTGGCTGATGGCGTTCATTGTGCTCGGATCAATCGGCCTCGTTTGGGTCACGCCATGGCCCGGCCAGTTCACACGTTACCTAATGCCACTTTCGCCGTTCTTGGCCGTTTGTGGTGTCTTGCCGCTTGCCTCCACGGTTAACACGTCGCTACGCATGCGACAACGTTGGATGATAACCTTCGCGCGAGTGTTTCTCGCGAGCGCCCTGGTGCTGGCACTTACTGCGGAAGGCTACGCATTACTACAGGCTTTCCGCAAGCGTAATGAGAACGAGGCAATCGTCATTCCCCAAACCGGTGACAAGGGCTATCGCCTGTTTTATCATGATGATTCCTGGCAGGCTTGGGAGGAAGCCGCGGATTGGATTAGTACGCATGCACGTTCGGACGCAATTGTTGCCACAACAGCGCCACATTTTTTTTACCTTCGCACGGGTCGCCTCGCCGTACTTCCGCCGATGGAGCCGGACCCAGTGCGCGCGAGACATTTGCTCGAAGGGGTTCCTGTCTCATACGTCCTTGTCGATGACTTGCAATTCCTGGATCTGTCGCGTCGTTACGCGCGTCCTGCCGTCAAGAAGGACCCGATGAGCTGGCAGCTCGTGCACTCCATTCATCTTCGCGACCGACCGTGGTGGATTAAACCGCCTGACTTTCTTTACGGCACGCAGATCTATCAACGTGTCAGTGACCAGCGATGACTCGGGTTGGTCATTAGATGTTAAAGCTACCAACTCCAACGTGATTTAAATGCCAAGCGCGAAGGGGAAACGAACCTCCTCGCGCTTAAAGATGAGCCCAGCAAAAACTTTAAAGTGGAGAAAGTGGGAGTATATCGTTCCGGCGCTTGGCACGTTATCTCTGGTCGTGTCATGCATCGTCTTCTCAGCGAAGAAATACTTCGTGAATGATGAGCTCCTGTCCTACTACTTGCTGTCAGACAAGTCGTTCTTTCACATGCTGTCTGCTTTCCACGACAAGATCAATGCCTCGCCACCGCTATACTTTTTACTCGGCTGGATTTGGGCAAGGATATTTGGCGCATCGGAACTTTCGCTACGACTAATCTCATGTCTCGGCATGTCTGCAGCGTTGTGGCTTCTCTGGGTCACGCTGAGGCGGACCTACGGGTTCTGGCCAACCTCTATTGGTGTTTTATCTGTGTTCTGTACGTCGGGAATTGTGTTGTACCAAAATGCTGAAGCCCGTATGTATGGGCCATTTATCGCGTTCTGCGCGCTGGGCCTTCTCTTGTACGACACCGCGTGCAGAAAATCCGGATTTTCTCGTGGCCTGCTGATTGGCACCGCGTGCACGCATGCCGCAATTGTCAATACGCATCTCTTTGGGCTGATTTACAGCGCCGCCTTGCTCCTGGCCCTCGTCCTAAGAGACAGATGCTTCAAGGCTGTGAGAATCCAACTTTACCTCTCGGTAGTCTTGGGCTGGTTTTCCCTAATTCCGTATATCCCTTCATTTTTAAACCAGTCGGCTGCCGCTAGTCTGCGCACGTGGCTCCCTAAGCCAATACTAGGCGACCTCGCCCAGTTTATGACTCTTTCGTCGCCGTCACTAGTAAGCAGTGATTCACTGCAAACCTTGGTTAACCTTTTCGCTCTGGTTCTTCTGGTTATCGCATCGGGTGCGCAGTTCCTCCTGTGGCGGGCCGAGGACGGCGAAGGGTACGACAGTGGAGAAGAAGGGCAGCCACGTCCCGGTTCAGAGGTGGCGCTTTTGATGGTCGCCTATGCATTCCTGGCCGTTCCAGTTTTCATTTGGGTCTTTTCTCAAGGTCCGAAACCAATATTCTGTGATCGCTATATGCTGCCTACTGCTTTAAGCTGGTCGATATTGTTCGCGTATGTAGCTTCACGGCTTCTGCGTCAGCCTCTGCTGAGGATGAAGGAGGGCAAACCTCTGAGTTATGGCTTTCGGTTGGCTGCCGTGCGATCAGTGTTTCTTCTACCACTGATCGCGCTTCTTCTTCTTCAGCCGGTTGTGTGGGCGATCGGAGCCCGCCAACAATCCATTCCAGGATTGTATGATGACAAGGTCAGATACAACGACTTGCCGATCGTTGTTCAGCATTCACACGTCTTTCTGCGGCGTCTTCACTACTCGCCAGCACGGAACAGGTACTTTTTCATTTTGGACTGGGACGCTTCTATGAATGAAGCGAGTGGCTTGTTTGGACCACAAGAGTTTAAAAATCTCGAAGCGATAGCGCGTAATTATCCGGACCTTCAAAAACACATAGTGTCTAGCGAGGAGTTTTTGCGCATACACGATCGATTTTTGGTACTCGGATCCTTAGAGTCTAATACTAAGGTTTGTTCATGCGATATAAAGGGTGGTGTTCGCACTAAGTGGGAAGATCTTAGCTGCCCGCAATGGCTAAGGCTTAAGGTGTTAGCTGATCCGCATTACCGCGTCCAAGCCTTGGGAAAGGGAATGTTGCTGGTCAACCGTTTATGATATAACGGATCAGGCGACCGTATTGCACCAGTTGCCCACACGGCGTGTAACCCTGGGCTCCCGATTCACCAATTTGGTCGTTTGAGCAGTTATCGGCGATAGTAGTCACCGCGGCTCAGGTATTTTTCAAGCCAGACATACAAGCAGATAAACAGGTAACGGCTGCCCATCTCCTTAATCTTCAGCTTCGGTTCTCCCTTCCGTCGATTGCGCCAGGTGACGGGGATCGTAGTCCAGGAGTAGCCGCGGACAATAGCCTTCAGGGGAAGCTCGACCGTAATGTTGAAATGCGGAGAGATTAATGGCCGACAACCAGCGATCACTTCGCGGCGGTAAGCTTTGAATGCGTTTGTTGTGTCGTTCAGGGGAATGTTGAACAGCAGTTTCAGGAAGAGATTTGCGCATCGATTCAAAGCCAGCTTTACCTTTGGATAAGCGATCACGCTGCCTGGCTTAATGAACCGGCTTCCGAACACGCAATCGTAGCCCTGCTGCAGTGTCTTCCAATAACGCACAACGTCGCGACAATCGTCAGACTCGTCGGCCATCATTAAGACGACAGCGTCGCCTCTCATTTCGTCCAATCCGGCAATAATCGCGCGACCAAATCCGTGCGGCGGGAAGCTCCGTACTGCCCTTAACACTGGAACCCGGCTTTTGATTGCTTCAAGAACTTCCCATGTGCGATCGACGCTTCCGTCGTCTACGACGATAATCTCGTGCGGCACCTTGCGTGAGAGCAGTTCACGGTGCAGATGCTCGACGGTCGAACCGACACAGGCTTCCTCGTCGCGCGCAGGGATTACCACGGTTAAGAGCTCCAGCGGCTTCGTCTCCATCAACTCCTATGCCCCAGAAAGCTGCAGCCATTCCGGGTGTGCTTCAGCGTGTGCCGCAATTTCTTCAAGGATCAGGCTAATTGGCGTTTCGACTTTCCAGCTCCACTGTTCTGCTGCACGTCGCGAATCGAGTATCAACCAAGGTACATCGAAGCGATGTGAGACGGACTCACTCGCGACGTGGTGGTGACCAAAACGGGCACTGCACCAGTGCGAGAGCTGCGCCAACGACATGCTGTTGGGCCAACCGCCGGCAACGTTCACGCACTTCGACTGACTGCCATTCAACGTCTGCATTTGGCGGGCAAGTAACCGGACGAGATCGCGCGGGTGCAGACAGTCACGGACTTGAAACCCTTTGCCATCAAAGCCCGTATAACACAGCGGGCGCCTTCGCAGGTACGAGTTGATCCAGAAAGAAAAGATGCCCTGATCAGGGCGCCCGAATTGTCCGGCGCCAGCAAGCGTGCCGCAGCGGTTAATCCAAACGGGCACGCTGAACACACTGTGGTACTCGAGAGCCAGATTTTCCGATGCTAGTTTTGTGCTGCCGTAGAGGGACACTGGAGCAGTCATTGGGAATGACTCGTCGATCCCTTCTGGGCTCACACCCGCAGGGAAGCGATCGCCAGCCAAACAGAACGCCTCTTTGTGAACCCTTAGCGGCAGACTGGAGAGCGCATGGATCGAATAAACCCGGCTCGTACTGAGCAGAATAAATCCGCATCTCCTTTTGCGACAATGCTCCAGCAGATTTACCGTCCCGTAGAGATTGTTTTCGATAACCTGGCGACTACCGCTTTTTCCGTTCAAACCAGCTAGAATGCTCGGATTCGCGGCTGCATCAACGATCCAGTCAACGTCCGGAAGGGTTTCCAAATCACACGCATTCCGTAAATCGCCATGGATCACGCCGACGCTAAGCGCCTGCAGGCGTGATCGGTTGATCTCACTGCCGGGGCGACTCAGATTATCGACTCCGCTGATTGTCCAATCAGGGAAATGCTCCCGGAACGTTCGTGCCAGTGTGCTTCCGGCGAATCCACAAATGCCCGTAATGAGTAATTTCATTGCAAAACTAAGACAGAGTGCTGCTGATCGGAAGACATCTTAGCATCAGCACTAAAGGAAGAGAAGTACGATACCAACTCGCGCGGTGGTTCGCGACTACCGGGTACGTCACCCTGTTTACGTAGTGCAGATCTGACCGCAATCGTCAAACGCTGCCGGGTTTGCATAGAGCCGTATAGCCTGTTTTCCCGAAACCAGTTCGTTCCTCAAAACGCAATTGATTGACTCTCCCTTCGACGATGCAATGCTCCGGAGTCGGCTTTAGTCTTATCCGCGGCAGGGGTAGGTCCGGGATGACGGCCAGTGTTGGCTCCTCGCGTCCCGAATTCAGGTAGGCTTCCCAATTGCCTTTACGCCTTCGGTCAGGCTCTGATCTTTAGTGGGAGCCTTACGCAGATCGAAAATGATACAGGCATCGTTGGTACTGTTTGCGTCCGCAGTTACGCGATAGCGCTTTTCCAAATACGCCTTGAATTTCGGATAATGATCTAACCACCAGAAAGCCGTGCGGGGAAAAAGGAGAAAATCGGCTCCTTTTGCGCGAAGAGCTTCAAGACGCTCAACGGCATCATCGCTGTCGGTTGGGTAGTAACCGGTGAATCTCGGGCTGGTGGACACGTAGAGCTCTGATCCTGACTCACTACCGGTGTCCCAACGAATGGTGCCTGTGCCGCCGGTGTCTGCCACTGACACTGGCTCTACATCTACCGCGAGCTGGGCGTCTTCCGTACGCATGACCTTTACGGCGGCTAACAGCTTTCGGCGTCCCCTCCCCGAATAAAGACGGAAGTCATAAGTGCATCCAATCTTCATCCAAGTTATCTCTCTAGAGCCTTTCGATGACCCTGCAACGAATAGTCTTTCTGGCGAGCCTTCTTTCGGTGTCGGAAAATGCCACTCCTGCAGATTATTGAGTCCTAACACATCGCCATCGCCTTTATCCACGACAATTACCTTTGACTGAGGCGGTATCTTCGCAAAAGCTGCTTGTCGGGTCTGCTCCGCAACTGGAAGGGCCACTTCGCCGCGAGACGGTTTTAGATAAGTCTTATCGACAGCACCCTTGACGTATTCTCGGATCTTTCGTAACAATGGCTTATCGCCCAGTATTAGGGGCAAATGGGATGGGCAAAAACGGAGTAGCGCCCATACTCCTTGGATCGCTTGCTTCCATTGTTTAGCTCCGATCGAAGCGCGAACGGCTTTCACGACGAGGCGACCGTGCGCATGTATCCAGAATTTAATTCCAACTTGATACGCCTCCCTGCCCGCTGCGCTTCTCTTAGCATATCTCCATTGTGCACGGAGCGCGACCAAGTTGTATTTTAGCATCCGTTCAAAACCGCGCGTCATGTTGGCGTCGTGTCGTCGATATT
>Ga0193719_10000453_pt1 | contig 15396 bp, 12 predicted proteins | sample U2a2metaG_FD_160103 | JGI IMG/M metagenome (GOLD analysis project Ga0193719, IMG submission 160103) | Soil microbial communities from a riparian zone of the East river system, Colorado, United States - U2a2 | ecosystem: Environmental > Terrestrial > Soil > Riparian zone | place: USA: East... | reverse complement strand
TGGTTCTGGCCGCGGGGATCACCGCCTTGCAAGTGGCCGCCAATCCCTACGTAGCGGTGCTCGGACCTGCGGAGACCGCCTCCAGCCGCCTGAATCTGGCGCAAGCCTTCAATTCCTTGGGAACTACCATCGCGCCTTACCTTGGCGGCGTGCTCATTCTGAATCCAACCCGCCAGAACATGGACGCGGTGAGGCAAATGTCCACCGGCGCTCTGCAGGCCTATCGCATTCATGAGGCGTCGTCGGTCAAGTTGCCGTATTTGATCATCGGGCTCGCGCTGATTGCCTTGGGAGGGGTCATCGCCCGGTTCAAGCTGCCGGCCATGCCGGAGGCGGAACGGCGTGGAGCAGCGGGCGCAAACGGAAGTGTTTGGAAGTATCGTCACCTGGTGTTGGCTGCGATTGGAATTTTTGTCTATGTGGGTGCCGAAGTCTCCATCGGTAGTTTCCTGATTAGCTATTTCACCCAGACCAATATCGGAAACGTCTCGGAAGTGGTGGCGGCCGGTTACGTTTCCTACTACTGGGGCGGAGCCATGGTGGGCCGGTTTATCGGCTCCGCCATTCTTCAAAAGGTGCGTACCGATGTGGTGCTGGGAATCGCGGCTCTGGTCGCCTGCGCGCTGGTGGCTAGCTCGATGATGACGTTTGGCCCGGTGGCGATGTGGGCGATCATCCTGGTGGGCTTATTCAACTCCGTCATGTTCCCCAGTATCTTTACCCTGGGAATTGCCAAATTGGGTCCGCTGACGGGCGACGGTTCCGGCCTGTTGGTCATGGCGATTGTGGGCGGAGCCATCATTCCCTTGCTGCAAGGCGCCTTGGCCGACCGCATCGGCATTCATCACGCATTCATTCTTCCCGCCGTCTGTTATCTCTATATTGCTTATTACGCGTTCCGGGGATCGCGGCCGGTGGTGGCTGCATAGCTCGATGGCCCTGCTCTTAGCGGTCAAAAGCTTCGAATCGTAAAGGGCGCGAAAAATTTGCTTTGAGCGCAAAGACCGCGACCTTTTTTTCTAGCGTCGGTGGGGAGACGTCAATCCGAGCGGCAGCGGTCGTTTTCTGGGCGGCGCACTTCCTTGCTGTGAACTTGTTTCCGCCGATCTTGGGTAAGTGGTATCCTTCCCGACCATGGCCGTTACCATGCAGGACATCGCCCGGGGTCTGAACGTTTCCGTGGTCACGGTGTCCAAAGTTCTACGCAATAAGGGGAAGATCAGCCTTGCGACCCGCCAGAGGGTGTTGCGGCGGGCGAAAAAGCTCAACTATCAGACCAACTGGATCGCACGCAGCCTGGTCACCCGGCGCACTTTCACCATCGGGTTGCTGCTGCCAGATTTTACCCATCCTTTTTTCGCCGAGATTGCCAAAGCGATCGCTGAGACGGTGCGGCCCCATGGCTATCACGTCATCATTTCCTACTTCGAGGAAAATCCCCAGCTGGAAAAAAGTGAAGCCGAGTCATTGTTGGCGCGGCAGGTGGACGGATTGATTTTAGCGTCGGCGCAGTCCGGAGCCAGCGCCTTCGAAAACATCAAGGAACGAAATACTCCGTTCGTCCTGATTGACCGCCCGATTGCCGGGGTGCAGGCCAGTTTCGTAGGCGTGGACAATCAGGCGATCGGCAAGCTGGCCACGGCTCATCTGATCGAGCGGGGCTGCCGTCGAATTGCCCACCTGCGCGGCCCGGGAATCGGCATCGCGACGGGACGAATGGAAGGCTACCGCCGTGCCTTGGCGAAACGCGGACTGGCGATTCCTCCGGGCTATATTGTGGACGCGGGCTATCAGGACGAAACCGGGCATGAGGCAATGCGTATTTTGTTGCGAACGACGCCCAGGCCGGACGGCGTCTTCTGCTATAACGACCCGGTTGCAATCGGCGCGATGCGCGCCATTGCCGAGGCGGGGCTGCGCGTGCCGGATGATATTGCCGTCGCCGGAGCGGGCAATGTTCATTATTCCGATTTTCTCGCGGTGCCACTTACTACGGTCGATCAGGGGACGTTCGAAATCGGAAAACGGGCTGCCGATCTTTTGCTGGAGCGAATCGATTCCAAGCGCAAGCTGCGGCCAAAGAAGATATTGATCGAACCCAAGCTGGTGATACGGCAATCGACGGTGGGTTGCGTTCCCGGTCTGGCGTCGAGCGCGACTTCTTCCCGCCGCAAGCACCAGGGCGCCAACCTGCCGCGGAAGAATGGAAGTTGAGGGAAGCAATTCATGCTGAGCGAGAAGGAAGGAAAGACATGCAGTCCATGTCGGTAAAAGCGAGAATCTTGTTTGCCATGGTGGTATTGGTCACTCCTGGGCTGCTCTCGGCGCAGGATAAACCGCTAGCCAGTACTCCCCCGATGGGGTGGAACAGCTGGAACAAGTTCGGGTGCCACGTGAGCGAAGATATGATCCGGCAAATGGCCGACGCCATGGTTAAGTCGGGAATGAAGGATGCCGGCTATCAATATATTGTGATCGACGATTGCTGGCAGGTGGAACGAGATCAAAGCGGCAACATCGTGGCCGATGTCAAACTCTTCCCTGCAGGGATCAAGGCTCTGGCCGAGTACGTTCATTCCCTCGGACTGAAGTTCGGAATCTATTCGGACGCGGGCAGTAAGACTTGCGCCAAGCGGCCCGGCAGCCTGGGGCATGAATATCAAGACGCGCTGCAGTACGCCGCCTGGGGGGTTGACTATCTGAAGTACGACTGGTGCAACACCACCACGCAGGACGCCCAGGCAGCTTATGCCCTGATCCGCAACGCGCTCAATGCCGCGGGCCGGCCGATAGTGCTGAGCATTTGCGAGTGGGGTACCGCCAAGCCCTGGCTCTGGGGCAAGGCGGTGGGCGGGAACCTCTGGCGCACCACGGGTGACATCAGCGACAAGTGGGAGACGAAAGAAAAGCATCGGCTTGGCATGCTCGACATCCTCGACCTGCAAGATGGATTGGAGAGTTACGCGGGACCGGGCCACTGGAATGATCCTGACATGCTGGAGGTCGGCAACGGGGGCATGACCACGGACGAATACCGGGCGCACTTCAGCCTGTGGTCGATCCTTGCCGCCCCTCTTCTTGCGGGTAATGATCTGCGCGATATGAAGCCGGAGATCCACGATATTCTCACCAATAAGGAAGTGATTGCCGTGAACCAGGATGGGCTGGGAAGCCAGGGACGCCGGGTGCGCAAGGACGGCGATCTGGAAGTCTGGGCCAAGCCGTTGCAGGATGGAAGCCGGAGCGTAGTACTGCTCAATCGCGACACTAGCCCAAGGGAGGTCAGTTTCTCCTGGGAAGATATTGGCTATCCCGGCCACCTAAGCGCGAGCCTTCGCGATCTGTGGCGAGGCAAAGATTTAGGACAGCACAAGGAGAAATTCTCCGCTTCGGTGGGGCCGCACTCGGCGGTGATGGTTAGGGTGGCGCCTTAACCGGGAACGATTTCGCGGTGATCCCACGGTTTGCGCGATCCGATCGAGCGCGCTGTCCCGGCGGTTACGGGGGCAAGGTGTCCGGACCGGCTTCCACTGGCCGGGGGAGTTCTGCATGCGCCAGCTCGTCGCAATATTTGCGGTGCTTCTGGGCGCTTCCGCTTTGCCTGCGGTGGCGCAGAAATCGTGTGCCGAACTTGCCACCCTCAAACTGGAGCACACCACAGTGTCGGTGCAGCCCGTGGCGGCAGGCGGGTTCACTGTGCCGGCGGGGGCGCAGGATTCTCCAGACTCGGCTGGGTACACGAGTGTTCCCGCCTTCTGCCGGGTCATGGCCGACATCAGGCCGTCCAAAGATTCAGATATCAAAGTTGAAGTGTGGATGCCGGCCGCGGGATGGAATGGCAAGTTTCAAGGGCAGGGCAACGGAGGTTTCGCGGGATCCATTGGTTATCGTGCCCTCGCCGCTGGGGTGAGCCGAGGCTACGCCACCGCCGCTACCGATACCGGTCACAGGGGCGAAGCAACCGATGCCAGTTGGTCCTTGGGACATCCGGAGAAGATCGTTGATTTTGGTTACCGGGGCATTCACGAGATGTCGGAGAAGGCAAAAGCCGTGATTACGGCTTTTTACGGCAAGCCTCCCCACCATGCCTATTTTTCCAGCTGCTCCGACGGCGGCCGCGAAGGACTCATGGAAGCGCAACGCTTTCCGGATGACTACGACGGCATTGTCGCCGGCGCTCCGGCTAATTTCTGGACCCATCTTCTCGCCGCGGCCGCCTGGAATAGCCAGGCGACCCTGGCGGATTCGGCGAGCTACATTTCTTTCGCCAAACTGCCGGCTGTGAGCGCCGCTGCCGTCGCCTCCTGCGACGCCCTGGACGGCTTGGTCGACGGGATAATCAGTGAGCCCATGCAGTGCCATTTTGATCCAGCCCAGCTGAAGTGCAGCGGTCCGGAATCGGACAGCTGTTTGACTGACCCTCAGATCATTGCGTTAAAGAAAATTTACGCAGGCCCACAGGCTTCGACCGGAGAACGGATCTTTCCCGGCTACATGCCGGGAGGCGAACTTGGACCCGGAGGCTGGCGTCCGTGGATCACCGGAGCGGCACCGGGCCAGAGTCTGCAGCTTGCTTTCGGGGCTCATTTCTTCGGCGATATGGTTTTTGGCGACGCCGGGTGGGACTTCCGGAAATTCAGCTTGGACCAAGACACGAAACTCGCGGACACCAAGATGGCTGCGACTCTGAACGCGACCGATCCCGCCTTGCGTGGTTTTCAAAAACGGGGAGGCAAGCTGATCCTGTATCACGGCTGGAGCGATGCCGCGATCTCGCCCCTCAATTCGATTGCCTACTACCAGAGCCTAGTAGCCGGCATGGGAAGCACGACCAAAGACTTCGCGCGACTCTTTATGGCGCCGGGACTGCAACATTGCACCCTGGGGCCGGGGCCGAACTCTTTTGGACAAACTTTGCTCGGTCCACCAGGCGACGCCGAGCACGATATTTCGAGCGCGCTCGAACGATGGGTCGAAAAGGGCGTTGCCCCGGAAAAAATTGTCGCGACAAAATACCAGAACGATTCCGATCCCGGACAGGGTGTGAGGATGACGCGCCCGCTTTGTCCTTATCCTCAAGTGGCGGCCTACGATGGCACCGGCAACCCCAATGACGCGGCCAGCTTTATCTGTGCTGAATCGGACAAACAGAAGGGCCCGCCCGGAGGGCAAAAGCGATAGCGGACGGCAAGCTCGGAATGGCGTGCCAGTCTGGCAATTGTCCTACAATGGGCTCCCCACATCGGATACAGCATGTTGCGGATGTCCCGGTTCCCCGCGGTCCGCTATGGTTAAAGGGCGTTCAATCCTGCGGATTGGAGGAATCATCATGGATAAGGACAGAGTAGAAGGTAAAGTAAAAGACATCGCCGGCCGAGTGCAGCGTCAGGTCGGAGAATGGACCGGCGACCCGAAAGATCAGGCCGAGGGCGGGGCAAAGCAAGTGGAAGGCAAAGTCCAGAATGCCTGGGGCAAAGTGAAAGACGCGGTGAAGAAGCCAGACAACGGGCAGACGCATAGCGAGGAAGAAACCGAAGAGTCCCGGCGGCGGGAGCGGGCGGCTACCGAGTAGCCTGCCACACGGTCCCGCGAATCCAACCTGGGTTCCCGTCTCCCCGCCACCAACTTCATGGAAGCGGAATCTACTGGGCCCGGGTGGCGCTGCTCTACCTTGGCCCTGATGGTTTGGTTAGTTGCTTGCTTTGGGAGTTCCCACCGTGCGGGCCAGGGCCGCGCCCAGCTGATCGGGCACGAAACCAAACGGGCCGGGCTGGCTCTTGTAGGCGATGCGGCCGTGCGAATCGACCAGATAAATGCGGTCGGGCCAGCCCGTGTAGGCCCGCTCGGTCGAGTTGCCAAACTCATCGAGAACGCTGGGAAATTTGATCCCGAGCTTGCGTACGCAGGCTCCGGCTATGTAGGCCCGCTCCTCTTCATTCTTCGGGCTGGCGAAGACCACTTGATCCTTGATATTGCTCTGCATTTGCCAGACGTCGCTCGGATGAGCCTCGGTGATATAGACCACCAAAAAAGAGACGCGATTCTGGTACTGCTCGTAGAGTTTGTTGAGGGCAGGAACCTCCCGCCGGAATGGAGGTCAAGTGTAGCTGCCGAAAACCAGCACAACCGGTTGCTGCTGGTTCAGTGCGGAAAGTTGAACCCGGCTGCTCTTGTCGACTTTGAGCAAGGAGAAATCCGGCGCAGCATCTCCCAGCTGCAGAGTGCCGGCGCGGGCGCGAAGCCAAAGCGTCTCGAACGGAAAGAGGAGAAAGACGACCGGTCCTGGCATGGCTTTCATTACCCGCCCGAAGGTCTCCGGAGGCTGATTCATCGCCCACCAGACGACGCCTCCAAAAGCGAAGTAAAGCAGCACCAGCACGATCGCAGTTGCGCCCAGGCGCTTGCGGGCGACCGGGCTTAATTTAAGGCGCCGCTTGACATCGTCCCATCTCATGGCTGCATCACTCTAAATGACGCTAGCTGGGGGGGGCAATAGTCGGGAAGTATTAGCGGGAGTGTGCAACGCCGGAAATGAACATATTAAGGTCGCCCGTTGTATGCTATGCAGGTAGGTTGTTATGCATATTTCTAATCTGTTCAAAATGATCAAGTCACCCGAGCACCGATTGGCCCTGCTGGTTGCCATGGCTGGGGACGCCATTCAAATCTTCGCATTGCCGGTTTTTGTCGGTGGAGGGCTTTCACCGGCCGATACGCTGCTAGACGCGTTCATGGCGGTGATTCTTATCCGGATGCTGGGGTGGCATTGGGCCTTTCTCCCCACCCTGGTGGCGGAGATGACTCCTGGCTTCGATCTCTTCCCTACTTGGACTGCGGCGGTTTTGTACGTGACCATTCAGAGTAGTCGTTCGGCAGAAGTTGAAATTCTTCCTCCCGGCCCGGCTCCGGCTCGCCGCTTTTAAGCGGCGGCCAGAAAAACCTGCTGGGAAAGAAAAATCAAACCCAGAGGCTTTCAGTCCCGGGTGATTCTGCGCCCCTTTTCATCCCGTCCAGTCCGTGCGGTTTTCAATAAATCAACTTCAGCGAGAACTGAATCTGACGCGAGGGCCCGGCAGTTTTGCTGATGATTCCGAATCCGCTTCCGCGCAGGATATTGGACGGCAATCCGAAATTCACCAGATTGAAGACATTAAAAAACTCAGCGCGAAACTCCACCGTGCCAAGCTCCGCATTTCCACGACGGCCAAACGGGGTGTCTTTGATCAAGGCCACGTCATAATCCTGGAACCCCGGGCCGCGGAAAGTATTGCGTCCTAAAGCGCCGAAGCGACCGTGGTTCGGCCCGGTCCCGCCGGCAACATTAATCGGAATATTGAAGAAGGAGGCGTTGTTCCCGCCCAGTCCGAAATAATCCTCGCGCACCGGGCCGCGGGTGGAAAAATGCGGCTGCTTCACCTCATCAGGCCGGTCGGTTCCGCCTGCGCCGACGCCCGTCTGTTGAACTCCGGAGTAGACGGTAAAAGGCGGCCCGCTGGTGAGAGTCGTAATATTCAGGAATTGCCAGCCTCGGGTGAGTGTTCTTCCGAGCGGACGAAGAAACCTCACATGGTCGAGAGGAAGCAACTGGATCACACTCAAGGTGAAGGAGTGAGTGGCATCGAAGGTGGAAGGTCCTTTCTCCGCGCCGGGATTCCATGGATTCTGGGGAAGGGTTTGCAGCACTACGCCTGCCCCCGCCACCAGTCCGCCGAGAACTGCACTGGTGTCATCCAGGGACTTGGAATAGGTATAGCTGGCCTGGAGGCCCAATCCGGCTCGCGCCGAGTTTTTACCGATGCTGGTTTGCAGCGAGTGATAAGTGGAGTGCGAGCGGCTGGTCATGACGCTTTCCGGTCCAAAGCCCGCGGCGGCTTTCCCCGCGGCATCGAATTGGGTAAATGGCGCGAAGCCGGGATCGGCGCCGCCATAGCTGTTCGGAGAATAAACGCTGGCCAAATGAACTCCCGCCGTCGCCACGTAGGCGGCGCTGACCTTCACCTCCCCAAAATCATGTTCGAGGCCTGCCGTGTAGCTGCCAATGTAACCGTTGCGGAAGTTCTTGGCGAAGCCGACCATCGAGAGTAACTGGACCTGGTTTCCCGGGGTGAGCGCTTTCAGGTCGTCCTGATAACGCTGCAGATCCACTTGCGTGTTCGGGGCCACGTGCCGGGCATCTCCTCCCGGAAACAGCAGCTTGCCGGCCGTGGTATAGGGGGGCGGGAGATTTACCGGCACGGGCGTGTTCTGGAATGGCAAGGCAACGTTGGGCAACGCGTTGGCATAGAGGCTGACCGCGAGAGGAATCGCGCCGGTAACGAAATTGTCCTGCCACAAATTCGGAACAATGGTGGTCATCGCGCCGCCCAGGTGCAGCACGCTGTGCTCGGTCGCGGCGTAGTCCAACGAGAGCCGCGGTCCCCAGCCGCTCCAATCCTGGTCGTAGGGAGGTTGCGGGTTGTACAGGAAAATCTGCTTCGCATTGTGATCCCAGTAGGGAACATCTTTTCCATCCGCACCGACAAACTTGGGAAGTGAAGTGCGGTTCTCGGACTCATGAATGCGGCTGTTTACTTCGTAACGCAGTCCGTAGTTGAGGGTCAGACGCGAGCTGGCTTTCCAGGTGTCCTGGAAGTAGAGGTTGTAGGCTTCGCGGCGGACTGCAGCCTCATCGAATCTATCTCCCTGGGGCGTCACGCTCGCAGCGGCGATGACACTGTACGAATACGGCGTGGCGGTGAGCAGGCCAGTGAGCGAATCAGGGAGCGGATCGCCGGGCAGGATATCGTGCGTGCCGCTGGCCGAGGTGATCAGCACGGGAGAGTAAGCCGTGCCGCCGCCAAAGCTGTAAAGCCCGTTGGGATTGGTCCCGAAAATCGTGGCGTCGCGGTTGAAGCGGATTTCCAGGCCGAACTTGAAGGCGTGGGAGGAGTGCACGTAACTCATGTCATGCTTTAACTGGTAGAGGTTGCCAAACGATCCGAAGATCGACCCGCCCGCCGAATTGAAGCCCTGAAAAAGCCCATCGCCGAAAGCGAGCGCAGGCTGGGTGTGATTGATGGTGGGAAAAAAGGGCGTGCTGCGAATGTAGCCGAACGAAATGTCCCAAAGCAGATGGGGAGAAATAGTGCGTGAATACTTCACGCCCGCGTTGCGCTGGTGATCGAAGAACTGGACTCCGAAACTGGGGTCAATCGCGGTTTGATCGGGATTGGTGAGTGGGCCCGTGACCTGGTTCAGGCTGAATCGCGTCAGCACGGTGGCCTTGTCGGAAATACGGTGATCAACCCGCGCGGAAAATTGATCGGTCCGCGTGTAAATTTTCGAAGACGCGGCGTAGGTGCGGTCGCCGTAGGCCCCGGCAGGATCGTTGGGTCGAGGGTAGTGATTGAGCACCGGGACGATCGAGGGGTTCACGGGAACCGTCAGCGTATCGCCGGGGAAAGTAAGCGTGTCGATGCCCTGGCGTTCTGCCGCGGTGGGTGCGGGGAATACCTGGGTCGTCCCTAACACCTGGCGAAAGCCCTGGTACTGGCCAAAATAGAAAGTCCGGTTGCGGCCGTCATAGACCTTGGGAAGCACGACCGGGCCGCCGTTGGTGAAGCCGAATTCGTTGCGCACGAAAGGAGGAATGCGGCGCTCGTCCGCCACGCTCTTATGATCAAAATAGTTCCGCGCATCAAAGGCGGCATTGCGGGCAAATTCAAAGAAGCTGCCGTGCACCTGGTTCACCCCGGACTTGGTGATAACGTTGGTGTAACTGGCTGCGCCGTGTCCGAACTCCGCCGGAATTACTCCCGAACTGGCGTGCACTTCCTGGATCGCGTCCACGTTGAAATTGGAAAAAGTGGCGCCGCCCATTTCCGGATCGGTGGTATCGAATCCGTCGAGAGCAAACACGGTGGCGGAGCCGCGTTGTCCATTTACGGCAAACTGCTGGGTGAAATTGGCGGCGCCGTTCGCGTCGGTCATGGTGCCTGCCGCCAGCAGCAACAACTTGCTGAAGTCACGCGCGTTTAGAGGCAAGCTGGAAACCTCTCCGCTCGAAAGACGCTCGCCGCCACTGGCTTGGGGAGAGGTGTCTTCGCTCGAAGGTAGAAGGCGTACTTCCTGCGGTTGAGACAAGACTTGCAGGCTCCTGGTCAGCGTGTCCCCGTCTTTGATGGTGACCGGATTCGCCGCATGCCAGGTATTTCCCGCGGCTTCGACGGAAAGTTCGTAGTCGGTCGCGAACACCCCGGTAAATGCGAAGCTGCCGGCTGCCGAAGTTCGGGCCGTATAGTCGCGACTTCCTGACTTCGAGCGCAGTTTTACCGTCGCTTCGCCCACCGGCTTGCCTGCGCGGTCACGCAACACTCCGCTCCAGGACGCCCCGGCAAAAGCTTCTGCCACCGGCACCATCAGCAAAGCGGCAAGCAGAAACAGCGAGCAAACACCGTCCCCAAGGTGACTGAGCATTCGTCCGACATTATAAATGGCACGGCTTGCGCCTTCCCCTGGGATGAGGTGCTCTGGGCTGGGGGCGGATGGACTTCAACTCATTAATTTGTCACTGGGATGGCCGGGAGGGTAAGGCTCTACCTTGTAGCCTTCCCCCATTGGAAAAGAGAATCCCCGAGCACGGCTCCGCCCCGGGCGGGGCGGTCGCTTCGTCCTTGTTCAAGCTTGTTCAAGGACGATTGAGGTGGATCTGGCCGCTGAACGAGCGCAGTTCGAAGCGGGACCCAAGGGTCTTTACCGGCTTTCCCAACAAACTGGTCTGGCCGATTGCGGGCCCGGTGCTGACGCTCGGAAATTCCGGATCGGCTTGACTCCTTATGGAGCGTGCCTTGATCACGACCCAGGCGCTGGCCGGGATCGAGACCACCAGGTCGCCTGTATGACTGGTGAGCCGATACTCTCCCACTCGGCCCGGATCGCCGTCGTAGGTGATGCGGCCCGATCCAGAATTCACCTCGACCGCCGGTCCAGTGACATTGCGTAGATTGACGTCGCCGCTGACGGAATGGACGAACAGGTGGCTATTGCCGATGTCAGACAGACGAATCGGCCCGCTGAGGGTTTTCACGTGCAGGTGGGCGTCGCGGATGTCGGTCACTTCCACCGAACCGGAGGCAGCTTCGAGGGTGACATCGCCGCGCAATCCCTGCGCGCGAAGAGCTCCGTCGGACGAACGCAGGCTGACGAAGGCGGCGGCTGGGACCAGAACGGTGTAATCCACCAGATTGGTTCCCTGGCGGCCGGACACCGAGCGGAGCTCGATGCGGTCGCCATGCTGCTCGTTCACCAGGCTGATGGCGTCGGAATGGGATACGGTCTCGACCACCACCTGACTGCTTCCGGAGGGCTTGACGTTGATGGGACCGTAATTGTTGGTGATCGAGATCACCGCTCCGGGTCCGACTGCATAGCTAAATTCTTTCTTTTCTTTTTCTTGCGCGGCGGCCCCTAGCGCAAGCAGGAAGATGGCAGCGACCAGCCGCGCGGGAACGTGCGCCGTATTTCTACGAATTCTCATACGTAGCCCAAGCAGTTAGGATATATAGCTAGATGCCTAGCAATATCCAAGGAGAGGCCAGCTTAGCAAGCAAATTCTGCAATCCCTTCCCGAACTGCTGGACCGCGAGGCGGGCAACCAACCAATCCGATGTAGCAACTAAATAATTAGTTTACTTTTGAGTGCTCTGCCTGCGTCTAATAAGAAAGTCTAACAAGAAAAAAAAGGAGATTTAGTCGGTGCCCCCGAGGAAGTCTGAAACATTGACGGAGGCTGAGTTGAGACTAATGGACGTGCTGTGGCTCAAGGGCTCGGCCACCGTCCAGCAGGTTCTCGATGGTCTCCCGCCGAAGCCGGCGCTGGCCTATAACTCCGTTCTGACCACGATTCGTATCCTCGAACACAAGGGCTACGTGAAGCATGTCAAGGACGGCCGGGCGCACGTCTACATTCCGCTGGTGGAGCGGAAAGAAGCGACCCGCTCCGAGATCCGGCACCTGGTGAGCCGGTTCTTTAAAGATTCGCACGAGTTGTTAGTCTTGAATATTCTCGAGGACCAGGGAGTCGAGGACAAGGAATTAAAGCACCTGCGGCAACTCTTGCAGACCAAAGAAGCGAGAGGAGCACAGAAATGATCGCCCCTGCGCTTCTTCGGTCCCTCGAGAGTCAACCCTTCGACCTGCAGTCCTTGGCCCAGCTGTACTCGGCGCGGATACTGAACTGCACTGCAGAAGGAATCGGAGTCGCGCTGCTGGCGTGGATCCTGTTGCGGGCCCTGGGGCGGCAGAACTCGGGCACGCGCTTTGCGGTCTGGTTCTCGGCGCTGCTAGGCATTGCGGCGCTTCCCCTGGTTGGCCATTTTGGTTCGAAGGGAGCCGAGATGGCCCAACCCTCCGAGATCACAATGCCAGGTTCTTGGGCGGTTTATATATTCTCCGGCTGGTTGCTGATGGCGGCAGCCGGGCTGGTGAGAATCGCCCTCGGATTCTGGCGTTTGCGGCAGCTGCGGCGAAGTTGCGTGCCCATCGAGGCTGCGGCGCTCGATCCCCGGCTGCGGAAAACCCTGGAAGAGTTCGATTCACCGCGGCCGGTGACAGTTTGCGTGTCAGATCATTTGCGGGTGCCGACCGCTGTCGGATTCATGAAGCCGCTGGTCGTTCTTCCCTCTTGGACCATGGAGGAACTTTCGGCGCCGGAATTGAACACGATTCTGCTGCACGAACTAGCCCATCTGCGGCGCTGGGATGATTGGACCAACTTGATTCAGAGAGTTTTGGGTGCGTTGTTGTTCTTTCATCCGGCAGTGTGGTGGATTGAGAAGAAGCTTGCGCTCGAACGCGAGATGGCGTGCGATGACCTGGTGCTGGCCAAGACCGCGAGTCCGCGAGTCTACGCGGAGTGCCTGGTTTCCCTGGCCGAGAAAAGCCTGCTGCGGCGGGGATTGGCGCTGGCGCAGGCCGCGGTGGGCCGGGTGCGGCACATCTCGCTCCGAGTAGCGCAAATCCTCGATGAAAGGCGACCCCACGCCACCCGCGTGTGGAGGCCGGCCCCGGTCTTGTTGACGGCCATTTCGCTCGCCTGCCTGATGGTGCTTTCAGATGTGCCCCGGCTGGTTTCGTTCGAGAACATTTCCCCAGGCTCGCTGGCGGGGTCAGCCACGACCAACTTGCCCCATACCACCGAGGCAGGTCCGAGCTCAGGCATCAATTCGCACCTCGTGCCAACGAAATTTGTGGCGAAGCCCGACCCGAATGGTTTGCTGTTTGCGGCGGCAAGGACGAAAAAGACAACGACGCAGCCGAGCAGATCTGCCGTTGTCCCTGCCAGCTGGACACAGCGGCGAATGAGGCTTCCTATGCTCGTCCGCAGCAGCATGGCGGAGGACGCGGTCAGGCCTCAAACTCTGATCTTCATTATGCAAACCAGGGTTATGGAAACCAGGATTATGCAAACCAGGATTATGGAAACCAGGATTATGCAAACCCGTTTCACGGCAACCGGGCAGGATGAAGCTTCGAGCGCAGTGGTCTGGGATCTGTGCGTGTGGCAGGTAACCGTAATTGGTACGGCGCAGAATCGAAACCAGCCGGAAATTATCGCCAAGTCGATTTGATTTTTTTTACCACCAACAACTAAATGATTAGTTGCTTAACCAAACAGGAGAAGACAGACATGAAAAACTGGATAGCAAACTTCAAAGACAAGCTAGGGCGCCGCCTGATCGTGCCGGTCGTGGCGATCGCCATCGTGGGTTCGTTTGTGGGCTACGATTTCGTGAAGGCAATGCCGGCCAAAGCTGCGCTGGCAGCCATGGCGAGCCCCACCACGATCCCGCTCGATAACAACAGTGTGGGGGCGTTGCTCTCGCTCGACCAAGCCATGGAAACGCTGGCCGCGCGGGTCACGCCCGCCATCGTGAACGTGACCGTAACATCACGCGCGAAAGCCGCCCTGGCCGGAGGAGACGCCGAGGACATGCAGCAATTCTTTGAGCGCCAATTCGGCCCTTCCGGCCATGCCTTTGGACAGATGCAGCCGCGGCAGCAGCCCCGGGTTGAACACGGGCTGGGCAGCGGTGTGATCATCTCGCCAGACGGATACATCGTGACCAATAACCACGTGGTCGATGGTGCAACCGACGTTCGCGTGACCATGACCGATCGCAGAATTCTGCCGGCCAAGGTTGTCGGCACCGATCCCCTGACCGATCTAGCGGTCATCAAAGTCGATGGCCATGATCTGCCCAACGCGCCCTGGGGTGACTCTACCAAGCTGCACCCGGGCCAGACCGTGCTGGCATTCGGCAATCCGTTTGGATTCCGCTTTACCGTGACCCGCGGCATCGTCAGCGCATTGAATCGTCCGAATCCATCCTCCGATGATGCCCGCAAGCCAGGTCAGTTCATTCAGACCGACGCGGCCATCAATCTGGGAAATTCCGGCGGGCCGCTGGTCAACGCTCGGGGAGAAGTGGTCGGCATCAATACCTTCCTGATTTCGCCGTCGGGCTCGTTCTCAGGTATGGGATTCGCCATTCCCACCCAGATTGTGCGCCCCACGGTGGAAAAGCTGATTCAGTTTGGCAAGGTGACGCACGGCTACATGGGAATTGGAATCTCCGACGTGACCCCTGAAAACTCGAAGTTCTTTCACATGAGCAATGCGCTCGGTGCCGTTGTGACCCAGGTCGAATCCGGCTCGCCGGGCGCCAAGGCGGGTCTGAAGGTGGGCGATGTGATCACCCAACTCGATGGACATGAAGTCAGCGATGCGGGTGCGCTGCAAGTGGAAGTTGGGCAGAAGAACCCGGAAACGACCATCCATCTTCAGGTGCTGCGCGATGGCAAGAGCCTCTCCATTCCCGTAACCCTGGAAGCGATGGGAAGCCGCGACCGGGCAGACAAGGAAGCCGCCGACGCTGGACACGGCAAACCGCGTTGGGGAATCGGTTTGGCCGACATTACTCCGGAACTGCGCGAACAACTGCAAGCGCCGCGCGATCTTCATGGAGCGCTGGTTCAGCAGGTGCAACCGGGTAGCTCCGCAGACAACGCCGGATTGCAGTCCGGTGACGTGATCGTCGAAGTGGACCGCAAGCCGGTGGAGAGCGCGGCGGAGGTTCAGAAGGCGCTTAGCAGTGTGCCCAAAGGACAGGACGTGCTGGTTCTGGTGTGGTCAAACGGGGGAAACACGTTCCGTGTGCTGCACTCGGCCGAGGCGAACCAGGGTGACAGCGGTATGTAACCAGTCGCGAGATGAAAGTCTTTCCCCTTGGGAGGCGGGCCCTCGGTCCCGTCTCCCAAGTTCGATGGACCTTTTTTTGCCTGGGCTGGCAGCAACCTGTTGCCGGCTCGATTGCCACAGGTCTCCTTCGAACGTGGCCGTTTCCGCCCCGAGCAGCT
>Ga0193719_10000452_pt1 | contig 15396 bp, 16 predicted proteins | sample U2a2metaG_FD_160103 | JGI IMG/M metagenome (GOLD analysis project Ga0193719, IMG submission 160103) | Soil microbial communities from a riparian zone of the East river system, Colorado, United States - U2a2 | ecosystem: Environmental > Terrestrial > Soil > Riparian zone | place: USA: East... | reverse complement strand
TGGCAATGAGTGGCGTGACGAGACGACGCTGCCAGACGAAGGATTGAACGCGCCAGCCGCTGTAGCGATCGGACAACGCATTTATGTCATCGGTGGCTTCAAGACGGTCACCAATGTTCCTACCACAGACGTGTTGGTCTACGACGTCAACACTCACCTGTGGAGCAACGTGGCGCCGCTGCCGGCGCCGAGGGGTGGTCACGCAGCAGTGGTGGTCGATGGAAAGATTCACGTTATTGGCGGCGGAAACTCGCGCTCGACGCTCGCGGATCATTCCGAGTACGATCCAGCGGTCAATACGTGGACCGAGCGCGCTCCGCTCCCGCGCTCGGAGGGAAGTCCTGCGGCCGTCGCATTCAACGGAAAGCTTTACGCGATCGGCGGGCGGAGTGGCCCCTCTGATTTCGGAAACGTGTACATCTATGATCCTGTCACCGATCGTTGGAGCGAAGGGCCGGCCATTGAGCCGCGCGGCACCGCCGGCGCCGCGGTCTACTGCGGAACGATCTACGTCTTCGGCGGGGAGTCGCAGGCGAAGAACACTGTGCTCAATGACGTCCTGACAATGGGTTCGAGCGGCAACGGGTGGCGTGCCGCGGAGCCGATGCCGAGCGCGCGGAATTACGCGCGTGCCGCGCTCCTCGGGAACAGCGTCTATCTCGTCGGAGGAAACCCCGTTGTCGCCGCCAGCCACTCGGCGGTCGGAAGCACGCTGGTCGAGCGATTCCAGGCGAGTTGTCCGAGCGTCCGATAGGGTGACGCTCGCGGACAAACGGACCGTGCGCTAATCTGGCTCGGCGTTGGTGGATTTTACTTCAAGCGAAGAGCTGCATAGAGGAGCCAAAGCGCGGCCGCCAGGAGGAACGGGGCGCTGATCACGCCGGGGACCCTGCGTCTCAGACGTATCGCAGCCACGATATGCAGCAACCCATTGCCGATGTTGATCAGAGAAAACGCGATGGCGACAGGGACCAGCCACGCAACGTGCGCGTAGGCCAACGGCGTTAGACCGAGTTGAATCGCCGTGACCGCGAGGAGACCGAGAAACCAGGGCCAGAACGTGAACACCGGAGGGAAGGGGAGACCCCCGAGCCGAGAGCGAATCCGCCTGGCGATGGGATTGTACGAGGCGAGAAAATCCGTAGCGGCTTCATCGACGACATGGAAACCGAACGCAACACCCATCATCGCCCAGGCTGCACCGAAGTTCTCCATTTCTGGCGCTCCACTATAACGAATTCATGAATCTGGAATGACCGGTGCTTCATTTAGCCCCTTATAACAGCCGTTCCGGTACTGAGTTGGGGCCAAAATGTATGAAATGGTGGCGGAAATCTTGCCACTAACACCAGTCCAACTCAACGCGGGCTGGTATGCACTCAGTGTATCGGATAGATGTCGCGCGCAGGCTTGTGACGTTCTACTGGAGCGAGTTCCCCTCCATCGGACAACTGAAAGAGGTCGTCCTGGAATCGGTCGCGGATTCGGAGTTCAAGCCGGGAATGAACTTTCTCTGGGATCGAAAACCAGGCTTGGCGAACCCCGCATCTGGCGAGTACCTACGCGACGCTTTCTACTTTCTGCAGGGACTGGCCGAACGGATTGGCCCGCACTCCTGGGCAATCGTAGGTCACAACGAAGCCGACTTCGGAAAGGCCCGCGTGCTCGAGGCAAAGTCCGATGGGACCAAGGTTATCATTCGCGCTTTCAGGAGCGCGGGAGACGCCGAGGAGTGGCTGCGGAATCCGATTCCGTACGAGGCGTTCGTGGTGCATTTCCCCGCGCGGAATCCTTCAGCGATATATCCGGAGCTCGGGGCGTAGAATTCGAGGCCCAATAAGAATCGAGAAGCAAAAACGCGCCCGAGAGAGAGGCGCGTTTTTTTGTTGCGAGTCGGTTCTGAACCAAGGGTTGTTTAGCTATTTCTTGGACCACAGCACGAGCACGCCGCAGTTGTCGCTAAGCTTGCGGTATTGGCCGGGCGCGCTCTCGATCGGATAGTACTCCACTCCCGCCAGGTCGCTCGGGTGCAGCGCCTCGAGGTCGTCCATGTACAAGGAGTTGTCGAGGTAGACATCGACGCCGCAGTGGACGTCGACGTTGGTGAGCCGAGGCTTGGTCCGCCGCGTCATGAGGACACTGTGACCGGGACGGGCTTGATCAGGGGTGGACATCAATCCCCCGAACGCCTGGGCAAGAACCGTGACCAGGTTGCGATTCTTTTTTTGCTCGAGGTCCGCGGCGGTTAGATACCGTCCGCGGCCCTGCTGGCGGCGCGCTTCGAAGTCGGCGAGATAGGAAGTCGATGGATCGCCCGCGACCTTTACCGGCTCGAGCGTCGTGCTCGCTTTGGCGAGCCGGAAAACGGGACCGGTCGAATCGCCTTGCACCAGCAGGTCGACGTCGAGCGGCGCGTAACCGGCCAGCCGAATCTCGAACTTGTGTTGGCCGGGTGAGACGTTCGGAATGCGCGCCTCGCCGCTCCAATCGGTCCTGGCCGACACGTTGAGATCGGACAGGCTCACCTCGGCGTTAGCGAGTGGCGCGCCGGACTGGCCGTCGGCGACGGCGGCGATGACGAGGGACTTACCCGCAGTCTGGGCGTCGAGACGGCAGCAGGGCGTCACCACGAGCGCGACCAGCGCCATCGCCGTTACGGCGCGAGAAATCAATGAAGGCTTCATATGTATTCGAAGGTATGCGGACTTGCCGCCACCCGTCAATGATCCAATCGGGTCCACGATGCAAAAACGCGCTCTCTCGAGCGCGTTTCTCATTTCGTTGATCGCTGGTCGCGATTACGGCAGCATGAACTGAACGCTGGTCTCGACCGGGAAGTTGTTGCTTCTGAGAACCGCGACGGCGGTGAAGGATCCGTGCTGACCCTTCGAATCCCAGCTCTCCTCGAACGCTGTCTGGCCCTTGCCCTTGAGCGTCTCGCTGCGCATCGCCGAAGTGAACATGCGCCCCTGGCTCCAGCGCCAGATTTCCTTGCCGGCGAAATCCTTCACCACGAAATCGTGGGTCTGTCCGTCGGGAAAGCGCAGCTCGAGCATCTTCGACGTGTTGTTGTGGACGCTGAGAGTGAAGTGGAGCTTGTCGGCGTCGTCCTTGGGTCGCGTGATGTCGAACGTGGTGACGATCGGTGCAGCCTTCTCTTCAGCGCGATGTCTGGCGCTGGCGACCGGTTTTTCGTTGTGGGAAAATGGAGCCGCGGCGAACGCGACTGATGCCGCGCACAGCAGCGGGAGAATTAGGCGGTTATCCATTACTTCTTTCTATGGCTCACGATCGATAGTAGGCGGGCGGGTCGGTCTCACATATGTGAGACTCCCAACATATCGTCCTATTGACGAACGGTCAACAACCGAAGTCACAGACTAACTCCGCCTGAGCCTTGGACTTGCGGCCCGGTCGAAATGTTCGGCCTCTCTTCGGAATTGAGACGTCCGTTCGCTTGTGAAAATCTTCACAAGCGGTTATTTTCTCCCCTGAATGGAAGACGGAAAGCGGACGCACCAGGGCTCCAAAAAGGGTCTGTCCGGCGCCGATTTCGCCGGAGTCGGACTCCAGTTCGCGTTTGCCATCATCGTCTTCCTGTACGCCGGCCAGTGGCTCGACAACCGGTTCGGCACCAACGGGATGTTCACCATCGCCGGCGTCTTCATCGGAGCGGGCGCGGCGTTCTACAACATGTACCGCAAGATCTCCGCGGCGCAGAAGCAGGACGACGAGGACCGGAGGACGAAAACGTGAGGGAGAAGCGGGCGATCAGCTTCTTCGCCGGAGTCTCGGCCGCCCTCATCATCACCGCGACCATCATCCTGCGGATGTACTTCAGGACGGTGGAGCAGCACAACGCGATGCTCGTTTCCGCTGGACTGGCTTTCGCAGTACAACTCGGTTCCTACGCGCTGCTCCGACCGGCCCGGCCGGGACACGGAGCGCCCGGCGAGCTGATGCTCCGCTGGGGAATCGGAGCGGTGTTGAGATTCTTCGTGCTGGTGTTGTACGCGCCGATCGCGAGAATCGTGAATCTCTCGCTCGAGGCGGCGCTGGTGAGTCTGGTGACCTTTTTCTTCATGACGATGATGGCCGAACCACTGCTGCTCGAATATGATCGCTGACCAAAAAGACTTCATCACGCCGCACATCACGGATTCGCACACGCTCGACTACCCGTGCTTTCATACGGGCTTCGTGTGCGAGTACGAGCTGCCGCGCTGGAATCCGATCCACATCGGCCGGTTCGCCCTCGATATTTCGCCCACCAGGCACGTGGTGATGCTCTGGATCGCGGCGCTTCTTTGCATCGTCACCACTCTCCTCGCGCTCCGTGCACACAATCGCAGAACGCGCGAAGGAAGAGCGCCGAGTGGATTTGGGAATGGGCTGGAGGCGCTGGTGCTGTATCTGCGCAACGAAGTCATTCTTCCCAACGTCGGCCCTCACGGGAACGGCTACGTGCCGTTCCTGTTGACGCTCTTCTTCTTCATTCTGTTCGCGAATCTGCTGGGGCTCGTTCCCTACGGCGCGACCGCGACCGGAAACATCTCCGTCACGGCGACGCTCGCGATCATCACATTCGTCGTGATCGAGCTTGCGGGGATGAAGGCGCAGGGCTGGGGCTACATCAACACTATCGTCTTCTGGCCGCACGACATGTCGCTGGCGATGAAGCTTCCGATCACGGTCATACTGACGCCGATCGAGATCATCGGAAAACTCACGAAGCCGTTCGCGTTGGCGATACGACTCTTCGCCAACATGGTCTCGGGTCACGTCGTGCTGCTGGCGCTCATCAGCCTCATCTTCACTTTTGCCACCTGGATACTTGTACCGGTGCCGATCGCGATGGCCATCGGCATCTCGTTCCTGGAATTGTTCGTCGCATTTCTGCAGGCGTTCATCTTTATGCTTCTCTCCAGTGTGTTCATTGGATTGATTCGCGAGGGTGCGCACTGACGCGGAGCGTGCTCAACTTCGCGTAGGTATCCGGCCGAGCGGGCCGGAGAAGTCCGTTGGGACTTTTTTGCAAGGTCCCGTTGACGGACTGCGACCGGAAGGTCGCGAGCATGACATATCACGACGCAAGACGGGGATTCTCAAATGGTTTCGATCTATCCGCTGTTGCAGGCAGCAACGCAGGTGGCATCTGCGCCGGGTGTTTTCAACGGCCCGTACTCAGGTGCGTGGGCAATGCTCGGCGCCGGCATTGGCGCTGGACTCACCACAATCGGCGCGGGCATCGGTATCGGGCGCCTTGCCGGGCAGGCAATGGATGGAATGGCGCGTCAGCCGGAGATGGCCGGACGCATTCAGACGGGCGCGATTATCTTCGCGGCGCTCATCGAAGGAATCGCGCTGTTCGCGATCGTCATCTCGTTCCTGATTCAGGGCAAGTTCAAGTTCTAAGGAAGTAAGGGGTGTGGTTCGCGGCGGTGACACTCGCCGCCGCGAAACCAGCCCGAAACATTCAAGCAACGTAAACACTGGCGGATTCGATCCGCCTAATCTCGAACGCAACCATGCCGACTTTCATCTTCGCACTCCTGCAGCAAGCAACCGTGGCACCGGAAGAATCAGCGCAGTCAGGCGATCTTCTCACGCCGAACGGCGGGCTCATGTTCTGGACGTTCGTCGTCTTCCTGATTCTCTTCGCCATTCTCGGCAAGCTCGTCTTCCCGAAGATCACCGCCGCGGTCGAGGCGCGCGAAAAAGCGCTCGAGGAAGCGATCGAGGGAGCGAAGCGTGACCGCGAGGAAGCTGCGCGCGCGCTGGCCGAGCAGCTGCGCCAGATCGAGACGGCGCGGTTGGAAGCGCAGAAGATCATCGTCGAAGGACGTCAGGTCGGCGAGAAACTTCGTGCTACGATGCTCGAGGAAACGCATCAACAGCAACAGCAGCTGCTCGAAAGAGCGCGCCGCGAGATCGAGCAGGAGAAGGAGCGAGCGATCGCCGAGCTGCGCCGCGAAGCGATCGAGCTGGCCATCGCGGGAGCGAGCAAGGTGATCGAGAAGAATCTCGACGATCAGTCGAACCGCAAGATCGTCGAAAGCTTTCTCGCTTCGATTCCCGTGACCGAGACCAAGCGCGGATGAACGACGAGAGGATCGGCCGCAACTACGCCGAGGCACTTCTGACGCTCGCCCGAAAAGACGGCGAGCAGGAGGAGTGGGGCGCTCTCATCGATGCAATCTCGGTTGGGATGCGCGAGGATCACACCCTACGGACTTTCCTCGAGTCGCCCAAGTTGTCATCGGCGCGCAAGATTCAGATTCTGGAGAAGGCGCTGGGCCGCCGGGCTCCGAAGCTCTTTCTGCGGTTCCTCGAGACGGTGATCATGAAGCGCCGGCAGATGCTGATTCCGGAGATCGCGTCGGAGTACAGGATGCTTATCGACGAGTCGGAGGACCGGGTGCACGTCAACGTCACGGTCGCGCGCGAGCTGGCCGAGCCGGAGCGGGATGCGTTGTCCCGGCAGCTGGGGCGGTTGTTCGGCAAGCGCGTGGTACCGCACATCTCGCTCAACCCGGCGATCCTGGGTGGAGTGATCGTCAAGGTGGGCGATACGGTTATGGACGGATCGGTACGGCGCCGCCTCGCGGCGCTCAGGCACAGGATGCTGTCGACGGTCACCCGGTAGAACGCCCAGCGATCTTAGCGGGCGAAGTTCAGCAGTTCGGCCCGTTCGGGCGTACTTATTGAAAGGTCGCATGCGGTGCGACCCTTTCGTTTTCAAACCGGTCCCGTGCTCCGCATATGTCGTTCAATCCAAAGACGCCGATGAGGCTACTCTCGGCCATTACGCTGGTATTCCTGGCAGTTCCCACACTGGGCGCCCAGGTACTCAAGCCCGGCTTGCAGCCCGGGCTCGCCCGAGCGCCCGACAGCGCGCGAAAGATCTCGCTGGACGAAGCCCTGCGGATGGCCCAGCAGAACTCCCCCGATGCAATCGCGGCCGAGGGAACCGAGAGAACGAGCAAGGCGGCGCGCGTTTCCGCGGTCGGGGCGATCTTGCCGAACGTCACGCTCAGCGCCGGACACGTTGCGCAATTGGGTGGCAATCTGACGCGACTGAATCAGAACGGGGAGCAGGTCACGGCCGCCCAGAAGCCGACCAACAGCACCGGCCTCACGCTCAACATGACGCTCTTCGACGGAGGCCAGCGGCTCTACGACCTCCGCACGTCGAACTATCAGATCGCGGCCGCGGAGGCAAATCGCATAGCGGTCAAGTACAACGTGGCTCTCGGTGTGAAGCAGCAGTATTACGCGGTCCTGGCCGCCATCGAGAGCCAGGATGCCGCGGTGCTGCAGATGGCGGAGGCGGCCGAACAGTTCAAGTCTTCGGTCGCGAGGGTGCGGGCCGGAGCAGCAACCAGGTCGGATTCATTGCGCGGCGTGATCCAGGTGGGTAACGCGCAGCTCGCGCTGATCACGGCGGCGAGCAACAAGGAAGCGGCGGACGCGGCGCTCACCAGACTAGTCGGATCGCCGGTGCCGGTTACGGCGGATCCCGCTTCCGTGCAGGAGAACATGTCGGCGCTGCCGGACAGCTCGCAGCTGGCGGTGCTGGCACTAACTGGACCGGCGGTGCAGCAGGCGCAAGCCAATGTCGATGTGGCGGAGGAATCGCGAAAGGCATCCAAGGCTACGTATCTCCCATCGTTGAGCGCGAGCTATTCGCGCAGCGGCAGTGGAACCGATCCGCGTTTCGGATTCGGGAGCGATCCCTTCAGCTATAGCGGTCGACTCGCCTTCTCGCTTTCCTACCCGGTGTTCAACAATTTCGTGCGCGAGGAAGGAGTCGTGCGCGCGAAGGTCGCCGAGGTCAACGCGCAGGCGTCCTTCCGGGATGCGCAGCTCGCGGCCGTTCAGCTGCTGACGCAAAACATTGGCGCGATACGCGGCGCGTCGCAGCGGGTGGCGATCCAGGTCGCGTCGGTTGCAGCGGCGGAGGAGGATGTTCGGGTGCAGCAGCAGCGTTATAACATCGGTGCTTCGGTGCTGCTCGACCTCATTACGTCACAGGCGGCATTGGCAACCGCGGAACAGGCATTGATTCAGGCGCGGTACGATTACCGGATCGCGCGGGCGCAGCTCGAGGCGCTCATCGGGCGGGACCTGCAGTGAACATTATGGAAACTCCCACCAAGCAAATGACAGAGAGAGAAAAATCGTTGGCGCGCCGACACGCCCCCGGCGTTCAGCGATCGAGGAGGATTGCGATTGCGCTCGTCGTGGCGCTCGCGGCGTGCAAGAAGAGCACGGATCCCGCACTGGTCATCGAGACTGCGCCGGTCGAGCGGCGCAGCATCGTGCTGAGCGCGCAGGCGAACGGCACTGTGGAACCGATCGACATCGTCGAAGTCAAGTCGAAAGCATCGGGCACGATCATCAAGATGCCCGTCGACGTCGGATCAAAAGTAAAAGTCGGCGATCTGCTGGTTCAGATCGATCCGCGCACCGTGCAGAACGCGTACACCCAAGCGGCTGCCGATCTTTCCTCAGCGACGGTAGCGAGAGCTGTGGCGCTGTCGGGACGCAACCGGTCGGCGGAACTGTACAAGCAGGCTATCATCACGGCGACGGAGATGGAGGCGGCGACGCTCGCATTCGCGAACGCGGATGCAGACGTCATCAAAGCGCGGACGAATCTCTCGACCGCGAAACTCCAATTAGAGGATGCCACGATTACGGCGCCGACGAACGGTACGGTCATTTTACGGCCGGTGTCGGTGGGAACGGTCATCACATCAGCCTCGACCGCGGCGAGCGGCGGTACGACGATTCTCGACATGGCCGACCTCAGCAAGGTCAGGATGCGCGCGTTCGTGAACGAAACGGACATCGGCAACGTGAAGGCGGGTCAGACTGCCACTGTGACCGTGGACGCGTTCCCTAATCGGAGATTCGTTGGTATCGTGGAACAAGTCCAGCCGGAGGCGGTCGTGCAATCGAGCGTCACCATGTTCCCGGTCCTCGTGAGTCTCGACAACTCTGACGGCGCGCTCATGCCCGGGATGAACGGGCAGGTGGTGATGGACATCCTGCGGAAAGACAATGTTCTGGCGGTGCCGAGTGACGCGATACGGAATGCGCGCGACGCGGCAACAGTCGCTCCGGTTCTGGGAGTCAGTCCCGACTCGTTGAAGGCGGCCCAAGCGGCGGCGCGCGCGGCGCGCGGGTTCGGAGGGGGCGGGACGGCGTCGTCGACGCCATCTTCGGGGGACACTACACGTCGCCGCAGGTTCGGTGCGGCGAGCTCGACACCTGGCGCGCTCGGGGCCCAGGGTGGGGCGCCGGGAACCGCGTCGTCGACCGCCCGCCGCGGCGGTGGTGGCGGTGGCGCCGCCGGTGGTTTCGCCGGCGGTGGCGGCGCGGCAGGCGGTGGGGCGGGGGCGGGGGCGGCAGGAACCAGCCGGACCGGTGGCGCCATGTTCGTGTTCGTGAAACAGGGCGACAAGTACTCGCCGCGCGTAGTGCGCCTTGGAGTCAGCGATTTTGATTACAGCGAGATCATGAGCGGCGCTCAGCAAGGCGAGCAGGTCGCCCTGCTCGGACCCGCAGTGCTGCAGGCACAGCGCGACCAACTTCAGGCTCGCGTGAGAGCCGGCGCGGGTGGCGGACTCCAGACGACGACGCCAGCGGCGGGCGCCGCGGGCGGAGCGGGTGCAGCTGGTGGAGCTCGCGGTGGTGGTGGCGGCGGCGGTGGACGGCCGCCTGGCAATTAAGGAGGTAGTACCATGCTGCTCGGAGAAACGATTGGCGTAGCGCTTGGGGCGCTCAGGGCGAACAAGCTTCGCTCGTTTCTGACGATGCTCGGCGTCGTGATCGGCGTGGGGGCCGTGATCGCCGTGGTCGCGCTTGGACGCGGCGCTCAGGAATCGGTCAACGCGAGAATCTCCGCGCTGGGAACGACCCTCCTGACCGTGCAGCCGGGACAGATCTACGCGCCCGGCGGAGTTTCGTCTGGAAGCGACCGCGCACCAATGGTGGTCGCCGACGCAACGGCACTCGATTCGGCGGGCGACGCGGTTTCCGCGGTCGAACCGGAAATGCAGAAGCAGCTCCAGGTTCAGTACCTGGCCACGAATACCAATACCACCGTACTCGGCACGACGGCCAATTATCTCGACGTGCGCAAGTACACGATGGCCGAGGGGAAGATGTTCACGGCGGGTGACGATCGCGCCAGCCGGAGTGTCGCCGTGCTCGGGGCGGCGATTCCAGACAATCTGGGGGTGCCGGCTGCAAGTCTCGTCGGACAGAACGTCCGCATCGGTGGATTTCTCTTTCAGGTGATTGGCGTTCTCGCGAGCAAGGGCAGCGGTGGCGGATTCGGAAATCCGGACGATCAGGTTCTGATACCAATCACGACCGCGCAATTTCGCGTTTTCGGCAGCGATAGGCTGCGCCAGATCGGGGTGCTCGCCGCATCGGAGGCGGAGATTCCGCAGGCGATGGCGCAAATCCAGAAAACGCTTCGCCGTCTGCACAGACTGCGGGTCGGAGTCCCTGACGATTTCCAGATTCGCAATCAGGCCGACTTCCTGAATACGCTCGGCGAGACGACGCAGATCTTCACGTTTCTCCTCTCGGGGATCGCGGCGGTGAGTCTGCTCGTCGGCGGCATCGGCATCATGAACATCATGCTGGTGTCGGTTACCGAGCGGACGCGCGAGATCGGCGTGAGGAAAGCGCTCGGCGCGACACCGAAGAACATTCTGCTCCAATTCCTGATCGAAGCAGTGGTGCTGTGCCTGCTCGGCGGAGTGGGAGGAATCGTCTTCGGTTGGCTTGGGGCGGTGGCGCTGGCCAAGTTCGGGAACTTCAACACCTCGGTGGCGCCGTCGTCGATCCTGCTGGCGTTTTTCTTCTCGGGGTTCGTTGGGATTCTTTTCGGCGTTTGGCCCGCTCGGCGCGCTGCCAGCCTCGATCCGATACAGTCGTTGCGCTACGAGTAAGGCCGCGGCGTATGGATCGCCCCGCGATCCATACGCCGACTCTTTACCCCCGCTCTCCCCGCTCCTAATTTGTGCATCCCTTCCGGCCGCTCCCGTCCAGCTGCCGGCACTATATCCAATGGAGGTCGAATGAGACTCCGCTACCTTGCGGTCTCTCTGTTGTACCTTGCGGCTGCTAACGCGGGTGCGCAGGCGGGAAAGAGTCCCGAGCTGCGCATCGACTACACCAAGGAGACACTCCCGAACGGCCTGACGGTGCTCTACCATGTGGACCACTCGACACCAGTGGCCGCCGTCCTTCTATGGTATAACGTCGGATCGAAGGTGGAGCAGCCGGGAAAGACCGGGTTCGCGCATCTGTTCGAGCACATGATGTTCAAAGGGTCCAAGAACGTCGCCGACGGACAGCATTGGGCGCTGCTCGAAGCGGCGGGCGGGAGAGCGGGAGCCGACATCAACGGCACCACCAGCTGGGACCGCACCAACTACTTCGAACAAATTCCCTCGAACCAGCTGGAGCTGGCGTTGTGGCTCGAGTCGGACCGCATGGGCACGCTCACCGAGACGCTGACGCAGGAAAAACTCGACAACCAGCGCGAAGTGGTGAAAAACGAGCGGCGCCAGAGCGTCGACAACCAGCCCTACGGCACGTGGGTCGAGAAAACTGAAGAAGCTCTCTTTCCCGACAACCATCCGTACCATCACTCGGTGATCGGGTCGATGACCGATCTCTCGAACGCATCGGTCGCCGACGTCAGAAGCTTCTTCAAGACTTATTACGCGCCGAACAATGCGGTGCTCGTGGTCGCGGGTGATATCGACGTCCCGCAGGCGAAGGCGATGGTTCAGAAGTACTTCGGACCGATTCCGGCCGGGCCGACCCCACCACCTCTCGCGAACATGAGAGTGCCGACGATTGTCGGGCGGGAGCAGCGCATAGTCGTGCAAGACGCTCAGGCTCCTGCGCCGGCGATTTTCGTCTCGTACCGCATTCCTTCCGCCAAGGATTCCCGCGCGCCGGCCCTCAGTCTGCTCGCAGACATCATGGGCGGTGGCCGCTCGTCGCGTCTTTACGACGCGTTGGTACGGAGACAACAGGTTGCCACCAATGCCTCGGGATTCAAGTTCGACCTGGCCGACGGCGCGGACATGATGGTCTTCACCGCGACGGGAAAACCAGGTGGCAGTCCCGACTCGCTAGAGAAGGCGTTGCTGGCAGAGCTGGCGGGAGCCTCATCGTTCACGCAGTCCGAGCTCGATCGTGCGCGCGCATCGGAGCGATTCGCGTTCGTCGACGGATTACAGACCACCGGCGGCTTCGGCGGGCGAGCGGATCGCCTCGCGGAAGGATGGACATTCTTCCGCGACCCGAATCACGTCAACAAGGTGCTCGGTGAATTCGACCGTGTCACGCTTGCGGACGTCAATGCCGTCGCGCGCGAGCGTCTGGTTTCAACGAACCGCGCGATCCTTGTCTACGTCCCCGCCAGGAAAACTGCAGCCCTGACCTCTTCGACGAGGACGCCGTGATTCATCGATCAATGACTTCCAATCGAGGCTGGATGTTCTCTCCGCGGGTTGTGGGGCGCGCCCTCGCCGCATTGCTTGCGGTCGCCTTGGCCGTTGCGTCTGATGAGGCTCGCGCACAATCAGTGCAACCACCGCCGCCGGGCCCGCTCCGGCCCTACATCTTTCCGGCCGTCGAGCAGTTTCAGCTCGACAACGGGCTGAAAGTAATTCTCGTGCAGAAGCACACGCTGCCGGTGGTGGAAGGCAGACTGATCATCGACGCCGGAGCAATGCGCGAGCCCGCGGCGAAGAGCGGACTTGCCGCGCTGACGGGCCGCCTTCTGTCGGAAGGCACCGGCACCATGACCGGTGCCGACATCGCGCGGACGATGGACGCCCTCGGCGCGCAGTACAGCACCGGCGCGGGATTCAGCACTTCATTCGCCGACGTTGTGGCCCTCAGTAACGTCTTTCCGCAGGCCATGGCGCTGGCGGCCAGGACCGTCATTGCTCCAAGTCTTCAAGCGGGTGAATTCGGCCGAGTGAAAAACGAGGCTCTGGCAGCGTATCAACAGAGTCACGCCCGAACGGCGGGACTGGCGTCGGATGCGTTCATCCGCGCCGCATTCGACAGCACCGCGCCTTTCTCACGTCCGGCTAGCGGCAATCTCACCACGATCGGCGCGCTTACTCGCGACGACGTGGTCAACTGGCATCGCACGATGTTCGCGCCATCGGCTGCAACTTTTCTGCTGGTGGGGGACATTACGCCTGCTGAAGCGAGATCAGTTGCGCAGCAGGCGTTCGGAACGTGGACGACCACTCGTGCGGCATTGCCGGCGGTGACGAATCCGGTGCGTCCCAGCAGCGGGACGAGGGTGATTCTGGTCGACCGGCCGGGTTCGGTTCAGTCGTCGATCGTCGTCGGCCAGGCGGGATTCCGGGCGACCGACCCCGATTACATCTCCATGGTCGCATTGAATCACGTGTTCGGCGGCGGGTTCAGCTCGAGAATGAACCTGAATCTGCGCGAGAAGCACGGCTACACCTACGGTGCCTTCAGCTTTCTCGATCTGCGGTCTGGCGCGGGAGCGTTCCGCGCCAGTTCGGAGGTGAGAACCAACGCCACCGACTCCGCGCTTGTCGAAACGGTGGGTGAGTACCGCAGAATCGCGAGCGAAGCCGTGCCGGCGAGCGAGCTGCAAAGCATGGTGAACAATCTCGTGTCCGGGTTCCCCAACTCGGTGCAGAGCGTTCAGGGATTGTCGGCGAGCCTCCAGAGTCTCATCATCTGGGGACTGCCGCTCGATTTCTACACGACGTACCGGGAGAGGTTGTCGGCGGTGACGCCGGACGACGTGAAACGGGTCGCGGCGGGCAAGCTGACGCCGAACAACGTGATCGTCGTTGTGGCGGGCGATCTCTCAAAGATCGAGGCGCCGATTCGGGCGAGGAATCTCGGGACCGTTGAGGTTTGGGATTCGAATGGCAACAAGGTACGATAGGGCGAGAACTGCAACTGAACGGGTGCGAGGTGTCAGTGGCGTAGTTGTTAGTTGTCAGTTCACTACGCCCTGACTTGTCCCTGCGGCGTAAGGTACAAAGGCCGACTCGGAAGAGTCGGCTTTTTCTATTTGTGCGGTATAAGTTCAGGCGATATGAAAGCGGTCATTATCACGCGGCCAGGTGGGCCGGAAGTGCTGGAGATTCAGGAGCGGCCGAAGCCGGAGCCTGGTGTTGGGCAGATTCGGGTGCGGGTTAGGGCGTCGGCGCTCAATCGCGCGGATCTCATGCAGCGAGAGGGGCATTACCCCGTTCCACCTGGAGTGCCGGCGGATATGCCAGGGATGGAATACGCGGGTGAGGTCGATGCAGTCGGGCAGTCGACGTTCCTCTGGAAGATCGGCGACCGGGTGATGGGAATCGTCGGCGGCGCCGGTCACGCTGAATACTTGTGCGTGCATGAGCGCGAGGCGATACCGGTTCCAAAGGCGCTGTCGTGGGAGGACGCTGCGGCGATTCCGGAAGTCTTTCTTACGGCGTACGACGCTCTCTTCGCTCGACTGGCACTTCGCACTGGTGAGACCGTGCTCATTCATGCGGTGGGGAGTGGAGTCGGGACGGCGGCTGTGCAGATCGCGCGCGTGGTGGGCGCCAGGGTAGTCGGGACCGCGCGCTCCCCAGACAAGCTCGAGCGCGCCAAGAAGCTCGGCCTCGATGTCGCGATCGACGCTTCGCGCGGGGATTGGGTCGCGCAGGTCGAAGCCGCGATCGGTGCCGAGCGCGTGCATGCGGTGGTGGATCTGGTGGGAGGGAATTACTTCGAGGGAAACCTGCGCGTGCTGGCGCTCCGCGGCCGGATCGTCGTGGTCGGCCTCACCGCTGGCGCCACGACGCCATTCAACATGGCTACCGTGCTCCAAAAGCGGCTCAGCATTGTTGGGACGATGCTGCGCAGCAGGGATCCGGAAGAAAAAATCGCGCTGGCGCGTGATTTCTCCGAGCGCGTTGTGCCGCTCTTCGACGCCGGCCGGCTCAAGCCCGTCGTCGATCGCGTTTTCTCCTTTGACGAGATCCGTGCCGCCCACGAGCTGATGAAATCCAACGCCACGTTCGGAAAAATCGTACTCCGTTGGGCGTAGAGTGCTTTCCGAGAATTCGCGCCGCTGGATAGAGGGCGCGACCGGCGCACGTGTAATCTCGGTTGCTGTCCTGCCCGGAGCGATATCCTCGCTACTTCACGCGGTCGAAGTCGAGAGTGGGAAGGGCAAACACAGCCTCGTTCTTCGCCGCTTCGTGAATCAGAAATGGGTGAAAGAGGAGCCGGATGTCGCCGTTCGCGAAGGGATGAGTCTTCAGCACGCGACGCGAGCGGGCTTACCCGCGCCCAACCTTATTGCAGTGGACGCTGATGGAG
>Ga0193719_10000450_pt1 | contig 15446 bp, 15 predicted proteins | sample U2a2metaG_FD_160103 | JGI IMG/M metagenome (GOLD analysis project Ga0193719, IMG submission 160103) | Soil microbial communities from a riparian zone of the East river system, Colorado, United States - U2a2 | ecosystem: Environmental > Terrestrial > Soil > Riparian zone | place: USA: East... | reverse complement strand
CGCTTTCGCCTGAAGCGCGCAGAGTCCCTCGACCTCGGCGAGCATGGGATTAACTGGAATGGAGATCACGTTGAGCGGCCTCGCACCTTCGAGCCTCGCGATTGTGAGGATGTCGTTGATCAGTCGCAGCAGGTAAGCCGCGGCTCGCTTGATCCGGCCGAGGTCCTTGGCTTGCTCGGGATTGATGACTCCGCGAATTCCCATCTCCAGGATTTCGGTGTAACCTGAGATCGCGTTCAGCGGTGTGCGAAGCTCATGACTCATCGCGCGCAGAAACATTGTCTTGGCGTTGTTCGCGTGCTCGGCCATCATGCGTGCGTCGCCCGCCTCAGCCAGTGCGGCGGCGGCGGCGATGCGAAGCCTCACGCGATCCAGGGCCTGCGCGCAGTAGCGTGCAACCGTGTCGGCGAAATGCCTGTCGAGAACAGTGAATTTGCGTGGACCGGCAAATCCGAACGCCAGGGCGCCGACCGCGTGGCCGCCGATCTCGAGAGGGAGAAATATCCACGCTCCGCGCGAGTCGCTCTTGCTGACATTTTGAAATGCCGGATAACGGACGAGCATCTCCTCGAACGATTCCAGATAGATCGCGCGGCAATGGGTTACTGCATCGTCGTATGGGCCGCCTACCGGAGGAGGCTGGGTGACCTTGAACGAGCACATGATCGAATCGAGTGATCCGGATTCGCGCAGGAGCGCAAGGCCCTCTTCTCCTTCTGTTTTGACGACGACCGCGCCGGCCTCGCATTCAAGGGCGATGATCGCTTCGCGGAGGACGGAATCAGCGACCCCGTCCTGCGTGACGGTGTTGCCGAGCGCCGCCGTAATTTTCTGCAGTCGTGCCAGTCGCGCCGTCGCGGCATCCGCAAGCGCCTGCGCCGATGCGATCTCGCGAGTGTGGCGATCGAGCTGCTGGTTGGCGGTCGAGAGGGCGGTGAGAGTTCCGCGCAGCTTGTCCCCATATAGCTTCAGCCGAATTTGGCTCCTCACCCGCACAACCAGCTCGGCACGATCCACGGGTTTGGTGAGAAAGTCTTCGGCTCCCGCGTTCAGCCCTAGCATCCTCGCATTACTATCGTCCAGTGCCGTGAGCATGATAATGGCGATGCTCTTGGTGGCCGGGTCGCCCTTGATCTTTCCCGCCACCTGATACCCGTCCATGCCCGGCATCATGACATCGAGCAGGATGAGGTCGGGCGGTTGCACAGCAACTATGGCGAGCGCTTCCTCGCCGCTCGCGGCGGTCAGAAGGACGAATCCTTCCGGCGCCAGCATTATCTCCAGCAATTGTCTGTTTTGGAGCTTGTCGTCGACGATCAGAATGCGCGCCGGTGTCTCGGCGATATCGGGGACGGCGTTCATCTTCTCGTCGCTCATTTTAAGCAGGGACGTTCACCAGGTGCGCCGAGATCGTCGCCAGGAACTCCCGGTATGCCAGAGGTTTGGCGATGTAACCATCACACCCCGCGGCGCGAATGCGCTCCTCGTCGCCTTTCATCGCCAGGGCGGTGAGGGCGATTACCGGTATGGCGCGGGTCGCAATGTCACGCTTGAGGAGTGCGGTGGCTTCAAGGCCGTCCATGCCCGGCAGCTGGATATCCATCAGGATCAGGTTGGGTTGCCCATCGCGAGCCAGCGTCAGCCCAGTTTCAGCATCCCTGGCGCTAACCACAGTGTGGCCGGCGGATTCCAGCAAAAACTTCGCCAGTTTCATATTGGCGGCGTTATCCTCGACCACCAGAACCGTCGCCATGTCAGACGACCGCGTGGCGTCCCGACATTGCCCGCCGGACTTCGGCCATGAAGCGGTCACGGTCGAAATCTGCTTTTTCCATGATCGTAGCGACGTAGCCATTCAGCTTGCTGCGGTCCTCGGGCGTGATCCGCTTGGCGGTGACAACCATGATCGGAATGTGAGCCGTTTCGGGATATCCGCGGAGAGCCTCAACCACGTCGAAGCCATTCACCTCCGGCATCATCAGATCCAGCACGATCAAATCCGGCAGCTCCCGCTTCGCGGACTCGATCGCTTCGCTCCCGCCGTATGCGCGGATGACGCTGCTTGCCAAGTCCTGGATACGCGCGGCGATCAACTCCACAGCCTTGGGATCGTCATCGACCACGAGGACTTTGAGCGTTTGACCCGGCGATAGAGGCAACAGACCCAGCTCGACGAGCGAGTCGTACAACTCCTTCCGGGATATCGGTTTTTGAATGACCGCGGCGGCCCCGAGAGCGAATCCCTTGTTGCGATCCGCGACGATGGAAATGATCACGACCGGGATGCAGCTGAGTGCCGACACCTGCTTGATGCGACTGAGGAATTCCCAGCCGTCCATTGTGGGCAGCATGATGTCCAGAGTAATCAACGACAGAGGCTGCTGCACTGCGAGAGACAGCGCTGCCTCGGCGGTCGAGGCGTGCAGCACCTTGAACCCTTCCGCCTCGAGTTGCACCCGGATCAGCTCAGCGGATTTGAGGTCGTCTTCAACTACGAGCGCGGTGCGAACTCCGGGCAGCGCTTCAATGGGCGACGCGGACGGCACTCTTACCGACGTCAGTACGTCTTGCTCCTCGGCCCGGAGTGGGAGCCAGACCGTGAAGCACGTTCCTTCGCCGACGACGCTCTCCACCGCCACCGTTCCACCGTGCAGCTCGGCGAGGAGTTTCACCATCGCCAAGCCGAGCCCCGTCCCTTCGAATTTTCGCGCCAAGCTGGCGTCGATCTGGCTGAAAGGCTTGAACAGGTGCTCCAGCTCCTCAGGCGAGATCCCGATACCGCCGTCGGTGACGCTGATCTTGAGAAACTCCGCAAACTCGTTGTCGGCCAACGGAAAGCTTCGACCGGTTCCAGTGCCGGAAAGCTGGCCGACTTCGGCGCGAGGAACACGGGCTGCGTGGAGGGTCACTCGACTACCATCGACTGTGAACTTGACCGCGTTGGAAAGAAGGTTGTACACGATCTGCTTGACCTTGCGCCCGTCGGCCCGAATAGAGCCCAGATCCTCGGTCTCGTCCATGACGAGGGTGATGTGCCGCGTCGCGGCTTTCCCCCTGATGATCGACAGGCTGTTGGCGAACAGCGGCGACAATTGTACCGCCTCCAGGTCGAGCAACATCTTGCCGGCTTCCACCTTGGACAGGTCGAGGATGTCGTTGATCAGGGAGAGCAGATGCTTGCCGCTCTTGAAGATGTCCCCGATGTAGCCTCGCTGTTGATCGGTCATGTCGCCCATCAGCCCGTCACCGAGAACCTCCGAGAAACCGATGATGGCGTTCAGCGGCGTCCTCAGCTCGTGCGACATGTTGGCGAGGAATTCCGACTTCATGCGGCTTGCGTCTTCCAGCTCGATGTTTTTCTGCTGCAATGTCTGCTCAAACACCTTCAGCTCCGTCATGTCGCGCGCAGCGGCGAACACCCCTTGCAGTTTCCGGTCACGGTCATGGAACGTGCTAGCGTTGTACGACACCACCGTGAGCGTGCCGTCTCTCGCGCGCGCAGTGAGCTCGTAGTTGGTGACCTTCCCTTCCGTCAGGACGCGATTGATTCCTGCCTCGGCCCTGGCCGAGTCCGTGAAGTAATTCTTGAACGGCGCCCCGATCAGCTCGTCACGCGTGCACCCGGTCAGAGCCTCCATCTGCTTGTTGACGTCAGTGATGATGCCGCGCGGATCCGTGGTCATCAGCGCGTCGATGTTTGATTCGAGTAGCGAGCGGTTGTAGAAATGCTGGTCGCGCAGGCGCTGATCGAGCTTCATCCGCTCGTCTTCGATCTGCTTGCGGGCGGTGTTGTCGGTTCCGATCAGCAGATAGCCGATGATGGCGTCCTGCGCATCGCGCAGCGCCGTAACCGACACTACCGCTGGAAACCGGCTTCCATCTTTGCGGAAGTAAGTCAGCTCGTAGATGTCCTCGATTCCGCGCGAGGCCTTGAACACCAACGCCTCAAAACCCGGCGCAATCGGCGTTCCGAGCTCGACGCTGAGCGCTTTCGCGCGCGCGATCACTTCCTGCGGATCAGAAATGTCGGCCGGTGTGATCTTGTTCATCACTTCCGCGGCGGAGTAGCCAAGCATGCGCTCGGCACCGACGTTGAAAATCTGAATGACGCCTTTCGCGTCGGTTGCTATGCTGGAGAAGTTGGCGCTGTTGAAGATGGCGTTCTGTAGGGCACCTGCCTTGAGCAACGCGTCCTCCGCCAGCTTGCGAGCGGTGTTGTCGGTGCCGATCAGCAGATAGCCGATGATGGCGTCCTTTGCGTCCCGCAGCGCCGTAACCGAGACCACGGCCGGGAACCGGCTTCCATCTTCGCGTATGTAGGTCAGCTCATAGATGTCTTCGATGCCGCGTGACGCCTTGAAGACCAGCGCGTCGAAGCCGGGAGCAATCGGGGTTCCGAGCTCCACGCTCAGGGCTTTGGCGCGGGCGATCAGTTCCTGCGGATCGGAAATGTCGGCCGGCGTGATCTTGTTCACGACCTCCTCGGCCGTGTACCCCAACATTCGCTCGGCGCCGACGTTGAAGATCTGGATCACGCCCTTCGCGTCGGTGGCGATGCTGGAGAAATTGGCGCTGTTGAAAATCGCGCTCTGGAGAGCCCCGGCATTGATCAGCGCCTCGGCGTGTGTGGCGTCTGGGTTTACGTCAACACTTTTGTCGGTCCTTCTGTTGCTAGTACGCATATGCCCCCGGCTTTCCTTTGTTCTGATTCTGGCGCGTTACGCGCCTAGCGTTTCGAGGACCGGGTGAAGCGTCCAAAGAAATTGCTCCACCCTCCAGTACTCGTCATCCACGACTGTTGGTTCGCCGCGCGCAGTCTCTGTTCCGTCAAGCCAACCGTGCGACGCGCGCGCGGCTTGGCGCCGAGATCGGCCTCGTTGATCATGGCCAGTGTTTTTTCCTTCTTGAGCGCCGTTGCATTCGCGTCCGGATTTTCGCGCGGACCGAACAACCTTTCTGTGAGTTTCATTGGTGTGTTTTGTGGTAGGTGGTCAGGCGGACGCGATCGAAGGATTTCTGGCGTCGGCCATCGCCGTCCGGGGCTGATCCCATATCCCGAGCGGCTGGAGAGCGTGCTGCGAAATGAACCCACAGTGCTCGCACACGATCATGACAGCGGGGATGGTCGTTCTTTCTTCGCTGTTGCGGTCCATCGTCGCCTGCACTTCGATCCGCGAGTACTCACTCACTGTCCATTGGCTGTCGCGGCAACGCGGGCAGCTTCCTGCGCCGCGAGCTTTCAGAGCCGCGATGATCTTGTGCTTTTCGTCCGCGGAAATTCCCTTGTAGTGATTCATGGTATTCCTCGATAGGTTGGTGACGTTGCTGGAAAGCGGCTGGCAGCCGCTTCGGCGGGAGGGAGACTGCGTGGCAGCGACTCTCTATCGCCCTGGTTGGGAGGCGCGGAGAAATCGGCTCCGGCAGTAACTACGATCGGCTGATACGCTTCTACGCACCACGCTACCGCCTGTCTCGAGATCGCCCGGAGCGTATGGGAAGGAAACGGCAGCGGGTGACGAGGATCGGTCTTCGCGAGCCGCACCATTTCGCGGACTTCGACGACGATTTCGGAGAGCGAGAGTCCGCGCTGCTGCTCGGCGACTACCTTCGCTCTTACGGAAGCGCGAAGCGTATTGATGAACGCAAAAAGCCCTTCGTCGTCCCGGGAAACGAGGTCATCGGCCGACCCAGCAATTGAGTCTTTCATGAGCCCCCTGGCGGAGAGAAAGGCGTCGCCAGTAGCGCCGGGATGCTGCCCCACGATTGGAGGCAGATCGGAAATGCGGGCTGGTGGGAACTTTCCGCACATGATCACTTGGTGATCTATTGTTAAATCTAATCGGTCAGTGCCGGGAAAGGGGTCAGCGTCCAACCGCCCAAATACATCCTCGAGAGGCGCGTGGCTGCATCCTTGCTATTCATAGCAACGCTGTCAGACGCCCTATTTGGTGAGGCGGCACAGCCCAAACGGCGACACCTTTCTGCAACGGCGCTCACGCCCACGCCTCCGCAGCCAAGTGAGGCAAAATGTCAATTACGGAAAGGTTGATTCGAGCTCGCGCGGCGGCTGTCTCGAGCTCGCTCGATCTCGATTCTGACAGTCCTGAGAGCAGAGAGGACTGCCTGCGAAAAGACCTGACACGCCGCCTGAAGAATGTCTGCGACAATCTCTCGAGCCAAGATTTCGAAGCGCTCGTCTTGAAAATGACGCGCGAGCAAATGAGGGGCGAGGGCGTTAGCCACAGCAGGCTTCGCCCGTGCTGACACTTGCCGCCAAACGAGAGGTGCCGCGAGCAGCGAATCGGGCGACAATGAAAGCGGCGGTCTTCGTCGAGCCGGGAAAGATCGAGCTACAGGAGCGACCGATTCCAACAATCGGTCCGACCGACGCGCTGCTTCGCGTCACGACCACGACCATCTGCGGAACCGACGTTCACATTCTCAAGGGCGAATATCCGGTGGCACCGCGCGCGCAAAGATCTCGCGCCTGCTCGGCGCCGAGGTGGTGATCGACCATACGGCCGAGGACCCAGTCGCGGCGATCATGCGGCTCACAGGCGGTCGTGGCGTCGACGTAGCCATCGAGGCGTTGGGGACGCAGGATACGTTTGAGCTGTGTCTGAAAGTTCTACGGCCTGGAGGCGTGCTCTCCAGCCTCGGCGTATACGCGGGGAAGCTGACCATGCCGCTCGAAGCGTTTCACGCCGGGCTCGGGGACATTTCCATAGTGAGCACCCTGTGCGCAGGAGGCAAGGAGCGCATGCGGCGATTGATGAGCGTGGTCGGCTCGGGCGGCGTTGATCTTCGCCCTCTCGTCACGCATCGCTTCAAGCTCGACCAGATTGAGGAGGCCTACGATCTGTTCTCGCATCAGCGCGACGGGGTGCTCAAGGTTGCCATCACCCCTTAGGGAAACCACCGGCACGGGCTCCCCACGGTTGAAAACTGGTGTATCCATGGGATATTTTGTCTGGCGTGACTGAAACGGGAACCCGCACGCTCGCAGTCTCCAGCTGTTCGGCCAATGGCCCGCATGAGCGCCGCGTCCTCGGCCCGGGGTTTTGTGAATACCACCGACCGACGTAAGGACAGCCTTTTGAGTGACCAACCGGCGGCGCAACAAATCGCGCGCCGCTTGATCAATAGTCATCGGTCAGAAAGCGCAGAAGGAAACTCCGTCGCCCGCGCCGCCGCCGCGGCGTGCGACCAACTTTATCGCGAGCTGTCGCGGTGGGTTGGTTCCGATGGCTGTCACGCGCTCTTCACGCGCGCGCTGGCGCAAGCGCGGACCGAGTACCCGGCATTGGGACAGATTCAGCTCCACGCCCGATCGGAGCCCTACATCGACGGCGTCGCGGAGGCCATCATGGCGCATGGAGACCCCGCGACCGCCGAAGCCCTGGAGTCGATGCTAATGAGTCTGGTCGAGCTTCTCGGCCGACTCATCGGAGACGACATGGCAATGAAACTGATCGAGCGAAGTCTGGCCGCGTCCGAAAGCGGCGGTGAAACTTCCGACGGCAGGCGGGAGGAAGCGTGAACAGAAACGGAGCAGAGCGAGCGGTGATTCGAAGTCTTCTCAGCGGAGTGCCAGGTCTCGACACCGTACTCGGTGGCGGGTTGCCGGAATACTCATTCAATCTGATTGCTGGCGGACCGGGTTCGGGCAAGACAACGCTGGCGCACCAGATAATGTTCGCGAACGCGAGTGTCGAGCGACCCGCGCTGTATTTCACAGTGCTCGGCGAGCCGACACTCAAGATGCTTCGATATCAGCGGCAGTTCAGCTACTTCGATCCTGAGTTGGCCGGATCTGCCATCCAGTTCATCAACCTGAGCGCGGAGGTCATGGAACGGGACCTGGGCGAAGTCCTGCAGCGGATCATCAGCGAAATCGAGAGCGCCAAGCCGGGGATTGTCGTCGTCGATTCATTTCGAACAATCGCTGGCCAGCCGCGCAGCTCCGATAAGGGGGCAGCGTTCGACCTCGACCAATTCGTGCAGCGTCTCGCCCTGCAATTGACTACCTGGGAAGTAACCTCTTTCCTCCTCGGCGAGTACGCCGCGGAGGAGCAGCGAAGTCCCGTCTTCACCGTGGCCGACGGCATACTCTGGCTCACGCAGGCGACGGACAGAAACTCCGTCGTTCGCAAGCTTCAGATCGTGAAGTCGCGCGGCCGCGCACCGATGCCTGGACTGCACACCTTCCGAATTACCGACGACGGGCTCCAGATCTTCCCGCGCATCCCGGAGCAGACACGCAAGCGAGCATTACAGCGACGCGAGCGCCTGTCAACAGGAGTGCCGGGGATGGACGAGATGATCGGCGGCGGAGTCATTACGGGAGACGCCGTGATGCTCACCGGACCCGCCGGCAGCGGCAAGTCGACAGTCGCCACGCAATTCGTGGTGGCGGGATTGGCAAACGGAGAAACCGGAGTTATCGCGGTATTCGAAGAGTACCCCGAAGAGTATCTTGCCCGCGCTAATAACCGGAATCCCGAAGTCGGTAAGATGATCAGCTCGGGGAAGCTGGAGCTGATCTATCTCCGCCCACTCGACCTCTCCGTCGATGAAGCCCTCGCGGCGATTCTCGAAGCGGTCGAAAGGCTGGGGGCAAAGCGTGTCGTGATCGACTCGCTGTCAGGGTTCGAGGTCGCCCTCGCTCCGACTTTTCGGGAGGACTTTCGCGAGTCGCTCTATCGCCTGGTTGGAACCTTGACCGCAACCGGTGTCACGGTATTCATGACCGCAGAGGTCTCCGAGGGATTCCGCGACGCACGCTTTACCTCGGAGAAGGTGTCGTTCATCACCGATGAGATCATCGTTCAGCGGTACGTCGAGATGGAAGGAGAGCTCCGGCGAGTAATGGCGGTGATCAAGATGCGCGGCAGCGATCACTCCCATGAATTCAGGCTGTACGAGGTCACGGCCAAGGGAGTGGTCATCGGTGATCCACTCACGGATTACGACGGAATAATCACCGGTGTGCCCACCTTGCGGACGAAACAGATTAAGGCAAAGCGAGGCAAATAGCTGGAATGAAAGCCAGAAAGCGGCCGGCTGCCACACGCATGACCGAGCTTTCCCTTCAGGAGGCGTTGCGACGCTGCATGCAGCAAGCCCCGCTGCCGTTCGCCATCACGCGCGGTGCGGAGAATACGGTCGTGTACGCCAATTCTGCATTCTGCCGTCTGGCTGGAGTCGTTAATGGTGACGCGCTCGGCGCACCAATCGAAAGCGTCCTCACGGAGGCCGAAGGACGAGCACTGAGCGCGATTCTCGATCGGGCATTTCACGATGGCGTCGAGCTTCTGGATGAGCGCATCGATGCGGCGAGCGAGAGAGCGAGCGGTTGGCAATGCAGCGTGTGGCCAGTGATCGCCAACGACGGGCGGACGGAGGCTCTCGGCATCGAGATTCGCGAATCGAGCTCGCCGGACGATGCGCTCGACCTTCAGCGGCAGGTTGCGGAGCAGATGCTCCTCAGTGCGCTGCGGGAACGCGGTCTCGCCGACGATGCCGAGGCCGCGCGTCGCCGTGCGGCGTTCCTGGCCGAGGCCGGGCGCCTGCTTGCCGAATCTGTCGATCAGTCCAGCACGCTCGTCGCCCTCACCAAGCTTGCGCTCCCGACACTCGGTGCGTGGTGCATCGTTGACATTCTCGAAGAGGGTGACGACATCCACCGCCTCGGCATCTACCACCCCGATCCGGAAAAGCAGAAGCTCGCGCAGGAGCTGGAGGCGAGCTGGTATCCCGAACCCGACGATCCGTTCGGCGCACCTGCAATGCTGCGGGATGCACGCACGATCGCCATCTCCAGCGACATCGAGGCTACGCTTGCCGCTACCGCGCACAGTCCGGATAACCTGTACATCCTGCGCCAGCTCGGGATCGGCTCTCTCCTGACGGTGCCGCTTATCGCGCGAAAGAGGTTGTTGGGTGCCATCACCTTCATCGGCGCGCAGCGCGGTATTTCCTACAGCGCGGAGGACTTGCAGCTCGCCGAAGACGTCGCGAACCGAGGGGCACTCGCGCTCGACAATGCGCAGGTCTACGATCTCGCGTTGGTGCTACAGCGGAGCGCCGAGACCGCGAACAGGGCGAAGACAGCATTCCTTGGCGCGATGAGCCACGAATTGCGCACTCCACTCAATGCGATCGGAGGCTATATCGATATCCTCGACATGGGCCTGCGCGGACCCGTGACCGCGGGGCAACACGCCGACTTCGCGCGCGTGAAAACGAATCAGCAGCACCTCGCGCTCCTCATCACCGAAATCCTCAACTTCGTGCGGGTCGGAAGCGGCCGTCTGCAGTATGCGTTCAGCGATATAAAAGCCTGTGACGCGATGAGGCGCGCCATAGAGCTGATCGAGCCGCTCTTCGGGCAGAAGGGTCTCAAGTTCAACGGGGTCGGCGGGGACCTGGACACCGTTGCACGCGCGGATCCCGAGCGAGTGACTCAGATTCTCGTGAATCTTCTCTCGAATGCCATCAAGTTCACAGCTGCGGGGGGCGAGATAAGCGCCGACTGCGGATACACAACTGACGCCGTCACGCTGCGGATCGGCGACACGGGAATCGGCATTGCCGAGGACAAGCACGAAGCCATCTTCGAGCCATTCATGCAGTTGAAGGAGGGGCTTACCGATCGGGAGGGAGGCGTCGGGCTGGGATTGGCGATAAGCCGCGACCTCGCCCGGGCGATGAACGGCGATCTCACGGTAGAGAGCAGCGAAGGAGAAGGGGCGCGCTTCACTCTTTCCCTTCCGCGTGTCACCGGTCAGCAAGACTCCGAATAGGACGAATTTGGGAGAGTGCCTCTGCCGCGCTCTTACATCCTCTATCGCAAGTAGCGCTGAACGATCGCTCGAAGGATGGCGGAATCAACAGATGTCGTGTCTCCTACAAGAGCAGGGCCTTTCTACGTCACCTGACGCATAGAGTCCCCGGGGCGAAAAGGCGATTCTGGACTGGAGTCAAGGTCTCTCGTCGCAACCCCAACACCCGCTCTCATGAAAACGATTCTCTATCGCTCGCTCCGCGCGGTCGCGGTGGTTTTCTGTCTCGTACGCTCGGTCGGATCCGCGCGAGCCCAGCCCACGAATGAGTTACCGTCACGAGCTGCTGATGCGAGCGCTCGGTCAGTGCCACCCGGCGTGACGAACAGTCTCATGTTCGGAGTTCACTATGGTGTGCCTCTGAGATGGTCGGCGGTCCTTGCTGCTTCGTTGCCGACTAGCGGCAACGAGGGCAAAGCGTTCGTCGCGGCTGAGCCCGGACTCGGCGGATGGCGTGCAAGCGTTGGGTACGCGAGAATGACCTCCGATCTGGGCAGCGGATACGTCGCGCGCGCCACGGTCCTGCGGACGAACAACAAACCATGGCGCGCCTCTCCGCAATCGACGTTCGCAGGCGCGGAGTTTCAGTTCATGCCCCTCTTTGCGATCGGAGCTCGTAGCGGCGGCTTCTTTCGGGTCGGTGGTCGTGGAGGGCAGCGCGGGCTGTTGACGGCCGACATAAGTCTGATGCTGTAGAGCTCGACGGCGGCTTCGCACAAGTGTAGGGGATTGGGGAACTTTCGATTTCGCCCGGTCATGCGTAATTCTCGTAGTGCGCGTTTTTGCTTTCGTACCAGATCTCGAGCCGTAAGGAGGCCACATGCCAAGAATCACAACCAAAGATGGAGCAAAGATCTTCTACAAGGATTGGGGGTCGGGCCAACCGGTCGTCTTCAGCCACGGCTGGCCACTCAACGCCGACGCGTGGGACGACCAGTTGTACTTCTTCGCCACGAACGGCTATCGCGCCATCGCCCATGACCGGCGCGGGCACGGCCGCTCGACTCAGACTTTCGCCGGCAACGACATGAACACCTACGCCGATGACCTCGCGGCGCTCGTTGAAGAGCTCGACTTGACGGACGCGATACACATCGGACACTCGACTGGTGGCGGCGAGGTGGCCCGCTACATCGGTCGGCACGGCACCGAGCGCGTGGCGAAAGCAGTGTTGGTGGGCGCCGTTCCCCCGGGCATGCTCAAGACTGCGGCGAATCCCGATGGAGTGCCCATCGAGGCGTTCGACCAGATTCGCGCCGGCGTGAAGGCGGACCGGTCACAGTACTGGAAAGATCTGAGCCTGCCTTTTTACGGCGCCAACCGGCCCGGGTCGAAAGTATCACAGGGCATTAAAGACGCATTCTGGCAGATGAGCATGACAGCAGGTTTCCCCGCCGCGTACGACTGCATCAAGGCGTTTTCCGAGACCGTCTTCACCGACGACCTCAGGAAATTCGACATCCCCACGCTTGTGATCCATGGCGACGACGACCAGATCGTGCCGATCAACGTCGGTGGGCTTCGCTCTTCCAAGATGATTAAGGGCGCCACGCTCAAGATCTACAAAGGCGCGCCACACGGGCTCATGTCGACGCATAAGGAGCAATTCAACGCCGACTTGCTGGAGTTCTCCCGACAGCAGCCTCAGTCCGCCACTTCGGTGCGGCGTGAAACGTCAACCGGTGCGACCGAGACCAGAGCAGAACTTCCCTGACGAAGTTCCGGTGTCGGGCCTGATCGGCACCAATCCGCCGGGCGCAAACGCGCTCGGCGGACCCGGTCTTCAACAGCAGTTCAGGCGCTAGTTACACTCGGCAAGAACGCTCGCACCGCGTCGATCGTGTCCGCCTCGGCTGCGCTCTTGTCGGGACGATATCCCTTTACGCGAGCGAACCTCAGCGCCACTCCGCCCGGATACTGCGGACTGCGCTGGACATCGTTGAACGCGATTTCCACCACGAGCTCGGGGCGCACGTACACGATGTGACCGTCGCGACCAACTTCGCGAGCGAGGAGCTCTTTCGTCTGCCACTTCAGCATTTCGTCTGTCATGCCCTTGAATGTCTTTCCCAGCATCACGAAGCCGCCGGTCGCCGGATCACGGGCGCCAAGGTGAATGTTGCTCAACCAACCCTGTCGCCTCCCCGAACCCCACTCCACCGCAAGCACGACGAGATCCAAAGTGCGCGCCTCCTTTACCTTGAGCCACGCAGAGCCGCGCCGCCCCGCCGCGTACGGCGCGGAGAGCGACTTGACCATGACACCCTCTTGCCCGCGCGCCAAAGCGTCCGCCTGAAATCGCGACGCTTCTTCTGGATCCCCGGTCACGATCCGCGGCACTCTTAGCGAGGCCGGCAAGACCCCGTCGAGTCGCACCAGGCGCTGGGTTAGTGGGTCGTCCACGATACTATCGCCGTCCTGTAACAGGACATCGAAGAAGAACGCCGTGAGTGGCAGCTCGGCGCGAAGCTGCGCGACCTCCTGGCGCCGGCCAAACCGGCGCATTGTGATTTGAAAGGGGTGTGGTTTCCCGTCGGGAGCGAGGGCGATGACCTCGCCGTCGAGGATCAGCTCGCGGGCAGGGAGTGCTCTCACGGCCTCGACTACTTCCGGCACGGCAGCCGTTACATCGTTGAGGTTGCGAGTGTACACAGCGACGCGATCGTCGCGGCGATGCACCTGAATCCGGGCTCCGTCGAGCTTCCATTCCACAACCGCCGGGACGCCCGCGGTCAAGGCGTCAGCGACCGTCGGCGCTGAATCCGCGAGCATCGGCTGCACGGGTCGAAACACTTCGAGTTGATACTGTCCGAGCCCTGCGCCACCGTCAGTGAGTGATGCACGCGCGATCGCCCCGAGGTCTCCGGCCATCATCGCTGCACGCCGCACGTTATCAGCCGGGAGGCCACCGGCTTTTGCAATCGCTTCGAGGAGTACGCCATCGAGCGCTCCCTGTCGCACCTCGCCGACGATGAGAGCCGCCAGGAAATTCTGTTCCTCGGCAGTCGCACGCGCGAACAGGTCGCCGACCAGCCGCGCGCGCTCCCGTCCTGAATTCTTGCCACGCACCGACAGCAACTGGTCGAAGGCGCTGTCGACGTCGCGCAGATCGAGCGTGGACGCCGTTGCCGCCTGGCGGTCCCGCGCCGAGGCGATGGTCGCCCACCCGGCGCCAAGACGGCCCTGGCGCGGCCAGCCCGTAAGGAATCCAACGGCGATCGGTAGATCATCCGGCGGAACTCGCGTCAGCAGGGTCGCGAGCTTCGAGATCTTGTCCAAGCGACCAGGGGTTTCCGCAACGGTTGTGGAAACCTGGACCAGTTCTTCCAATTTCATCAATGAATTCTATAACACGGCTCGCTGGACTAACCCTGCCAGCAGGCGACTAGATTAAATGAGGCAGCCCTCTCCGGACGCGCCCCGACCGCTGAATAGCTTCGCTGGAGGAAGGAATGACACAGCCCGCAACGCCCGCACACGTCCCAGAAATTCTCGGCGCCGGCACGCGCGCCCCCGACTTCGCGCTCAACGCGACACCTGACCAAGTGCTCCGCCTGAGCGAGCTTCGTGGGCGACCGGTCATCCTCGTGTTCTATCCGGCTGACTGGAGTCCGGTGTGCGGCGATCAGGTCGCGCTCTACAACGAGATTCTTCCCGAGTTTCGCGAATACGGCGCCGAGATTATCGGAATCTCGGTTGATGGTGTCTGGTGCCACGCCGCCTTTGCGCGGGATCGGCATTTACACTTCCCGCTCCTCGCCGACTTCGAGCCGAAGGGCGCGGTCGCCCGACTCTATGGCGCCTACCGCCCGGAGGACGGCACCAGCGAACGTGCGCTGTTCGTGCTCGACGGCGACGGAATCATTCGCTGGAGCTACTGCGCACCGATCGCCGTAAACCCGGGCGCGGACGGAATCCTCGAGGCTCTGGAATCGCTCGCCGGCAAATCGGCGCCAGCCAAGGCCGAAGCATTCCGTGGTGACGCTGCGGAGATGCGGCCATGAGCGACGGTGAACTGACGCCACCCGTAGGCGCCCGCGACCACGCTGCTGGTCCTGAGGACGCTCCGGTCACCCTTGTCGAGTACGGTGATTACGAATGCCCGTACTGCGGAATGGCATACCCGATCGTGAAGAGAGCGCAACAAGATCTCGGCAGCCGGCTGCGTTTCATATTCCGCAACTTCCCACTCGCCGAGAGTCATCCGCACGCACGTCTCGCGGCTGAGGCGGCCGAAGCGGCCGGGGCGCAAGGAAAGTTCTGGGAGATGCACGACATGTTGTTCGAACACCAGGATGCCCTCGAAACTGAAGATCTCATCGGCTACGCAAAATCGCTCGGGCTCGACGTGACAAAGTTCACGCACGACCTGGAGGCCGGGACATACACGAAACGGGTCCGCGATGACTTCCGAAACGGCGTGCGGAGCGGTGTAAACGGCACGCCGACCTTCTTCGTGAATGGAAGCCGCTACGACGGCTCGTGGGCAAACGAGAAAGCTTTCATCCACGCACTCCGTGAGGCAGCGCAACAGTCAGGTCGAGACACTCATACGACCGCCGAAGCGAATGGCTAGAAAGCCAGCGACAGATTTCCTTACGA
>Ga0193719_10000449_pt1 | contig 15453 bp, 13 predicted proteins | sample U2a2metaG_FD_160103 | JGI IMG/M metagenome (GOLD analysis project Ga0193719, IMG submission 160103) | Soil microbial communities from a riparian zone of the East river system, Colorado, United States - U2a2 | ecosystem: Environmental > Terrestrial > Soil > Riparian zone | place: USA: East... | reverse complement strand
TCTTGAGAAAAAATCGCGACAATTATGGCCTTTCTCCCGCCCAATCGATTTTTTCTCAAGAGGATGAAGATGACCCGGGGGTTTGCTTTTCTGGTTGCAGCGGTGACATTGCTGGCCGGCATTGATGATGCGCGAGCCCAGGGCTTCGACATGCGCGATGTCATGGGAGGCGGTTCCTTTTTCGGCCTCGGCCGCTCAAGCTCGGCTCGGCGCGAGGTGGTGAGCTTTGTCAGCCAGTATAAGCCCGGCACCATTTACATAGACACCGCCGAGCGGCGGCTTTACCTCGTCCTGCCTCAGGGCCAGGCGCTTCGCTACGGCATCGGTGTCGGCCGCGACGGCTTTCGCTGGGGCGGCACCCACCGCATCTCCGCGAAAAAGGAATGGCCGAGCTGGACCCCGCCCTCCCAGATGCTAGCGAGGCGGCCTGATCTGCCGCGCCACATGGCGGGCGGCATCGATAATCCGCTCGGCGCCCGCGCCATGTATCTGGGCTCGACGCTTTATCGCATTCACGGCTCCAACGAGCCGGATACGATCGGCCAGGCGGTATCGTCCGGCTGCTTCCGCATGACCAACGAAGACGTAACCGATCTCTATAACCGCGTCTCGGTGGGCACCACCGTGATCGTGAGGAACTAGGACAGCGCCAAGCACGGGAACTTGTGCCGGCAGTTGCTTGATCGAGCCTTGCGCGCGCCGGCCGGTTGCGGCAGCGTCGTTGCAAATGAGCGCTCTCGACCGGTTTTCACAGGCTCGACGGATACTCGCGGCCGCGTTGGCGGCAATCGCATTCGACACGGTCGTCTCGCCGTCGCCGGCATGGGCGGAAATTGCCGCGATCGCATCGCGCCAGCGGGTTGAAAGGAAGGCGTTCACCGACAGCGAGATCATTGAAGGATTTATGAAGACCGCGTTCGGCGCCGAGTACCATCTTGCCGGCCGCGTCGACCGCATTCGAAAGTACGAGGCGCCGGTGCGGGTGTTCGCCGACGGCAGCCGTGCGGATCGAAAGCTCCAGCTCGCGAAGGTCGTGGCCGACATCGCGCAGCGGGTTCAGCACCTCGGCATCGCCATGGCCGCGACCAGCGACGGCGCGAACGTTCTGGTCAAACTGGTGCGTGATCGCGATCTGTTTAGCACCATCTCGACATTCTACGGCAGCGAGCGGGCCCGCGAGATCAAGACCTCGCTCGACCCGCAATGCCTGTCCGGATTCCGCAAGAACGACAAGTTTGAAATCGTGCATTCCGACGTGATCCTCACGGTCGACAACGGCGATTTCGTCTTCCTCGACTGCGCCTATGAGGAACTGCTGCAGTCGCTGGGGCCGATCAACGATACCTCGACGGTGCCGTGGACCATGTTCAACGATAATGTGTCGATGGGATATTTCGACGTCTACGACCAGTACATCATGAACGTACTGTACGACCCGCGCATCAGGGCCGGCATGACGGTTGCGGAGGTCAAGGCGGTGCTGCCCGACGTGCTGGCCGACGTCCGCGCCTGGGTGCGGAAGGTGAATAATCTGCCGGAGTGACATTCAAACTGCCATTGCCGGGCTTGACCCGGCAATCCATCCACTTCGACAATTTCTTCCTTTAGATGGATGCCGGGGTCAAGCCCGGGCATGACGAGTTGGTCAGGCCGATTTTTCGAAGAGCTCCCGACCGATCAGCATGCGCCGGATCTCGCTGGTGCCGGCGCCGATCTCGTAAAGCTTGGCGTCGCGCAACAGCCGTCCGGTGGGATAGTCGTTGATGTAGCCGTTGCCGCCGAGCAGCTGGATGGCATCGAGCGTGCACTGCGTCGCCTTCTCGGAGGCATAGAGAATGGCACCCGCCGCATCCTCGCGGGTGGTCTCGCCGCGGTCGCAGGCCTTTGCGACGGCGTACACATAGGCGCGGGATGCATTCATGGTGGTGTACATGTCGGCCATCTTGCCCTGCACCAGTTGAAAGCTGCCGATCGGCTGGCCGAACTGCTTGCGCTCGTGCACATAGGGCATCACCACGTCGAGGCAGGCCTGCATGATCCCGAGCGGACCCGCGGCCAGCACCGCGCGCTCGTAATCGAGACCGGACATCAGCACGTTGACGCCGCGGCCGACCTCGCCGAGCACGTTTTCTTCCGGCACTTCGCAATTCTCGAACACCAGTTCGCTGGTGTCGGAGCCGCGCATGCCGAGCTTGTCGAGCTTCTGCGCGGTGGAAAATCCCTTCATGCCCTTTTCGATGATGAAGGCGGTGATGCCGCGCGCCCCGGCCGCCGGATCGGTCTTGGCATAAACCACCAAAGTTTCCGCGATCGGTCCGTTGGTGATCCACATCTTGCTGCCGTTGATGACGTAGCGATCGCCCTTCTTCTCGGCGCGCGTCGACATCGACACCACGTCGGAGCCGGCGCCGGGCTCCGACATCGCCAGCGCCCCTACATGCTCGCCCGAGATCAGTTTTGGCAGATACTTCCGTTTCTGCGCTTCGTTGCCGTTGCGGCGCAGCTGGTTGACGCAAAGGTTCGAATGCGCGCCGTAGGACAGGCCGACCGCCGCCGAGGCCCGCGAAATCTCCTCGACCGCGATGCAATGCTCGAGGTAACCGAGCCCCGAGCCGCCATACTCCTCCTCGACGGTAATGCCGTGCAGGCCGAGTGCGCCGATTTTCGGCCAGAGATCGCGGGGGAATTGGTTGCTCTTGTCGATCTCTTCGGCGCGCGGCGCAATCTCGTGGCTCGAGAAATCGTGTACGGTCTCGCGAATAGCGTCCGCGGTTTCGCCGAGATCGAAGTTGAACATCCGATACGCGTTGGGAATCATGATGGGGCGGCCTCCGGGCAGGTCGTGCGGCTTATCTCGCGCACGGCCTTATGGTTTGGAAATAAGCTTGTCACGGGCCGAAGTTGCTGAGAAGGGGGCATTCCCGGAATCGCGCCCCGGTGCGGCAGAAGGGGACAAAACTCTCCTTGCTCTGGCGGACGCAACGAGATGTAATTCGGTCAATAATCGCGCTTCCGGAGCCAACCACGGAGGCGGATGAGGAGACGCCGATGCACGGAACAACCGATCTCGCTGCGGAGCCCGATCAGGGGGCTGCTCGGGACAAGGCCTATTCCATTCCGCTTGAAGACATGGACGTCAGCCAGCCCGAGCTGTTCAGGACCGATTCGTTCTGGCCGTATTTCGACCGGCTGCGCAAGGAAGACCCCGTGCATTACTGCAAGGACAGCATGTTCGGGCCGTACTGGTCGGTGACAAAATACAACGACATCATGGACATCGAGACCAACCATGCGGTGTTCTCGTCGGCGGCCTCCCTCGGCGGTATCACTATCCGCGACGTCGCGCCCGACCTGCGCCGCGAAAGTTTTATTGCCATGGATCAGCCGCGCCATAGCGCGCAGCGCAAGACTGTCGCGCCGATGTTCACACCCACCCATCTCGACGAGCTCGCGATCAACATCCGCAAGCGATCTGCGGAATGCCTCGACAATCTGCCCAGGAACGAGGTGTTCGACTGGGTCGACCAGGTCTCGATCGAACTGACCACGCAGATGCTCGCCGTGCTGTTCGACTTCCCCTGGGAGGATCGCCGCAAGCTGACACGCTGGTCCGACATCGCAACGACGCTTCCCGGTCCGGGCGGCCTGGTCGCGACGGAGGAAGAGCGGCAGGCCGAGCTATTGGAATGCGCGACCTATTTCGGCAGGCTTTGGAAGGAGCGGATCAATCAGCCGCCAAAGAGCGACCTGTTGTCGATGATGGCGCACAGCGAAGCAACCCGCGACATGGACCCGAAGAATTTCCTCGGCAACCTGATCCTGTTGATCGTCGGCGGCAACGATACCACCCGCAACACGTTGTCGGGCAGCGTCTATGCCTTGAACAAGAATCCGGATCAGTACAGGAAGCTGCGCGAAAATCCGGCATTGATCGACAGTTTCGTGCCGGAGGTGATCCGCTGGCAGACGCCATTGGCCCATATGCGCCGGACCGCGCTCGAGGACATCGAGTTCCGCGGCAGAAAGTTCAAGAAGGGTGACAAGGTCGTGATGTGGTACGTCTCGGGTAACCGCGACGAAGAGGCGATCGATCGCCCCTACGATTTCATCATTGACCGGGCGCGACCGCGCACCCACGTCTCCTTCGGCTTCGGTATCCATCGTTGCGTCGGGATCAGGCTCGCCGAGCTGCAGTTGAAGATCATCTGGGAGGAAATCCTGAAACGCTTCGATGATATTGAGGTGGTCGATGAACCCAAGCGGGTGTATTCCAGCTTTGTCAAAGGCTACGAAACCCTGCCGGTGCGCATCCCTGGTTGACCCGCGGCTACTCCGCGAAAGTCGGCACCAGTTTTGCGAACAGAGTACGCGCCAGATAAGATCGCTTCCGACGACTTCATTTTGGGTCTATGACACATGAACATCCAGACAACATTCGGAGCCGACAAGGCCGAGCTTCAGCGCCTGGCGCGTGAAGAGGCCTATGCAACGCCGCTGAAGGATTTTCATCCCGGCGCGCCGCGGCTGTTCCAGGACGACATCCTGTGGCCGTTTTTCGAGCGGCTGCGCAAGGAAGAGCCGGTGCATTACTGCACCAACGCGCCGATCGAACCCTATTGGTCGGTGACCAAATACAACGACATCATGCATGTCGATACCAATCACGGCATCTTCTCATCCGACTCCACCCTCGGCGGCATCTCGATCCGCGACCTGCCAGCGGGTTATGACTGGCCAAGCTTCATCGCCATGGATCAGCCGCGGCACTCTGCCCAGCGCAAGACCGTATCGCCGATGTTCACGCCGACGCATCTGGACGAGCTCGCCGTTCTGATCCGCCAGCGCTCCGCCAAGGTGCTCGATGACCTGCCCCGCAACGAGACCTTCAATTTCGTCGACCGGGTGTCGATCGAGCTGACCACGCAGATGCTGGCGACGCTGTTCGACTTTCCCTGGGAGGAGCGCCGCAAGCTGACGCGCTGGTCGGACGTCTCGACCGCGCTGCCCAAGAGCGGGATCGTTGAATCGCCAGAGCAGCGCCGCCAGGAGATGGACGAATGCTACGCCTATTTTGCCAATCTCTGGAACGAGCGCGTCAATGCCGAGCCGCGAAACGATCTGCTGTCGATGATGGCCCACAGCGAAGCCACCCGGAACATGGACCCTGACAATCTGATGGGCAACATCATCCTGCTGGTGGTCGGCGGCAATGATACCACCCGAAATACCATGAGCGGCTCGGTGCTGGCGTTGAACGAGCATCCCGAGCAGTATCAGAAGCTGCGGGACAATCCGGCGCTGATCGATTCGATGGTGCCGGAGGTCATTCGCTGGCAGACGCCGCTGGCGCATATGCGGCGCACCGCGCTGGTCGATACCGAGCTCGGCGGCAAGAAAATCAACAAGGGCGACCGCGTGGTGATGTGGTACGTCTCGGGCAATCGCGACGAAGAGGCGATCGAGGCCCCCAACGACTTCATCATCGACCGCGCCCGGCCCCGCACCCATCTGTCGTTCGGCTTCGGCATCCACCGTTGCGTCGGCATGCGGCTCGCCGAGCTGCAGCTGAAGATCGTATGGCAGGAGATGCTGAAGCGGTTCAACAGGATCGAGGTGGTCGGCGAGCCGAAGCGGGTCTATTCCAGCTTCGTGCGCGGCATCGAATCCTTGCCGGTGCGCATACCTGCGTGAGCAGACCAGCCACTTGATCGCCGCCGCTGACCGGCCTATCCACGGCAAAGGGTTTTAACCGCGCCGGGCGTTTGTGTGCGCCCTCGATCTGCCAGCCGGGTTCCGATGACCGCCGCCGAACAAGACGAACATTCCGACATCCGGGAAGCGGTTGCAAAACTGTGCGCCCAGTTCCCCGGCGAATACTGGCGCAAGCTCGATCGCGAGATGGCCTATCCCTCAGCCTTCGTCGACGCGCTGACGCAGGCCGGATACCTCTCGGTATTGATCCCGGAAGAATATGGCGGCGCCGGGCTGAAACTGTCCGCCGCGGCCGCAATCCTCGAAGAGATCCAGCGCGCCGGATGCAATGGCGGCGGCTGCCATGCCCAGATGTACACCATGGGCACGCTGTTGCAGCACGGCAGCGAGGAGCAAAAGGCAAAATGGCTGCCGAAGATCGCCAGCGGCGAATTGCGGCTGCAGGCTTTCGGCGTCACCGAGCCAACCAGCGGCACCGATACCTCCTCGCTGAAGACCTTTGCCAGGCGCGAGGGCAACGACAGCTACATCGTCAACGGCCAGAAAATCTGGACCAGCCGCGCCGAATATTCCGACCTGATGATCCTGCTGGCGCGCACCACGCCGAAGGAAAAATCCAGGAAGCGGACCGACGGCCTGTCGGTATTCATCGTCGATATGCGGGAAGCCAAGGACAACGGGCTCTCGATCCGTCCGATCCGCACCATGATGAATCACTCGACGACGGAAGTGTTTTTCACCGACATGCGGGTTCCCGCCGAAAACCTGATCGGCGAGGAAGGCAAGGGCTTTCGCTATATCCTCTCGGGCATGAATGCCGAGCGCATCCTGATTGCGGCGGAATGCGTGGGCGACGCCAAATGGTTTATCGCCAAGGCATCCGCTTATGCCAAGGAGCGCGCGGTGTTCGGCCGTCCGATCGGCCAAAACCAGGGTATCCAGTTCCCGATCGCAAAGGCCTATGCCTCGATGCGCGCCGCCGAATTGATGGTCAAGGAGGCGACCCGCAAATATGAAGCCGGGCTCGATTGCGGCGCCGAGGCCAACATGGCAAAAATGCTCGCGGCCGACGCCTCCTGGGAAGCTGCCAACGCCTGCGTCCAGACCCATGGCGGTTTTGCCTTTGCGGAAGAATACGACGTCGAACGCAAGTTCCGCGAGACGCGGCTCTATCAGGTGGCGCCGATCTCGACCAATCTCATCCTGTCGTACCTTGCCGAGCACGTGCTGGGCATGCCCCGCTCCTATTGAGAAACTCGGATGCTGCCGCTTGAAGGAATAACCGTCATCGCCGTCGAACAGGCGGTCGCCGCGCCGTTCTGCAGCTCGCGGCTGGCCGACGCCGGCGCGCATGTCATCAAGGTGGAGCGGCCTGAGGGCGATTTTGCGCGCGCCTACGATGCGGCGGCGAAAGGCCAGAGCAGCTATTTCGTCTGGCTCAATCGGGGCAAGGATTCGATGGTGATCGATCTCGCCACCAAGGAGGGGCGCCAACACCTTGAAGAGCTGATCGCCGGTGCGGATGTGCTGATCCAGAACCTCAAACCAGGCTCGATGGACAAGCTCGGCTTTTCGCTTGCGCGGCTGCGCAAGGATCATCCAAAGCTGATCTGCTGCACCATTTCAGGCTATGGCGATTACGGCCCCTACGCCCATCGCAAGGCCTACGATCTCCTGATCCAGGCGGAAAGCGGGCTGGCCTCGATCACCGGCGGCCCGGACGGCCCTTCGCGCGTCGGCCTGTCGATCGTGGATATCGCCACCGGCGCCACCGCGCATGCCGCCATCCTCGAAGCGCTGATCGCGCGATCGCGCGACGGCAAGGGCGCCGATATCCGGATTTCGATGTTCGACGTGATGGCCGACTGGCTGTCGGTGCCCCTGCTCAATCCGCCGGAGCGGATGGGCCTCGCCCATCCCTCGATCGCGCCCTACGGCGTATTTCGCTCGAAGGACGGCCGGGACATCCTGATCTCGATCCAGAGCGAGCGCGAATGGAAGAAACTATGCGCCGATGTTTTGGGCCAGCCCGAGCTCCCCGACGACGTCAGGTTTTCCAACATGGTCGAGCGCGTCCGCAACCGCAAACTCACCGACCAGACCGTCGGCGATATCTTCGCGACCATGACGCGTGACGAGCTGCTGCAGCGATTGTCCGACGCCGACATCGCCTTTGCCGAAGTCAACACCATGACCGACCTCGCGGTGCACCCGCATCTGCGCCGGATCGAGGTGGACACCCCGGCGGGGCCGGTCAGCTATCCGGCGCCGGCGGCCATCGTGGTGGATCGGCCGCGGCATTATGGCGCTGTGCCGGGAATCGGCGAACGCTTCGATATCGCAAAACCCGCTTCCGCCCGGATCAAATCCTCATGACCGACAAGATCGATCTCGACCATTTGCGGCAGTGGATCGGCCGCACCGAGGAGGCCTCCGACATCGTCACCGCGCAACTGGTAAAGGGCCTGCGCGCGACGTTGTTCATGGAGATCGGCAAGCCCAAGGCGGGCGATGCCGCGCCCTTCACCGCGCATTGGTGCCTGGCGCAACCGGTCTACCCAATGTCGGAACTGGGATCCGACGGCCATCCCGCGCGCGGCGGCTTCCTGCCGCCGGTGCCGCTGCCCCGCCGGATGTGGGCCGGCGGCGAGCTGGAATTTTTTGAGCCGTTGCGCGTCGGTGATGAGATGACGCGGACCTCGCGCATTGCCGACGTGACGATGAAGACCGGCAGCACCGGCGCGTTGTGTTTTGTATCCGTCGATCACCAGATCACGACGCCGCGCGGCACCGCGATCCGGGAACGGCAGGACATTGTCTATCGCGGCGTCTCGCCTACGCAGTCGTCGGCGCCAGCCAAGCCGGCAGCGCCGCCGGCGGCCGCGCAGCACCGCGAAAGCCACATGGCCGATGCGGTGCTGCTGTTTCGCTATTCGGCGCTGACATTCAACGGCCACCGCATCCATTATGACCGCGACTACGTCACCAGGGTCGAGGGCTATCCCGGCCTGATCTTTCACGGTCCGATGCAGGCGGCGTTCCTGGTGGAATTCGCGGCAAAACTCCGCGGCGCGGCGCCGAAAAAATTCAGCTATCGCGGGATGCAGCCGCTGTTCGAAGGCAGCGAATTTTCCATCAACGCCAACGATACCGAGGCCGGCATGGAGCTGTGGACCGCCAATTCGGCAGGCCAGCCGACGATGAAGGGTACCGCGACGTGGTGAAATACCTTCCCTCTTCCGTCATTGCGAGGAGCAAAGCGACGAAGCAATCCAGTAGCTAACAGCCTGCGTCCAGAACTGGATTGCTTCGCTTCGCTCGCAATGACGATCTGAATCTCCGACCCTCCTTCGTTCCATCGAGGCCATACGGCGTTGTCCCGCAAGCCAGCAAAGAGCGCTCACGCATCAATCACCGTCAAAGACGCGACGCTCAACCTGTTGCGGGCGTTCAAAATCCAGAAGGTGTTCGGCAATCCCGGCTCGACGGAATTGCCGTTCCTGAGCGACTGGCCCGACGATATCGATTATGTACTGGGCTTGCAGGAAGCTTCCGTGATCGGCATGGCCGACGGCTATGCCCAGTCCACCCGCAACGCCGGCTTTGTCAATCTGCATTCCGCCGCCGGCGTCGGCAATGCGCTGGGCAATATCTACACCGCCCATCGCAACCAGACGCCGCTGGTGATTACCGCGGGCCAGCAGGCCCGCAGCATCTTGCCGCTGCAGCCATTTCTCTATGCCGAGCGCGCGTCCGAATTTCCGCGGCCCCACGTCAAGTTCTCGGTCGAGCCGGCGCGCGCCGAAGATGTCCCGGCGGCGATCGCGCGCGCCTATTACGTGGCGATGCAGCCGCCCTGCGGGCCGACCTTCGTGTCGGTGCCGATCGACGACTGGACCCGTCAAACGCAGGCGATGGACGCCCGCGACGTTAGCCGCGAGCTTGGCCCCGACGCGGGCGCGATGAAGACGCTCGCCGCGGCGCTCGCGGCAAGCAAGCGCCCTGCCCTCGTGGTCGGCCCCGCCGTCGATCGCGCACAGGCCGTCGATCTGACGGTAGGCCTTGCGGAGAAGGCGAAAGCGGCCGTGTGGGTCAGCCCGTTTTCGCCCCGCTGCAGTTTCCCGGAACGGCACCCGCAGTTCGCGGGCTTTTTGCATGCCTCCCCGGAGCAACTCTCGGACGCGCTTCGCGGCCATGATCTGGTGGTCGTGATCGGCGCGCCGGTTTTTACCTTCCACGTCGAGGGCCATGCCTCGATCTTCGATGGCGCGACCGGCATCTTCCAGATCACCGACGATCCGACCGCGGCGGCGGTAACGCCGCAGGGCGCCAGTATTATCGCGACCATGAAGCCGGCGCTGACGATGCTGATCGATCTGCTGCCCGAGACCAGGCGCGCGATGCCGGCGGGCCGCGCATTGCCCGCCATACCGGGCGCGGCCGATCCGATTCCCGTTGAGTTTCTGTTGCACGTGCTTTCGGAAGCCATGCCTGACAACGCCGCGCTGGTGGAGGAAGCTCCGTCGCATCGTCCGGCGATGCAAAACTTCATGCCGATGCGCGGACAGGACAGTTTTTACACCATGGCAAGCGGCGGCCTTGGTTATGGCCTTCCGGCCTCGGTCGGCATGGCGCTCGGCCGCCCGGATCGCCGGACGGTTTGCCTGGTCGGCGACGGCTCCGCGATGTATTCGATCCAAGCGCTGTGGACCGCGGCGCAACGCAAGCTGCCGCTGACGATCGTGGTGATCAACAACGCAGGCTACGGCGCGATGCGCTCGTTCAGCCAGGTGATGCAGGTGCGCAATGTTCCGGGCCTCGATCTGCCCGGCATTGACTTTGTCCGGATTGCGCAGGGGCTCGGCTGCGATGCGGTACGTGTGACAAAATCATCCGAACTCGCGCCCGCGCTCAAGCGCGGCCTTACGCATCACGGCGTAAGCCTGGTCGAGGTCATCGTGGATTCGGCGGTGCCACTGCTCTACGCGCAGAAGAGCTGAAGCCAGGCGCGGCGCCGAGCTGGCGGCAAGGCCTCAAAGGCCCTCCAGGAATCGCAGCAGCGCGGCGTTGGTTTCCGCCGGCGCTTCCTGCTGCACCCAGTGACCTATGCCTGGGAGAATAACCGACCCGCGAAAGTCGGTGCAGCCAATGGCCGGGTTCGCATAGAGATCCATGCCGGGAACGAACGTGCGAACTGCGTCTCGTTCGCCGGCGACAAAATATGACGGTTGCGTCACCGGCTTTCCAGCGAAGTCGGCCATTTCCTGAAAATCGATCTTCTGCGCACGATAGCGGTTGAGAGGACCACCGAAGCCACCAGCCTGGAATGCTTCGATATAGACCTGCAAATCCTTCTCACTCATCCATTCCGGAAACGGCTGGGGATCGGTCATGCCATCGAGCAATTTCGCATCCGAAGGCTTGTGTTCGAGCCACTTGTTGAGCGGCGCCGCGCCGGAGATGGCAAAATAGACCTTTCGTAGAGCAACGGGGATGTCGGCCTCGAACTCTTCCTCGGCAACACCTTGTTCCTGGAAATAGAGTTGATAGAAGAAGCGGTCCTCGTAGGCAGCTTTGGCAACGTCGATAAAGGCCACCGGTCCTCTCGGGATGTACGGGACACTCAAGCCGGCGACTGCCGTTACCTTGTTCGGGTAGAGCAGCGCCGTATTCCACACGATCGGCGCACCCCAATCGTGGCCGAACAGGATCGCCCTGCCGTCACCCAATTGATCGATCGTGGCGGCGACGTCGGACGTCAGGTTGCGGATGGTGTAGGCGGTAATCTCCTGCGGCTTGGAGCTCTGCCCGTAGCCGCGCACGTCAAGCGCCGCCACCGTGTATCCGCGCTCCGAAAAATAACCGATCTGGTGACGCCAGGAATACCAAAGCTCGGGAAATCCATGAACGCAGAGGATCAAGGGGCCGCGGCCCGCAACCGCCATATTCAGGCTAATCGGTCCGTTCCGCAGCGTGACGAAGTCCATCGTGTCCTCGTAGATTCCAACGTTCCACTCTGACTCAAGCTCTCGGTAGGGCAAAGGACGTGAATCCCCGGGACAAGCCAGGACAAGCCCGGGCTTGACGACAGCACGGGTTGCAGCGCCTTCGTTACTTCCCGTAATCTTCCCGCATCTTGGCCTGGATCTTGGCCATGCCGGATATCCAGCGATCGTAATTTTCCGTCTTCCTGCGCATGTAGCCCAAGACTTGCGGATGCGGCAGGATGACAAATGTTTCCTGCTCGATTCCTTTCAAGGCATCGTTTGCGACTTGCTCCGGCGTCAGATCGCCATCGCCGGACTGCGGGCCTTTCGGGATCGAACGGAGCATGTCGGTATCGACGCCCTGCGGGCACAGGATGGAAACCCGGATACCATGCGCCCTGTGCGAGATCGCAAGATTTTCGGCAAATCCGACCGCCGCATGCTTGGTCGTCGAGTAGGCCGGACTTCCGACCTGCGAAAGAAGTCCCGCGGCGGAAATGGTGTTGAGAAAATAACCCTCCCCGCGGGCCTTCATGCGCGGGACCAGATGCCGCGCCGCATAGACGTGGGCCATGACGTGGACCGCCCAGCTTCTCGACCATGGCTCGTCGGACGTTCCGCCGGCGTTGTCCGCCAAGGGATCGAACCCGCCGCCGATGCCGGCATTGGAGCAGAACAGCGCAATCGGGCCGAACTGCCGCTCGGTTTCCTCGATGACGTGGCGGATGTCTGTCTCCTTCCCGACATCGCACTTGAACGCCGCACCGTCGACCTTAGCCGCGACAGCCCTCGCTCCCGCCGGATCGATATCGGCGACGACCACTTTGGCCGCACCGGCGCGATGCAAGACCTCGCAGAGCGCGCGCCCGATGCCTTTGGCGCCACCGGTGACAACCACGATTTTGCCCGTCACCTGCACCGCTACCTCAGCTTTTTTGTAACCAGACCTCTAGGTCAGGATGAGGTCGAGCACCGCCGTGTAATGGCAGGCCGCGCCCAACAGCACGAAACAATGCCAGATCACGTTCTGGAAGCGAAGCCGCTGCCAGGCGTGAAAGATCACACCGAGGCTATACAGCGCGCCGCCTGCGATCACGAACCAGAGCACCATCGCCGGCAGCACCGCCACGACCGCGTCATAGAGCATGGCGCCGCTCCAGCCCATCGCCAGAAAGAGGCCGACCGAGAGCCGGTCGAAACGGCCCGGCAAGACCAGCTTGAGCGCGGCCCCGACAATCGCCACGCACCACACGCCCACCAGCAGCGCGACGGCTAAAATGCTGTCCTTCAATTGCGTGATGAACGGCGTGTAGGTCGCCGCGATCAGCACATAGATCGCGGAGTGATCGAAGCGGCGCAGCAGCCATTTGGCCCGCGAGATCGGCCATAGATTATAGGTCGCCGACAACACCAGCATGGCCAGCAATCCGGCAACGTAAACCGAGACAACAGCCACTTCAAACGGCGAGGCGTAGACCGCGGCGAGCACGATCAGCACGGTGGCCGCGACCAATCCACCGAACACGCCAATTCCATGCACGATGCCGTCGGCGATCAGTTCGGCCCGATCGTAATTCCAGCGGATGGCGCCGGCCGCCGCATGGGCGGAGCTCGAGGCGAGTTGCTTCAGTCTGAAGACAGTCATGGCGGTTCCGGCAAGCTTGGTAGCAGCGTTAAAACATACCTCAGGCGAGGTCAACGAACCCTGAACTCCTCGGCTCAAATCGCGTCGTAAGTATGAAGCTTGATTTATGCCCGCCAATCGTCACTTTCCAGATAGCTCTCCCGCCAATAGCGCCCCGTCAAATCGAGTTCCCCCACGCCCGTATGGCCCTCCGTTTTTCCGATATTGTCGAGGAAGCGCGCCTGTCGGCGCGGGCCCTGTTGGAATATGGCGACCACTTTTTCCATCCGACGGTCAGGCTCGGCGTCACCGGATTGTCACGTGCCGGCAAGACCGTCTTCATCACGGCGCTGATCCACGGCCTCACCCGCGGCGGGCGTTTTCCCGTTTTCGAACCTTTCGCCGCCGGCCGGATCGCTCGCGCCCGGCTTGAGCCGCAACCCGACGACGCGGTGCCGCGCTTCGACTATGAGAACCACGTGCGCACCCTGATCGAGGAGCGGCGCTGGCCGAATTCGACCGTCGATATCAGCGAGCTGCGGCTCGTGATCGACTACCAGCGGCAGAATGGCGCGGAGCGCACGCTCACGCTCGATATCGTCGACTATCCCGGCGAATGGCTGCTCGATCTGCCGCTGCTCGACAAAAGCTACCCGCAATGGTCGCGTGAGAGCCTTGGCTTGTCGCGGGAGCGACCCCGCGCGCGGCTCGCCGCGCAATGGCATTCGCATCTGGCGACGCAGAACGCCGAAGGCCGCGAAGACGAGCAGGCGGCGCTGACGGCCGCGCGGCTATTCACGGACTATCTGCGCGCCTGTCGCGACGAACGCTTCGCCATGAGCTTGCTGCCACCCGGCCGCTTTCTGATGCCGGGCAATCTCGCAGGGTCGCCGGCGCTGACCTTTGCGCCGCTCGACCTGCCGGCTGACGGCACGGCGCCCGAGGGATCGCTTTGGGCCATGATGACCAGGCGCTACGAGGCTTACAAGGATCTGGTGGTTCGCCCGTTCTTTCGGGATCATTTCTCGCGGCTCGATCGTCAGGTCGTCCTGGTCGATGCGCTGGCGGCCTTCAACTCCGGACCGGAGGCGCTGCACGACCTCGAAGCGGCGCTGGCCGGAATTCTGGATTGCTTCAGGATAGGCCGCAGCACGCTGCTCTCCAGCTTGTTCCGGCCGCGGATCGATCGCATCCTGTTTGCCGCAACCAAGGCCGATCACCTGCACCATTCGAGCCACGATCGGCTCGAGGCGGTGTTGCGGCGGACCGTGACCAAGGCCGCGTCCCGCGCCGAGGATACCGGCGCCGATATCGACGTCGTCGCGCTGGCCGCGGTCCGCGCCACCCGCGAAGCCCAAGTGCAACGCGGCCGCGACAAATTGCCGTCGATCCTCGGCACACCCGCCTGCGGCGAGATCGCGGGCGGCGAAGCCTTCGACGGCAACACCGAGGTTGCGACCTTTCCGGGCGATCTACCGGCCGATCCGGAACAGCTGTTCAAGGGTGAAAGCGCGTTTCGCGGCCTCTCCAGCGCCGCAGCCGAAAAGACCGATTTTCGCTTCCTTCGCTTTCGCCCGCCACAGCTCGAACGCCAAGGCGCCGACGAGCCCGCTCTGCCTCACATCCGCCTTGACCGCACCCTCCAGTTCCTGATCGGAGACAGACTGCAATGAGCGAGCGATCTCATCATCGGCGGCCGGCGACGTTCAAGCTCGACGACCCCGGCGTCATCGTGATGGACCCGGAGGATTCAAGCCGGCCGTCCCGCGGCACGGTCCACGTCACGCCCGAAGTTGAACCCGCTGCACTGCCGGTCCCGATCGAGACGCCGGTCATGCGTGCGCAACGGGGTTTTCGCTGGGGCGCGGTGTTCTGGAGCGCGACCGGTGGATTGATCCTGCTCGGCCTCGGGCTTGGCGTCGCCCGCCTGATCGAGGATCTGTTCGCGCGCAGCGAGGGCCTCGGTTTTGTCGGACTGGCTTTTGCGTTCGCCGCCACGCTGGCGTTTGCGGTTGTTGTTTCGCGGGAAGCGTTCGGTCTTGCGCGCCTAGCGGCCATCGAAAAACTGCATCTGCGCGCCGCCGCGGTGCTCGTGAGCGATGATCGCCGGGAAAGCCGGCAGATCGTGCA
>Ga0193719_10000444_pt1 | contig 15551 bp, 12 predicted proteins | sample U2a2metaG_FD_160103 | JGI IMG/M metagenome (GOLD analysis project Ga0193719, IMG submission 160103) | Soil microbial communities from a riparian zone of the East river system, Colorado, United States - U2a2 | ecosystem: Environmental > Terrestrial > Soil > Riparian zone | place: USA: East... | reverse complement strand
GAGAGGCTCGACGTACTCGCGCACGGCCGCGAGCGCCTCGGGACTGTCCGCCTTTCCGTCCTCGACGAGCGGGACGAGCTTGGGGCAGGCCTGTTGCGCGACATCGACGAGCGGGTCGAGATCGCGAAGGGCGCGCACGTAGGCGCCGCTCCGGACGGTGAGCACCGTTGCGAGAACGCCGACGGCCCGTCGAGCCGTCGCCGAGAGCGCGGCCGCCGCGCCGGGGCGGATGACGCCGATCGTCGGAACCGGAAACTCGTCACGCACCGTTTCGAGCGCGACCGACGTCGCGGTGTTGCACGCGATCACGACGAGCTTGCAATCGGCGCGCGCGAACCAGCGCATCGCCTCGCGCGTGAAGCCGACGACCTCGGCGGGCTCTCGCGGGCCGTACGGCATCCGGGCTTCGTCACCGAGGTAGATCGTCGACTCCTTCGGAAGCTGGCGACGGAGCTCGCGCAGGACGGTGAGTCCGCCGACGCCCGAATCGAACACGCCTATCGCCCGGTCGGCGCCCCCGTTCACCGGAGGGTTAGCGGCGCTGCTGCTGGACGAGCGCGTTGGCGAGCGCGTCGATCGCCTTCGCCACGGCGGAGTTCGGTGACGAGAGAACGAGCGGCTGCTGCTTGTTCAGCGACTCGGCCACGAGCTTCCAATCCGTCGGGATCTCGCCGACGACCGGAAGGTTGAGCGTGTGCTCGATGCCGCCCTTTGACATCCCGGCCGCGCTGTCCGACTGATTGACCACCAGAAGGATCGGGATCCTGCCCTTGTAGCCGAGCGCCTCGAAGGTGTCGACCGCGGCACGCGTGTTCGCGATCGAAGCCTGCATGTAGGTGACGACGAGCAGGATGATGTCGGCGACGTCGAGCATCGCGAGCGTTTCTTCCCCGAGCTTCGACGGCGCGTCGACGATGACATAGTCGTGGTCCTCCGCGAGCATCTGCATCGCGCCCGCGACGTCCGGCGCGGCCATGAGCTCCGCCTCCTCCGGACGCGGGGGGGCGAGAAGGACGGCAATACCGCTCGGTCCCTCCCAGAGCACCTCGGACATCGACGTTCGCATGCCCTGGCCGGTCGGCAGATCGACGATGGAGCGCGTGTTTGGCGGTACCTGCAGAACGTGACGGATCGAGCCGAATTGCATGACGCCATCCATGAGCGCGACCGAGTGGCCACGCCGGCGGAGGATCGTGGCCAGGTTCACCGCGATCGTCGTCTTTCCCGAGCCACCCTTAGGCGAGAAGCACACGATCATCCGTCCCTGTAGGCGGGCATCACGCTTGCCGATGGCGAGCGCGGTCGCGAGCTCGTTCGCGCCGCCCGGCAGGACGAAGACGGCGTCGATGCCCTGGTCGGGCTTCGGATCGATCGGCCGCTGCGGGACCGTGACCATGACGATGCGCGTGCCCGGTGACGCCGCGCGGACGCGTTTGGCGAGGTCGAAACCTGTGTTCTTGCCTGAAAGGAGCGCGTCGATCAAGACAGCGTCCGGCTTTTCCGTCGTCACGCGGATGAGCGCCGAGTCTCCATCCGCCTCGACGGCGACGAGCTCGGTTTCCTTTTCACGTGAAAGCATTTGCTGGAGGTGCTGCGCGACCTGCGGCAGGTCCTCGATCAGCAGAACTCGTTTCATGCGGCGCGAGTGTATGTGTTCGAGCGCCGGCGGAGTGCGATGTGGGCGGCCGCGGCCACCAGAAGGGCGACAACGATGAACGACACTCCCACGCCGGCCGTTATGCCCCGCCAGTACCACTCTGGATACAGGCGGATCAGATTGCTCGTCGCCGGGTCGAATAGGAAGTTCCCTTGCGGGAAGAAGACATCGTGAAAGAGCAGGAACAGCGGATCGAACGCGACGGCCGCGGCCACCCCGATGATGGCAACGAGTCCCGCGGCGATCAGGGTGCCCGCACGCACGAGTCGCAGCGCATCGCCGCGGCGGCGTGCGCGCACGACGCGAAAGATAAGGACGAAGAGCGCGAGGGCCGCGGCGAACTCCGCGCCGCGAAAGACCGTGCGCACGTCCGCCATGTGCGCCACCTCAGCGGTCGTGAAGTTCCTCAAAGCAGCCGATGGCAGCGGGCTCAGCCCGACGACGTAGGAGGCCCACTCACCGTGCCAGGAGAGGAGGTTGTGGAGATCGACGACGAACGCGCCGCCGCCGATCGTCCCGAGGCCGCCGATGTCTAGAAAGGTCGTTTCGGTGTGACCCGTCGCTCGCGCGAGCACCTCATACGCCCACCCACCGCTCCACACGAGCGCGAGCGCGACGAGACCGAAGAGTGCGAACGCGATCGCGAAGATCGCGACCTCGATCCGGTACGTCGTCGTCACGCGGGGATCGCGCCGAGTCCAGGCCGGCCGGAGTACACGAAGCGACCCGCCTTCACGCCGACCGCGCGGAATGGATCGTCGGTGATGAGCAAGTTCCCGTCGAGGTCCGCCCACTCCACCGCAGGCGCGAGATGCGCCGCTGCGGCGATCGCGACGCTCGTCTCCGCGGCGCGGCACCCGAGCATCACCTTCAGCCCGCCGTCATGCGCCGCGGCGATCATCGCGCGGGCGGCACCGACGCCGCCACATTTCTGCAATTTCACGTTGATGCCATCGCAGGCGCCGATGAGACCGGCGACATCGCTCGCGCGCACCGCCGCTTCGTCGGCCACGATGGGCAGCGGCGACGCCTCGCGCACTCGCCGGAGGCCGTCGATGTCCTTCGGATCGATCGGCTGCTCGACGAATTCCAGATCGAACGGCACAAGAGCCGCGATCCGCGCGGGCGCCTCGGCGGCGGTCCATGCGGCGTTCGGATCGACACGGATCGTTCCGGGGAAGCGCTCGCGGATCGCCCTGAGCGCGGCGACATCGTCGCCGTGGCCGAGCTTGACCTTGAGGACCGTGAAGCCGTCCGCGGCAGCCTTCGCCGCGCGCTCGGCCATCACCGAGGGCGCGGCGATCCCGATCGTGAACGAGGTCGGTGGCGGCTCGCCCGCGGCGAGGCCGAGAAAATCGCGGAGCGTGACGCCCGCCGCCTGCGCTGCCCGGTCGTGCGCGAGGATGTCGATCGCGCAGCAGGCCGCCCCGCCGTGCGGGAATCGGCGCTCGAGCGCGGCGTTCAGGCTCGTCAGATCCGACGGATCCTCCGAGAGCGCGTCGATCGCCCCTCGAATGTCACGTTCGACGGACTCCGGCGTCTCCCCGAAGAACGCGTCCGGCACGCCCTCGCCGCGTGACACCCGATCGCTCTCGGTCAGCTCGACGAGCACGACCTTCTTCGTCGTATGGGTCGCACGGCTTATCGCGAACGGCACGGCGAGGTGGAGCTCGACGGTTCGGACCGTAACGTTCACGCTGGCACGCCTTCCCGCAGTGCGCTCGCGAGCCGGTCGGCGCCGGCGGCGCCTTCGCGGATCGGATCGGCGGCCGGAACCCCGGTCTCCGCGGCAGCGTTCCGGATGAACGCGTAGGCAAGCTCCTCGCTCACGTCGGCCGTGTTTACCGCCACCGCCACCACCCGCGCCTGGGGATAGCCCGGCGGGCGCCGCCATGCGGCCGCGTCTTCGTAGATACGGACGTACTCGCGCAGCGTGCGGAGGGGCTGGCGATCGTCGTACCCCTTCACGCTGTGACGCATGGCTTCATGGCACAGGACCATGAGGTCGGGCGCGCTTCCGTGAAGTAGGCCGAGCGTGACGCCCGAGAAACCCGGATGCGTCAGCGAGCCCTGGCCCTCGACGACGACCCAGTCAGCGCGCTCGGCGGCGTCGCAGACCAAAAGCTCCGCCGCTCCCGCGATGAAGTCCGCCACGACCGCGTCGACCGCGACCCCGCCGCCGGCGATCGCTATCCCGGTCTGACCGGTCGCGACGAACTCGACGCGCTCCCCCGCCCGGCGCAGCGCCGCGACGATCTCGAGCGCGACGGTCATCTTCCCCACCGCGGCATCCGATCCGACCGTGAGGACAACACGGACGCCTTCGCGCCGCGCACGATGACCGCCGATCGGCAGGTCCCCGGGCGGCTCGCGGAGCTCGCGCACCTTCGCACCTCCGCGCTCTGCCGCGGCGGCGAGCTCCGGATCGGCGAGCACCCGTTCGTGCAGTCCGTTCCAGACCTCGATGCCGCGCTCCAGTGCTCGGGCGAGCGCGGGCCGGTACCCATCAGGGATGCGACCGCCCGCAGCGGCCGTGCCGATGAGAAGCACCGTCGCGCCGCGCGCGAACGCGTCCTCCACGCTCGCGACGACCGGCACGCCCGCACCGACGCCGACGTACTCGACCGCATCCTTCCCTGCCCTGGTCGAGTCGACGACAGCGACGACCTCGAAGGGCGCGTAGCGGAGCACTCCGATCGCGGTCTTCGCGGTGGCGCGCGCGAACTGGCCTTCGGCGAGGATCGCGACCTTCATCGCCCTCCGACGTCGGGGCCCTGACGCAGAAAGCGACCGTGCCGGTCGCGCGCCGTCTCGCCCAACTCGAGCGCGACTCCCCCGTTGACGATCACGTATTCGATCCCGACCGGATATCGATGAGGGTCGTCGTACGTGGCCTCATCCATCACGCGTGCCGGATCGAAGATGACCAGATCGGCCCACGCACCCTCTCGCACGACGCCGCGGTCGTGAACGCGCGGACGCGACGCGGTGAGCGAGGTCATCTTGCGGACCGCGTCCTCGAGGCCGAGCACCCTCTCATCGCGCGCGTATTTGCCAAGTACGCGAGGGAACGTCCCGTACGAGCGCGGGTGCGGCTTGCCGAACGAGAGCGGACCGTACGGAGCATTCGCGCGCGAGTCGCTCCCGATGCAGATCCACTCTTTCGCCATGACGTAGCGCACGTCGTCCTCGCTCATCGAGTGGTGAACGATGTCCACCGCGCCGTCGTGCTCGATGAGCGCGTCGCAGGACCATTCGAGCGGGTCGCGGCCGGCCTCGTCGGCGAGCTGCTGCACGCTCTTCCCCGCCCATTCCGGATGGTGACGCGCCCTCGCGATGACGATGCGGTCGAAGGCGCGTCCGGTCTCGACCTCCTCATTGCGGATCCGCGCCCGCACCGCTGGGTCGCGGAGGCGCTCGCACATCTTCGCCGTGCCGCCCTCGTGCACCCAGTTCGGGATCGTGACCGCGAGCCCCGTGGACGACGCCGTATACGGGTACTGGTCCGCGGTGACGTCGACGCCTTCGCGGCGGGCGCGCTCGATCAGCGCCGTCGACTCCTTGACCTTGCCCCAGTTCTTCTGTCCCGACGCTTTGTGATGTGACAGCTCCACTCGCACGCCGGACCGCCGCCCGATCTCGAGGTTCTCCTCGACCGCATCGAGGAGCTTCGTCGATTCGTTGCGGATGTGGCTCGCGTAGAGGCCGCCTTTGTCGCGGACGACCTCGCAGAGCGCCGCGAGCTCGTCGGTCGTCCCGAACGCGCTCGGCGGGTAGATCAGCCCAGAAGCGAGTCCGATCGCGCCTTCATCCATCGACTTCGCGAGGAGCGCCCGCATCCGCGCGAGCTCGTCCTTTGTCGGCGCGCGGTCGTCCGCGCCCATCACGCAGGACCGCAGCGTGCCATGGCCGACGAACGAGCACACGTTGATCGCGGGCTTGACCCGGTCGACCGCGTCGGCGTACTCGCCGAAGGACGACCAGGTCCGCTGCACGTTGAGGCGAGAGAGCTCACGGTCGAGCTCGGCTTCGGCGAGGCCGCTCACCGGCGCCGACGAGCCGCCGCAGTTTCCGCATACGACGAGCGTCACACCCATGTGGAGCGCACTCTCGAGGGCGTCGTTGACGAACATCGCCTCATCGGAGTGCGAGTGGATGTCGATGAATCCCGGCGTGATGACGCGATCTTTCGCGTCGATGATCCGGGCGCCGTCTTTTGCGAGATCGGCGCCGACCGCGGCAATGCGTCCGCCCTGTATCGCGACGTCCGCGCGCCTGCCGGACGCTCCCGTCCCGTCGATCACCGTTCCGCCCCGAATGAGAAGGTCGGTCACGAGTGTCGTCGCTCGCGTCCCTGTCCGCGCTCCTTGCGCTTCGCCACGACCAGCAGCTTGCGCGACTGCGCGTCAGCCGGGTTGCCGTCGTAATCACCGTGGAGCGTCTCGATAACGAACCCGGCCTCTGAAAAGAGGAGCTCCGCTTCCCGCCGGTAGAGATAGTGGAGGGTCGTCGTGCCGCCGATGCGCTGCACCGCCCCGTGGTCGTCGGTCTCGTCGTACCAGATCCGCTGCGTCACACCGTCGACGTTGGCGCGGCTCGACGAGAACTTCCGTACCGCGCGGGCGCTCTCCGGATCCACGCGTTCCCATTCATCGGCGACGCCGCCGTCAAGGCCAACCACGACCTCCGGATCCGGCTGGAACACATCGATCGCGACCCGACCGCGCGGCGCGAGGTGCTCGCGCACGCGAGCGAGGCACGACCAGCGGTCGTTGGGATCGAGCATGAGGAACGAGTTGAGGGCGACGAAGACGAGGGCAAACGCCTCATTGAAGGAGAACGCGCGCATGTCGCCCTCGACCCAGCGGACCTCGACATTCGCTCGGCGCGCGCGCCGCTCGGCCCGCTCGAGCATCGCCCCGGAGCGGTCCAGTCCGACAACGTGGTGGCCGTCCTGGGCGATCGGAACCGTGATCCGGCCCGTCCCGCAGCCGAGCTCGAGGATCGGGCCGCCGGTCCGGCGCGCGAGGCCGCTGAACCACTCGACGTCCGGTGCTCCTTCGAGCGGCGCGGTGTCGAGGTCGTAGAGCGCCGCGAGCCGCGCGGCCTCGGAGGGATCGCGCTCAGCGCCCTGCCAGTCACGCGGCGCGGCCAACGTGCGCCTCCTTCGCGTGTTTCAGGAGCGCGGGCTCGATCATCACGTCGAGCGCCGTCATGGCGAGCGCTTTCGCGGCGAGATGCATGGTCTCGAGCGCGCGTGGCGCACGCGCTGCCTCGGTGAACGCGATGGAATGCCCGGGCACCGGACCCTCGGTGATCGAGAGAAACGGATGGATCCCCGGGATCACCGTCGTGACGTTGCCCATATCGGTGGACCCGTGCGTGTCCGCGGGACGGCGCGCCTGCATCGTCCGTCCAAGCGTCCGGACGTTCTCGGCGAACGCCTCCGCGAGAGGACGGTTCGTGCTGACTACCTCGCAGACGTCGCTCCACGTCGGATGGATCTCGGTCCCGGTCGCGACAGCCGCGCCCTCGAAGCATGCGAGGACCCGGCGGCGAAGGTCGGCGAGGTACGTGTTGTCCGGCGAACGGACCATGAGCCTCGCGGCGGCGCGGTCCGGGATGATGTTCGGCGCCTTTCCACCGTCCGTGATGATCCCGTGGATCCGCGAGTCGCTCCGGACCAAGAGGCGCAGCGCGGACATCGCGTTCCATCCGAGCACGAGTCCGTCGAGCGCGTTGACGCCATCGTGCGGCTCCGCCGCGGCGTGTGCGGCCTTTCCCAGAAGCTCGACGTCGAGGTTGACCATCGCGAGCATGAGCGGATCGATCTCGTCCCGGTCGCCGGGGTGGTACATGAGCGCGGCGTCGACGCCTTCGAACACGCCACCTTTCATGAGCAGGACCTTGCCATTGCCGCGCTCCTCGGCGGGGCAGCCGATGACGCGCACCCGACCGCGCACGCCGTCGAGCATGTCGCGGAGCGCGAGGAACGCGCCGATCGCCGCCGTTCCCATGAGGTTGTGGCCGCACCCGTGGCCGATCCCCGGCAGCGCGTCGTATTCGCCGAGTATCGCGACGACGGGACCACCCGACCCCGCCTCGGCGACGAAGGCCGTCTCGACACCGCCGGCCCTGCGCTGGACCGAAACCTTCTCCGACTCCAGGTAGTCCGCGAGCGCGCTCGACGCGAAGCGCTCCTCGAAAGCGAGCTCGGGCCGCGCATGGATCTCCAGCGCGAGCCGGTCGAGCGCCTGCGCGCGCGCGTCGACGCGCTCGGAGATTCGCTTCTTACGCGCCGCGGCGTCCAAGTGGTCCTGAGGCTACCCCGAACGCGGCGTGGGACGCGCAGTCAGAACGAGCTCGGCCAGGACGAATCCGGCAACGACGAATCCCCCCGTGATGATGCTCAGTCCGTCCACGGCGCGAAGAAGACCGAGCGCGGCGAGAAGGGCGCCGACCTCGATGCCGCGACGGACGGCCGGCGCGCGCTGCGGCCGGCGGCGCCGCGGGCGTGCGAGCGCCGCGTCCCGCTCCTCGACGGCCACGCCGATCAACGCGACGGCGCACGCGATGGCGAGGGCGGACCCGCCCACGACGGCGGCGACCGCGAGGGGCTCGGTCGGATCGCGGGTCAGCACCAGGAAAATCACGGCGGCGATCGACGCCAGAGCGCCCAGTGCGAGGAGCGGCCTCGTCAGCTGTCGTCGACCTTGGAGCGCGGCTCCATTCGAAGAGGCAGGGCGACCTGCTCGCCACCCGCCGCTATCGGGGCCTGCGCGAGCGTCTCGATCGCGCTCGAGGCACGTGAGAGGGCACGATCCGTCTCGTCGAATTTCTTCGTTGCGTTCTCGAGATGGCGGCCGAGCTGATCGTGCAGCTCGACGAACCGCTCGAACTCGCGGCGCACCGCCGCGACGCCCTGCTGCAGCTCACGCGTGCGCTCCTGCATCGCGAGCCCGCGAACGCCAAGCGAGACGACCTGGAGATATGCGAGGAGCGTGTTCGGAGACGCCGGGATCACCTTGCGCTCGGCACAGTACGCGCGCAGGTCAGGCTCCCCTTCCTCCTCGCGCAGCACGAGGTCGTAGTAGATGGATTCCGACGGTATGTACATGACGGCGAAATCGATCGTCCCGTCCGCCGGCGATACGTACCGGCCGACCGCATCGATATGCCGACGCACCTGCTGAAGGAACGCGCGCTTCTTCGTGCGGCGGTCGGTCTCGTCGACGGCTTTCGCGAGCGCGTTCCAGGTCTCGTTGGGGAACTTTGCGTCGATCGGAACGATGCGTCCCGAGTAGCGGACGATCGCGTCGACGCGCGAGCCGTCCTTGTACGTGTACTGGACCTCGTAGGCCCCCGCAGGTAGAGCGTCGTGCAGGAGCCGCTCGAGAAGCAGCTCGCCAAATCCGCCGCGTGCCTTCGGCGCCCGGAGAAGGTCCTGGAGCGACCCGATGTCTTTCGCGAGGTCTCCGATCCTTTGGCTCTGCTCGCTCAGGGTGCCGAGCTGCCGCGACAGATCGTTGAGCGTTCGATTGGTCGTTCCGGCCTGCGTCGCGACCTGCTGCTCGGTCGCTCCGAGCGCCCGACTCAGCTCGGTCCGCAAATCGCCAACCGAACGCGCGACAAGCTCGACCTGTCCCTGGGTCCCCTGCTGTGCGGCGTGCAGCTGCGCCGAGAGCGAGTCGCGCACCGCAGAAGCGTCGCCGGTGGCGGGACGCCGGAGGACCACCGCCAGTGCGCCGAGGGCCGCGATCGCAGCGACGAGCGCGAGAAGCGTGGCCAGATCCATCGGTCGGATTGTCGGTGCCCGAATGCGTTAGCACAAGCGTTCGAGGAAGGTTTGTCGTGTGCGGGAGCACCTTCTCACCGACCGCCTGCCAACACTCACGCAATGCGAGTGCGCTAGAACGTCGGGCGTGGAAGCAACCGGACCGACCCGACCGCTCACCTTCCGCGAGTCCGTCGTCTATGGCTTCGGCAGCCTGGGTGCGAACGCCGTCTACAACTTCTTGAACGGCGCTGCGGGCCTGTACCTCAACAGGTATCCCGAAGTCCCGATCTGGCTCGTCGGCCTGCTGTCGCAGGAACGGTCCCTGGCCGGCGCCTTCGCGCAACCAATTGTGGGCGCGATGTCCGACCGGACGCGCACGCGCATCGGCCGCCGGAAGCCGTACTTCATCGCCGGGGTTGCCCTCACCGCGGCGTCGCTCCTGTATCTCTCCGGATTCCCACCGCTTGTCCCAATGCTGATCGTGCTCTCGATCAACGCGTTCTTCCTCAACGTGGCGGTCGATCCGTACACCGCGCTCATGGCCGACCTCGTCCCGCCGAGTCAGCGCGGGCGCGTCGGGACGGTCCTGGCGATATTCAACATGCTCGGTCAGATCGCGGCGACCCTCATCGCGCTATTCCTCTGGGGCCAGTCGCCGCAGCTCGTGTTCGTTCTGGTTGCCGCGATCCTCGTGGTCAGCTTCACCATCACGACCATCGGCGTGCGCGAGCCCGACTCACCGCCTGCGCCAAAGGATCGGGTCAAGATCGACGTCGGCAAATATGTAAGCGGCCTGCTCGCACAGCGCGAGCTCACGAAATACGTTCTCGCGGCAGCGGTCTTCTGGCTGGGCACCGGTGGAGTCATCCCCTATCTGACGCGGTTCGCGGTCAATGAGCTCGGCACGACCGAGGGCGACTCATTCCAGCTCTTTCTCCCCGCGCTCCTGGGGACGATCGTCGGTGCGATCCCCGCCGGCTACATGGCAGACCGCGTAGGAAAGAAGCCCGTGCTCGCGGTCGGCATGGTCGCGTTCTCGGTGATCGCGCTTATCGGCTCCCAGGTGCAAACCGTCCCTCAGGCCCTCGTCGTCATGGCCTTCATCGGCCTCGCGAATGGTGTGTGGACCGCGCTCAACGTCCCGCTCCTCGTGGACCTCGTGATTCCCGAGCGCGCCGCCGAAATGACCGGCCTCGGCTCCGGCGTTTGGTCCCTCGCGCAACCGATCGGGGCGGTCATCGCCGGGATCCTCATCGGTAACTTCGACAGCTACCGAGCCTCGTTCGTTGGGGCCGCCGTTCTCGTCTTCGTCGCGTTCCTTCTGTTGCTGACCGTACGGGCGCCGAAGGTGGCCCAGCCGGCGTAGTCACGTCCTTGCGCAGGGACGGGAACCGGCGACGCCACCGGTTGTATGGATTGCTGAGTGGCGCAAGGGCCATGCAGCCACCGCTCGGAGGAACGCATGCGACGCATAAACGTCCTAGCGATCGGCACGCTCCTCACGCTCGGCGCCCTCGCCGGCACCGCATTGGCGAAGGAGGGCGCGGTTTCCAAGCTCGACGCGCTTCCGCCCGGAGGTCTTCACGCCGGTCAGATGATTCCGGTCGGCTTCATGATGCTCATGGACGGCGTCGAGCCGTACAAGGCGGACATCGCGGAGATCGTCGTCCGCAACGGGACCGGCAAGGTCCTCTCTTACCCCGCGACCCCGCAGGGCCCCGCCGGCCACTACGTCGCGAACGTCTACTTCCCGGCCGCCGGCACCTACACCTGGCAGGTCACGCAGGGCACGTACTTCGCGCCGTACGACCTCGGGACGGTAGCGGTACTCGCGCCCGCAGCGGCGCCCGAGACGCAGACCGCTCCGACGAACACGCCAGCGACCAACGATCCCATCTCCCAGGCGATCCCGTTCCTGGCGGGCCTCATCGCCCTCGGCGGAACGGTGCGCCTCGCGCAGCTCCTACGGAGCCAGCGCCGGGTATCCGCAACCGCATAGCAGACACGAACAAACGAAAGGGAGCAGGGTTTTGGCCCTGCTCCCTTTTTTGATTGCGCACGCTCGTCTGTGTGCAACGACGCCTAGCCGACGGGCACCGCCGACGCCGAGGCAGCACGAGCGGTGAGCGAGCTCGGACAGATCTGGTGATATGGACACTGCTGGCAGGTTCGCAGTCCCTTGGGATTCGGCGCGAACTCCCGCGCGCGGATCCGCGAGGCCGTGCCGGTGATGAGACCGCGCACCGCGCCGATGCTGTCCTCAGTCGGCGCGACCGTCCCGCGCTCGCCGCTTTCCAGGTAGTGCAGCACCGTTTGGGTGGGGCGTTCGCCATAGACGCGTTCGTGTGCGAGCGCGTAGAGGCGCAGTTGAAGACTCTCGTTCGCCGACCGCTGCGCCCGACCACTGCCCTCTTCGTCGGCGCCCGCCTTGTAGTCGATGACCACAGCACCGGTCGGCGTCCGATCGACGCGGTCCCAGCGCCCGACAACGCGATCCTTGCCGAGCATGAAGCTGAAGCGTTGCTCGACGAGATCGGGAACCGGTTGCCCATGTTCCTGCTCGTAAAAACGGCGAAGCGACGCGAGGCCGGCCTGAAAGCGTTCGCTCTCGTGGGCCGGGCTGATGAAGCCCTCGGCGAGCCACGCCGCGCGGAAGACGGCCTGGACCTCGGCGAGGGCGGGCTCCGCGCCGTCGCGCTTTCGACGCAGGTAGTCCTTCACGGCCTCGTGGAGCGCGAGGCCGTACGTCATCTGCGGCGTCGGAAGCGTCGGGATCTGCAGCACGTGCTTGAACCGGTAGAGGAGCGCGCATTTCTGGTAGTCGTCGATCGCCTCGTACGACACCGTCAGGACATCGTCCGCGCCAAGCGCCGGCAGCGGTGCGTCCGCCTCACCCGGCGGCTGTTGGAAGCGCTCGAGCTCCTGAGCCACTTGGAGTCGCGCACTCAGCCGCGACGGCTCGCGACCAAGCGCCTCGGCGATGAACCGGCTCGGGCGAGCGGCACGCTGATAGCCGTAGTCGATCGCGCTGGTGAAATAGAAGGTGTCCCTCGCTCGCGTCATGGCGACATACGCGAGGCGCCGTTCCTCGGCGATGTGCCGATCGCGATCGGGTGGAGGCGTCCGCGCCAGCGCGTCGGGAAGGCGAAAGGGATCGAGGCGCGCCTGGCCCGGTAGCCGCTCGTCGGTCGCATGCACCAGGAAGACCATCCCGAACTCCAGCCCCTTGGCCTTATGGACGCTGAGCACGTTCACCTGCTCGCGCGATGTCTCGAAGTCCGCCGCGACGGGGTCGTCCCCCGCCTCGCGCAGGAGCTCGAGGTGTGGAACGAAGAATGACGCCCGGTCCGTCGCGAGCGCGCGGCCGGCGCTCTGGACGAGACGGAGGAACTTCGCGACGTTCCGCGCCTGCTCCTCCACGAGGGTCGAGTCCGGTTCAAGGTATCGGGCGAGGAGCTTGGAGCGATCGAGGAACTCGAAGAGGAGCGCCGCGGTGCCGAGCTCCGTCGCACGCGCGGCGTAGTGGCCGAGATCCTCGACGAGACGCTTCGCGGAGGCGACGGCGTCATCGCCCGCAGCGGTCTTCCCCGCCGCGATCTCCTCAAACACCTCGCGGAGCGGCTTCTGTCTGCGGCCGCTTCCCTCCATCGCGCGCGCGAGATCGTCCGCGGGAAATCCATAGAGGGGTGAGACCGCGAGGTTGTAGACGTGTCGCGAGTCCGACGGGAGCGCGACTGCGGAGAGAAACGAGATGAGGAGCCGGATCTCGGGACGCTCGTACAACTGGCCACCACCGGAGAAGTGAGTCGGGATCTGTCTTTGCGCAAGGGCGTGCAGGAAGGGCGTCGCGTCGGCGTTGTTTCGGACCAGGATCGCGAAATCGCCGAAGCGCCGCTGACGACGGACCGCTTCACGCGCGATGAGGTCCGCGACCGTCTCCGCTTCCTCGACCCCGGTGACTCTTTGAATGTGGTCGACATCCACCTCATCCGACTGGTCGCGGCCGCGAAGCCGTTTGTCGATGCCGAGGCTGGTCTCGAGACGCTCTGGGTTCTTCGTGATCAGGCGATACGCGGCGTCGAGCAGGCCCTGCGACGAACGTCGGTTCTCGACGAGCGGAACAGTCGTGTGGTCCGGATAGCTCTCGCGGAAGCGGTCGAAGTTCCGGAGCGTCCCGCCGCGCCACGCGAAGATCGACTGATCGTCGTCGCCGACGACGGTGATGTTGCGATGGGGCTCCGCGAGAAGTCGGAGCAGCTCGAACTGCGCGTCGTTGGTGTCCTGGAACTCGTCGACGAGGATGTACCGGAAGCGGCTCCGCAGCCGCGCCGCGGCGGCGGGGTGCTCGCGCAGAAGCTTGAGCGTGAGCGCGATCTGATCGCCGAAATCGACGACGCCGTGCCGGTCCTTGATGCGCGTGTACGCGTCGTACGTTGCGGCAAGCTCCTCGTGCGACGAAGCCTCGTCGGCTTTCACGTCGGCGTCGAGCGAATCTCCCACCGCGTCGCGAAGCGACTTGGCGTACGCGACATAGGCCTCGGGCGAGACGTCCTCGTCGCGCGCGCGCCCGAAGAGATCGAGAAGCGCGCGGACGTGTTGGAGCGGATCGCCCGCCGGCCGATAGCGCTTGAGTGGCAAAGCGATCTCGCACTGAGCGCAGCCGTAGAGGTGCTCGCGCACGAGGATCACCTGCTCCGCCGGCGATAGGACACGGAGCTCGCCGCTTCGCCCGAGCTCGAGCGCGAACTCGCGGAAGACCTCGTCGCCGAATCCGTGGAAAGTGCGGATAACCGCATCGTTCAGTCCGATCGGCGTGTTGATGTCGACGCGCTCCTGCATCTCGGCCGCAGCGCGTTCGGTGAACGTGACGGCAAGGATCTCGTGCGGCTTCGCGGCACCGGTGGTGATGAGATGGACGATGCGTGCTGTCAGAACGTGGGTCTTGCCCGTGCCCGCTCCAGCGACGACCAGGAGCGGGCCCGATCCATGTTCGACCGCGAGCCGCTGCTCCGGCTGGAGTCCTTGGAGAATGTCTGGCCTCGGCTCGCCGAGTCTGAAGCTGAGCTGCTCGGTCACAGGCGGGCCCGGTTCGATTGGCTCGGCTCGACCGAGGGCCCCCGCGCGGTGGGGCACCGGCCGGAGGCCGGGGGGTCCGCCGCCGCGTAAAGAGGGTTTCGGTCGAGCCGAGCCTTATCTACGGCATAGACCATGCGTTCTATTGTGACTGTTGGGCGAAGCGCTCCGCAAGAGCGATCAGGGTACGAACGGCCGGCCCTTGAGGACCCTTCGGCGCATGCGGCCGGTCGCGTTCGAACCAGAAGGTGCCGGCGATATCCATGTGCGCCCACTCGGTCCCGTCTTCGACGGCCGACTCGAGGAAGGCGGCGGCGGTGATGGCACCCCCGGCACGGGCGCCGGTGCTGTTCCGAATGTCGGCCACCTCTCCTTTGACCGCCTCGCGGTACTCGTCGGTCAGCGGCATCGGCCACATTCGATCCCCCGCTGCCGTCGCTGTCGCGCGAACAAGCTCCACGAACGAGTCGGGCTTGCCGAAAAGGCCACTGAAGTGCTCGCCTAGGCCCACCGCGATCGACCCGGTCAGGGTCGCCACATCGACGACTCGTTTGGCCCCCTCCCGCTGCGCGTAGGTGATGCCGTCGACGAGGACGAGCCGGCCCTCGGCGTCGGTGTTGATGACTTCGACGGTCTTCCCGCTCATCGCGGTGAAGACGTCCCCGGGTTTGGTCGCGCCCCCGCCGGGCAGGTTCTCGGTGCAGGGCGCGATGCCTATGACGTTGGCCTTGAGGCCGAGCTTGCCGATCGCAGCGAGCGCCGCGATGACCGACGCGGCGCCGGTCATGTCGGCCTTCATGTGATGCATGTTGTCCGCGGGCTTGATCGAGATCCCGCCGGAGTCAAAGGTGATCCCCTTCCCCACCAGGGCAAGGTCGTACCCCGATCCGCCGCGGCCCCGGTGCCGCATGACGATGAATCGCGGGGGCTCGTGGCTCCCCTGCGCGACCGAGAGGAAGCTCCCCATGCCAAGCGCTCGACAACGGTCGGCATCGAGTACTTCGATGCGGACGCCGGCTTCTTTCGCGAGCTCCTTCGCGGCTT
>Ga0193719_10000443_pt1 | contig 15552 bp, 11 predicted proteins | sample U2a2metaG_FD_160103 | JGI IMG/M metagenome (GOLD analysis project Ga0193719, IMG submission 160103) | Soil microbial communities from a riparian zone of the East river system, Colorado, United States - U2a2 | ecosystem: Environmental > Terrestrial > Soil > Riparian zone | place: USA: East... | reverse complement strand
TGTGGGATGGCGGTTTACGAGATCACGAAGCGGCCGCTCGATCTCGGTCTGGTTGGTCTGGCCCAATTTCTGCCGGGGGTGCTGCTCTTTCTGCTCTCCGGACACGTCGCGGACCGCTTCGACCGGCGCAAACTGGTCACGCTCTGCTACTGCGGATTTGCCCTGAGCTCAGGCCTGCTTTGGATGATTGCCGGGCGGGCAAGCCGCTCGGTCGGCCTGATTTACGGAGTCGTAGTACTGGTGGGGGTGGTGCGTGCCTTCAATGCCCCAGTGAGCCGGGCGCTTCTGCCACAACTGGTTCCGGGAGAGCATTTCCCGAACGCCGTGGCCTGGAACGCCAGCATTTTCCAGGCGGCGACTATCCTGGGCCCTTCGATCGGCGGATTTCTGTACGCATTCTCGCACGGTCCATCGGTGGTCTATGGGACCGCCATGCTCACCACGCTCGCAGCCGTGTTTTCCACTCTGCGGATCACCTTACAGACTCAGGCGCGGTCCCGCGAGCCGGTCAACTGGACCACTATTCTGGCCGGTTTTCGCTATATCTGGAGCCACAAGCTGGTCTTGGGCTCAATCTCGCTGGATATGTTTGCCGTCTTGCTCGGAGGAGCCGTGGCTCTGCTGCCGGTTTATGCCAGCGAAATTCTTAAGACCGGACCCTGGGGCCTGGGTCTGCTACGCAGCGCTCCGGGCGTCGGAGCGGCCGCCATGGCGATTGTCGTGGCGCATCGCCCTCTGCGGCGTCGCGCCGGGTTAACCATGTTATGGTGCGTGGCCGGATTTGGTGTATGCACAATTATTTTCGGGCTGTCGCGCAGCCTGGCCGTGTCCCTGGTGTCGCTGCTGCTGCTGGGCGCCACCGACATGGTGAGCGTCATCGTGCGTTCCATCCTGGTTCAGCTGGCGACGCCGGACGAGATGCGCGGGCGGGTCAACGCCGTAGACATGATCTTTATCGGAGTTTCGAACGAGCTGGGACAATTTGAATCAGGCCTGACGGCCCACTGGTTTGGGACCGTGCCCGCCGTGGTGCTGGGCGGAGTCGGGACCCTGATCGTGATTGGGATATGGGCCTGGGCTTTCCCGGAACTGCGCAACGCCGATCAGATCACCAGCTAATCCGAACCCGGTGGCGCCGGCCGCCGGCGCCAGCTGTTTTCTCACTTGCCCCGAATCACTGCCTTCGCCGAATCCATGTTGTCAAAACGATCGTAGACTCGGACCACAACCACATGCTCGGCCGACATTTTCTTGCTCTCCAGCCCATGCCCCGGACTCGCACCCGAAGGCACCGCCACCTGGAAGTCGTAACTCGCGGTTTTTGAATCGGCGAGTTGGCCGACGGGTTCCACATACTGCCAGTCGCCGGCATCCACGGAATATTCGGCGCGCTTGATGTTGGAAAATCCATCCACCGCGCGGAAGATCACATGGATCTGTTCGGCTTCGATGGCTGCCTTGAGGTCATCAATTCGCGGCGGCGTAGTATCCACTTCGAATCGCGCGCTGTCCCTCACCGACCGAAGGGCCTGGCCGGGAGAATGCGAGGGCGCATCCGAGGCCTGGACTTCGATGGTGTATCCGCCATCGGGAAGCAGGGACGCGTCAAAGGAATAGAACTTGTCGGTCAGGCCCTCTTTCAGCAGCAGCCAGCGGGTGTCGCCGTCGCCGCGGTAGTAAACCGAATAAACCATCTGGTCGTCGTTGTCGTCGCGCACGGTCCACTTCACCCCGATGGAGTCGCGGTCCCGAGTGCTGGGAGGGGGCGCGTCAAAACGCACGACGCCGGTCGCGGTCGCGCTCGTATCCGGAACCCCAACCGGCTTGGGCAGCGGCTGATAGCGCACGCCGACCTGCACGCTGACGTCGTCAAAATCAGGGGCCACGTTTTTGGGAAGGTAGTTCAACAATACGCCGTCCACGCTGGGAGCGACGCTGCCGGCATGCAGCCTGGCCTTCCACTGCACGAAGCGAGCCGGGGGGACATTCAGCACCGGGTCTTTTTCGAGAGCAACCGGCTTCCAGGGGCTCCAGTTGCGGTCGGGATTGTCCACGTTCCCGCTGCGTGCCAACAGTTCCACATTGCCCGCGCCACGGAATTCAGCGTGGCCCCAGCGCGAGAAGACCTTGGCGTCAAACACATCGCTTTCGTAGCTGCCTTCGGCTTCCGGAGACCCACCCAGTAAAAACAATTTGCCGAGATTGCTGGTCGAAACATAGAGCCCGCCGCCGGGCGCTTCGGCGAAGGCTGTGATCTGCGACGCGCTGGCTTTGAGCAGATCCACGAATTGATCCTCTCCGGTGATGGCGAAAATATGACCGCGGTTTCCCGTTCCCGCCAGCAAACGTCCCGCCCGATCGAATGCCAGGGCGTAGACCAGATCCTGCGCTGAACTCCAGATGCGACTGGGAGAGCCGTCCGGCGCGATGCGATAGATTTCCGAACCACCGGTCGCGCCCGCCCCCGGAAATGGGATGCCGCCGGCCAGGCCGGAAGCGGCCGGACCTAGGTTCAAGACCATCACGCCGGATTGCGCCGCAGCCGAGGCTGGGGTGGGCGTGGCAGGCACGGCCGGGGGAAAGATTGGCGGGGTGCTGCCGCCTCGCTTTTCTCCCCCACCCGCGGCGTAGATGTTGCCCGCTTGATCGATGGCCAGGGCGGTAATTTCTTTTTTAGGCGCGCTGTAAAGGACGAAACCCTGGCCGTCGGGCTTGATCTGGTACACCAGTCCACTGCCATCCGAGCCGGCGATCAGGTTGCCCTTGGCATCCACGGTCAAGGCGCGAATATGCGCTTCGTCGCTTTTAAAGAAAACAGAGTGCTCCCCCCTGGGGGTGACCCGAAAAATTTCGCCATGATCGCCGGTGGCCACGTACAGATTGCCGGAATTGTCGAACACCAGGTCCCAGATGTATTTCGTACCGGGATCGAAAAAGACCGAGGCGGAGAATTCGCTGGCCGATTTGTTTTTCCCCACTTCCGTGCTTCCCTTGTTCGCCGGGGCAATCGCCAGATGCTCGATACGATAAACCTTGCCATCCGGATTGGTGGCGGCGTAGAGGATGCCGGTCTTGTCCACGGCCAGGGCCTGTACTTGTAATTCCTGGGGCTCGAAAATGGTGGTGGACTGGCCGTCGGGTGTGACGCGGTAGACGCGGGCGGGCGCGCCGGTCGCGGCGTAAAGATTTCCGCTCTGATCCGCGGCGATCGACCAGATGTAAGTGGATGGCGTGGTGGAAAGTGGCTTAACCGCGGGGGCAAGTTCGAGACCGCCGACGCTGCGAATGGCCACGCCCGCCGCGGTCCCTTTGCTCAGATCCTCAAATTTGGATTGTTCCCAGGTGCGAGTACCTTCGCTGAACGCCACCGGAGCCACGGCGAGCATGAAAACGTAGGTCAGAAAGGATCGTTCACGCAGACGGATTGCCAATTTCATAACCTCATAGACGGTCTTGGGCGGAAGAATTCAGATTATCACGGAGCGATCGAGCGCTCTTGGCTTGGCCATTCGCTCACCCGGAGCGGCCTGGGGGGCCGTGCGCAGGATCGGGCGTGCAGGACTCGGGGCGGGGAGCGTCAGAGGCGACGAGACGCGCGCCAGATCCTCCGCCGGGTGGATGTCGGGCTTGGGGACGACACTCGGTTTCACAATGACGCCCGAAATGTGAGCTTCCAGGAACTACTTGACGGTAATGGTCAGCACCTGCGCGCCGGCCACCACGTAATCCAGCGGTCCGGTAGCAGCTTCATTCACCGAGGACTCGTTCTGCACCACCATCTCCTGGGTACCACGCATACCGTCCATCACGTTCATGATGGAAAGCGGCAGTGTCGGCATCACCTTGTCGGCCACCGTAGCTTCCGGATCGGCCTCGAGCAGCGACACATACACGCGGTTGTTGACGTGCTGTTTGTTCAGCAAAGCTATGGTGGAAGCCAGATCCAGTTTGCGGCCGAGCGTCGGCATGGCGTGGCGAACCCGGTCGAGAGTTTCCCCATCACTGATCAGGATACGCAGCGAACCCTTGGAAGTGGAGGTCGGAATGTGTATCGGAATCTGTTGCAGGATCAACTCGCCGCGGTAGGGACGCAAAAGCGTTTCAATGGTGATCTCATCTCCCGGACGGGCTTCGGTCACATCGGTGCGGGCGCCTTCCAGCCGGGCCCAACGGCGTTCGCGGACCAGATCGAAATCCAGCTGCACCCCGCGGATGCTGGGTGCATTGTAGGGATTGTCGTAAATGCGGCTGAAACGCTCTCCCAAAGAAAGCGCTGCCATCACGGCGGCGGGCTGGCCGCCGTCCGAAGGGGCAAACATGTTCTGCACCGCCACGTCGGGATATCCGAGCACGCCGATGCGGCCGTTCATCCGGTACGTCGTGTCTTCTCCGTACTCATTCACCCCGTGCAGCGCGTTGAATACCGTCGCCATCATGGCCAGCGGACTCAGGTTCGCGTTATTGAGCACTTCGTAGTGAAATTGCTTGTTCCCCGCCCCGCTGTGGATATTAAGCGTTACCGGAATCATCTCCGGTTCCTTGCCAAATTCTCCCAGAATGCCGGTATGCCGGTCCTGGACGAACGCGCCCACGGGCTCGGTGGCGTTTACGATCTTGAAGGCGTTCAGAGGGGAAGCCAGTGTGGCCAAAACCTCGGCTTTCGTCATGGGCAGATCGACCATGCCAAACTGAAGCAGCGGGTGTCCGCAGGCCAGCAAACTCTGCGCATCCATGTAGGTCACCGTGCAAGTGGCAGCAATGTCCATGTCGCCCCGCACCAGGATCGCGCTGATAGCCGAGCCCGGCTCCAAAGCCTCGGGCTGTTTTTTGTCGCTGACCGAACCGACACCCATAACGGGAACAATTCCAGCCCTGGCGAACTGCGGAGCGAAACGCTCCATCGCGTCCTGCGAAAAGCCGCTGAACACCAAGGGGGTTTCAATGGGCTTCAGATAGTTGACGTAATCCTTGGATACGCGGGCATCAGAGGGAAGCTCACCCAAGCCGGGGCCGGCCGTCTTGCCGGGAAGGACCACGCCGGCTTTGGCGGTTACCGGGCTATTTCCCGGAGACCGATCCATGGCGTTGATTTCGAGCATTTCGGCGATGGGAGTGACGCCGGCAATCGGCTCCTTCGAAAACTCGCCGATGCGGAAAGCCAGCGCTCCTGCCAGTTTGCCGTCGAGATAAACCGGGCTGCCACTCATGCCAGCAACCACTCCGGTGTATTCCGCCTTTTCCCCTGACAGGCGCACCAGGATGATGTCTCCTTTGGGACCGTTCGCATTCCGCAGAATCCCCAGCACCTCGACTCCCATGGATTCTGGCTTGGTGCCCTGGAACACGGTGTAGGCAACCCCATGCATGCCGGCGTGAATCGCGCTCACCGCAATCGTTTCGACCGGCTTGGGGATTTGGGCCTGACGGATTTGGGCCTGAACTGCCGAAAACAAAGCAAGGAAGAGAGCTAACAAAAGCGCACGTCTCATGAATTTTACCCGAAGCTCCGAAAGCTGAACCTTGGCAGGATGGAGCTTCGCCAGCTCCCCCAGTCAAACTATTCCCTCCGCCTTTTGGATGTGATCGCCAGATGGGGGAACAAACAACGCCGCAGCCACGGGCGGGCAAACATCCCAATCGCGAAGCCCTGCGTCTATACTAGCACAAGGGTTTATCGAGGAATTCCATGTTTCCCAAGCATCGGACTAGCCAACGGAGGCCTTTGCGCCGACCAGTTTTCACCATCCCATTGATGATATGGGTTTTGATGTTCCTGACAACGCTGGAGATGGTCGCGCAGGACCAGCCCGCGCCTTCGACCAAAGGGCAAACCCAGGAAGCGCCGCCCGAGGCGGGCGGGCCCCAGACCGACGTGGGCCCCTACGCCATCCCCAAGAAAAGGGAAGAGCCGCCACCTCCTCCCCCGCCAGCCAAGCCCAAGAAAGTCGAGGGGATGCCTGACTACTCCATCAAGGTGGACGTGCCCCTGGTGAACGTGGACGTTCTGGTCACCACCAAAGACGGGCAGTTCATCCCGGGCCTGAAGAAAGACAACTTCCGCGTGGTCGAAGATGGCGTGCAGCAATCGGTTGCCAACTTCGATATTTCGCAGGCGCCGATTACGGCCGTGCTGCTGGTCGAATTTGCGTCCACCAACTATTACTTCATGGTGGAGGCGCTGAATGCCAGCTACTCTTTCGCCAACTCGCTCAAGAAAAATGACTGGGTGGCGGTGATTTCCTACGACATGAAGCCGCACATCCTGGCGGACTTCACCCAGGACAAGCAGGCGGTCTACGGCGCTCTGAACCAGTTGCGCATGCCTGGCTTCGCCGAAACCAATCTGTTTGACGCACTCTATGACACGCTTGATCGCGTGGACCAGATCGAAGGACGCAAGTACGTGATTCTGGTGACCACGGGCGTGGACACATTCAGCAAGCTCAACCTCGACCAGATCACCAAGAAGATCAAAGCCACGCACGACGTGACCATTTTCCCCATCAGCGTCGGGTTTGCGGTGCGCCAATACTGCGAAGCCCACCGCTGCGGCTACACCCACGGCATGGGCATTCCCGTGGGTGAAATGGACTACCTGCAAGGGGACAATGAAATGAACACTTTTGCCCGCATGACCGGAGGACGCGCTTACTTCCCAAGATTTCAAGCGGAACTGCCGGAGATTTTTCATGACATCACCGGCGACATTCGGAACCAGTACAACCTCTCCTACCACCCCACCAACCCCAAACTCGATGGTACCTACCGCAAACTAAAAGTCGAAGTGATCGCTCCTGACGGAGGCCCCCTAAAAGTCAAAGACCAAAAGGGCAAAGATGTGAAATACCTGGTGGTGGCCCGGGAAGGTTATACGGCGAAGCACACGGTGGAATAGTTTCACGCCTTCGCTCCGCCATTCGTCAGGCACCTGGCTCAACCGGAAACCCCGGGGCCGCGGTCAGAGCCAAGGGGGAGATGTTTGCGCCATCGAGGGAGGGTGAGTCGGCGACCGAGTCGAGGAACTCGAAGGTAAGAAAACTGGGTAGGGGAGGCTCGCTAGTGGACATGGGCAAATCTGTCCAGCAAAAACAGCAGTCCCACCCCTAGAAAGACCACCAAGGCCATTTTTACGCCCGGCTCGCGATTGACTTCGGGCATCAGGTCCGAGGCCGCCACATAGATCGTTACGCCCGCCGACAACGGCAATCCAAAACTCACCTGGTGGCGGAAAACCGCCATAGTCAGCACTCCCGCCAGGGTCGATGCGCCCAGCAGGGTGGAAGCGCCCCAGGCGATGCTCCGGCTTTGCCCGCTGGCCAGCATGACCGACGCGATGGTGAACCCTTCGGGAATTTTGTGCAGGAAGACCGCAAGAAAAATCACCCATCCCAGCCAGCTGGAGACGATGAAACCGGAGGCGATCGCGATGCCGTCAAAAAAAGTATGGATGATCAGCCCCATCAACACCGAATATCCCCGGTGACCGTGCACAAAGGCATCCTTGTGAGTCTCCTCCCCAAAGTGAAAGTGGGGCGTGACGGTATGCTCGAACAAATGAACGATGAGATATCCGGCCAGAACCAGCAAGGGAGCGCTTGGGCCGGCCAGCGCCAGACTGGCCGGAAAAATCTCCAAAATGGCAGTAGCCAGCATGAACCCCGCACCCAGAGCCACAAAATATTTAAGGTAAGAGCGGTCCCAGTGCTTCTGGACGATGATGGCGCCGCCAAAAACATTGGCCGCCGCCGCGGTAAGACCGAGCAGAATGCTGAGCAGGATGGGATGCATGTACGCGGGAGGATAATACCAGTTTCCCGCCGGACCGCCCCAGCGTGATCCATAGGGGACAATCCGGGCAACATCCGCGCCAGGAGCGGCGAGGAATGAAGCTCGTGAACTTCTACCTGCAGGCTTCGATCTAAGACCTGAAGGGAGAATCCGGAACCTCGCTGATCACCCGCTATGCCGGATATGCATCACATCGCCGTCCTGCACGATGTAGTCTTTGCCTTCCAGGCGCAGCGTGCCTTTGGCGCGGGCATTGGCTTCGGAGCCGGATTCGAGCAACTGATCCCAGCGGATGGTTTCAGCGCGAATGAAGTGCTTCTCCAGATCGGAGTGGATGGCGCCGGCGGCTTCCACCGCGCGAGTGCGGACGGGGATGGTCCAGGCGCGGCATTCGTCTTCTCCGGCGGTAAAAAATGAAATCAGGCCCAGCAGGGTGTAGGTGGTGCGAATCAGGCGCACCAGTCCGCTTTCTCTCAGGCCATAGCTCGAAAGGAACTCGGCCGCATCGGCATCGCTCATTTCCGCAAGTTCCGCCTCTACCTTTCCGCAGATGGCAGACGCCCCTGCATTGGGGCGGGAGGCGACTTCGATCAGATTGTATTTGCCGATAGCGTTGTCCAGATCGTCGCCTAACTCGGTGCTTTCGCCGACGTTGAGAACATAGAGAATCGGCTTTTCACTGAGAAACATAAAGCCGCGCAGACGTTTCTTGTCCTCGGGCGTCATTTCCATCTCGCGCAACGGCCGCTCTGTACCCAGGTGCGCATTGGCTCGCTTCAGCAGGTCAAATTCTTTTTCAAGATCAGCGCTACGCATCTTCTTCAAATCCTTCTCCACCCGCTCCAGCCGCTTTTCGATCTGCCCCAGGTCACTGACCATGAGGTCGAAATCCACGTTCTTGATGTCGCGCAAGGGATCGACCGGGCCGACGTGCGGGATGGATGAGTCGGCAAACGCCCGCACCACGTGCGCCAGCGCATCCACGTTGCGCAGGTGCCCGACGTAGGCGCTTTCCTTGAGGGCTTCCTGTCCGATCGCACCCACGTCGACATATTCGACCGAAGCGTGAGTAAGCTTCTTGGGGTGGTAGAGCGCAGCCAGGCGGTCCAGGCGGTCGTCGGGAACCTTGGCCACGCCGATGTGAGCCTCCCGCGGATTGGCATAGGCCTGGTCGGAAAGATGAGCCTTGGTGAGAATTCGGAAAAGAGATGTTTTACCTACCTGGGGCAGGCCAATGATGCCGGTTTTCATAGGGACAAGAACGATGATAGCAGCCGGGTCAGCTCAGTGACCGCGAGCTCAGGTAGGCCACCAACAAACCCAGCAGCAAAACTCCACTCTCCACTCGCGTGGACCAGTGGTGCAAGGCATCGAACTGCAGGCGGGCGGGGTTGTCCGCCAGTACCGAATCGATCTCTCCCATCGAAGCCCGGAGCGTATCCATACGCGGAATAATGCCGAACTGCGAAATCAGCGTAAGCGCCAGCATCAGGCAGACCAGCAGGTTGCGGGCAGCGAACCCATGCGCCGTGCCCTCGCTCCACCGGCTATAGAGTAGGGAACTGGCGAGAAAAACGAGGCCCGAGATCATGCCCATCCAGTGCAGAATTCCCAGCGAGCGCCCGACCACCGACGCCGCCAGATGCCGCGTAGGCAACACCGAGAAGGCGGTCTGCGCCACCACGGGAAAAAATATCAGCCCGCCCAGCCAGACGATCAGCGAGAGCAACATGAGGAAGCGGAGAAACGACATGTCGGAGCAACATTATGAACGTCGGCCGCAATGAAAGCTAGCGCACCAGACCGGAAACCGGGAGCTTGCTGATTTTATTCTGGCGCTGGTTCTGGTGGTTCGACCGGCGGCTGGACTACACCGGCACCCGCACACTCTCCACGATTTCCTGGATCAGCTGTTCCGCCTGCTCGGATTTTTTCAGCGAGGAAGAGTACTGTCCGTTTACCGTCACGCGGTGGGCAAACACCGCTACTGCCAGAGGTTTGAAATCCTCCGGAACGCAGAAATTGCGGCCGTCCAGAAAAGCCATCGCCTGCCCGGCGCGGTAGAGCATCTGCGAGCCGCGGGGTGAGACGCCCAGAGAAAATTGACCGGAATCGCGAGTCTCCCGAACAATCGCCAGCACGTAGCTCACTAGGGCCTCATCCACCCGCACCTGGGTAACGGCGCGCTGCATTTCGAGCACCTCGGCCCCCGCCAGCACCGGTTCCATACGGGCTAACTGCCCCGTGCCGGCTTCGGAGCGCAGAATTTCGCGTTCGGAATCGCCATCAGGATATCCCATCCGCAGCCGCATGAGAAAGCGATCGAGCTGCGACTCCGGCAAAGGATAGGTGCCATGATGTTCCACCGGATTTTGCGTGGCAATCACCAGAAACGGCTGGGGCAGCGAATAGGAATGCGAGTCTACCGTGACCTGGCCTTCGTTCATGGCTTCGAGGAGGGCTGATTGCGTCTTGGGCGTGGTGCGGTTGATTTCGTCAGCCAGCAAGACATTGGTGAAAATCGGCCCCCGCTTGAACTCAAATTGCTGCTCGATGGCGGAGTAAATCGAGATGCCAAGAACATCCGACGGCAGCATGTCGCTGGTGAACTGCACCCGCTGAAAGCCGCAGTCGATCGCTTTCGCCAAGGCCTGGCCGAGAGTCGTCTTGCCCACTCCCGGCGCACCTTCAATCAGCAGATGTCCGCGAGCGAGCACGGATACCACGGCCAGGCGGACGACGTCGTCTTTGCCCCGAATTACCTTGCGGAGAGCGTTCTCCAGGAGCGTCGCACGGTGGGACGCGGCAATTGCGGTTTCGGGCGACATTACAGAAATTCTACTATGGAGGTGCGGAGATCGAGCCCGGGGCGAGAGGTTACGAACGTCACAGACAGGCTTGGGGCGCGAGACTTTCGGTCTGCGGATCTCATGAGCTCCGAGGTCCGGGCCGCCGCTTTACTGCGTAAACTCTGCCGGCCGGCCGGTCAAGCGCTCAATGCGCTTGGCAATCGGCGGGTGGGTGGAGAACAAGCTGCCAAAATTCATGCCGAGTAGCGGCTGCACGATGAACAGGTGCGCCGTGGAGGGTGTGCCCATCATCGGCACGCGGCGAGAATAGGCGTCGAGCTTGGCCAGGGCGCTCGCCAACGCATAAGGATTTCCCGTAAAGTGCGCCCCCGTTTCGTCAGCCTGGTACTCGCGCGAGCGCGACACCGCCATCTGGATCATCATGGCGGCAATCGGGGCGAGGATCAGCATCAGCAGGGAGCCCATCCCTCCGCCGCGACGATCATCGCGCCCCCCCAGGCCTCCGAAGTAAGCGCCGTATCGGAGCCAGGTGATCGCGCCTGCAATGGTGGCGGCAACGGAGCTGATCAGAATGTCGCGGTTATTCACGTGTCCGAGTTCGTGCGCCAGTACGCCTTCCAGTTCGTCGTCGTTCAGCAGGTTCAGGATGCCTTGGGTCACCGCAACCGAAGCATGTTTGGGATTGCGTCCGGTGGCGAAAGCGTTCGGTGAATCGCTGGGAATCACGAAGATCTTCGGCATGGGCAGGCCGATTTTCTGGGTCAGCCGCTCGACCACGCTGTAAACCCGGGGAAGCTCATCGCGCGTGACCGGTTGTGCGCGGTAGGTTTTCAGCGCGATCTTGTCGGAAAAGAAGTAGGCCACGAAATTAGTCACCGCGGCGATGCCCAAGGCGAGCAGCATCCCATTCTGGCCCCCCAAAGCGCGGCCAGCCGCCATGAGCAACAGCGTCAGGGCGGTGAGAAGAAATGCGGTCTTGAAAGTGTTCCCCATAAAACAATACTCACCAGATTAGATGGTCCGCCCGGCAAATGGATGCATGTAGGAGTACGAAGGCCACAGGAGCGAAGTTCCAGATGGCGTAGGTATTTTGCTGGCCCCTGAGGCGAGGACGGGGGTGGTTACTTCGGCAATAATATAGTTGACTGCCTAAACGGATCTGATAGGTAAACGGGAATGGTCAATCTTGGCCAGCCCTGTACCGGGGCTTGGGAGCATTATCTTCGCCATGAAAGCAGAACTCAGCCCTAAGCAGATACTCGCTGTCCCTTGTCCTACTTGTGGTGTTGCGGCGGGGGAAAAGTGCGAGCTTACTACAGGCCAACCGCGCTTTGAGTCGCATCGCGACCGCCGATTGAACGCAGAGATTAGGCCCTTTTCACAAAGAAGCGAATCGCCGCGATGATGACCGCGAGTATGACTACAATCTCAATTATGCTGGTCAGGGTCATGTTCTCCCCCTCGGACGCGAATTATACGCTCGAATCGAGTTGTGGATGCCGTGACAGGGCTGTTCACCGTAAGAGATTGACGGTCTGCCGGTTGAGGGTGAGAGCCAAGGTTCCAATCTTGCCGCGATGCGGTTCAAGTTTGGTAGCCTTCTTCTCGTCAAATCCAAGACAAGCGTGAAACCGCTGGCCGTGCCGCTACTTCAGGGTTGCGCGCTTCAGGGCCCGCTCCAGGGTCTGATCGAGCGCGGCCCGGGCTCGTTCGTATTCCGGCTGCGAGATGCCCCCCTGTTTGTGCTCCACTTCGAGCTGGAACAGCTCATCCTTCAGAGCTTCGAGAAGCAGCCCGGAACGATCTGACGCCGGCTGCCGCGGCGGCGGGTCAGGCAACTGCACCTCGGCAGCAGAGAAATCGGGAACGGAGGCGGCTTTGGAACGGCGGGTAATGTAGACGGCGCCTGCGGCCAACAGCACGGCGAAGCCGCCGAGAAGATAGCTGCGATATTTTTCCAGAGGATCGGGCGCGTCAATCGGCGGACCCAGTCCTCCACCCGGACGCGCGTCCCGGGCAGTCGTGGTAGCGGCGGGGTTCTCCGCAGTTCCCTGCCTGTCGTCGCCGGCCTCACCCAAAGTGCCTGTACCCGAAATCTTGAAGGCCAGCTGTTGTCCGGCCCGGGTGTCTGTCGCCACCTGAACCAGAGCATCGGACTGGCGCGGGTCCTTCATGGTCTTGAAATCCGTGCCTGGCGCAGCGCTAAACTGCATGGTCTTCGGCACCATCACCACAAAATGTTGCGCGCCGTAGAGGGGCTTGGGGTCCACGCTGAGCTCGCCCGTGTAGGGGAGATGAAAAACGACCTGAAACTGGGTTTCGCCCGGCCGCAGCGGAAACACAAAGCCGTAGCGATTTTTCTCTTTCTCGGGCACGGGGGAGGAGTTGATCGGCTGGCCACCCGCAGTCATCGCCATGCCCTGATCGATCTGGGCGCCCGCGGGCAGAAAGAACTCGAAGTGCTGTTCGCCCATCTGCGTACGTGGCGGGCTGGAGCCGTTCTCGACGGCGAACAGCCGGATCCCCTGCAGCTCGTTGCCCTGAGCCTGAAAGCGCATCACGTCGGCGGTGACCTTAACTCCCCCGGCCTTCTGGGACACATCGTAAACCACCACTTCAACGGAGTTCGCTCCTGGAGGGGCCATACGATGGTAGGTCACGCCTTGGTGAATGGCCCGAATCAGGTGTGGCCCCGCATCGGGGAGTTGGAAGCTGAAGTGGCCGCTGGCATCCGCCTTGGTGCGGGCCGCTTCCTCCATCCCCTGCGCCAGTTTGATCAGCACCACCTCATCTCCGGCGGCGGGCTTGCCATCGGTTCCGTTCTTGAGGGTTCCGGTGAGGGTTTGCCCGGAGGCGACCATCGACAACCAGAGCGTCACAGACGCTGCAACAATTTGGCGGGACAGCTTCAAACTCTGGCTCCTTTTTTCGCCGGGGGGGCGGACGCAGCGGACGGTTCGAGCCCCGCCATCTCCGCCAAAATGACGGCCGCTTCTCCCTCCAGGGAAGACTTCAGCGCCTGGTAGTCCTGATCGGGGAGTTTGCCCGCCTGCTGTTCAAAATTCAGATCGCGCAAATTTTCGTATACCGCGTCCTTGCGCTCCTGAAGGTAAGCCAGCCGAGTCTTTTCCGGACCCATCTGAAGTCTTCCTGGAAGGTAAAAGACATAGAACAGGGTGCCAAGAGTCACCATAGCGCAGGCGAGAAATGCGACCGTCATACTTCGGTATCCTTCCGGGCTTGGGTGCGAAAACGTTCCAGGTCCGCGCCGCTGACCGGCAGGACTGCGCCCGGAGCCGCCAGGGCCGGCCTTTTTCTCCACGCCAGCACGATGAAAACGGTGCTCAACAGGCCAAGCACCAGGGCCAGAAACGGCATGACCCATGCCACCCGGTTAAAGCCAGTCGTGGTCGGCGCGGCCATCACTGTGGGACCGTACTTCTGAACGAAGCCCTGCAGGGTCAAATCGTCGTTCTCTCCGCGATCCAGCCCGGCGACGAGTTCGCCGCGCATGCGGTCCGAATAGGTGCAGCCCACATGGTTGCATTCCAGCAGGACCTGGTTGCAGCTGCAAACGCACATCAACCGGTGGCCCAGACTGTTGAAGCGGGACTCGTCACCGGCCCCCAGAAAGGCAAACACCATCAGGCAGAGCAACCCGACTTGGAGGCCGCGCCGGAAGATCGGATTCGACGTCAGCAGCCTTTTCGTCTTCGTCACTGTCATCCGGTGGGTCTGGGGGGAGCGCCCGTGGGAGCCAAGGCCCCTCCAACCCCGGCGGAGCATCAGTCTCCCGCCCCGGCGGGAGCGGTCTCGATTCGCGCCGGGGCTCGGACCCGTACCGGTGCGGCACTTGGGATCAGCGCCAGCACGGTCCCGCCGATCATAATCAAGACTCCTACCCAGATCCACATGACCAGCGGATTCAGGTGCGCCTTGATGATCGGTCTGCCGGTCGTCTCATTCAACCCTTCGTAGGTCAGATAAAGATCTTCCTTGATGGTCGAGCGAATTCTGGGAAGAGTTTGCGGCTGCTGGCTGGCCTTGTAAAAGCGCCGCTCGGGATACATCGTGGTAATCTGCCGGTCGCCCTTGAACACGTTGATGATGGCCCACTCGTTGCTGTAGTTCGGACTATCGTCCTGGGTGTAAGACTCGCAGACCAGCGTGTAGGGGCCGATGGTCATCTTGTCGCCATAGCCCATCTCCTTCTCTCTATCCTGATTGAAGGGAGTGCCCAAGATTCCGATGACCACTACCGCCACACCGAAATGCACGATGTACCCGCCATAGCGGCGAGTATTGCGGTGCCACAAGTGCACCATCGAAGCCAGCAGGCTTTGACCGGTGTGACGCGAGATTACCCGGCCGCCGCGGATGAACTCCGAGGTCACGGTCAGCGCCACCAGCGCTGCCAGCATGGCGGCCATGAGGGCGTAGAAGTAAGCAATGTCGTTCCAGGGGCGCACTCCGAAGACCATCATCAGAATCCCCAGCGCGAGCGCGCCCAGCGCCGGCCCCCTGAAATTGCGTTTCAAGCTCTCCAGCGACGTCTTGCGCCACGCCAGCAGCGGGCCCACGGCGGTAAGCAACAGCAGCAGCAGCGCCACCGGGATGGCTACTTTGTTGTAGAAGGGCGGGCCCACGGTGACCTTGTTGCCTTGCACGTACTCTGAAATCAGCGGGAACCATGTGCCCCAGAGCACAGTGAAGCAAGCCAGCAGCAGCAGCAGGTTGTTGAACAGGAAACTCGATTCGCGCGAAATCAGGGATTCGAGCTTGTGCTCGCTGCGCAGGTGCGACTTGTTCTTGAAGAAGAAAAAGGTAAAGGCGACCAGGGTAATCAGCAAAAACCACTTAAACCAGCCGCCGATCGAAGACTGTGCGAAGGCATGCACGGAACTGATGATTCCGCTGCGGGTGAGGAACGTCCCCAGGATCGCCAGCCAGAAGG
>Ga0193719_10000442_pt1 | contig 15554 bp, 15 predicted proteins | sample U2a2metaG_FD_160103 | JGI IMG/M metagenome (GOLD analysis project Ga0193719, IMG submission 160103) | Soil microbial communities from a riparian zone of the East river system, Colorado, United States - U2a2 | ecosystem: Environmental > Terrestrial > Soil > Riparian zone | place: USA: East... | reverse complement strand
ACGGATCGCTAACCGCAGACAAGGCTATATCCACCGCGAGGTGAACGCCGCGAATGCGTGACATCCGCGTGGCGACCGTTCAGTTTCAGCACGAGCCAGGGAATAAGTCTTACAACCTCGAGCGCGTGCGACACTTCGCGCGGAAGGCCGCCGAGTCCGGCGTCGAGATCATCGCTTTCCCGGAAATGTGCCTGACCGGATACTGGCACGTCCGCAAGCTCGATCGCGAAGCCTTCGAGGCGCTCGCCGAGGCTGTTCCCGACGGGCCCTGCAGTCTCGAGCTGCTGCGACTATCTCGCGAGCAGAACATGACGATCGGCGCCGGCCTCATCGAGCGTGGAGACGATGGACGATTCTACAACGCCTATGTAGTCGCGATGCCCGACGGCAAGTGGGGGGTCCATCGCAAGCTGCACGCGTTCGAGAGTCCGTTCATCTCCGCGGGAGATAAGTTCACCGTCTTTGACACTCCGCACGGATGCCGCGTGGGGGTTCTCATCTGCTACGACAACAACATCGTCGAGAACGCGCGCGCCACCGCGCTGCTCGGCGCCGAGATTCTGCTCGCTCCCCACCAGACAGGCGGATGCAATTCGCTGAGCCCTCGCGCGATGAAACCAGTCGATCCAGCCATCTGGGCGCGGCGCGAGGAGGATCCGGCAGCGTGCGAGGCGGAGCTCTGCGGACCGAAGGGCCGCGGCTGGCTGATGCGCTGGCTTCCGAGCCGCGCGCACGACAACGGTATGTTCCTGCTTTTCAGCAACGGTATCGGGCCCGACGACGACGAGATCCGCACCGGCAACGCGATGGTGCTCGACCCTTACGGGGAGATTGTCGCCGAGACCCGTGCGGCGGGCGACGCAATGGTCGTTGCGGATCTCGATGCGTCGGTGCTCCCGACGTCGTCCGGGCGGCGATGGTTGCGGGCGCGACGACCGGAGATGTACGAGCCCTTGACGCGTCGCACGGGACAGGAGCTGGACACGCGCAAGGTTCGCTTCGGCGAGTAGCCACGCACGCCTCTTTTTGGTGTAAGATTTGGAGCGTGCAGACAAAAAGCCTGAAGCTGGTTCAACAGACACTCGAAGAAGTCCACGCGACGATCGAGGCGATGACGCCGGCCGAGAAGGCGGAGTTGTCGGCCGACTGGCTCGCACTCCTTCACGCCTCGACCTCGGCAGACCCGTGGACGCATGGTTTTTCCCTGGTGCTGCGGGACAGCGACACCGTCGTCGGGAGCGCTGGCTTCAAGGGGCCTCCGGCAGCTGACGGCGTCGTTGAAATTGCGTATGGCCTTAAACCCGATTACCAGGGCAAAGGGTACGCGACAGAAGCCGCGGAGGCCCTGACCGCTTACGCGTTCAGCAGCGGCAAAGTGCGCGTGGTCCGGGCACACACCCTTCCGGAATCGAACGCCTCCGGACGGGTCCTAACCAAGTGCGGTTTCCGCCGCGTTGGCGAGGTAATCGACCCGGAGGATGGCTTGGTCTGGAGATGGGAGGTCAAGCGGGGCTTAGGGCACGACGGCGACGCTAACCTTGCAATAACCAGAAAACGCAGGCAAAACCCCGGTTGAGCTTGTACTGTTGTTTCCTCCCGCGCGAGCTGCGAAATACACCTTGTTTTGTACACCACCCGTAGTGGAGTCGATGCGTCCAAACTCAGCCCACTGTCGTTCCGCATTCCTGACGTTCGCCGTGGCCGCGCTCCTGAGCGCGTGCGGTGGCTCGACGGAGCCAAACAACGGGCCCGCGGAAATCACGGTTACCGCCGTGGAGACGCTCCGAAGCCTCGGCGCTACCGCCACGCTGACCGGCGTCGTCAGGAACGCGCGGCATGAGGCGCTCCCCGACGTCGCGATCTCGTCATGGACAAGCTCGAATCCGGCGATCGTGACAGTGAACGCGACGACAGGCCTCGTGACCGCGGTAGCAAATGGAACGGTCACGATCACGGCTAGCGCCGGCGGCGTGGCGGGTTCGACAACCGTGACCGTTCAACAGGCTCCGGCTTCAGTGACGATCGTAGCACCGACCGACACGCTTCGATCGCTCGGTGCCACCGGTCAGTATTCGGCCGTCGTCAAAGATGCGGGCGGATCCGTCATCGCCGCGCCAGTGGTGAACTGGACCTCCACAAATGCCGCGGTCGTGACGTTCGACGTTAACGGCTTGGCAACAGCGGTCTCCAACGGCTCGGCCTATGCGCAGGCGCGAGTGAGCGGCGTTGTCGACTCCGTGGCGCTCGCCGTCCACCAACGGATTGATCCCACCAAGTCGACGATCAGCGTGGCTCGTCCGCTGCTGTTCGTCGACGACACTGTCCGCGCCACGCTCCAGACGCGCGACGCGCTCAACCATCCTCTCACGTTCGGCGGCGCCGCAATTGTGTTCTCCTCGCAGGGAGGAAGCAGCGTCGGAACATTCCGGCCCGTTGTAGATAATCAGAACGGCACGTACTCGGCCGACTTCGCGGGTGTGAGCCTTGGAACCACTCTCACGATCACTGCGAGCATCGATGGCGCGCCCGTAACCTCCACGTTGCCTACGATGCGAGTTGTCGGTTTCACGCGGATCGGCGCGGCCGGCACCACCCAGTTTGGCGCCGTGACAACCACGGCTGGCTATACGTGCGGGATCATCACGACCGGCGACATGTATTGCTGGGGCATTTCGTGGTTTGGCGTCCGCGGTAACGGCACGTTCGGGACCCTTAGTCCCAATCCCACGCCGACGCTCGTGGGCGGAGGTCACCAGTGGACCGAGGTCGCGACCGGCAATTACTATGTGTGCGCCGTCGCCAGCGGTGGCAGCGTGTTTTGCTGGGGCAGTGGAGGTTCTGGTGAGCTCGGAAACGGGAGCTCGGGCCACGGGAGCGCGGACAACCTGAGCATTCCGACTCCGATATCCGGTGGCGGTACCATTGGGACTGTCTCGATCGGAACGTTGGGCGGTGCCTGCGCAGTCACACTCACGAAGACTGCGATGTGCTGGGGTGCAGGTAGCGGCGGCAGGCTTGGAAACGGGAGCGAGACTCTCGCCGCTGATCCCGTCGCTGTGAGCGGCGGATTTTCATTCGATGCGTTGAGCACGAGCTACCTCGGTACCTGCGGGATTTCCGGCGGAGCCGCGTACTGTTGGGGCCAATGGCCGCTCCTTGGCCTGGGCGCCTCGCCGGCGCCTGACACGTGCAATGGACCCTTTGCGTGCGCGAAAACGCCGTTCGCAGTCTCGGGTGGGCGTACCTTTCGCCCGATCGTGGCCGTCAATGGCAACGTAGCGTGCGCGGTGGGCACGGATGATCAGGCGTACTGTTGGGGGAGTGGGTTGGTTGGCGACGGGTCTGCGACCGCCCCTGCGCCCGTCCCCGTAAGCGGAGGCAGGTCGTTCATGGCGTTGGCGGCACCCGGCGAGGGGGCTCACTGCGGCATAGTGGTGGGGGGCGCTGCCTATTGTTGGGGGTATAATCCGAATGGTCGTCTGGGCAACGGTACAACCAATGACGCCTCCATTCCGACCGCGGTGAGTGGCGGACATGCATTCACTCAGCTCTCAATGTCTCAGGACCACACGTGTGGCGTCACGACCGACGGCAACGCGTGGTGCTGGGGTGGGAACGACATGGGAGAGCTCGGTACCAGATCGCTAACGCCGAGTCAGGTACCCGTGCGGGTTCGATTGTTCTAGCGCTGTTGCCGCGCCGGTACCTGCGTCGGATCGCAAATCTCAAAGGCAAGCGGCTCGTCGCGCGTAAGTCCTGGGTGTAAGATTTGGGATCATGAAGCCCAAAACGCTTACCCTCTGCGGCCTGATTGCCCTGCTCGCTGTCGCCTTAGCGCCGGCACTGCACGCCCAAGGCAAGAGCACGCCGCGAGAGCAACGACGAATCGTCGTTTCACGCTCTGCCCGAATCCTCGAGCGCAACGGGCTGCGCTTCAAGGACCTCAATAAGAACGGCGTTCTTGATCCGTACGAAGACTGGCGCCTCTCGCCGTCAGCGCGCGCCGAGGATCTCGTGCGCCGCATGACTCTCGAAGAAAAAGCGGGCATGATGATGCACGGCACCGCGCGCAGCGCCGGCCCCATGGGAATCGTGGGTACGGGGACGGGCTACGATCTCGCCGCAATTGGTAAGCTCATTCGCGACAGCGGTGTCAACAGCTTCATCACGCGCCTGAGCGGCGACCCGCGCTTGCTCGCGGCGCAGAACAACTCGCTGCAGGAGATGGCCGAGCTGACGCGACTGGGTATTCCGGTCACGATCAGCACCGATCCAAGAAATCATTTTCAGTACGTGGTGGGCGCGAGCGTTCAGTCGAGTGGATTCTCGAAGTGGCCGGAGACGCTCGGACTCGCGGCGATACGCGACGCCAAGCTGGTGCAGCGCTTCGCCGACATCGCGCGACAGGAGTACCGCTCGGTTGGGATTCACGAGACTCTCTCTCCGCAGGCCGATCTCGCGACGGAGCCGCGCTGGAGCCGCATCAATGGGACGTTCGGGGAAGATCCCGATCTCACGCGCGATCTCGTGAAGGCGTATGTCGAAGGATTTCAGCACGGCGCGTCCGGAGTCGATTCCGCCGGTGTCCTGGCCGTGGTCAAACATTGGGTCGGATACGGCGCGCAGAAGAACGGGTATGACAGTCACTCGAGCTACGGAAGATTCGCGAGCTTTTCCGGCGGGCTCGACACGCACATCAAGCCCTTCCTCGGCGCCTTCGCCGCGCACGTCGGTGGCGTGATGCCCACTTACTCGATTCTCGAAGGAGCCACGCTCAGCGGACGGCCGCTCGAGCAGGTTGGGGCAGGCTTCAATCGGCAGCTGCTCACGGACCTGCTGCGTAAACGCTACGGCTTCAAGGGAATCATTCTCACCGACTGGCTGATCACCGCCGATTGCGCGGATCTGTGCCGCAACGGATCTCCCGCGGGACAGCGTCCGACGTTCGCGGGACTGGGAATGCCGTGGGGCGTAGAGGATCTGCCGAAGGTCGATCGCTTCGCCAAGGCAGTGAACGCTGGTGTCGATCAGTTCGGAGGCGTCGAAGAAGCGCAGCTCATCGTGCAGGCCGTACGCTCCGGCAAAATCACTGAGAGTCGCGTCAACGAATCCGTCCATCGCATCGCGGTCCAGAAATTCAGGCAGGGCTTGTTCGAGAATCCGTACGTCGACACGGCGGCAGCAGGACGCTTCGTCGGCAACCCTCAGTTCCAGGCTGAGGCGAATGCGGCGCAGCGCCGGTCGCTGGTGCTGCTCGAAAACAGGGGCAACATCCTCCCTCTCGCCGCACGTGGTAAACGCGTCTTCCTTCACGGCATCGATTCGGCGACCGCGGCACGATATGGCTTTACTGTTGTCACGGATCTCTCGCAGGCGGAAGTCGCGATCGTGCGCACTAACGCGCCTTTCCAGACTCTGCATCCAAACTACGTGTTCGGAGCGATGCAGCACGAAGGCGATCTCGGTTTCAGAAATGGCGACCCGGAGTTCGAAGCGATCAAGCGCATCACCGCGGCAGTGCCGACTGTCGTAACGATTTATCTCGATCGTCCGGCGATCCTTACGGAGCTGAGGCAGCGAGCACTCGCGCTCGTGGCCAACTTCGGTGTCAGCGATGCAGCGCTGCTCGACGTGCTGACTGGAGCTGCGCGGCCTGAGGCCAGATTGCCGTTCGAGCTGCCTTCCTCAATGGACGAAGTCGAAGCGCAACGATCCGACCTGCCGCATGACACGGCACACCCACTATATCGAATTGGCTACGGAACGACCGGTTTCACGGTGGCTCACGTCGGGAGCGACCTCGTTGCTACTAACCTCGCCGCTTCGCAAACACCTCTCGAGGGACGTTGGGAGGGTGCGATCAATTCTCGTGAGGGAAAACAATGGCCAGTGCGCGCCGACATCGTGCGAGAGGGTGGTGAGATCCACGCTTATCTCGATTTCCCCGCTTACAGTTTGTACTACCGGCGCGCGCGCCTGGAAAAACAGGACAGCCTGGTTCGAATCACCTTCATCTCAGGCAGGGATACGGCGATATTCGGCGGCTCCAAGTACGGCGCCTTTCTGTCAGGCCCATGGACCGGTCTCGGCATTTCCGCGATGTTCGCCTTGCGCCGCATTGCGGATGCCCCACCTCGGCTCGTGGAACAGACCGTACACTTTCCCAACGATGACGTGTCGCTCGCCGGACGATTGGTCAAGCCAGCTGGTGCGGGACCATGGCCCGCAGTCGTGTGGACACATGGGTCGGGCAGGCAGACACGCGATGCTGATTTCTATCGCGACCGCGCCTATCTGTTGGCGCAGCGAGGCATCGCGTCTCTCATCTACGACAAGCGCGGCGTTGGCGAGTCGACTGGCGATCCCGACGCAACGCTCGACGAACTAGCGGGCGATGCGGTTGCCGGCGTCATGTACCTTAGAAATCGCCCCGACATTCGCGCAGACCATGTTGGCGTCGGTGGCTTCAGTCAGGGCGGATATGTCGCGCCGCTTGCCGCTGCGCGTTATGGACAGATCGCTTTCGTCGTCGTCGGCTCAGCGCCCGGTGTCACTCCGGCCGGACAGAACGACTTTGCGGCGCAGTCTGCGCTCGAGCGCTCGGGCGCCGACACGCGGGATATCAACCGCGCGATGCGGCTGCGCCGAGAGGTCGCGGAGTTTCAGCACACGGGAGCGAGACGCGCGGAGGTCGAGGGTGATCTGGCAGCAGCGAAATCGGAGCGATGGTTTCGCGCAGCCGACTTGCCGTCAGGACCGGTCGACAAACTCGGCTCTCGCGGACTGGCAGTGTTGGACTTTGATCCGCTTCCGATCTGGTCGCGCGTCGACGTGCCCGTCCTCGCGATGTGGGGAGCCCAGGATCAACTTGTTCCCGCCGCAACAAGCCAAGCGCTGATCGAGAACGCGATGCTTCCGCGAACGCGGGCGCGCGCGACCTTTCGGATCTTCCCCGATGCGTCGCACGGATTCCTCATCGTGACGCCTCGCGGTGCTCCGTGGGACTGGCCGCGACTGGCGCCGGGGTTTCACGAGCTCATGGCCGACTGGATCGTTCGGACCGCTGTGAGCCGGTGATCACGGGGAGTCACCGCGCGCCATTGGACGGTGGGTGACGGGCCTCGTCGCGCGTCACCTTTGGCTGTAAGATTTTAGCTCATGAAACCCAACGAGCTTACCCTACGCAGCCTGATTCTCGGCGCGCTCATCACGACGGTCTTTACGGCGGCCAACGTCTATCTCGGCCTCAAGGTCGGCCTCACCTTCGCCTCGTCGATCCCCGCGGCGGTGATCTCGATGGCGATCCTGAGCGCCTTCAAGGACTCGTCGATCCTCGAGAACAACATCGTCCAGACCGTCGCCTCCGCGGCGGGCACGCTCTCGGCGATCATCTTCGTTCTGCCGGGACTCGTGATCGTCGGCTGGTGGACGGGATTCCCATTCTGGCAATCGTTCTTGATCTGCCTGAGCGGCGGAGTGCTCGGTGTGCTGTTCACCATTCCGCTTCGACGCGCGCTTGTGACGACATCCGATCTCCCCTACCCCGAAGGCGTCGCGGCGGCCGAGGTGCTAAAAGTTGGCTCGGGCACGCGCGGCGAGACGAAAGACGAGACGGGCGAAGCGAGAGAAGGGCTGAGGGCCGTCATCATCGGATCCGTCGCTTCGGCGGGGCTGGCGATCATCACGGCGACCCGCATTGCGGCCGCTGAGTTGAACGGCTTCTTCCACGTTGGCGTGAACGCGTCAACCGGTTACAACTTCGCGTGGTCACTCGCGCTGCTCGGCGCGGGTCATCTCGTTGGACTGTCGGTAGGAATGGCGATGCTGGTCGGCCAGGTGATCTCGTGGGTCATCGCCGTGCCTTGGCTGACGTCGATGCAGCCCGCGGACGTCGGTCAGACCCTGGCGGCACACACGACTGTGATTTGGCGTACGCAAGTTCGGTTCATCGGCGCCGGCACGATCGCGGTCGCCGCGATCTACACTCTGATCAGGCTGGCGAAGCCGGTGATGGGTGGACTGGTGAGCACTCTCGTCGCTTCGCGCGCAGTTGCGACCGCGGATGAGACGGACCGCGATATCCCTCCCATGTGGATCTACGTGCTGACGGCCCTGTGCCTGGCGATCTCGGCGTGGCTGGCGTACACCTTCGCGAAATCGACCGTGCTCGCGCCGAGCGCGTTGAGCTTGACGTTGATCGCCGTTCCTTTCGTGCTGATCGTCGGCTTCATCATCGCCGGTGTGTGCGGGTACATGGCCGGCCTCATCGGCGCGTCGAACAGTCCGATCTCGGGTGTCGGCATTCTGTCGATCGTGATTTGCGCGTCGGTGATCATGCTCGCCGTATCGCCGACAGCGGACAACCGTCAGGCGCTCGTGGCATTTGCGCTGTTCGTCACCGCGATCGTCTTTGCGTGCGCGACGATCTCGAACGACAACTTGCAGGATCTGAAAACCGGGCAGCTCGTCGGCGCGTCGCCGATGAGGCAGCAGATCGCGCTCATCGTCGGTGTCGCAGCAGGCGCGTCGGTGATTCCGTTCGTTTTGAATCTGCTCGCCAAGGCTTATGGCTTCGCGGGAGCGCCGAACGTCGACGTGGTCGCGGCGAATCCGCTGCCTGCACCGCAAGCGACGCTGATTTCAGCGCTCGCTCAGGGTGTGATCGGTGGCAGCCTCGAGTGGAAGATGCTCGGCATCGGTGCAGCCGTTGGCGTTGGGCTTGTTGTACTCGACGCGGCGCTCGGTGCCATGAAGAAGCTTCGAATCCCACCTTTGGCGGTTGGCATTGGTATCTATCTGCCGATGTCGGCGACCTTCGCTGTGATCGTCGGCGCGGTGATTTCTCACTGGTATGACGGACGTAGCCGCTCGATGCCGAACCCGGATCGTGCGCAGCGGCTGGGGACGCTTGTGGCGTCGGGGTTGATTGTCGGCGAGAGCATCTGGGGTGTGATCAACGCCGGGCTCATCGTCGGATTCTCGAAGGACGCGCCGATTGCGCTGGTGCCGGAGGACTTTGCGCTCGCGCCTTGGCTTGGGGTGATCGGGTTCGTGGGTGCGATTGTGTGGTTGTATGGGTGGATGCTGCGCCGGTCGAGAGCGGTGCAGCCAGCTACAGCGGGCAGAGTCTAATGCTGAGAGCTCACAGCTGAGCGCTGAGTGTCTCGGTGGATGCTATAGTTCTACCCCTGTTGTTGGAGTGTTTATCCTGCGAATCCTTGCAGCGTAAGAAAAGTGTGCAGCCCTCGGAGGGTATGGCTAAGATTTGCCACGGAGGCGAGTTACGAGTCGCGCGCACGATCCTTCCGGCGGTTATCGCGCAAGGCGTCGCAAGGTTTGCATTTTCTCCACAGCATATGTGCGCGGTATGATTACTAGTTAGACCGCAGTGACCCATCATGTTATGCGAAAGCTTGTAGCCGGCATCATTCTCGCCTTTCTGGCTTGCCGCGGTCAGAACCGGACAGAATTGAATCAGACAACGTCGGATACGAATCGCTCCGATACTTTGCGAGCGGGGGTTCTGCCCGCGAGTCAGCCAGTTGGCACTCCTTCACCTAACGCGCTCGAAGTCGTCGATACGGTGCCCAGCACCTCCACCACCGCGTATGATGATTCAGTTCTGACCATCTCCATTGGCGACCATCCAGTGGTGACTGACCGCGGTGACACAATACGCTGGCGCGGTGGGACCATGTTCAACGTGGACAGCACAAAAGACTACGGTGCTGAGGAATACGAAAAGAACGGAGTTCACTACCTCCGAGTAGTACTCCAAACGGGCAACCTGCCAAATGGCAAACCGATCAACGTCACGAAAGCGCGAGTTCGGTTGCCCAAACTTCGTCCGGATGAGGAGCTGATTCTGGACGGCTTATGCCGTGTCGACGGTGAAGGAGACCCTCGCATCCTTGCGATCGCTACGGTACCAGAAGGAGAGACGTTTGGCCCTGCACGCTACGCGTGGCGCTTCGATCCAGTCACCCAAGCGTTGAGCGGAATCTCAACACCGAATGTGACCTGCGCTCACGTCGTGGGTGAAGATTGATCTTAGACCATACCGCCTGCGGTCTAACGAACGTTGCAGCAGACAAGCACTTTTCGGATGCGGCTTCGCCGCAACGGTGATAGTGTGCTTGCAGCTGAACTAAGGCGTTAGGCATCACCGATGGTTGGTGGGAGGTTAACCATGAAACATCCGAGCATATGCGCGGCGGCAGTTATCTGCAGAATCATCCTCCCCGCCGCTTGTTTGCCGCAGATCGCCTCAGGTCAGTCGAGCGCCAGACCGGTTCCCGACATGATCGTCCGTCTTGACCGCGCTGTCGACTCCTCCCCTTCACCATTGGGCCTGACGAACATCTTCTTCGCTCCTCCGTCGCCTGAGATTCAGCGTGCAATGCGAACGGGTGAAGGATGGGCCGGGATTCAAGTTGCTGACGTCGTCATGGGAAAAGGGCTTGGGCCGATCTATGCGGCCCGGTTCAAGATGCCCGGTAGCGATCAGATGCACTATGTCGTGGACACGGTCGGTAATCTGGATTTCGCGCACGCCCAGCCTCTCACATTCGAGCCGCACCCTCATATCCTCGTTGCCCACCTCGACCTTGACGTGCACACTACTCGAGGTGCGCATCGACGCATCCCGTACCAGTTAATGGTGAGCGACGATGGGTACACGTATGCGCGCATTGCAGAGTACCTAACCGGTCGGATCCACGTAGGTGGGAAAGACTACGCGGTAAAAATCCGCAGCGCATATCGAAATGAGCCGTTCTACTCACCGGGGCCAGGTACCGTGTTTCTGATCGATCTCGATAGCGACGGAGAAATTGCTGAGAAACCTTCCGTTACTCGCGACGGCGCGCCGGCTGCAGCAGAACAGGTTATGGCCCGTGCTCCCTTCATGCTGGGAAAACAGGCTTGGAAGGTAGCTGATATCGACTCGATGGGATCCACCCTGGTGATTCGACGCACCAATACCAGAGTCGCAGCAGTGGAGAACTTCAAGGCACCTCAGCTGGTTGTGAGAACGCTCAGCGGTCGCAGCTACCGGCTGTCAAAACAGTCGGATGTTGTCTTGGTTGAGTTCTGGTCGGTGAGCTGCGGATTCTGCGAAAAGGCGAGACCGGCAGCCAATGAATTAGCTCACGCCGAGCGCGGCAGGTTCACGTGGCTTGCTGTCGCGCGTGAAACGGACCGCGTTGAGATCGAGCGTTTTCTAGCGGCGCATCCAATGAGCGCGACTGTCGCTCTCTACGATTCAGCCGCCTGGACAACCTACAATCCCACCGGAGTGACACCGCTCTTCTTTATCGTCGACAATAAGGGCGTGATCCGGTTCCGCGCCGCTGGTGCCTCGGCGATCGACGCCGTGGCAGCAAAAGTAAAGATGCTTTCTGCAGTCTCGCGGTAAGACTGCCGTTGCCTGCAAAGGGGGAAACGGATCTCCGACATTCACGCCGTTACGCCAGATGATGCCTAACGAACGTTGCAGCAGACGGGCGCGCCAAGTCGTTAGGTTGTGTGAAATGAAAGTAGAATCGTCCGCAGCTGAACTAAGGCGTTAGGTAGACCAGCCTGAGTCCGCACCAATGATTCATCTAAATTCTTTGCTATTCGCGGCTGGCATACTCCTCGTCGCGTGTACTCACCGGACGCCGGTGGTGTCTCGAGTTCAGGTGGACCATCCCGTTATGCTTTTGGAACACGGGACTCTGCCGCCTGCCGGAATCCGCCTGGCAATCCAATTCAACAACGAATCGCCGATCATTCAGGTGTCCGACGGACGGGGCGGACCACCAATCCTGTATCACGGACACGAATTGGACCCGGACCAAATCAAGTCGATTGTCGTAATCAGGGGGAAAGAAGCTCGCGAGCGGTTCCGCGATAGAAAGCTTGATGCTGCGATACTCATTGAACTGAAATAGGGTCGCCTCTTGGCACGCTACCTAATTGGCGTTAGACCGCAGGAACTACCAATTTGCCAGCGCTAGCGATCTCCGAACTCCAGCAGCAGCTTGCGCAATACGCGAAAGCGCGCCGGCAGCGTGACTTGCCACTCGGCGCTCTTCTAGTTCTGAGCCTCTTGATCGTGGCTGCGGGAGTGGGCCTATCAACTGTCTCTGGGGTTCCCAGACCCGCTTCGTTCGCTACCAGCATAATTGGAGTCGCTGTGCTCGCATGCACTGGGCTGTATGTGATCGCGACGACAAGAAGATTTCATCAGAAGCATGCGCCCAGATGTCCGCATTGTGACGAAGCGTTACCTCATTTGATCCATCTCACACTTACTCTCGAGTGGTTGAGGGACTTGGAGCAAAGAGTCAAAGAGAGAAAGGAGCTATTCGAACTTGTCAGCCAGCGCTAGCGAGAAACTGAGTGATGCAGCCCGGCTTCGTTGCCCACGTTGCAAAGGCATCATCGCCGCGCCTGCGGTCTAACGAACGTTGCAGCAGACAAGCACTTTTCGGATGCGGCTTCGCCGCAACGGTGATAGTGTGCTTGCAGCTGAACTAAGGCGTTAGGCAGACACCGATGGTGAGAGCAATCGATACGACTCCATTAGCTCGCTCAGGACACTGAATGCCGTCGCGACGAGCAACCGTGCGGCGAGTCGCGCTGGTGTTGGCGGGTACCGTTCTCGCCATATTCACTCTGACCCTGCTCTTGCCTTTTCCGCAAAGGGAGGAGGGGCTCACCTTCTGCTATCCAGTCGTCGGACCCGTCCAGCGCTTTAACCCCGATCTGTCCGACTCTGGGCTCGCACGCACGCGCGCCCACGAAGCTGCTCACGCAGCTCAGTGTCGGCGGGACGGCGCGATTTGGCACTTCGTCCGCCGGCTCGCTCCTAGCCAGCGGCTCCGGGCCGAAGCCGAAGCCTACTGCGCTGAAGCAAACTTCGCCGTTGCGAACGGAGGCAAGGCCCGGCTCGAGTATGCGCGAGCTCAAGACGAGCTTCGTGAGATGGCGTGGTTCCGCCGTTTCCCGAGCGATGTACTCGAGAATTCGCTTGCATCTCAATGTCCCACGATTGCAGCTGCGGCCGCCCGTGAAGAGGCCGACTGGCAGGCACGCCGGCGCGGATGGGGATCACGCTGACGTGCAGCCTAACGAACGTTGCAGCAGACAAGCACTTTTCGGATGCGGCTTCGCCGCAATGGTGATAGTGTGCTTGCAGCTGAACTAAAGCGTTAGGCGTACACAATGAACATTGACCGGAGAGAGAGATTTGTTGCGGTGGGCGCGACGCTTGCAGCTATTGCTGTCGCCTGGCTGATCGCACGCTGGGTCGGTCGCGGCCCGCTGGTACTTGTTGCTCTGGTTTATGTCATATGGCTAGCGTTGCATCTTATTGAAAAGCGGGAAATGCGGCGACTTGCGCGCGCCATGAACGACCTAGCTCCCGAGGCGCAAGAGGAGGTCCTCGCTCACGACCCGGCGCTCGCCGACGATGTCCTAAGAGAAATGGAGCGAGCACGAAAGGAAGACGCCGGTGACGCCTAATTGGCGTTAGGTGACACCCGAGTGTAGTGCCGGCTGAGATCGACAGGAGAGGTGCGTTCTGGAATTGCTTGCCGAACTGCTGATTGAGATAGTCTTCCAGATCGTTCTCGAAATAATCGCCGAACTTGGTTTCACATCAGCGCGAGCGGCGTTCGGCCGCACGAACCAGGGCCACCCAGCGTGGGCGGGCGTTGGCATCGCATTGGTAGGGAGTGCGGCGGGCGCGCTCACCGCCTGGCTTGTCCCCCATCGCGTTCTCCCGCGGCCACCAGTGGCGGGGCTCAGCCTTGTGATTGGGCCACTGGCAGTCGGCGGCGTAATGCACCTCCTCGGTCGAGTGGAGGCTAAGAATGATCGCACACGATCACGGTTGGCCACATTTTGGGGCGGTGCGCTGTTCGCGTTCTCGTTTTCCCTCGTCAGGCTGCTGCTGCTTCCTGAGTGAATACCCCTTGTCACCTAACGAACGTTCCAGCAGACAAGCACTTTTCGGATGCGGCTTCGCCGCAATGGTGATACTGTGCTTGCAGCTGAACTAAGGCGTTAGATAGCTCCGACAGACTGTGACTCTTACACAACCTGTGCGCTGGCTGCTCATAGCGGTAATTGTCATCCTTGCGAGCTGCCTTGGCGACATCGTGTACAACCGCCTCTGGTGGGACCACGCGGAGGCGGCTATCCACGAGACTGTTTCGGCCGCAGCCAAGGGCCAATCACCAAAAGGCATCGTGGCCAGCGTCGACACAGCGGCACTCATAAGCGACTTCGCGCTCCCGTATGACATCGTCGGAGCAGATAACGAACTCGGCGGGTCATCGCTAGCCGACTTGATATCACCAGGCGTCTATGTCGCAAGGTTGCACTTTACGAACGGACGCGAGTACGACGTTGAGGCTGCGCGGAGAGACGATGGCGTTTGGCAGGTCACCATTTCATTGCGGCCCTAGTTCGTTCCGCGGCTATCTAACGAACGTTGCAGCTGACAAGCACTTTTCGGATGCGGCTTCGCCGCAATGGTTGTACTGTGCTTGCAGCTGAACTAAGGCGTTAGCCAGACGGCCATCCATCAATTTGACGAAGAATGCGCCTACGCTTTGTATTAATGCCGTTCTCGTTCCTCTCGCCGGGTATTGTGGGCGGACAGGCTCTGACAACGCTTGACTCGTCTCAGATTGGCGGACAGATAGCGTCGTATTTCGCACTTCAGCTGCGGCCGAGCAGAGGGGCCGACTCGACCAACGCAGTTTGCGTCAAGCTTTCATCGAACGTTCGCGGTGCTTTTCTACATTCGCTCGATAGTTCCCTGCGTCTCGCAACAGGCGGTGTTCTCGTCGCCCCGCTTAGGCCGATTCCCTTACGTTCTGTCGAAGTGATTCACCTGGGTCGATCCCGGGACACTGTCTTCGTAACTGTTCGAACCTCGAGTGGCGGTCTTCGGGCCGGGGAATGGGAATCGGGAACTCGGACGAAGGTTCCTGTTGTTCGCACCGACTCTAGGTGGTCGCGCTCAAACGTCGGAAGAGTACTGGTCGGCGATGGATTCGTTCACAAGGACAAGCTCGTACCTCCTTCGCCGCCCAAATGCTGAAGAACCACGCGTCCCGCGTGCTGCCCAACGAACGTTGCAGCTGACAAGCACTTTTCGGATGCGACTTCGTCGCAATGGTTGTAACGTGCTTGCAGCTGAACTAGGGCGTTAGAGCGGTCCCAAGCTCGGTTGTGAAGCAAAGGAGGACTTTGAAATGGCAAGGGTCGTCGTTCGTTATTGCGCGTACTGACTCTCGGGTCTGCACGCCGCCCGTGTGGCGGCGAAGCTGCGACGTGACCTGGGGATCGAGGTCGAGATGGAGCACGGCTCCTATGGCGAATACAAAGTGCTCGTGGATGGTCAAACCGTCATTGATGGTGGAGCTCTCACAGCACTCGGCATCGTGCCAGCCAGACGAAAGGTCGTCGAGACTGTTCGCGCCCATCTCTCGCCCTAGTGGCCATTCGTGTCCCCCAGATCGTATGCACACTCGCGCACGCCGCCTAACCAACGCTGC
>Ga0193719_10000440_pt1 | contig 15569 bp, 13 predicted proteins | sample U2a2metaG_FD_160103 | JGI IMG/M metagenome (GOLD analysis project Ga0193719, IMG submission 160103) | Soil microbial communities from a riparian zone of the East river system, Colorado, United States - U2a2 | ecosystem: Environmental > Terrestrial > Soil > Riparian zone | place: USA: East... | reverse complement strand
AGTGTCTTCTTTCCCGGATGGAGCGAATCCTGCTGCCTAAGGCCTCGAAGAATTTGGTCGCGTCTAGCACGTAGCTCCATTAGGAGTCGACACGTGCAAAAACACCACGAGCAGAATAGCTGGACAACGAAAAGCACAAGGTGCTATATGTACGGAAAGATTGGCGTGAGATCAGCGGATCGCGGCCCTAGATTAGTGATCATTACGTTGCAGTCGGAAGAGAAGGGGAAGAACGGAAGCTCGGACGACGAGTTCAGATCCAGACCTTGCTCCTCTCCGAGCAAGGCGTGCATGTAAGACCGAGTGCGCCGCTCGAGGGAATAGACCATAAGTTATAGGAACTAACTCGTTGTTTTGTGTCGCTATGTGCACCAATCGATTCCGCAATGCTTGCAATGTCCAAGATCTTAAGGATAGGCCGCGCGGAGAAAACACCGGAATTGGTAGGGAGGTCGTAAGGTTTTAACGACGACTAGTTGACGCGCTCCCAAAAGCTCAGAGCCTTATGGATACTTCCGTGACTATTCGATTTCCCGGGCTAGCAACTTCGAAGCAGGACGGGGCAGCGCTTAGTGTTCTGAGCGAGGGTCCGGTCATCGAAGCCAGTGCGTCCGACGAAGCTCTGATGACTCAAGTCGGCCAGGGGAGCAGGGAAGCACTCGCAGTGCTCTACCGCCGCTATTCACGCTTGGTGCATACAATCTCGAACCGCATACTCCGGGATAGCGCCGAGGCCGATGACCTACTTCAGGACATCTTCCTCTTTCTCTACCGCAAGGGCGCGACTTTCGAGGGTTCCAAGAGTTCGCCACGGTCCTGGATTGTGCAGATGACCTACCACCGGGCCATCGACCGACGCCGCTACCTTCAGGCGCGTCACTTCTACACCCGAGTAGATCTGAATGGAGCGACCGATCTAATCGATCCACGTTCGCTAAAGACGGACGCGGACGCTCTTGTCACTGAACTGGTCGGAAATACGACCATCAAAGGACTTCTCGACTCTCTTACCGAAGACCAGCGTAATACTCTGAGCCTGCATTTTTTCGAGGGCTACACTTTCGCCGAAATTGCCGTGAAGCTGGATCAGCCCGTGGGAAACATTCGAAATCACTACTATCGGGGTTTGGATAAACTGCGGATGCGGATGTTCCCAAGCAAATTGCCGGGCCGCAACGGATGTGGTAGAAAGTGATTCTCAGACAGGAGCCGGGGTATTGTCACGATCACCCCATGACGAGTTCCTTGAGCTCTGTGCCGTTTCTACCTCGGGTCAGCTGACCGGGCAAGAGCAGAAGCGGCTACAAGAGCATCTGGCTGTTTGTCTGTCTTGCCGGCAAGCCATGAAGCAGTACGAGGAAGTTGTCAGCCGGACTATTCCTGCCCTGGCTCCGGATCCAGGGGGGATGGAATCCGATTCGTCATGGTCGCAGGAGCAAGCGGAAGCGGCCTTCTTCCAACGGCTGACGTTGGAAAACGAATTGGGCACAGATCGAAGGGAGGCCGATGAGGACCCTGCCTCGAAAGCCCTCGGCAAAGTTCCCCTTTCAGCCAGCCAGGTAACCTGGCGCAATGTCTGGACGCTTTACGCGGCTGGCGTTCTGCTGTTAGTCGCTTTGTGCATTTCCGCCTACCAGGTTGGCATCCGGCGGAGTGGGAGGGCTGCCGAAGTCAGCTTCCCCGCTACCCAGGATAATCATTCAGCTGTCGAACAGCAGGTAAACGGGGTCGAGCACGAACGGACAGGATTGCGCCTCCAAATTGAACGACGTGACACTGAAATCTCAACCCTCCGTCGCGAACTTGAGCAGCAATCAGCCGAAATGGACCGAATGAAAGTTGCCCAGAATCAATTGGCGGCTGATCTGCACAACGGGCAGTCGGGCCGGCAAGACCTTCTTCACGAGCGATCTGATTTGAGTCAAAAGCTGGAAGCTGCCCAGGCCAAGACGCAAGGGCTCCAGGGCACGCTGGATTCGCTCGATCGCCAGTCTTCCCAGGACAAGCAACGAGCCGCTGCGCTCGAAAACAAGATCACTGATCTCGCCCGTGTGCTGCACGATCGTGAAACCACGATTGATCAGCAGCAAGAGCTGCTGACTCACGATCGTGACATCCGAGAGCTCATGGGCGCCCGCGATCTGTATATCGCCGAGGTCTACGACGTCGCTCGCGACGGACAGACGAAGAAGCCTTACGGTCGCGTGTTCTACACGAAAGGGAAGTCACTGATCTTCTACGCCTACGATCTGGACCAGCAAACGGAGGTCAAGACTGCCAGCACTTTCCAGGCCTGGGGGCGGCGCGGGCCAGACCGCCAACAAGCACTCAACCTCGGCGTCTTCTATGAAGACAGTGCATCAAAGAAGCGCTGGGTCTTGAGATTCGACGATCCCAAGATGCTGGCGCAAATCGATGCTGTGTTTGTGACTGTTGAACCAAACGGCGGAAGCCAGAAGCCCAGCACCAAGCCCCTACTGTTTGCCTATCTGCGCATCGACCCCAATCATCCATGATGTTCGGAAAACCGACCACCCGTTTTCCTACCGCATCCCTCTAAGAAATATTGATACAAATACGGGAGGGCTTCCGTAGACCGGATGAATCAGTATGAATCCGAGCGAGCCAGGAGCAGCCCTTGTGAGACACTTCCCCCTTCTCCTCTTCCTTTTGATCGTAGTTCTCACCGGGGCTGCATTCGGGCAATCTGCCGATGGCACCATCAGTGGTCTCGTACTGGATCCGTCTGGCATGGCGATCGTCGGTGTCGACATCCAGATCGTGAACGACGCGACCGGAGTTAAATATGCAGGCTTCACGAACGGTGAAGGGATCTACGCCATCCCGAACCTTCCCCCAGGACCCTATCGCGTTCAAGTATCAAAGATCGGGTTCAAGACCCTCATCAAACCCGATGTGGTTCTCAGTGTTCAGGACGCGCTCGCCATCAATTTCACCCTGCCAGTCGGTGCCTTCTCGGAAACCGTGACGGTAGAAGGCGGGGCGCCGCTGATCAACACTCAAGATGCCATCGTAAGCACCGTAGTTGATCGGCGGTTCGTCGAAAACATGCCACTCAACGGCAGAAGTTTTCAAGCGTTGATCACTCTCACGCCGGGCGTGGTGTTGACACCGGCAAGCGGAAGTGAGCAAGGTCAGTTCAGCATCAACGGACAACGAGCCGACGCAAATTACCTAACCGTGGACGGAGTGAGCGCGAATATCAGCGCGGGAGGCGGAAGCGGGTTGCGGCAAGCTGCCGCAGGAACAATTCCTGGATTCAACTCGACAGGCGGAACAAACAGCCTGGTCTCAATCGATGCAATGCAGGAATTTAGAGTTCAGACTTCCTCGTTCGCTCCGGAATACGGACGCACGCCCGGCGGGCAGATCTCGATCGTGACGCGCTCTGGAACAAACCAATTTCATGGAACGTTGTTCGATTATCTGCGTAACGATGCCTTGGATGCCAACGATTGGTTTGGCGATCACAATGGTCTGCCGAAACCTGAAGCAAGACAGAACGATTTTGGTGGCGTGGCTGGAGGTCCCATCGTTGAAAACAAGATGTTCTTCTTTTTTTCCTATGAAGGTCTTCGCTTGCGCCAGCCTCGAACCCAAGCCACCATAGTTCCTACTTTGGCCTCCCGAGGCGCGGCGACCTCCGGGATGCAGCCGTTCCTGAATGCTTACCCGGTGCCGAATGGCAGTGACTTGGGGAATGACCTGGCTGCGTTCAATGCCAGCTACTCCCTACCGTCCTCCCTGGACGCGTACAGCCTTCGCCTGGATCACATTGTCAATTCAAGAATCGCCTTGTTTGCCAGGTACAACTATTCTCCATCGCAGACCTCGCTACGTGGTCCGCTGGCCGAGCTGAATAATACGCTCGATACCAAGGTCACTACCCATACGCTGACTGTCGGTTCGACTCAAAGCGTGACAAATAACGTCCACAACGAGTTGCGGGTGAACTATAGCAACTTGAAGACAACCAGCATTTTTCACCTCGATGATTTCGGCGGAGCTGTGCCTCTGGCGGATTCGCTCCTGTTTCCTGCTGGCTTTTCCTCGGCAGATGGAGTTTTCGCGCTCTCCATCGATGGGCCTGGTGGTTTTGATATTGGCAGGAATGGGGTTAACGAACAACGCCAGTTGAATCTGGTCGACAATCTCTACCTCACAGCAGGAAGCCACCAACTGAAATTCGGCACCGACTATCGTTGGCTGGCTCCATTTACCAGCCCTTTTGCCTATCTGCAGAGCGCTCTGTTTTCAGACATGAGTGGTGCCATTTCAGGAGCTCCCCTGGCCACCTTGGTAGAGGCTGAACGGGGAGCATCTCTTCTGGCCCAGAACTTCTCGCTCTACGCTCAAGACACGTGGAAAATCACCCCCAGGCTGAACCTGACGTATGGAATCCGCTGGGAGATCAATCCTTCTTTCAAGGGCAAAAACTCCGCTAGTGAACTGCTAACGGTCCAGGGCCTAGAGAATCCGGCGACCATGACTCTGGCTCCACGCGGGACTCGGATTTACAAAACGACCTACCGCAATCTTGCACCTAGGGTAGGGTTGAGTTACCAGCTGACGAATAAGTCGGCATGGGAAGCCGTCGTTCGTGGCGGCTTTGGAATCTTCTATGATCTTGGGTATGGATCGCTTGCCAGTCAAGCGAACGAATTTCCTTTCACCGCCGAAAATCTGCTCTTCGATCCCTTTCCCCTGACACCGGCGCAAGCCGCACCGCCACACATTACCGGAACAACGCCGGTGACCGGGAATTTTCACGTGAGTGATCCCCACCTCCGGCTGCCTCGCACGTACCAGTGGAACGTCGCTCTGGAGCAGGCACTGGGTTCCAGTCAAACCGTCTCCGCCACCTACATTGGGACTGTGGGTCGAGAATTGCTTCGCCAGGATACGATCGCGTTCCCGAACCCTGACTTTGCCACCGTGTTCGTGACCCGAAATACGGCAACCTCTGACTATCATGCCCTGCAGTTAAAGTTCCAGCGCCGGCTGTCGCGCGGATTGGAGGCTTTATCTTCGTACACCTGGTCCCACTCGATCGATATCGCTTCGAACGATTCGGGGCCATTCAATACTCCGTCAGCTTTGGGCGTAAGCCTGGATCGTGGGAATTCGGACTTTGATATTCGCCACACGCTGACCCTAGCAGCCTCTTACGATCTACCATCTCCAAAGAAGCGAGCCGTTAGTCGGATCCTTGGTGGCTGGGCGATGGATACGCTGCTGACAGCTAGGTCGGCCGCGCCCGTGACCGCGCTCGGGCCATTCTTTGTAGCGGGTGGGTCGATATTCAACGCTCGTCCCGATGTTGTACCGGGTGTACCGCTCTATCTTGATGGAGCTCAATATCCCGGCGGAAAGGCGTTCAACGGGAATGCCTTTACCGATCCTGCGGCGGGCCAGCAGGGGGACCTTGGACGAAATGTACTTCGCGGTTTCGGGGCCTGGCAGCAGGACATGGGAATCCGCCGGCAATTCCGCATCAGGGAACGTGTAGTGTTGCAGTTCCGCGCCGAGTTTTTCAACGTGTTCAATCATCCAAACTTTGCCAATCCCGCCGCTTCTCTTTCCAGTCCTTTGTTTGGTCAGAGCACGCAAACCCTGGCGAATAGTCTCACGTCGGCACAGGCAGGCTTTAATGGAGGGCTCAACTCACTCTACCAATTCGGCGGAGCACGCTCTGGTCAAGTAGCCCTAAAGATCGAGTATTGATAACGCCCGGAATCAACCGACTGACCGACTGGGTGGGTTTGTTTGATCCAGTAGACATAATGCGTCGTGCCCTTTCCATCGTCGTCGTCATTGTGATGCTTGCGGTCGGGGCGTCGGCGCAGTCGGTAGAAATCCAACCACCAAGAGAACTTCGCCCACTTTCCGCGGAAGACGTGCTATCGGCAGTTTCAATCGCTAGTGGTCCGCTTAGCTTTTCGCCGGACGGCCGTTCGATCACCTACGTGGTACAGGATCCAAGAAGGACAAAGGCACTAGGTCCTTCCTCGGGCCGTATGATGAGCGAGAATGGGGTCCCGATATCGGCGCTCGGCACTGATATTTGGCTGACAGACACTGGTTCCGGCGTCTCCTCGAATTTCACGAAGGGCCATGGCAACAATTGGTCCCCTTGCTGGTCTCCCGATGGCACGAAAGTCGCGTTTTATTCCGATCGAACTGGTGCTCCCCGCCTGTGGTTGTACGAGAGGAGCACGGGCGAAAGTCGGCAGCTTTCCGCGGTGATCGTCCGCCCTTCCGACGGCGACATTCCTCAGTGGATAGACCACGGTACAAGAATTCTTACGAAGATCTTGCCGGAAGGAGAATCTTTGCCAGGCGCAAACGCCCTCTTAGAGTCGCAGCCCTCTGATCGAAGTCGTGTTTATCCTGATTCTGTTGTAACCATATATCGAGCGAATGACCATCCACAGAATGACGCTGGGAACCCTTCCGAGCTTTCGCAAAACATGTTTACACGCGCGCGACGATCCGACTTGGCGCTGATCCAGGTCGGAAACGGTGCCGCAGAAACCATTGCGCATGGGTTCCGCCCCGCCTGGTATTCGGCATCGCCCAATGGATCGGTGGTTGCATTCGCTCACGCAAAGGGACAGAGGCAGGGGAATAACTACCGGAACGTATTTGACTTGATGCTGGTGGAGGCGGGCGGCAAGGCGACACGGAATGTCGCTTCCGACATTCCGAGTTCTGGCGATGATAGCTTTCTTGCCAGTTTCTCGCCGGACGGACAATGGATCAGCTACATCACCTTGCCCGCCGACGGACCGGCCGATTGCGTCCTGATCGATGTCCGGGATGGTGCCCAGCGCCAGGCCGCCAGACTACCCCACCCGGATTTTGCAAATCAGTATCACGCCCCGCATTGGGGAGCGGATTCCAAGGCGCTGTATTTCATTGTAAACAGCCACGAGATCTGGAGAGTGCCGGTAGACCTGGGCGTTGCGCAAAAGATTGCCGCGGTCACGAGTTACACAATCGCCGGCATTGTCCCGCCGGGAACAAGCCTAACCAACTCCTATTGGTCCCCGGACCAAGGACGTTCGATGGTTGTTCAGGGTGTCGACCAGGCGGGGCAAGGCGTATTTCTCAAGATTGACCTTGAGACGGGCGTCGTGACGTCTCTGATTGCGGCGGACCAGTCATTCGGCGGCAGTTGGAATCTACTAGTTGGATCACCTGATGGTGCAAGCATCATCTATGGCAGTGAAGATCCCGGACATTCCTTAGAGTTGTGGACTGCAGACACCGGGTTTCGGCACAGCAAGCAACTGTCGCAATTGAATCCGCAGCTCGGACGCTATGTTTACGGTCATAGCAAAGTTGTCCAATGGCTTAGCGCGGACGGCGAACTGTTGCGAGGCGCGCTTCTGTTGCCTTCTGGTTACACTGAGGATAGGAAGTATCCTTTGGTGGTGTTCGTCTATCCAGGGAACCAAGGTTCTGAGGTCAGCAATCGTTTCGGGCTGTTCGGTTTCGCACCTTACTTCAATATGCAACTGCTGGCAACTCGCGGTTATGCAGTGCTCTATCCCGACTGTCCAGTCCATCCGGGAACGATCATGCAGGACGTGGCTAAAGCCGTGCTTCCGGGGGTGAACAAAATCATTGAGCTCGGCATTGCCGATCCGGCACGGCTGGGGGTGATTGGGGAGAGCTTCGGTGGCTACGCCACTCTGTCTTTGATCGTCCAAACCAGGAGGTTCAAGGCAGCAATCATGTATGCCGGGTTGGGAAATCTGATCAGCAGTTACGGAGAGATGGGCGACGATGGGTCCTCATACCTCATTGGGGTTTGGGAAAATAACTCTCGAACCCGCTTTGGATCTCCGTGGATTGCACGGGAGAAATATCTAGAGAATTCGCCGGTGCTATTTTTGGATAGAGTCGAGACTCCTCTTCTGATCGTTCACGGGAGCAAGGATTTTGCCGTTGCTCCCTTCTTGGCAGACGAAATCTTTGTGGATCTCAGGCGACTCGGCAAGACAGTTGTCTATGCGAAGTACGAAGGGGAAGGGCACGCGATCAACAGCTACCACAATCAATTGGACTTCGTCGGCCGAATGGTGGCCTGGCTCGACGAATATTTGAAAACGAACTAGAGCTTCCGCTCGTCGTTTCCGTTTCCAGTCGAAGATTTTCTCTCGATCTCGCCTTGCATCATGGCGAATAGTGTGGCATCGGCATTCCGCGCTTGCTGCGGCCTCAACGAGATCACTCTTGATAGGGAGGATGGCGGGGCGAGACTGTGATGCGCACGGCGGCGGCCTTGGTGGTGTCTGAAAACTACGTTGACGACAACGGAGAGCCTGGGAATATCACCATAAGGGGAAACGACTTCATATCACACGAACAAAGTGTGCGACATTGACCAGTTTTTCCTTCTGAGCTGGGCTAGGTTTATCAAAGCATGATTATGCCGGTGCCAATGACAGTTAAACGGTGGCGGGAACTCTGCCAGGGAGCCGAACAGGAGCCTGACCTCGACGCGCTAGAACTTAGGGCTGTGGTCGACGCCATCTCGGAAGCACTGAAACAAGAGAAAAAGAAAAAGCTAATGGTCCATTAGACAACCGCCTTCGTTCTGAGCGAAGGCGACGATGATCATCCTCCCGAGATCCCTTGCATCCTCTATCTCCTCCCTCAAATGCCGGGAGCTCTGACTGTGATCGTATCTCGCGCTTCCACGTTTCCACATCTTAAGTTCTAGATTCTGAAAAGATCCGGGTGATAGTCGTTTTCTCGCGGAGGTGCCGTCGGGGAGATCCCCTCCGGACTGGCTGACCAGCTCGGAGGGGACGCAGCACGGCTACCGCCTTTACTCTTCTGGATCGTAGGACATTGCGGCTTCGTCCTTCGGTGCCAGGTCGATCACACGCTGAGCCGTCTTGTGTGCCTGGATGCGAGAAGTTGCATCCCCTAGAATTGCCACTTCAGGTTTCGTGTAATTCATGGTTTTTACCTCCTTTCCTTAAAAGTCACTTGCTCTACCGGTAGAAGACTGTCAATGGCGTCCAGCAACGTGCCTGTTTCTCATCAGTTCTGCTTTGCGACATCGCCGCTCATTGACGTGAGGGGCTTGCACCAGAAAAGAAGCAGATGGTTCTCTGCCAGGTTCCGCAACCATGCTTCCAGGTGTATTGTTTTCATTAGATCCACCAACTGTGGAGCGTCTCCAGCTGTGGCAGCGCGCATGCTCTGTTCGAAGAGCGGGCCATTGACGTACCCGGCAGTTACGCTCAGCGGAGAAATGAGAAACTGCTGCAACTCCGGCCAATTGGTTTCGATCGTCGCCAAGGCACTGCGCGCCACGCTACCCTTGCTACGCCTTGACAAGATTTCTCCTGGCACAAGAGCGGAAAGAGCGCGCCGCATCAATGAGCGGCGCTGGCCCGGCCTGAGCAGCTGTTGGGCCGGGATGGACAACAAGAATTCCATCAGGTTCTGGTCGAGATACGGATAGCGCCTATCTTCGAGTCCGGCGGCATACCCATTTGAGTGGGCCATCTGTCGTCTCATGGCGACCAGCGTCCGGGCACGATCTCTCCGGCTCGGCTGCCAGAACCCATAGTTTCCCTGAGGTCCCAAGTGACGGAGCGCAATGCGATGTCGCTTGGCGAAACTTGCGTCGATCCAAGCGGCGACCTCAGTGTCCTTTGCGAAGGTGCTGCGAAGGGCGAGGGGCAGAATAAGAACGAGTGCATCCCAAAACAGGTGAATCCAGGGACGCTTCTTGATCAAACTCCAGGCCGCGAGTTCTTTGGCGAACTTGATGGGCTGGGCTGACACAAGAAGGTCGGCCAGTTGCGGTATGGGGTTGGGGACGCCGCCAAGAAATTCGTCGCCTGCCGAGCCGGAGAGCACGACACGGTATTTTTCACGTCGCATCAGGTCAAGCAGAGCACCCCGCACTCCCTGTGTGGTCCCGTTAGCGCCCGGTACGACGACAAGGCCCTGGTAATCGAATGAGAAGGCGCCGCCATACTGCCGGGTATCGATGTGATGTCCTTTTCTGCCGCGCTTGTGCTCCACATGAGCGATATAAGGGCGTTCATCACTGGCAGGCTCTGCCGGGTCGTAATACGAAACCGTATCCACCTGGGCAGGTCCGACTTCGCCCATGGCGATGATATCGTCGGCCATACAGACGATCGATGAGGAATCGAGGCCCCCACTGAGCTCGGCCAGGATGGGAGAACCCGAGCGTAGCCTACGCGCCACAGCCTGGCGGAAGACGTAGCGGAAGTGGTCTTCGTATTCCGCATCGGTCTTGTACTCAATCCGCCGCCGAGGCTGAAAATCCCAATAGCGGTGTGTGGCTGCCGTCGCATGCCGGATACTGACAAAGCAGCCGGGTGACACCGCAAGGATTTCTCGATAAGGCGTCAGGTGCGCGGCAGGAGACAGGGCGAGATAACCCGCGATGTATTCGTCGTCAATGGTGAGTGAACTGCGGCACAGCGCGACAAGTGGACGCAATAGGGTGCACCAGACAACGGCGTGTCGGCTCAGACAGAAGTAGAGGGGCCGAATACCCATGTAGTCCGTTGCCAGCAAGAGCCTTTTGTCGGCCGGGCTCCAGACCGAAAGCGCCCAGTCTCCGGTGAGTCTTGCGAAACAGCGAAGGTCCCAGCGTTCGAAACTTGAGGCAACGAGAGCCACGTCCGTCACGTTCCCGATCGGCGGTTCCGCGAGATCTTTGGCCAGTTCGTCACGGTTGTCGAGGCGCCCATCCCAGGTGATGACGTGCCGGGACGCGGTCAAATGAGGCTGAACTTCACGGCCCGATTCCCGGGTTGTATTAAATACTGAATAGGCTATGCCGATGTTGTCGCTGACATAAGTGGTTTGACCGTCGGGTCCCTGCGGGACCAGAAAGTTCTTCGCCTCCTGCAGGTAGGCGGCTTCAACGGGGCGGTTGTCGAAATTCCAGATCCCGAATTGAGGGCTCATGACGACGAATCTTTTCCTGGCTGCCGTATCAACATCTATCGAGCACTGCGTAGTGGTCTTGCACGTGCGGCTTGTCGTTTACAACTTTGCCTTCCACTTCCACCCAGGCGTGCGCCTGGAAAGGCATGCGCTGCGAAGCAATGACCATCTCTGCCTTGCTTCCGTACCGCCGCAGCAAGCAGGTCGTAGCGGCTGACCTCTGAAGGCACAGCACCTGTCTCCAATACCATGTGCAAGCAATGTCCATTCCGTGGCACACCTCGTCGCAAGAAAATGAAGGACGTGTGGCAATTCCCGTGCTGCTGCTGCGGACTTGCTCGCGGAGCGTGGCAAAATCGTGGCGAGCGACATACCGACCAAATCGGATCAGTTCCGCATACGCTTTGAGGACCAGAAAGAACATTTTGTTCAACTCCGTGGCGCGCCGCCGCCACGCGCGTCATGGCGGGTTTCGACCTCGGCCTGATCCGGGCTCATCTTTGGGGCGTTCAGGAGGGAAGGCGGTGCTGAAACACGACTTTCGAGACTCTCAAACGATTCCTCGAGGAGATTGCACTTACACAGAGCTTCTATGAACGCTCCAACATCGGTGCGCACGATCTGCTCGTCGATTCCAAACTGCCGACTGATTTCCCATTGAATCGTCGGCACATCCCGCCCGACCGCCAGCAACTGCACAATCCTCGAGCCAACCAGATTGAGAGTGAACATCTGACCGCGACGCAGGTCGAGAACAACCGCACCATCCTGCTGGTGAGTGACGCGGACGGCCTCAGGAACGCGATACATAGGCTTGCTCCAATAGTGATTTGTGGTCGCTTGCACAATCTGTCACAAAGAGGGAGTGCGAGGCCACACAATGCAAATTATGTTCGCGAACGAAAGGAAGGTTGTCCAAAGCTGCATTTACCAATGTGATAGACCGTCATCGTGCCGGAGCCTGACATCCACAAACGTTCGCGTATTCGCCGGCACTGCGTCTAGTGTTGTCATCCCCGGGATGCGGGATGGTCCCGCTGGGGGGAAAAATCGTCAGAGGAAAACAACCTGGCGAAGGCCCCCGAGCTAGAGCCAAGTTGGTCAGGGCTCCCATCTTCGACAATGCGTCCAGCGGACAAGACCAGAACTCTAGGGAAGCCGGCTACGGTGGAAAGACGGTGAGACACCACGAGAATCGTGGATGCTCGAAGGTGACGTCGGACATTGTGAAGCACGAGTTGTTCAGACACCGGATCAAGGCACGAGGTGGCCTCATCCAGGATGAGAATTCGGGGGCGTTGCAGCATTGCCCTCGCGATGGCAACACGCTGCCCCTCACCCCCAGAAAGGCGACAGCCTGCAGGCCCGATCTCTTGGCGAAGACCATCATCGAGGGTTGCGAGGAAGGCCGAGAGTCCCGCGTGTCGAAGGGCTGCTTCCAACTCGTCATTTGAGGCTGTTGCTCTGACAAACCGCAGGTTGGAAGCCAAGCTTCCTTGAAAGAGAACCGGGTCGCGCGGCAGGTAGCAGACGTTCCGGCGCAGGTTGTCCAGCTGAATATTCCGGATGTCTTCACCGCCAATACAGATTGATCCCAGGTCCAGGTCATAGATCCGAGCGATGAGTTTGGCTAGAGTGCTCTTTCCCGCCCCATTCGCTCCGACAACGACGACCTGCTCACCGGGCAGAATGCGGAGCGAGGGAATGCGGAGTCTTGTACGCTGGTTTCGGTAACGAAACTCCGCCCCCCTGACCTCCAACTGGAAAGAGCCGGGCTCGGACAAGCAAATCGCCGAGGGGCTCTCGCTGATCGCGGGGCACAACTCGAACACCTTCTGAACCTGACGGATGTTTGCAAAGGTTTTTTGGGCACGGGCATAAATCTCGGCCGCACTACTGAGCGGTTCGAAAAGTTGAGCAGCGAAGCTGTAGAGCGCCACTAAGTTGCCCGCGCTCATACCTCCTGTAAAAACACTCCAGCCTCCGTACCCGACTGCCACCGAAATTGCCAGAACGATGGACAGCGACGTGAATACGGAGAAGTAGACGCCGGCCTTGAACAGGCTTTGCTGCGAACGCGCCACGCTAGCCAATAGTCGGAAGGCTCTTCTTTCCTGACGGCTTTCTTGGCCGAGCAGTTGTATTGGGATCACGGCGGAGAAATGTTCGTGCAAGAAGTCGGCCCACGCCGTTTGGCCTTTTTGCACGGTATCGGAACCGGTTGCGAGCTTTTGTCGAAAATGCTGGCGGGTGAGGAGAAACGCCGGAATCAGAGGAAGCACGGCCAAGGTGAGACGTGGGCTCAAGGCGAACATAGCCGTCAAGGTGAACAAGACGGTCAACAACAGGCGGAGAATTGAAGGGAAAAGATCTGATCCGAAGTACGCGATTTCTTCGATGGGTTCCTGCAAAGGGTAGATGACCCTGCCAATTGGACTGTACTCGTAATAGTCTGCCGACAACGTGTCGAGATGACGCACAACAGACATCCGCAGCCCGAGAGCCAGGCGTTGGGCGGCGGTCAAGGTCAGAAAACCGCCAAGGCTGGTGAGCAGGGTTCTGCCTTGGTAGCTGACAAACAAGAGCGCAACGATCCCGAGCAGCGGTGTCCCTTCCCGGCCAGGCAAGACTTTGTCAATGAGCCAGCCGAGCGCAAGCGGCGGAACGAGGCTGATGATGCTAGAGGTGGCGATGCAAACGAAACTAACTAGGTGCCAGCATAAGAGCGGGCGCAGTTGTTTCGACAGCCAATGAAGCTCGCTGGGGAGACACCCCCGCCAAAAGCTTCGGCCGGTTGGAAAGGGTGGCGATGCCATCTAGAACGGGAGGGTAAGGAGATTCGACGGTGGCGTCCACAACCAGACTTATGTGTTCGGATTCTGGTCCCTGTGCTGGAGTGTGAGCATCAGGGAAAGATAATCAGCCCGGATCCAGCAATCGAGCGGTGTTCGCGAATGCGACCTGTCAGGGCAGTTTTCTTGCAACGGTGACAATCTGGCCAACCACTTCTGCGTCGGACTGGTTCCGCAGCCGTTCTGACCGGTGATAGCCTTGAGGGTAGGAATGAACAATCAGAGTGCCGTTTTCAAGACTGCAGCTGGCACAGAGATAGGTTCCGTCGCGTCTGAGAACAATATAAGCGGGCTGCTGCCATGGGGGTCTGGATCTCGAGTGAATCGGCTTCTTCTTGCGTCGATTTACGATGGCGACAAGTCCACCTCTAAGGCTTGGATGCGGAGGAGTGCGGTCCCCTCCGACCCAAAAAAAATCCTGAAGGGATAGGTTCGGCAGGTCGGACATCAGACTTAACGATCCGCGAAGGACCAGAGGAATTGCTCCATCCCACTGGTGGAGCAGATTGATCAGGAATTCATCTTGACCCGCCTCCCCTGCGTCGTCACCAGCGGCCACTTTCGTCGGCAAAGGCCGAGACAGCAACTCGTCAGGGATCGAATCGGTTCCTGCTGAGGCCAGGGAAAGACCCGCGGATTTCAGCAATAACGACAAGTCCAGCCCGTAAATCGCACATAGTGTGATCGTTTTGTGCAGGTGACGGGGAGGAGCATCGAGCGCTTCGTAGTCGGATAGCGAGCCGGGGGAGGTGAAGTATTGTTCGTCACCCAGAAAGTCTGCGATCTGACGGCTCATGGCCGACGCATCGCGAAATGACAACGCCATCCTAGTCCTCGCTTCGCGAAGCAAAGCGCCCAATCTCAGGTCGGATTGGCGCAACCTACTTGGTTTCCAATACCGCGCCAACTCTTTTGGCACCTCGGGCGGTTCCGGTCTCAGCAAAGAGCGGATTTCCAGGTCTACCAGACCGACAATGCTCACTTCATCCGGGATTTGCAGCTCAACCGGTGCGTACGGAAGCTGGGCACTGACAGGAATGATTCGGTTCCTGCCAACCATGTGCAATCTGCTGCAACACAATCCCTTGGAGTGTGCGATCAGAAACAGCCTGTCGGAGGTCCTGCCATTCGCAGGCAAGACCAACTCGCTTGTGACGAGTGGATTCACGCGCACAATACTGCCCGGAAGTAAGTCCGGAAAGGCGAATGTGTCCTGGTGTCCCAGTTTTGCGTAAAGGAAGGTGCGATTGTCGATTTCAGACAAACAATGGAGGCGGCGAAAGAAGCAAAATTCCAAGAGCTGCCCCAGGGGCACAATGGGGGGGATGAGCGCGGCGCCGGGCCGGCTTCGGTACCAGGGAATCCAAGAATTGGGGTCGTCAACTGAGGTGCCTAACAGCGTAGTGCGATTCGCCCGAACAAGGACTTGCAGTCGGATCAGATCTTTGGGGTCGAAACCAAAAACGCATAACCAGTCAAGCAGGCTGTAATTGGAAATACTGCTGAGGGCGAACAATTGATGCAGGCTGGGGGTGAAGGTGCCGAGTCCGATGTCGTAGTAAAGATTGTGCGGCAGAAAAAAGGGCGACGATCTTCCGTATCGGCTTTCCGTGGTTTGCGAGACTTGGTGGAGGGTAAGGGTTTTGCTCGCCAGAATCGACTTGACCCGTTGTGTCAGGCCTGGGGTGCGCACTTTGTTCTCGGGATGCACGGGGCGCTCTCGCTGGCCTTTCCGCGACTAGT
>Ga0193719_10000438_pt1 | contig 15594 bp, 13 predicted proteins | sample U2a2metaG_FD_160103 | JGI IMG/M metagenome (GOLD analysis project Ga0193719, IMG submission 160103) | Soil microbial communities from a riparian zone of the East river system, Colorado, United States - U2a2 | ecosystem: Environmental > Terrestrial > Soil > Riparian zone | place: USA: East... | reverse complement strand
GACCCCCTGACGCTGAATGATCGCCATCATCGTGGGGGTTCCCGAGGAAGCGAACAGGAACCAGGTCATGCTGCGGATGCCGAGCCAGGTGACCCCCGCGATCGCCAGCGTGCCGACGATCCCGAGATCGAAGTTTCCGGAGGTGTGCTGGGCGAACCAGGGCACCAAGGCGTCGACGAACTCCCGGTATAGAAAGACCACCTCAACGAACATCGCCACCAGCTCCATCACGCCGATCTTGACAATCATTGCCCAGTCGCGGCTTTTCAACGCCGCCGCCCATGTCGAGAGCACCGCGTAGCTTCCGAGAACAATGAAGAGCATAAAGAGGAAGAGCGGGATCCGCACCGCTGTCTCCGTCATCTCGGTTCCAGCGAGGTTCGATAGCGTATCGATGACGAGGGACGTCATCACGTAGGTGAAGATGATCGCTTCGAACACGCACCAGAAGGCGGTCATCACGACCGCGATCCAGGGAACCCCCGGCTGGAGCGCATTGCTGCTGACGCTGCGAATCATGCGGAGCGGCAAAGCGATGAGTTCCTGAACGGTCGCCCAGAGGCCGACGAGGAGCATCTGGCACATGCCCAGAAGCGAGACCACCAACCGTGCCAGGAAGCGAAACACTCCGCCCCAGAACGTGAAGATGGCTCGCGCCAGATCCCACCAGGTGACGAGCACGAGGCTGATGAAGGTGCGGCGCTTTGCGCGTACGACGATCGTCGGCACGCTCAGAACACTCGTCCAGTAGCCCAGGACGACAGCGCCGAGCGGCATGAGCAAGAAGATCCGCTTCAGGGTAAAAAGCCAGACCGGGTCGCCGGCCCCCCAGACAAAGAGGAATGCGCTCTTCACCGGCTGCCAAAGCGCGACGGTCTCGATCCAAAACTGCGCGTCTTGGTTCATGGCATTTCCTCTCTGGATGGGGGACTTGCTGCCTAGGGGTCTATCGGCGGATCACGGCAGTCCCTTGAGTCCCGGGCGCGTGTGAGGCCCTAAGCGACTCAGGGAACGACATATATAGGGGGATGGCGGGGGGGGCCTGCGATTCTAAGTTGGCTACTTCAACACTCGGTACCTGTGCGTCGCGAGTTCTCATACTTGAGAGGGCGTGGCAAGGGCTACTGACCGATCTCAGTCTTTCGGACCGTCTCCTTTCCATCGGGCAACGTCACTCGATAGAAGTAAGTGCCCCGCGGGGCGCGTCGACCGTTGCCCAACCTGCCGTCCCACAGGATGCCATAGGTACCGGACGGATGATCCTCCGCGAACGTGCGAACGAGTCGTCCCAACAAATCGTAAACGCGTACCACAACGTATCCGCCCATCCCCAGGGAGTAACTCATGACCGCTTGACCGGGATATGCCATGACGCACCTCCGTGATGCACACGTGCCCCCTGTCATGATGGTACGCGTGGGGAAGCCGGCATGGCTATCCGCGGAGGGTCGGAAAATTTCGTCGGAGGGCAGCCCCCCAGCCTGTCGGGGTCTGTCCTACATACAAGGGTCAGTCTTTTCCGGGAATGGTGCTCGGGGTATAGTCGAGAAATGCCAAATACTCAACCCGCCGGCTATATCGCCATTCCCCCTACCGGCAAAGGCAGCCCTGTGTTGGTCCTCCACGCCTGGTGGGGGCTGAACGACACAATGAAGGCTCTATGCACGCGACTGGCCGAATCCGGTTTCGTCACCTTCGCCCCAGATCTCTATCACGGCAAGGTCGCGGACAACATTGCCGACGCCAAAATCCTTTGCAATGCACTCGACGCCAACCAAGCCAAGGTGGACATCGCCGATGCAGCAAGGTTCCTCAACGAGCGTGCCGGCCAAGCCGGCCACGGCCTTGCGGTGATTGGGTTCTCCCTGGGCGCCTATTTCGCGCTGGATCTCTCGGTCGCCGATCCAGAGCACATCCGCTCCGTCGTCGTCTTCTACGGGACTGGGCCCGACGACTTCAGCGGCTCGAGAGCGGACTACCTTGGTCACTTTGCGGAGACGGATGAGTTCGAGCCGCAATCCAGCGTCGACAATCTGGAGGCAGCCTTGCGGCGTGCTGGCCGACCGGTAACCTTCCATAGCTATAAGGGCACCGGACACTGGTTCTTCGAGCCTGACCGCTCACAAGCATTCAACCAGGCGGCAGCGAGCTTGGCGTGGGATCGAACCCTGGCTTTCCTGAGACGTTCGCAGGGTTAGCCAATGATAATTTCGAAGGGGTATTGAAGAAACGCGGAGTCGCTTGTGAGGATTGGTAGGTCTTCCTAGCCGTTCGTCAGCGAGAGCGCAATGAGCGCTGACCTCCCGTAGCCTTTGATCAGATAGGTAACCGTTGTAGCCGGATTGACCCCGATGATGCCCGGCGAGGCCGGGTCCGCTGCCCACGTCCAGGCGTCGTTCGCGCCCGTGAACGGGTTCTTCGGATAACTACCAGAAGGCATGTTGGCCTGCACCGCGGCGTCGTCCGCGGCCACCGGGTACGTACCGGTGTTTTTCACCGCGAAGTCTTCGACCGCCAGCTGGAAGCTGTGCATGTTCGCTTTCACGCTCGCTTCGCGCGCGCGGTCCTGCATGGCGATGAAGTTCGGAATCGCGATTGCCGCCAAGATCCCAATGATCACTACGACGATCATCAGCTCGATGAGTGTGAAGCCCTTTGAGTTGCTTAGCACCGTGAAGCACCGCCTCTCGTGTTCGACCTAGCCTTGCTGCCGCCAATGAACCTTCCAAGGATGGGTCAAGCAACGGACATGCCACGCTACGCTGAACCCCCTATGGACCGTACCTGATTGAACTTCCGTGTGATGTATGAATGGAATCGAACACAGGCGGCCTGGTTTTCGCGCAGGATGCACGGTGGAGCTGCCCTTTCTGCAAACTGCACGATTCCAGCCAGCGCGCCCTCCGAATGCCCGTTCGGTTCACGGCCGAATGGGCATTGGTACAGTTGAACGACCTCGCATGGACCGCGGGGTGTCGCAGGCTACGGGGTCGACTTCGGCGGGGCCGAGGTAACCCACCGATCCGGAGGCTGACGATGATCTTCCTTGACCCACTCTTGACGCCGCGATCACGACAGCTCGCCGGGGCGGCCAAGATCTTGGCCGTGGTGATCACCCTGGCTATCACGCCGACCCCGAGTGGCGCCGTCGGATTGGATGTGACGCCAGGCGAGGTGCCCGACTGGCTCCATCCCCAAGCGTCGATCCGCCTCACCTTGCTCCGCAACGCCGACAATCGACCCCTCGTCGGTGAGTTTCGCGATGGTCGCGGCGACTCGATCTGGATCCGTGCACGGTACACGCAGCGGGACGTATCGCTTCCACTCGCTGAGGTCGTCCGATTCGAAGTAAGCCAGGAGGAGTCGCGTCGGACTTGGTCCGGAGCTGGAATCGGGTTCCTTGTAGGAGCCTTGGGCGGAGTTGCTGCCGGGGCAAGCGAGGGGAGCCAGATGGGCGACACGGGCGCTCGGATCGCGGTGGACGCAGTCGTTTTGGGCTGTCTCGGTATGATGCTCGGTGCCGTCATAGGTCACTCGGTAAAGGTCGATCACTGGGCGGTAATCTGGAGCCGTAATGCAGGGTCCCTACCATCGTCCGACGCGTCGGATCAAGACGGGGTGACACGATGAATCATGCAACGATCGCCCGGGCGCCACGGTCAATCCTGATACTCACCATCGTGCTCTCCACTGTCTCATGTGCCCACTGGCGTCAACAGTGGGTGGGGCCCGAAATGGTCGTCCGGCAGCACCAGCCAAAGGAAATACTGCTGACCCGCAGAGACGGCACACAGCTCGTGCTCAGAAACCCGGCTGTTGTCCCGGACAGCCTTATTGGCGCCGTCGGTGAGGAACGCCGAGCCATCGCACTAAAGGACGTTGACCATCTCTCGCTGCGTCGCGGCAGGTCGTTTTTACCGGCCTTTCTTATCCCGTTAGGTGTGATCGTTGGGCTCGGAGTTTTGTTCGCCGCAACGTGGGATTGAGCAGCCCGGCACCAACCCTGTGAGTCAGGTCAATGCGGGCGCGCTCATCGTGTGCCCCCGGACGCGCTCAGCTGCTTGGCACGGGCCAAATGCCCCTCCGACTTCTCTTGATCGCCCAACCGCTGCCAGGCCACCCCGAGATTCCATTCCAATAAATACGTGTCCCCAAACCGGGCGCGCCCCGACTCGAGCGTCTGGACAGCAGCACGTTGCTGCCCGTTCAGGATTTGAACGCTCCCCAGGTCCTCGTAGTAGGACACTTTGCTTGAATCGAGAGCGATCGCCGTCTTCATATAATCGGAAGCTCTCGCGTAATCGTGCCGGGTCCTTGCATAGAACTGGCCCGCCTCTCTCCAACCCATGGCGTTCCGCGGCTGGAAACGAACCAATTTTTCATAGACTCCGACCGCCTCATCCGCCCTGCCGGCATTTTCTAAATAGCCGGCCTCCAGGAGACCCGCCTCCATGTCACCGGGCTTGGTCAGACGGAAATGACGAATATTGCTCAGTGCCGCTTGGTAATCGCCAACCTGATTGGAAGCCAAGGCGAGATTCCGATACGCGAGTGCGTGTCCCGGTTCCAGAGAGATGGTTCGCCGATAACACTGAATCGCCTCGGCGGCCCTTTCCTTTCCCTGCTTCGACAACAGGTTTCCCAAATCGAACCATGTCTCGGCGGACCCCGGATAGATCTCGACGGCCCGCTTGAGGTGCACTATGGCATCGTCGATCAATCGCCGGCGGACGGCCAGATCCTGCTCCTTGTCTGCCATATCGGACAGCGTGGCCGCCAGAGCCGACCGTACCTTGGCCGAATTGGGAGACACCTTCACGTCCGTCGAGAACAGGGTGAGGTTGTCCTTCCAGACGGGGTTTCGAGCCACCGTCTTCGCTGAGAACAGGACGGACACCACGATGAGGAGAATGGCGGCGATGCGCGGACCCGTTCTGCCCATCAGCTTCTCGGAGAAGAGCAGTACGCCGAAGACAAACGAGATCGCCAGCCCGAGTGACGGAACGTAGAGGAAGCGTTCCGCCATCGTCGTGCCGATGGAGAAGAAGAGGTTGGAGACGATCGAAAAGGTGATCGCAAAGAAGAGCAGACCAAAGGCGATCGGACTCTTGTTGCGTGTTCCCGCCACCGCGAAGGTCGCGAGGCCAAGAGTGATGACCGCGGGAATCCAGCTCGAGGGATCTCCAAGGCGCGTGAGCGGGACCTGGTTGTAGTAGTAGTCATGAGTAAGCGGGTGCGGGAAGAAGAAGAGCCGGAGGTAAATCCCCAACGTCTTGAAGATGGTAGCCACTCGCTCCTGCGTCGACGCGTAGGCGAACGGATCGTTCAGGAGCTCTGCCGTAGGCAGGATCTTCATCGGCCCGGCGAAAACCATGCGGGCCACGAAATAGATTACGAGCGGAAGAATCAGCGTGCCGAAAACGACCCCGAGACGTTGCCTATGTTCGCTTCGAAAGAACCACAGGCCCAGTGGAATGATCGCGACAAACGGGATCACGGTCTCCTTGGCCATAAGGCCTAACAGAATGAACAGTCCGCCCCCGACGAGGCTCAGGGTCCCCTTACCGCTGGGGCGCTCGCAGTAGCTCAGGAACGCGTGGAATCCCGCGATGCCAAAGAGGAGGGCGAGGATCTCGTCCCTGCCCTTGATGTTCGCGACGACTTCGGTGTGCAGGGGGTGCGTCATGAACAGGAGAGTGATCAGGAAGGGAGGCTCGCTCCACCAGCGGGATTTCGCCTCGGACCCAAAAAGCCGGGCAAGGAGAAGGTACAGGAGGGCGCCGGTGACACCATAGAGCACCAGATTGATCGAATGGCTCATCGCGGGGGCAAGCCCGGCAACCTGGTACTCGAGCGCGAAGGTCGCGATGGAGAGGGGGCGGTATCTGCCGCCGCTTATGATTTCTTTTTGATCCTTGAAGTATCCCTTGAAGCTGTCGTGACTGAAAATATCGGGGATACCACGAACTCCGTTCTTCACGTATGCGTTGCCCGTGATGAACAGACCATCATCAAGCGCATAGCGATTCCCGAGTGTGTTTCCGTAGAGCGGGATCGCCAGGAGGAAGAAGAAGACCATGAGGGTGCGGCGCGGCCCCCGCCCGGCGACACTCGGGGAACGCGGCTGCGTTCGGGGCCTCGTTCGGGTCATCTTCTCGGCCGGAGGAAGATGTGCGTCCAGTAGGTTCCAACCTTGCCGACGCCATGGTGCGTGTACCTGGCGTTCTCGATGTTCTCCCTGTGTCCGGGGCTCCGGAGCCAAGCCGTCAGAACGGCGCTTCCGGTGGGCTGCCCCCAGGCGATGTTCTCGCCCGCCCGGGAGTAGGTGACGCCGCGCGCGGCAAGCCGGTTCCAGGTCGAGCCGCCGCCGGACCACCCATGAGTCAAGTAGTCCTGATCAGACATGTCCTGGCTGTGCGCCTCGGCGACGGCGGCGGCGCGACTGTCCCAGACGAGCGGCGAGAGTCCTATGGAGATTCGATGCCTGTTCATCAACTTGACGAACGAGGCCACGTCGGGATCGGTCAGTCCGGCAGTGCGCGCGGGAGAGCGGGTATGCGATGCAACGGAGGGGGCCGTTACCGCTGCGCCGTCACCCCAGGCGAGCAGGATTACGGCCAGAACGGTGAGCGGGGCGCATCGGGCGATGACACGGGCAATCGAGTGGCACATAGGGTCGGGTCTCCCTCCAAATCGGCCTGTACTACGTCGAGCGAAGCCTCCACCACTCAGTCGCCCGCTCCTCACTCCATGCCTCCACCGGAATCGCGCCGAGTGCCCGGTCGAGGTCCGCGGCGCTTCGCGGGCGATCGTTGGGATTTTTCGCGAGACAAGCGAGCACCAGCCGCTCCAGATCCGGGGGCACGGGCAGCTCGGTCCACTTGGACGGCGGCACCGGCTGGTCACGCATGTGTCTGGCGATCATCTGCATCGGGGTTGCCGATTCGAAGACCAGATGGCCCGTCAGCAGATAATACGCGACACACCCAAGCGCATAGAGGTCCGCGCGACCGTCGATCGTCTCCCCCAGTGCCGCCTCGGGCGCCAGGTACGCCGGGGTTCCGGGGGTGAGACCCTCGGCGGTCGCGAGGGAGCGCTCCGGGCTCGTATCGGCCACCGACTTGACGAGGCCGAAGTCGAGCACCTTCACGAAGTCCTGGCGGAGCCCGAGCCGCCCGATGTGGATGTTGGCGGGCTTGATGTCGCGGTGGACCAGCCCCGAGACATGCGCCTCTTCCAGCGATTCGCATACCTGTCGGAGGATGTGGATCACTCGCGCCGCGGGCAGCGGCCCGGTCCTCCGGACAAGCGATTCGAGGTCCATCCCCTCCAGGAACTCCATCACGAAATAGAGGGTCCCGTCCGCGGTGACCCCGAAGTCGTAGAGCTCAACGGTGTGAGGAGATCTCAGGTTGGCGGCCGCTTCGGCCTCGCGGCGGAAACGCTTCGCCGCAACCTGGGCGCCCTCTCCGTCCCCGCCTCCAATCCTCTCGGGTCGAATCAGCTTGATCGCGGCCGGGCGGGCGAGCATGCGGTGGGTCGCCCTGTAGACCTCGCCCATGCCACCGCGACCCAAGAGGGTGCCGAGCTGGTAGCTGCCCATCTCACGCTCCTTGGTCACTTGCTGGCCCAGTCGCGTCACGACGTGCGAGATCACCACGGCCACGCCCACCAGTAAGTAATCGGGGTAGTGCATCACGAGTATGCTGCTGACCGGGCCCTCCCATATCCCACGCGCTCTCGTGATCAGCATGCCCAGAGGGTTCATGGAAACCGCGATCAGTGCGCCGATCAGGGTCTTGATCGGTGAGTTCGGCACGAATGCCGCGAATATCAGCACGACCGCCCCAATCCAGGAAATCATGGGGAAGATGGGCATGCCCCTCGGCAATCCCCCCCAATGAGAAGAGAGGCCGAGTGCAAGCGCGTTGATCACCATCGTGACGAGGCCGAGATCCAGGATATGCCTCGGGTTCTTGCCCCTCTTGCGGGTATAGAAGTAGACGGCGATGGAGAAGAGCGCGCTTACCCCCGCGATCGCATCGGTTGCGTCCAGACGCGCCCAGTGCGTGTCCCCCATGGCCCGCATCGCGACGTGGTCGAGAAGGGGTGCGACTATCCAGAGAACCGCCGCGAGAAGCGAAAGGATTCCGAGCCGGCGGGACGCGTCCCTCAGGAGATCGTCCGGGAGGGCGCGCCGGCGGGGGCGCGGCGCCGGTGTGGTAACCGGGAGCGGGCCGATCAGGTCCGGGGTCTGGTCCGTGTTGTCGGCGTTCTTCACATGGAGCCTCGTGTAATAAGATCTCTCCGAGTCAATGGCAGCATACCATTGGGGTACCACTGGAGAAGGAGATGAACGAACCCGAAGCCGCCGGCCAGACGAACCCACTTCGACTCATGGGGATCTTCGCCCACCCGGATGACGAGTCCCTCGGATGCGGTGGCGTGTTTGCCCGGTACGCAACCGAGGGCGTCGAGACCTACCTCGTCACCGCGACGCGAGGTGAGCGCGGGCGATACCACGGTCTGCCGCCGGGTGACGCGGGGCATCCGGGCTCCGAGGCACTGAGTCGTATTCGCGAGGCCGAGCTGAGAGCCGCCGCGGCAATTCTAGGAATTCGCGAAGTCTCACTCCTCGACTACCGCGACGGTGATCTGGACCGCACCGATCCGCGTCAAGCGATCGACCGGATTGCCGCGCATCTCAGGCGCATCCGCCCGCAAGTTGTGCTGACGTTCGCACCCGAGGGGGGCTACGGACACCCGGATCACATCGCCATCTCCCAGTTCACATCGGCAGCCGTCGTGGCGGCCGCCAATACAGACCATGCCGGCGATGCGACAGCGCATCCTCCGCACGCGGTCTCCAAGCTCTATCAGATGGCGTGGCCCGAAGGGAAGGTAACGGCCTACCAGGATGCCTTCAAGAAGCTCACATCAATGGTGGACGGGGTCGAGCGAGAGGCGCACCCCTGGCCCCCCTGGTCCATCACGACCGTGATCGAAACGCGAGAGTATTGGCCGGTCGTCTGGCGCGCCGTTTCCTGCCATGAATCCCAGGTAGGAGCGTACGAGCGACTCCGGAATCTCGCGCCGGAGCATCACGAGGCCATCTGGGGATGGCAGCACTTCTATCGCGCGATGAGCACGGTGAATGGTGGGAGGGTGCGCGAGGCCGATCTCTTCGAAGGGTTACGGGCGTCCTATCGATCCGACACTGAATAACGGTGACGCCATAGGTACCAAAGTGTCGTAATTTGACGACACTTCTGCTAAGTTCTGGTCATGAATACCTCCCCCGACCTGCTGAGGCGCGCGGCGGCGGGGGACGACGCGGCTTGGCGTGAAATCGTCGGGCACTATCAGCGCCTTGTTCACGCCACGATTCGATCCTTCCGCGTATCCCCCAGCGACGCCGAGGACCTGTTTCAAGAGACCTTCCTCCGCCTCTATCGCCATGCCGCATGGCTCCGCGACAGCCGCGCCCTGACGCGCTGGTTGATCGTGACGACCCGGAACCTATGTCTCGACCACATCGCGCGGTCGCGCGTTCGCGCTCACGAAGAACTCGACGAGGAGACGCTTGCCGTGGAGCCGATCCCCCTGACCGAGATGATTCACCTCGAGCGCGCGCAGGCCGTGCGCGAAGAAATCCAGGATATGCCCGAGCGGTGCCGCGAATTGCTCTGGCTGCTCTATTTTCAACAAGAAAGCCCGGACTACGAGGCCGCCGCGCGCGCGTTCCACATGCCGCTCGGAAGCGTCGGGCCGACGCGCATGCGCTGCCTGGAGCAGCTGCTCCAACGGCTCCGCCGAAGGGGAATCGATTCATGACGATTCACCGGCGCGGGGGCAGGTATTTCCGGGTCGCGCGCACCGTCCTACATCATGACGCCCATCGCCTGAGCGAAGGCGGGCAGAACCGAGCGCCGGAGGCTCTGTGGAGGTGAAGCGCGGTGGAAAGGGCAAGGTGGAAGAGCCTCGACACCCCCCCATCGAAGCCTTGCTGGCGATGACCGGCGAGACGCCCGCACCCGGCGAGCCGGGAACGGATGCGAAGTGGATCGAGCATGTGTCGAACTGTCCGACGTGCTCGGAACTCTTCCAGGAGTTGCGGTCCTGGCGGGATGCGGTCTGTCGCGGCGACGCCGGCAACGCGCCGGAGGCGTGGGTCCGCAGGGCGCAAGAACGGGCGGTGCCGCGATCGTTCCTGGCGCCCATGTTCGGAACGTTTCGGGCGGACGTGGTCTTCGATAGCGGGCGAGCGCTTGCGGCCGGGACGCGCGGCGACGCGCTGCAGGGGCGACAGTGGGTGCTGGCAACCGATCGGCTGGAGATCGAGCTATCGATCGCCGCGCCCGAAGCGGTGGAAGCGCCGCCGCTCAGCGGACAGATCTTACAGATCGAGGGCGCGCCCGTGACGCTCGGGAACTGCCGCGTCGTCGTGGTCGAAGGCGGACGCGACGGCGCCGAGACAAACACGAGAGAGACGGGAGAGTTCCTATTCCGAAAACGACCCTCCGGCTCCTTCCAGCTCCGGCTGGAAGGCGACGGCTGGTCGATCGTGACGCCGGTCCTCGAACCCTAGCCGGGTGTAGAAGGAGCGTCTCACATGGCGAGCCCGTCGACACAGGTTGCGCCCCTTCGCAGAAGGGGCCGCACGGTGGAGACCGCGCCACGCAGAGCATGGGATCTGGCGCGGATCGAGGAATGGGAGGCCACGCCTCGCGCGGAGCGGGCGGGTAGCACCGCACCGGAGGCGCCATCCCTCGGGGAGGCGCTCGCGATGAGCGACGAGATGGCCGGGCTTACACGGGGCGAGCCGGCCCGGGCCCTCCGCTTGGCGCAGAGTTTCGTCGAGTTGGCGCGCGCGACATCCGATCGTGCGACCTTCGCCGTCGCGCGACGTTGCCGCGGTCATGTGTTTCGACGTCTCGGGCAATTTCGGGGAGCGCTCCGCGACTACGACAGCGCTCTGGTCGAGTTCGAGCGGCTCGGCATGAGACTCGAAGCGGCCCGCACCGCAATCGGCACCGTCGACGCCCTGGGGCACATGGGGCGGGGCGATGAGGCTCACAGGCTCGCCGCCAAGGCACGGAGCGTCTTCCTCCGCGCGGGCGAGGAAGGGCGCGCGGCGCGGCTCGACGTAAACCTCGGCCTCCTCTCCGAGCGGTCGGGGAAACCGCGGGAGGCGCTCGCCGCCTATCGACGCGCCGAGGCGATTTTCGAGCGACAGGGCGCGGTGACGGATCTTGCGCTCACCCGCTTCAACCACGCGAACGCGCTCGTCTCGCTCGACCGCTACCACGAGGCACTCGCGATCTATCGGTCGTGCGCCGAGGTCTGGCAGTCGCGCGGCGCCACCGCGACGCTCGGTCGCTGTCAGCTCGCCATCGGGAGCGTTCTCTTCCGCCTGGGACGCCTCGACGAGGCGATGGGGTTGCTCGAAGAGACCTCCGAGATGGCGGCTTCGCTCGACGATCCCGAGCTCAACGCCACCGCCGCGCTCGATCGGGCGCGTGCGGAGCTCTTGATGGAGCGGCTCGACTCCGTGGGCGTTCGGCTCGATGCCGCGATCCGAGGCTTCGGGTCGCTTGCCATGCACGCCGACCAGGCCGAGTCCCTCGGGCTGCGAGGGTCCCTCCGGCTGAAGTTGGGACAAGCGGAGGAAGCCCTCGCCGACTGGCGCCGCGCCGGGGAGATCTATCGAGGAATCGGGCACCAAGGCGGAACGGCCTGGGCCGATTTCTGGCACGCCGAAACCCTGGCGCGCCTCGGCCGCGTGGGCGAGAGCCGCACCCTCCTCCGCGCCGCCTTGAGGCCGCTTCAACGCCGCGGCTCCGCGGTCGCGGAGCTGGAAGCCCGGCTCCTTCTCGCCGAACAGGAGCTGAAACGCCGCCCGCAAGAAGCGAATCGCCAGCTCGAGCTCGTCGCGCGACGAATGCGCACGCTGCGCGACCCCTGGATCGCCTATCGCCTCTCGATCGCGCGAGCGCTTCTTGCGCGGAGGGTTCGCGCGCCGCGGAGAGCGCGGGGAGAGTTGGAACGGGCGTACGCCGCGGCGCGACGGCTTCAGTCGCTGTTGCCTTGGGAGGCGCTGCAGGCTCAGTGGCTCGGGCGGCGGGACGAGATCTTCGATCTCGCGCTCGATCCCGAGCTAATTCCTGAAATGGCGCGGGCGCGGTGGATGCTTCTCTGGAGTGAGCGGGCCCGCGCCCCTCGTACCTCGTTGGGCGGGGTCACCGTTGCGGGCGGAGCCGGCCGGGCCGGGGCTGTGTCCGACCCCGACCTCACTGCGTTTCAGGCCACTCGCGAGGATCTCCACTGGCTCGATGCGGGTGAGCGCTCGCGGCGCTTTGCGGGCCCCGGGAGTCCAGGCGCCGACGCGAGCACGAGGGACCTCGCGGCCTGGCGAAAGAAACGCGCCCAAGCGCTGGCCCGACTGGAGCGCCACGGGAAGCGTCTGGAGCTGCGAGCTTCCCGGCGGGGTGGACTCGGAAGCTATGCGGAACCCGATCCAGCGTCAATTCAGGGAGCGCTGGCCGACGACGAGGCGCTCCTCGAATTTTTCGTCAGGGGCGGCGAGGTCGTGACGCTGGTGGTGTCGCCCCGTGCGATCGAGGTCACGGCTTCGTCGCGTCACTTCGAGGAGTCGCGCGAAGCGGCGGCCCGCCTCCGTCAGCTCTGGGATCGCTATCGAGTGGGTCCGGGCTTCATTCGCCGCCACGAGGAGACTCTTACCAGAACTGCGGCGCTCCTGCTCGACCGGCTCCGCGAGACGTTGCTCGACGAAGCACTGCCGCAAGTCCCCTCTGGAGTTCGCCGGCTCGTGGTCAGCCCGCACTCCTGGCTCCGAAGCGTCCCGTTTCATGCGATGGCCGGAGATGCGTGGGACGTGCGCTACGCCCTCTCCGGGCAATCGCTCGTCGCGCGGGCCGCGCGCGCCACCACCGCGAGAGCCAAAGGCCCGGCACTCGTCGTCGGCGTCGCATCCGCCGACGCCCCTTGCGCCGAACAGGAAGCCCGCGCCGTCGCGCGCGAACATCCCGGGAGCACGCTCCTTCTGGGCGACGAGGCCACGCAGGGCGCCGTCCGTGCCCGATGGTCCGATGCGCGCCTCATCCACGTCGCGGCGCATGGAGGGGTTCAAGCCGCCGACCCGAGGCTCTCCGGTCTTCCGCTCGCCGACGGAACATGGTCGGTCCACGAGATGCGCGCGGTCGAAACACGCGCCGACCTCGTGGTCCTGAGCAGTTGTCAGAGTGGCGAGACCGTCATCTGGGGAAATCATCACCAGATCGGACTCCTCCCGGCCCTCTTCGAACGAGGCGCCCGAGCGGCGATCCTGAGCCTTTGGCCGGCCGACGACGAAACGGCCGGCATCTTGATGTCCGTGTTTCATCACGAGCTCTCCTCCGGACGGTCGTTCGGAGAGGCGCTCAAGGTGGCTCGCCGCGTGGTGCGCGGCGTCAAGCCCGCACCTTATTACTGGGCGCCGTTCGTGCTTTATGGCGCTGACCGCCGGGGGGGAACCAGTTCATGAAACGAAAGTCTGCCTTGCGCCTTCATCTCGCTGGAACGCTGCTCACGCTGTTCCTCCTCTCGCTCACGTTCGGGAGCTGTAGCAAGGACTCGGCACTTCTCGAACCGTCGCACACCGCGATGGGATCGGGACACGCCTTGCGCGGGGCTGGGGCTCCCGAATCGGACCTCGAGCCCGTCAAGAACGAGGCCGTCGTCACCCTCGCGCCCGGTGCCGCACTCAACGACTACCTGAACGCGCATCAACACGTCGACCTTGTGAGCACCCTCGAGCTCCCCGCGGCAGGTTCTTGGCCCGCCACGACCTACTATCTGGTCCGCACGAAGGACGGAACGCAAATCAACCTGTCCACGCTCACCGGCGAAGGGGGGACCGTCTCCCCGCACAATGTAATCGGCAGGGGCGATCGTGGTGGCGAATCCTTCGATGACCACGACACATGGCGCCTGGGCGGGGCCTACTCCGCCCAACCCGCGATCCCGAAGGTCAGGATTCCGCAGGCGAGAGCGGTCACCGAGGGCCTGAACGAGGTCATCGCGATTCTCGACACGGGAATCGATCGGAACCACCCGCTCTTCGCCCCGAACTTTACTCATATCAATCTTGTAGAGGATTACACGGTTCTTCCGCCGGTCGCGGGCGCCACGGAATTACGGAACGAGATAGACGACGACGGTGACGGCGTGGTTGACCGTGGATTCGGGCATGGGACGCACGTTGCGGGCATTGTATTCACGGGGGCGCGGAAGGCCACGCTCAGGATTTACAAGGTCCTCGACGACGAAGGGCGCGGCACTGCGTTCGGGCTTGCGATGGCCATCAAGGCCGCCGCCGACTACGGCGTGGATGTGATCAACCTGAGCCTCCGGCTCGACGGCGATGACACGGAGGTTCACCACGCCATTGACTACGCAGCCGACTTGGGGATCGCGGTCGTCGCATCGGCGGGGAATCATGGCACGGACCAGATCCAATATCCCGCAGCCTACGATCGTGTCATCTCGGTCACAGCGGTGGACAACAACGACGTAAAGGCGCCGTTCGGCTCGACGGTCGATATTTCGGCGCCGGGCGTCGAAATCATCAGCACCATTCCTGGATACTACGGCTCCGGGAAGTACGCCATCGCGAGCGGCAGTTCCATGGCGACGGCGTTCGTCTCGGCAGCGGTCGCGCTCGCTCACGCCCACCAGCCGTCTTGGACTCCGCAGCAAGCAGCCGCTTGCGTCGTCGCGCACACCGTCGACATCTCGGCTCAGAATTCGAGCGCGCTGGGTAGCGGTCGCGTGAACTTCTTGGACTCGGTCATGACTACGTTCTACGACGAGTAGTCGCGGGCAACCGAACCCGCGAGCTCCACGCCGGCGCCTCCCCCCGAGGCGCCGGTTTTTTGTACTTCGCGTCATGGCCGGCCGTCCTTACGAGTATCCACGGCTTCGCCGGAGGCCTGATCTCGGGGGGACGACTTGCGTTCGCAGCTTCGCATCGGGCTTCTCCTTCTGCTTGCCGCGGCCGGTTGCCGGCCCGGAGCCACGCTCACCTACAACGTCCGCGTTTCCCGGGAGCTTCCTCGCGGGCTCTCGGTCGAGCTTCGCCTCGAGGGCCTCCCCCCGGGGAAGGCGTTCGCCCTTCGCTCCTATGCGTCACCCTCCGACTCGCGCCTGGCGGACGTACGCGCGCTCGGCCCGAACGGAGAATCGCTCGCCATTGACGCGACGCCCGAAACGAAACAAGCCGCCGCCCGTTACTCGTTCGCAGTGCCCGCCTCGGGACAGGCTACCGTTCGCTATCGCGTCGCCCTACCCGGGCGCCGCGGCAACGCGAACACCGGTCTCGAGCTTCGGCGAAAGCTGATCGTCGACGACCGCTTCGCGCTCCTCCGTGGGCGGGATCTGTTCTTGTTCCCCGATCGGCCGGAGATGGTCGGCGATGTGAGCATCTCCTACGCGCTCCCCTCCGGGTGGAGGGCGTGGTCCTCATGGATGCCCGAGGGGGCTGGTAACGCACCTCTGGAACGGCGCGGGAAACCCGCACTCGAGGAAATGCTCTCC
>Ga0193719_10000435_pt1 | contig 15623 bp, 15 predicted proteins | sample U2a2metaG_FD_160103 | JGI IMG/M metagenome (GOLD analysis project Ga0193719, IMG submission 160103) | Soil microbial communities from a riparian zone of the East river system, Colorado, United States - U2a2 | ecosystem: Environmental > Terrestrial > Soil > Riparian zone | place: USA: East... | reverse complement strand
CACCCTTGAATACTGCGGCGTCATGCGCAAGATCGACATCATCACAGGCACGCTTGGCAAAGCGCTCGGCGGCGCCAGCGGCGGGTTCACCAGCGGGCGCAAAGAGATCGTCGATCTTTTGCGGCAACGTTCGCGGCCATATTTGTTTTCGAACACGATCGCGCCGCCGGTCGTCGCCGCATCATTGAAAGCGCTTGAATTGCTCAGCGCATCGACCGAACTGCGCGACAAACTGGAAGAAAACACAAAATACTTTCGCGCCGCCCTCACGAAGCGCGGCCTAACCATCAAGGCCGGCACGCATCCGATCGTGCCGATTATGATCGGCGACGCCGCCAAATCGCAAAAATTCGCCGCGCGTATGCTCGACAAAGGCGTTTACGTTATCGGTTTTTTCTACCCTGTGGTGCCGCACGGCACCGCGCGCGTCCGAACTCAAGTTTCGGCGGCACATTCACACGAAGATTTGGAATTTGCTGTCAACGCTTTCGCCGAAACGAACGAAGAACTAAAGAAACTGTAGGGCAGTCGTCTCGGCTGCGCAAAAATTACTCAGACGATAGAACATGCTTTACATGGTTATCGAACGTTTCAAAGAGGACGCGGCGCCCGAGATCTATCGGCGTTTCCGTGGAAAAGGCCGGATGATGCCAGATGGTCTCGAGTACGTTTCCAGCTGGATCGATCTCGACTTCAAAATTTGCTGGCAACTGATGCAGACTGAAGACTCCGCACTGTTCGATCGTTGGATCGCTAACTGGCGGGACTTGATGGATTTCGAGATCGTGCCGGTGCGAACCTCGACCGAGGCGATCAAGCTAATGTCGGGCAAGCCCAAATAAAGTAGCGCCAGGCGCAGTGTGGAGCAGATTAGGACGTGCACCAGATTGCCACGCACGCTCTTGATTGGCATGCGATTCGCGAGGATTTCCCAATTCTGCGCGAGCAGGCGCACGGCCATCCTTTGATCTATTTTGATAACGCCGCGACGTCGCAGAAGCCGGGCGCTGTGATCGACGCGCTTCGACGTTATTACGAGCACGAGAACGCCAATGTGCATCGTGGTCTGCACGAACTGAGCTCGCGCGCAACGGAAGCTTACGAACAAGCACGGCAGCGCGTAGCGACCTACCTAGGCGCTACGAATGCGGAGGAAATTGTATTCACGCGCGGAACCACGGAAAGCATAAATCTTGTAGCCCAGGCATGGGGCGGAAAATTTGTCCGAGCGGGCGACGTAATTCTCCTGACAGAAATGGAGCACCACAGCAATCTCGTGCCGTGGCAGTTCTTAGCTGAGCGAACGGGCGCCAGGTTGCGCTTCGTGCCAGTCCTTGATGATGGCAGGCTCGACCTCGAGCAGCTGGCTTCATTGCTGACGAGTGAAGTGAAAATTTTCGCGTTCACCCACATCTCGAACTCCCTCGGAACAATCAATCCGGTGTCGGAGCTGTGTCAGAAAGCGCGCGCGGTCGGCGCGCTCACGCTGGTGGATGCCGCGCAGAGCGTGGGACATTTGCCAATTGATGTCCAAGAATTGGGATGCGATTTTCTAGCTTTCTCCGGCCACAAAATGTGCGGGCCCACCGGCATCGGGGGACTCTACGCGCGCGCCGAAGTCCTTGATTCAATTCCGCCCTGGCACGGCGGCGGCGAAATGATTGTCAGCGTGACTTTGGAAAAGAGCGCATTCAAAAAAGCGCCGCACCGATTTGAGGCCGGGACGCCGAACATCGCCGGCGCGATCGGTCTGGCGGCGGCGATTGATTACATCGAACGGATTGGACGCCGTGCAATTTTCGAGCATGACTCGGATCTGGCTAATTACGCGGCACAACGCCTTTCCGAATTGCCAGGAATGCACATTTTCGGGCCGACGAAACAACGTGGCGCTCTGGTTGGTTTCGTGATGGACGCGGCGCATCCGCACGACCTCACAACTTTCGCAGATCAGTACGGGTTGGCTTTGCGCGGCGGTCACCATTGCAACCAACCGCTGATGCGAAGGTTTGGCGTACCCGGGACCACGCGCGCAAGCTTCTACTTTTATAACACGAGAGAAGAAGTCGATCGAATGATTGAAATTCTCCGTGCCGCAGTGCGTTTCTTTTCATGAATGCGGAAATCGAAGAGCTTTATCAAGAGGTCATTCTCGATCATTCGCGACGGCCGCGGAATTTTGGAGACCTTGCCGACGCTGCCGTCCGCGTGCACGGCGACAATCCGGCGTGCGGCGATGAAATTCATCTCGGCGTAAAATTCGATACTGAGGGAGGTCTGCAAGATATCAAGTTCACCGGACACGGCTGCGCGATCAGCCAGGCTTCGGCATCGTTGATGACGATGAAACTAAGGGGCAAAAATCGCGCAGAGGTTAGGGAGATGCTCCAGGCGTTTCACAACCTCGTAACAGATGAAACAAGCGAAGCGCCAAAAAGTTTGGGCGATCTCCAAGCGATGAGGGGAGTTCGAAAATTCCCGCAGCGGGTCAAGTGCGCGATGCTTGCCTGGCGAGCGGTCGAGCAAGCGTTGGAACAGGGCGCTGGCGAAGCCATTGTTTCAACCGAACCGGCGTAGCAACGCTATCTGACAACGTTAATCAGTCCCATGGGAAGCGAACCGCTTCCCTACAGATCCATCCGCTCTATCAGCGTAATCCGGGCTTAACTCCGATGCAGCGCGATGCTGGCGCCGACCCATGTTTTGTCGATGTTAAAATTCACGCCCATCATTTTGCCATGGCTCATGCGGACGAGATTGTTCACCAAGACTGGCTCGCGATCATTCTCGGGCCAGACGAACATCATTCGGATTTCGGCTTTTGATTTCTGGCCGTCGACCGTCGGCACGAATTCCGCATATTGAACTTTCTTCTGCAAAATCCATTCGCGCGGATTTTCGAGCGCGCTCAATTTTTCACGGGTCGGTTCCAGATCCACACCGAGACCCGCGAAGGAATAGAGCGGTTTCAAAACGTAATCGTCGATCTTCTCCTTAGCCGGGAATTCATCGGCGAAAAAAGCAGGAGGCGTGTGCTCGGTTTTCAAAAACGGCAGCGAATGTTTGCTGATCCGAAAATACCAGTTCGGATGACCGACCCATCCCACATCCAGATCGTCCTGAAACCTGAACGGAAAATCGAGATCCGAGCGTCGCATTAGCTCGTCAAAGATTACGCGATTATAAATTCGTTCGATTCGCACCTCGCGTTTGTCACGCTCATAAAATAATTGTTGGCCACGCTTTTTGATCTCCGTCAGGCAAACAGATCGGATGCCAAGCAATGTTTGCGTGGCGGCGAAATCGACTCGGGTTTTTTGTTTTTCCGGCTCGATCTCCAGGAGGATCACATTTTCAGGATCTGCATCCCCGATGATCGTGCGGCGTAATAGGTCGACGTAGGCTTCGTCTTTGATTCCACCGAACGACGAAGTCCATTCGCGTGGAATCGCCGGATAAGCTTTGCGCATGCAGTGCAAGAGCAACAATTGAAATCCGAATAAGCTTGGGAACGCCTGTAGCTCAATCAGTCGCGGGACGAGCCGACCCCCTTCCGCGCAAATTCCGAAATCGACGACGAGAAAATTTGGATGCGCCGATTCATTCGGCACCTCCAAGCCTTTCGGGATCGCATTCCGCGAATTCGCGGCGAACTCTGGCCTGCGAGTAAGATCGACGATCTCACGTGCGGCTCGAACAACTTCATCGGTGAACTCGTTCGTTAGGAAGATCGGCGTCTCTGAAATGCGGAAATCAGCCGGCCATTTCTCGGTTTGATTTACACAACGAATAAGCGCCGCGTATTTCTCCGGCGTGAAGTCGGCGTTGAAGCGCGAACGGAGTTTCGGATCCATTTCACGTAAGGACAGCTCTCCCAGCCGCCGCCCAACCTATTTCTCTTGCACCTTCACACTAAGAACTTTCCGCTCCGCATCACCTGTTCGCTGTCGAACCACACGTCAAAGTCGCGGCCAACACAGTCGATGTGTGTTTTGGAGATCCAGTTCGCCCCGGTATGCTCGGCGTAGGGATGGCCGAAGGCGATGTGAACGCCGGGAATTTTCTCGTCCTGCAAGATATGACCGATAACGTGTGTGCAGGCGGTATTTGTCCCAATTGCAAATTCACCGACACGATTGCTGTTTTCGTCCGTGCTCGTGTACGCTCGAAATTCGTCGCGCAAGTCCTTGTTCTCGGAACGCAGCGATCGGATACGATTGCTTTCCACTTCGATCGTAAGCGGGTTGGATTCGAGATCACCGAAGCGCTCGCATAAATAATCACCGACCACGCCGTCAACCACAAACACGCCATTGGTGTTCATCGGCGAAGTAAAAATCTCGCCGCCGGGAAGATTACCCCATTTGTCGCGCGTGATGATTCCGCTCGTCTTCAGCCATTTTAACTTGGGCGAAAACTCCGCTTCGAATTCGGTGCCGTGCGGCGTCCGGCAGGTGATGCGCCTGGCCTGCCGCGCGCGCTCGACCAGGCGCTGGCTCAGCGCATCGACCGCGCAAAAGTCGGCGCGCATGCCTTCAACCATGATTTCACAGTTAATATTCACCATGTGGGCGTGCCGGATTTTGTGGTTGTTGACCACGCTAGTCATTTGCGTCCGGGCGGTAAGCTCGCCCGGTTGCGTTTGCGCAGCGAAAATCGACACCTGCGAGAGCGCCAAATCATCCAGGATGATCTCCGGCATATACTTAAGCGGACGCCGCGCATGATGCTCGAGTACGAACAAACTGTAATCTGAACTCACGCGCTCCACTTCCCTCTGCAGTGCCGCCGCAATTTCGCGCGTCGCAGTGTCGGTGATAATTGTCACGCGTTCGTTCGACTGAACACGCAGACAGACCTCGATGGCGTTGCGCGCGCCTGGGACCAGTTCCGGATCAATCGGATAGACATAAGCACGATCTGGCATGGGAAAGTGCTCAGAATTACGCGGAAACATCGCGCGAGCAAACGCTCTTGTCATTCCGAGCGCAGCTTTCACGTCGTGTGCGCGTGCATCGTCCTCGAAAGTTCTCCATATCCTTTTCTCTAGTCTTGGATGACATGCCAAGTTATCACTGGTCCCTGCTACGTATGCCGAGGAGTTGTTCATGCCTACGCTAGATGTCACCGGATCCGCTGGTCCAACTGTCGCCGAAATTCTGGCGAAGCTTGGGACGGATCCGAAGACGGGTTTGAATCCTGCCGAACTACAGAAACGTCTGAATAATTACGGGCCGAACGCGCTGGTTGAAGAAAAGAAAAGCGCGCTTTCCGCCTTCGTCGCTTATTTCTGGGGTCCCATACCATGGATGATCGAGGCCGCCGCGCTTATGGCCTTGATCGTCGGAGACTGGGGCGATTTTACAATCATCACGTCGCTTCTGCTGTTCAACGCCTTGTTGGGATTCTGGGAGGAACACGAGGCCTCCAACGCGCTCGATGCATTGAAGAGTTCCCTCGCGTTAAAAGCCCGCGCATTGCGTAGTGACAAATGGGAGGAAGTCGATGCGCGGACACTCGTGCCCGGAGATATCATTCGGCTATATCTTGGCGATGTGGTCCCGGCCGACTGTCAGCTCATCCAAGGCGACTACATCAGCATCGATCAATCCGCGCTGACCGGAGAATCCCTGCCGGTAACCAAGAAATCGGGTGAGGACGCATACTCGGGTTCCATTGTGAAACAGGGAGAAATGGTCGCGGTAATTACCGCGACCGGCGGAAATACATTTTTTGGACGCACGGCGAAATTAGTGGCTGGCGCCGGAAACATCTCGCACTTCCAGAGAGCCGTGATGAAGATCGGCAACTTTCTGATCATCCTGGCACTGGTCTTGGTTGTGATTCTGGTGGCCAGTCGTCTTTTCGACATGCGCGGCCACTACGACCGAGCAGTCTTGTTAAGGCTGGCCGAGATTGTTCTTATCCTTCTGGTAGCATCAGTGCCCGTAGCGATGCCCGCCGTCCTTTCGGTGACCATGGCTCTGGGGGCCCGAAGGCTTGCCAAAAGTAAGGCAATCGTCTCGCGACTGGAGGCGATCGAGGAATTGGCAGGTGTCGATGTGCTCTGTTCCGATAAGACCGGCACGCTGACCCAGAACAAGCTCACGCTCGGCGAAGCAGAGCCCTGGTCGGGAACCGACGCGCAAACGTTGATTCTGATGGCGTCACTGGCGTCGCGGGCAGCAGACAACGATCCGATCGATCTCGCGATAATGGCCGGCCTCAAGGACGTATCCGTCCTTAAGAGCTATCAACAGGAAAAATATGTCCCCTTCGATCCGGTGGACAAGCGGACGGAAGCCACGATCAAGGACACGTCTGGCAAAGTCTTTCGGGTTACCAAAGGCGCGCCGCAAGTGATTCTCGCGCTGGCAAAGCTCTCCGCGGTTGATCTGGAAAAAGCGCAGCAGGCGGTGATCGGTTTCGCCGGTCGCGGCTACCGCACCATCGCTGTGGCTGTTGCCCAAGGCGATGGTCCCTGGGCGTTCCTGGGGATTCTCCCGCTGCTGGATCCGCCTCGACCAGATTCCAAGAGCACTATCGCCCGGGCTCGTGAATACGGCGTCCAGGTGAAGATGGTTACCGGCGACAACGTAGCGATCGCTCGGCAGATCTCATTGGAGTTGGACATGGGCGCAAACATCCAGCCGGCAACGGAACTCTTTCCCGGTGACGTTATCAAAGGGCAAATCCCGTTGGACGCTGCAGAGAAAATCGATAAGGCCGATGGCTTCGCCCAGGTCTTCCCAGAACATAAGTACGCCATCGTAAAAATATTGCAGGAGAACGGTCATATCGTTGGCATGACCGGCGACGGCGTTAACGATGCCCCGGCGCTTAAACAAGCAGATGTAGGCATAGCTGTTTCCGGCGCGACCGAGGCAGCTCGAGCAGCGGCAGCTTTAATTCTAACCGCACCCGGGTTGTCAGTCATTATCGAAGGGATCGCTGAAGCCAGGCGCATCTTCGAACGGATGACGAGTTATGTGTTGTATCGAATCGCCATGACCATTGCCATCATGGTGTTTGTCGTGCTTGCGTCGATCTACTACCATTTCTTTCCTCTCACGGCGATTATGCTGATCGCGCTCGCTCTCCTCGACGACGTGCCAATCATGACGATTGCCTTCGACAATGCCAGGGTGCCGCCGCAACCGGTGAAGTGGGAGTTGGATCGGGTGCTAGCCCTTTCGTCAGTGTTGGGGTTACTTGCAGTTATTCAGAGCTTCGGTCTGCTATACCTAGGCGACACCGTTCGTCACCTGGACCATTCACACCTGCAGACCACGATGTTCCTGCAGCTCGTTGCCGGTGGTCATCTGATGTTATTCGTGACTCGTACCCGAGGAGTTTTTTGGAAACCGCCGTATCCGAGCCCAAAGCTTTTCTTCGCCATTGTCGCGACCCAAATCGCCGCGGTGCTGATGTGCAGCCAGGGCTGGCTGGTGCCATCACTTCCTTGGGGAATCATAGGCTTTATCTGGGCCTATAACCTGGCGTGGATGGTAGTCCAGGACATTGTGAAGCTCGGGCTTTACGGAATTCTTGATCCTGGCCGTTCGTGGAAGAAATCTCTCTTCCAGCCCCTCCGAGTTTCTATGGCAGGCCGGGCAGGGGTAGCCCGGTAAACCGAGAAAGATAGGAGAACAGTTCATGTCCAATTACCTGAAAAAACTGATCGTGAAGCCCGACTCCAAGATCCGGCTTAAACATTTCGACCCCGGTTATCATGGTACCCATGAGTCACATAAGTCAGCGCTGCCCGAGATTGAGGAGAACAGGCAGAAAATGCAAGAACTGCAATATCTGATGTATGCAGAGAATAAGCATTCTCTTCTCATTGTGTTGCAGGGACTCGATGCAGGGGGCAAAGACGGCGTGGTCCGGCACGTTTTGACAGGGATGAACCCCTCGGGTTGCATCGCATCTAACTTTAAGCAACCGACAGCCAGAGAGCTCGCGCACGATTTTCTTTGGCGCGTGCACCCCCATGTGCCGGGCAAAGGCTCGGTCGCAATTTTCAATCGATCCCACTATGAAGATGTGCTGGTGGCAAGAGTGCACAATCTCGTCCCGGAAAAAATCTGGTCGAAACGCTACGATCAGATCAACGATTTTGAACGGCTAATCGCCACCGAGAACAACACGACCGTTCTCAAGTTTTTCCTGCACATTTCCAAAGAGGAGCAACTCGAACGCTTCAAGAAGCGATTGGACGATCCTGCGCGCCAGTGGAAGATCAGCGATTCCGATTACAAGGAACGCGACTATTGGAAAGATTACATCGAGGCGTTCGAGGATGTGCTCAGTAAAACGAGCACCGAGCGTGCCCCCTGGTTCATCATTCCTGCAAACCATAAGTGGTTCCGTGATTTGGCGATTTCCCAGATCATCACCCGTGCGATGGAAGAAATGAACATGCAATTACCTACGCCGACCGTGAATCTGGCGGAGATTCGGCGTGAATATCATCAGGCGGCCGGCGCGGAGAAATCAGGCCACAGTAAGAACAAGTAGCATTGGTCGAAGTCACTCCATCGCAGCGTCTGACGTTGTTACTGGATGAGTCGCCGCTGAAACCCATCCAGCGATGGCTTTGGGCGCTCTCGACTGGGGGCACGTTGCTTGATGGCTTCGCCATTTTTGCTCTCGGCGTCGCAATGCCCCTCATCATCGCTGAGTTTCATATCACACCCGGCGTGGTCGGCCTTATTGGCGCGGCTCTGGTCCTGGGTGCTGTTTTCGGGGCCGGAATTGGCGGGCCCGTCGCGGATCGTCTTGGCCGCAAACGATTGATGCTCGCCGACATGATAATTATTGGCGTGGGTGCCGCGATCAGCGCGCTCGCGAACGGACCGACGATGCTTTTTGTCGGCCAACTTCTCGTCGGGGTAGGAATCGGTATCGATTTCCCGGTCAGTAGCACTTACATCTCGGAAGTTTCGCCCAAGCGTAGTCGCGCGCGAATGATGGTCGCCACGATTGCCTGCCAGTCGGTCGGCATGCTGCTGGCGGCGGCGATTACTCTGCTCTTGTTGAAAAACGTGGAGAACGCGCAGAACTGGCGGCTCTTTTTGGCGATTGAAGGCATCATCGCCCTGCTCTTTTTCTTGTTACGTCTCTCGGAACCGGACAGTCCGCATTGGTTGATGACTCGCGGGAGATTTGCCAGAGCGGCAAAGGCTTTCATCCACATCATTCCTGAGCAGCGAGAGGCAGTGCTGCAACTTACGAGCCACGCCCGAGAGAAGAGCCTGGCAACTTCGGTCGCGCCAACGAAAGCGCCGGGGTTCTCGATTCTATTCTCGCGTCCTTATCGCGCCCGGACAGTGCTGGTAGCAGTTCCCTGGTTTCTGATGGATATCGCCACCTACGGTGTCGGGCTCTTTACCCCGATTATCCTGGGTGCGATTGATATTTCCGGCCAAGCAGGTGGCCTCATCACGCACGACTTGGCGGCTGCGAGGGGAAGCGCCGCGATCGATTTGTTCCTGCTCTTCGGTTTTTTGCTTGGAATCTGGGCGGTCCCACGATTCGGACGCATCCGCATGCAGGCCATCGGTTTTGGGTGCATGGCTGGTGGCATGTTGATACTGATGACCGCTGTTCAGATGTCGAATTCCAGCTGGCACATTCCGCTCGTGTTCGCCGGGTTCATCCTGTTTAACTTGTTGATGAACGCCGGACCTAATGCCACCACCTTTACCCTCGCGCCGATCCTGTTTCCGACGCAATTACGAGCGACCGCCAGCGGATTCGCTGCTGGTGTGGCGAAGCTTGGAGCGACCTTGGGTGTATTCGTTCTGCCTATTCTAAAGGGTAAATTCGGCGTTCCAGCCGTTCTGGGAATGGTAGCAGCGGTGAGCGCTCTGGGTCTGGTGATTACGTTGATCTTTGGCCACGAAGACACCGAATAGGAACGGGTCGGGGGTTATCGACGACGCAGTTTCGAATTGTCCGCTTCGCCCGATCCTGATAATGAAGAACTCGTGCTTTCCCTTTATCGAGACATCCTCCTGGGTGAACGCCGAAATAGGCGAAACAAACTTTCGTCTAATCGTAGTTAGGGCGCACTCCTTTAAGAGGCCACATGAAGAACGTTTCTCTTCCGCCGTTAACTGCCAACCTTGCGTCCAAGATTCTCGGCATTTGGACGCTTAAATCGCGAGAGGATGTGGACGCCGGGGGGCAAATCCTGATCGACCCTTTCCTGGGCCGAGATCCAATTGGCATACTTTGCTTTGGGCCAAGTCATTTTGCAGCCCAGTTCATGAAACGCGATCGATCTGACGAGGAGAGAGCGCCACAACGAGTCCAAGCTAAAAATAATACCGCCGCTGTTAACGGATACGATGCTTACTTCGGCACTTACAGTGTAGACGAGGCCGCAGGCACTCTCGCGACACATGTTGAAGGATCAATTTCTCCTGTCAACATCGGCAAAACATATGTCAGAGATGTGCGTGTGGTGGGCACTGAACTCCTTATCCAGCTGAAGACTACTGCCGTTGACGGTATAGCTATCACGCGAACAAATACTTTCTACCGTATTGGCTAGACTCACAGCGTGCGCGCCCTAACCAAGCGCTGCAGCCAACCGCTGGGCTTCCGATGGCCTCACTTTGCTTTATGAAAACACGTCCATTGCAATCCACGCTCGCCCTCGGATGGCTCGCGGTCTTCATGAATGGCTGCGCCCCCGATTCGTCCTCGAGACTCTCGGTTCCCGTTGTCCCGGACGCCATCAAAGTCTCCCCGACCGATACACCGTCTTTCGCAGCCAACGCCAAAGGCGTTCAGATTTACGAGTGCCGTGCCAAGAAGGATGACGCCACTCAGTATGAGTGGGTTCTCAAAGCGCCGGAGGCGGATTTGTTTGACGGGCGAGGAAAAAAGATCGGCCGTCATTACGGCGGTCCGACGTGGGAGTCGAGCGACGGCAGCAAAGTCGTAGGCGAAGTCAAGGGCAGCGAGCCCTCGACGGACGCGAACGCAATTCCCTGGTTGCTGCTCGGCGCCAAGCAGCACGAAGGGAACGGAGTCTTCAGTCGAGTGAACAGCGTCCAACGACTCGAGACCGTGGGAGGGAAGGCACCTGCGGGAGGTTGTGATCAGCCGAGCATGGGCAAGGAACTGCGCGTGCCTTACAGTGCCGTGTATTACTTCTACGTTTCCAAGCCGTGACCGCGCCGCCTAACCAGGCGATGCAACCAACCGGTGGCCCGGCGCGATGACGAGCTCACAACACATTTACGAAGTCCGGCCCCGCAAAGATCATCGCGGCTTTGATTTGATTTCCGATGTGCTGCCATTCGGTCGGCTGTGGTACGGCGAACCAAACGCGGTCAGCAACGCAATCGGCTACGCCAAGTTTCGCAGCCGCTCACATGTCTCCGTAGGATGCAAGCGCGAGAGGGGTTCGGAGTTTCGCATTCATACGGGCTAGTTCAGATCGCGAAAAGGCGGAGCTTCAAACCGAAACCGCCCAAAGGCGGAACTCGAAACGCCGCCTAACGCGGGACGGCCACCGGCAAAAGAATTAACGGGCGATCGCAGCATCTTCCGGCACCTTCAGCCCTTCGTACGTTTCCGCGACAATCTGATCGACTACAGCTTTCATGTCCTGAGTGCCTTCCCAGACCGCCAGTTGCCGGTCCGCGCCGGTGCCTTCTCGCATGATCTGTTCGATGTGCGCCATTTCCTTTTGAGTGCCGAGCTCGTTTACCTCGGTCGAGACGAACTCGAGCAGCTCGTTTAACAGGCTGCGGGTGTCGACTTCGGCTTCCTTGCCGAAATCGATCAGTTTGCCCTCGATGCCGTAGCGCGAAGCGCGCCAGCGATTCTCATCCAGCAACCGGCGGCGATAAACGCGGAAGGTAATGTTCCGGCTGAGAAGTTTGTGCAGCTTCACGATCACCGCCTGAATCAATGCGGCTATGGCGAGCGTATCGTCCACCCGCGATTGCGCATCGCACACGCGCACTTCCAGCGTGTCGAAGAATGGATGTAGGCGGATGTCCCACCAGATTTTCTTCGCGTTATCGACGCAACCGGTTTTTACCAGCAGTTTGCAGTAGTCTTCATACTCCGAAAGACTCTCAAACGCGTCTGGAATTCCGGTGCGCGGGAAACGTTCGAACACTTTGAGTCGATAACCTTTCAAGCCCGTGTCCTGGCCGACCCAAAATGGCGAGTTGACCGAAAGCGCGTAAATGTGCGGCAGGAAATAGCGCGCCTGATTCATCACGTGGATGGCGACATCGCGATCGGGAATGCCGACGTGAACGTGCAATCCGAAAATAAGGTTGGCGCGCGCCAGCTGCTGCATGTCTTTGACGATCTCGTGATAACGCTCGCCTTGAGTAATGAGTTGATCACGCCAGTGTGAAAATGGATGGGTGCCGGCGGACGCGATTTTTAGTCCGCTGCGACCCGCGAGTTCCGCGAGTTTGGTGCGCAGTTCGATAACGTGGGCACGCGCATCGACAACCGACTGGCAAATTTCAGTGCCGAGCTCGACGACCGATTGGTGCATCTCCGGCTTGATTTGCTCTTTGAGCGTAACTTTCCCACCCTCGAGAATTTCCTGGATGTGCGACCGAAGCTCCCGTGTCTCCGGATCGATGATGGCGAATTCCTCTTCGATACCGAGAGTAAACGTGTGGTTTTTCTTCGCCATGGCGGGGCGCAAATCTCCGTCAAAAACGACGCGCTGTCGAAGTCAATGACGAAGCACGAATGACGAATGACGAAGGAACCTCGAATGCTCAAATGACGAAAAGCGATTCCAGCTTCGTCATTCCTTCGTCATTGGGTATTCGTCATTCGTCATTTTTTGTGCGTTTGTCGATCTTACGCCAGTTCGCCTAACGAACTCTTCATCACTGCCGCCTGCAGGAACTTGCCCCAGCTCAAATTATCACGGCCGGGCTGGTGTTCGCGCGCTTTACGGATCGCCATTTCGGACACCGCCTCGACCACCCATTCGAAATTTGCCTGACCGACGTTGGCCGCTTCCGCATCCGGTGCGGGATTGCAAAAATCAATCGCGACCGGCACGCCGTCGCGAATCGCAAACTCGACCGTGTTCAAGTCGTAACCAAGAAACTGATTCAGCGTCAGCACATCCTTCTCCACTCTTTCGAGGATATCTTTCGGCGCCTGCCATTCGGTTTGATACCGCAAGTGATAAGGATGGCGCGGCTCGTACGGCATGATCCGCACGCGCCGTTGATCGATTGAATAGCAGCGGAAGTACATGTCGAATTTCACTTCTTCCTGCAACATCATCACGAGCTGGCCAGTCTCGCTGTAGGCACGATAAAATTCCTCCGGGTTATGCAAGCAATAGACATTCTTCCAACCGCCGCCTGCGAACGGTTTAAAAAATGCCGGCCAGCCGACATAACTGAAAATCCCTTCCCAATCGAGCGGGTAACCCAGATTGCGAAATGATTTATCGTTTGTGTCCGCCGGCGGCTGGTTCGACGGCAGCAATACGGTACGCGGAACAGCAACGCCGATTTTGGTGGCAAGCGCGTTGTTGAAAAATTTCTCGTCCGCGCTCCACCAGAACGGGTTATTCACCACCGCGCATCCCGTGAGCGCTTCGTTCTTGAGCCAGGCGCGATAGAACGGCACGTCCTGCGAGATGCGATCGATCACCACATCGTACCCGCACAGCTCGCCCTGGATCACCTTGTCGATCCTGACGAACTCCGCCACGATCTCTTTGCCACCCGTCTTCTGATTCACCCGCTCGACAAATGCCGGTGGAAAACTGTGTTCCTGGCCAAATAGAATTCCGATTTTTTTCATGGGAAGAGCACGTTAACGCTCAGACAAGCGACAGATAATACGGCAGCATTTCGCGCCAATAACTCCATTCGTGGCCGCACCATTTCCGATCGTCGAGGAAATGGCGGATCCCTTTTGAATTCAGAATCTCGGAGAGCCGTAGGTTTTCATGGCGCGTGTTGTCCCATTCGCCGGTGCCGAGAATAATGCCCATGTGATTGTATTTCCAAGGATCGGTCGTGTTTGGCAGATATTCGTACGGACTGTTGAAATAAATATTGTCGTCGTGATAACCGTCGAAGAACGAACTGATATCGAAGGAACCGCTGAGGCTGATGAGATGGCTCACAGCGTCGGGATGACGAAAAGCGATGTTTGCGGCGTGGTAAGCCCCAAGGCTGGCGCCGCATACGGCGACGCGAGGAGATGAGCATTCGCGCCGCGCGAGATCGAACACATCGCGGACGATCACATTTTCGTAGGCGTTGTGCGTCCGCATCCGGTCCGAGGGATGAATTGATTTGTTGTAGAAACTCTCAAGGTCGATGGCATCCGGGCAATAAACCGTGACGCGACCGGCGTCGATGTAGCTAGCAACAGAACCGACTAGGCCAAAATCTTTGTTCTGGTAATAACTGCCGAACGAAGTCGGAAAGAGAATTAGCGGCAGCCCGCCGCCGTCGCCGAACACAAGCATTTCAAACTTGCGGCTTAAATGCGGCGTCCACCATTTGATGTAACGTTCGTTCATCTAGAAACTGAAGACAGAATTGACAAAATTATCAGAATAAGGGTTTGGGCAGATGAACATTCGGTTTCATTCTGTCGATTCTGTCAAAGCATTTTCGTTCGTTCACTCCGAGTGCATCTGGACAAGCCGACATCTTCAGCGAAGCGTTTCGCCTTCATGGCCAAACACACGCTAACCGGAAACATCAAACGGCATCGCGGATTTCGATCAAAGATTCTCGGAAACCGGCGCGACGTGTTGGTTTACCTACCGCCAGTCTACCGGCGGTTCTCGCGCCAGCGTTATCCGGTGCTGTACCTGCAGGATGGGCAGAATGTCTTTGATGCTGCCACCTCTTTCGCGGGCGTGGAGTGGGGCGTCGATGAAACAGCGGAGCGCCTAATTCGCAAAAAATTGCTCGATCCGCTCATTATCGTGGCGATCGCGAACATGGGCGAGGACCGGATTCACGAATACTCGCCGACGCGCGGCGTGATCGATAGCAAGGCAAAGCGAAAAAAGCGCAGCCGCGGCCTAGCGCGCCAGTACGGGCAATTTTTGATCGAGGAACTTAAGCCGTACATCGACAGGAAATATCGAACGAAACGCGAGACTCAATTTACGGGGTTAGGCGGCTCGTCTCTCGGTGGTCTTGTGACCCTCGCAATCGGAATTTTGTTTCCACAGACGTTTACGCGCCTGATGGTAATGTCACCCTCGGTCTGGTGGGACGATTTCGCGATTTACAGGATCGTCGATTCTGTCGAGCAGAAGCCACCGCTGAAAATCTGGCTGGACACGGGAACACGGGAGCCTGGTTGGGAACAAGCGCGTGTGTTGCGCGATCGGCTTGCCAAAAAAGGCTGGAAACTTCGTGACGATCTTCACTACATGGAAGTCAAAGACGCCGATCACACTGAAGCGGCCTGGGCAGCGCGGGTTGAACCGGCGCTGCGTTTTTTATTTCCGCCGGCGGGTAGGGGCGATTGACCTCAATCGCCTGCGGGCCGTTCCGGTGAACGCTCTATCTTCCGATCGGCGGCACCGGCGTCGGATTGGGCGGTAAAGGCTCAGGTGGCGGCGTCGGTTTCGG
>Ga0193719_10000434_pt1 | contig 15626 bp, 13 predicted proteins | sample U2a2metaG_FD_160103 | JGI IMG/M metagenome (GOLD analysis project Ga0193719, IMG submission 160103) | Soil microbial communities from a riparian zone of the East river system, Colorado, United States - U2a2 | ecosystem: Environmental > Terrestrial > Soil > Riparian zone | place: USA: East... | reverse complement strand
CGAGTCACTGGCTGCCCGCAACCGGATCTTTGCCGACCGGTTGACCTTCCGGGGCGGCGGCGTGTACCGGCGGTTCATTCCCGCCGCGGTGGCTGCGGTCACCTCCAAGCCCGAGTTCTACAGCGCCTACACGCCGTACCAGCCAGAGGCGAGCCAGGGCACGCTTCAAGCCATCTACGAGTTCCAGACCCTGATCTCCGAGCTGACTGCACTTGATGTGGCAAACGCGTCGATGTACGACGGGGCGACGGCCGTCGCGGAGGCGGCGATGATGGCTCACATTCACACCGGCCGCAACGAGGTGGTGGTGGCCGGCTATCTACACCCCGAGTACATGGAGGTGCTACGCGCCTTTAGCGAGGGTCGCGGGATCAAGGTGCGAAAAGGCACCGAGCCGAACTCCAAAACTGCGGCCGTCGTGTTTCAGCAGCCCGACTTCCTGGGCCTCCTGCTGGACGCGGCACGGCTCACCGAGACGGCACACAAGGCCGGGGCGCTGGCGATCGCGTGCGTCGACCCCATCAGCCTTGCGATCGTCGCCCCGCCTGGCGAATACGGCGCGGACATCGCCGCAGGAGAAGGCCAGCAGCTGGGATTGAGCCCGAGCTACGGAGGCCCGCACGTGGGCTTCATCGCCTGCCGAAAGGAGCTCGTCCGCCGGCTGCCAGGCCGGTTGATCGGCAGCGCACACGATGCCGAAGGACGCCGCGGCTTCGTGCTCACGCTCACTGCGCGCGAACAGCACATTCGTCGCGAGCGTGCCACTTCCAACATCTGCACCAACCACTCGCTTTGCGCGCTGGCCGCCAGCGTCTACATGACTTACATGGGACCCGACGGCATGCGCCAGGTGGCGGAGGTGGGTTTCAAGCGGGCTCACTCACTCGCGGAGCGGCTGTCAGCGCTACCCGGCTGGGAGATGGCGTTTCCCGAGCGCCAGTTCCTTAACGAGTTCCCGATCCGCGTGCCAAAGGGCCCTTCGGTGATCAGGAAGCTGGCGCGAAAGGGAATCCTGGGTGGGCTCGATGTGCACCGCTGGTTTCGCGAGCTCAAGGGGGTGGTTACGTTCACCTGTACCGAGGTCAACGACCCTCGCGCTCTTGACGAGCTGGTGGAGGCGTTGGCGAAGTGACCGAGCTTCTCAGCTTCGAAAAGAGCCGGCCGAATGCTCACGGCCCTCGCCTGCCGGAAGCTGATGTGAAGGCGGCGGGGCCCTCGGAAGTGTTGCCACCAGAGCTCCTGAGGGCCCGGCCGCCTGGGCTTCCGCGACTCAGCGAAGCAGAGATCATGCGGCACTACAGCCGGCTCGCCTCGCTGAACTACTCGATCAGCGAGCAGTTCTATCCACTCGGCAGCTGCACCATGAAGTACAACCCCGTCGCCAACGAGGCGGCGGCCGCCCTGCCCGGCTTCACGGACCTCCACCCCTACCAGGACGAGGACACCGTCCAGGGCGCCCTTTCGCTGATGTGGCGGCTTGAGCAGGCCCTGTGCGCGGTCGTGGGGGTGGACAGGGTCACGCTTCAGCCGGCGGCCGGCGCACACGGCGAGTGGACGGCCCTCAAGATGATCCGGGCCTTTCATCACTCGAAAGGCGAGGCTCGTACCGAGGTTCTCGTCCCGGACTCGGCGCATGGCACCAATCCCGCAAGCGCCGCCCTGAGCGGCTTCCATGTGGTCGAGGTCAAGTCCGGTCCCGATGGGCGGATCAGCCTGGCCGACCTGGAGTCAAAGCTGTCCCCGAAGGTCGCTGCCCTAATGCTCACGAACCCCAACACCTTGGGGTTATTTGAGCGCGAGATACTGGATGTTGCGGAACTTGTGCATGCAACTGGAGCCATGCTCTACTACGACGGCGCCAACCTGAACGCCTTCATGGGCATCTGCCGGCCTGGCGACATGGGCTTTGACGCAGTGCACATGAACCTGCATAAGACCTTCACCACGCCGCACGGCGGGGGAGGTCCTGGGGCGGGCCCGGTCGGGGTCAAGGCCGATCTCGTCCCGTTCCTACCCACGCCCACAGTCGAGCGCCTCAACGGCCACCTGAAGCTCGACTTCAAGCGGCCCAAGTCGATCGGCCGAGTACGCAGCTTCTATGGCAACTTCGGGATGCTGGTGCGGGCCTACACCTACATCGTGGCGATGGGAGGGGACGGCCTGACACAGGCCTCGCATGACGCGGTCCTTTCGGCTAACTACCTGAAGAGCCAGGTCGACGGCCTGCTGGACATGCCTCATAAAGGGCCCTGCATGCACGAGTTCGTCGCCAGCGCCCACAACCTCGCCCCCCAGGGGATCAAGGCCCTTGACGTCGCCAAGGGGCTGCTGGAGCGCGACTTCTACGCTCCAACCATCTATTTCCCGCTCGTGGTCCCGGAAGCCCTCATGGTCGAGCCCACAGAGACGGAGAGCAAGGCAACCCTTGACGCCTTCGCCACCGCGATACGGGAGATCGTGAAGCAGGCCAAAGAGTCGCCTGAAGAGCTGCACCAGGCGCCCCATGGGCTGCCTGTCGGAAGGCTCGATGAGGTGGCCACCGCGCGCAAAATCAACGCCTACCTGCAGGGCCAGAGCGAGGACCCGATTCTGCGCTGGAAACCGGCACCCTAAAGACCCCCTGTTAAGGCCCTTCCGGAGGCCATTTCGAACTCGAAATCCGGTAGAATTTAAACCCTGAAACTCTGCCCAGTTGTTCTCTACGACTTCTCCAGGCTGGGAGGGCTGCAATAGCCGTGAGCGAGGCTCGAAATCTCCTCCCGGACCGCAAACGCAGGCCCCAGCCTCTAGGCGCCGACGTGGCGTATACCGCCGAGCAGATCCAGGTCCTCGAAGGCCGGGAGCATGTGCGGCGGCGTCCGAGCATGTACATCGGCTCGACCACCACCACGGGGCTTCATCACCTGGTCTACGAGGTCGTCGATAACGCAGTCGACGAGGCGCTGGCGGGCTACGCCACCGAGATCACAGTCACCCTTTTTGGTGACGGCAGCGTCCAGGTCGAGGACAACGGAAGAGGCATCCCTGTCGACATGCACAAGAAGGAAGGTCTTTCCGCCCTCGAGCTTGTGCTCACGCGGTTGAACGCCGGCGGCAAGTTCGGCGGGGGCGGCTACAAAGTATCTTCGGGACTGCACGGAGTCGGCGTCTCCGCAGTGAACTTTCTGAGCGAGAAGCTGCAGGTGTGGGTTCATCTGGGGGCGAAGGTGCACCACATGGAGTTTGAGCGAGGCGTGCCCAAGGCCTCGGTCAAGGTGGTGGGCAAGACGGACCACACCGGGACTGTGGTGCGATTCTGGCCCGACCCGCAGATCTTCCCCGACACAACGTTCGACCGCGAGGTCATCCAGCGCCGCCTTCGCGAGATGGCATATCTCAACAAGCGGCTGGAGATCGCGCTCGCGGACGAGACCCTCGGCTTCACCAACACCTTCTACTTCGAGGGCGGCATCGTCTCGTTCGTTCGCGCCCTTAATCGCGATAAGTCGGTCATCAACCCCAACCCCTTCTACGTCGATCGCGACGTGGAGGGCACGCAAGTCGAGATCGCCCTCCAGTACAACGACACGTTTGTCGAAAATGTCCTCGCCTTCGCCAACACGATCCACACCATCGAGGGCGGCAGCCATTTGACAGGCTTCCGTGCGGCCCTCACCAATGTCCTCAACCGGTACGCGCGAAAGGCGGGCATCCTCAAGGAGCAAGACCCCAACCTGACCGGAGAGGATGTTCGCGAAGGCCTGACGGCTGTGATCAGCGTCAAGGTCCTGGATCCGCAGTTCGAAGGCCAGACCAAGGGCAAGCTTGGCAACGCTGAAGTCCAGGGCCATGTGTCAATCGCTTTGACCGAGGGCATGACGCAGTACCTGGAGGAAAACCCCGGCGACGGGCGCCGCATCGTCGAGAAGTCGCTCACCGCCGCCAGGGCGCGGGAGGCGGCACGTAAGGCTCGCGACCTTGTGCAGCGCAAGAGCCTGCTCGAGTCGAGCACTCTTCCGGGCAAGCTCGCGGACTGTGCCGAACGCGACCCTGCCCTGTGCGAGCTGTATATCGTCGAGGGTGACTCGGCAGGCGGCACCGCCAAGGGCGGGCGCGATCGCCGCACCCAGGCCATCCTGCCCCTGCGCGGAAAGATCCTGAACGTCGAAAAGGCGCGCCTCGACAAGGTGCTCACATCAGACGAGATCCGCAACCTGATCACAGCGATGGGCGCGGGCGTGGGCGACAACTTCAACATCGAAAAGATGCGCTACCACCGCGTCATCACGATGACTGACGCTGACGTCGACGGCAGCCACATCCGCACGCTCCTCCTTACCTTCTTCTTCCGTTACTTCCCGCAGGTCATCGAGAAGGGCTACCTGTACATGGCGCAACCGCCGCTCTTCAAGGTCTTCAAGGGCAAGCAGGTGGTCTGGTGTCACTCGGAGGGCGACCGCGACAAAGCGATCCGGCAGCTTGGCAAGAATGCCGAGTCGGCGCGCATGAAGGGCCTCGGCGAGATGAATGCGGAAGAGCTGTGGCAGACGACGATGAACCCTGAGACGCGCGTGCTGCTGCAGGTAAGGGTTGATGACGTCGCAGCAGTCAATGACACATTCGAGAAATTGATGGGGCCCGACGTCGAGCCCCGCAAGAAGTTCATCCAGGCGCACGCCAAGAGCGTCCGCAACCTCGACATCTAAGAGACCGGTTTCGGAATGCAAATAGCAGTAGACGCCATGGGCGGCGATCACGCGCCGGCGCAGGTCCTACAGGGGGCGTCGGAGGCAGCAGCCGAATATCGCATCGACGTTTCGGTGGTCGGACTGCCTTCGGCGGTTCAGCCACTGCTCGATCAACATCCTTTGCTGCGCCTGGTCCCTTGCACGCAGACCGTCACCATGGAGGACCACGCCGCGCAGGCTGTGCGCTCTAAGCCAGACTCATCGATGAACGTTTGCGCGCGCCTGTGCAAGGACGGCAAGGCTGATGGCTGGGTGTCGGCAGGAAACTCCGGAGCGGTCATGGCGACGGCGCTGTTCGTACAGGGAAGGATCAGAGGTGTCGAGAGACCCGCCCTGGGTTCCATCGTGCCCACTCAAACCGGTGTCGCCTACTTCCTCGACGTCGGTGCGAACGTCGACTCCAAGCCCGAATACATGGTCCAGTTCGCCGCCATGGGCGCGGTCTACGCTCGCCAGATGCTGGGCCGCAACAACCCCCGCGTCGGCCTGTTGAGCAATGGCGAGGAAGAGGGCAAGGGAAGCGAGCTGGTCAAGGAGACCGCCCGCAGGCTCAAAGGCTCGATGCGCTGGTTCGTGGGCAACATCGAACCGAAGGACATTTTCGGGGCCAAGGCTGACGTCATCGTCGCCGACGGGTTCGTCGGCAATATCGCGATCAAGATGGCCGAGGCGACGGCTGACTTCATCTTCCGAAATCTGCGTGACGAGATCCCGAAGACCACACGCGGCAAGATCGGCGGTCTGCTGATCACCGGCGGAGTCCGCAAGCTCCGTGCGCGCATCGACTGGCGGGAGTTCGGAGGCGCGCCATTGCTCGGCATTGACGGCGTGGCGGTGGTGGCGCACGGTCGCTCTGACGCGCGCGCCATCAAGAATGCGATCAGGGTTGCGAAGGAAGCGGTGGAAAACGAGCTCGTGGGTAAGATTCGGGCAGAGGTGGGGAAGTCATGAAAAATGGTCGGACGCGGGTGGTCGTGACCGGGATGGGCACTGTCAATCCCCTGGGGAAGAACCTCGATCAGTACTGGGATGGCTTGATCGAAGGTCGAAGCACCGCCCGCTTGGTGGAGGGCAGCTATCCGACCGAAAAGCTGGCGACCAAGTTCGCCTGTGAGGTGCACGGCTTCGACCCGCAGGAATACATGGATCGCAAGGCCGCCCAGCGCATGGCGCGCTTCTCACAGATGGCGGTTGCGGCGTCGGGCATGGCCCTGGCCGACTCAGGCCTTGACCTCGCGAAAGAGGACAGCTTCCGAGTCGGCGTGGCTATGGGAACCGGGATCGGAGGCTTTATTGAGATGACCTCAGGAGCCATCTCCTACGCCACGAAAGGCCGCCTCAATCCGCTGTACGCGCCGATGATCATCCCCAACATGGCCGCTGCATCGGTGGCGATGAACTTCCACCTTCGCGGGCCGAACACCACTGTGACCACCGCGTGTGCCGCTTCGACGCACACTCTCGGCGACGCGGCTCGGATAATTCAGCATGGCGACGCCGATGTGATGCTCGCCGGCGGCTCCGAGGCATCACTGTGCGAGGTCGGCATTTCCTCCTTCAACGCTATCCGCGCTTTGTCGACGCGTAACGACGCGCCGGAGAAGGCGAGCCGGCCATTTGATAGAGATCGGGATGGATTCGTGCCCGGCGAGGGCGCGGGGACGCTGTTGCTCGAATCCATCGACCACGCGCTGGCACGCGGCGCTCGCATCTATGGCGAGGTATTGGGTTTTGCCACCACCTGCGACGCCTTTCACCAGGTGGCGCCAGACGAGACCGGCGAAGCTCCTGCGAAGGCGATCACGTTGGCGCTGAAGGATGCCGGCGTCGAAAAAGCTGACGTGGACTACGTCAACGCCCACGGCACGTCGACTGGTCTGAACGACGCAGCGGAGACCAGGGCGTTGAAGATGGCCCTTGGCGAGCACGCATACAAGGTGGCGATCAGCAGCACCAAGTCGATGATCGGACACCTGCTGGGCGCGGCCGGCGCAGTGGAGGCAATCGCTACTTTGCTTTCGATCAATCGCCGCATGATCCACCCGACCATCAACTACGAGAACCCCGATCCCGCCTGCGATCTCGACTACGTTCCCAACCAGGCGCGGCGCAAAGAAGTCCGCATCGCGATCTCCAACGGTTTTGGCTTTGGCGGCCACAACGCGGTGGTGGTCCTTAAGAAGTTCGAGGAGTGACCCAGTTTGACTGACGAAAACACAATCGGGACTGTCGTGGGCAGGAGCCTCCAGGAGGAGATGCAGACCTCCTACATGGAGTACGCGATGTCCGTCATCATCAGCCGTGCCCTGCCCGAGGTGCGCGATGGGCTGAAACCGGTCCAGCGCCGCATTCTCTACGCGATGCACCGCGCGGGCGCGACCGCCGGCAGCAGGCATCGCAAGAGCGCGGCCTTTGTAGGCGATGTCCTGAAGCTGTATCACCCTCACGGCGACACGGCGGTTTACGACGCGCTGGTCCGCATGGCTCAACCGTTCTCGTTGCGCTACCCGTTGATTGACGGGCAGGGCAACTTCGGCAGCGTCGATGGTGATCCCCCGGCGGCAATGCGTTACACCGAATCGCGGCTGTCCGCGATCACCGGCGAGCTGATGGCCGATATCGAGAAACAGACCGTAGACATGGTTCCGAACTACGACAACACCGAGGAGCAGCCCGACGTTCTGCCCTCGCGGATACCGAATCTGTTGCTCAATGGTGCCACCGGAATCGCAGTGGGCATGACGACCAACATCCCGCCGCACAACCTCCGCGAAATCACGAGCGGCGTGAAGCACCTCATCGAAAACCCTGAGGCGACCGGCGAAGACCTTCAGTCTTTTATCAAGGGCCCGGACTTTCCAACCGGCGGCAAGATCATGGGTACGGCCGGCATCAAGGCGGCGTATGCAACCGGGCACGGGCGAATCATCGTGCAGGCCCGCCACACATTTGAGCAGGCGCCCAACGGGCGCGAGCGGATCATCATCGACGAGCTTCCATACGCGGTCAACAAGGCGACCCTGGTGGCGAAGATAGCCGAGCTGGTGTCAGATCGAAAGCTCGAAGGCATCGCCGATCTGCGCGATGAGTCGGATCGTCAAGGCATGCGCATCGTCATAGAGCTCAAGCGCGACGCCCGTACTTTCACTGTCCTCAACAACCTGTACAAGCACACAACTCTGCAGACGACCTTCGGCGTGATCATGCTCGCCATAGTCGGAGGGCGCCCGGTCGTTTTGAGCCTCAAGCAGGCGCTGCAGCTCTTTATCGACCACCGCCGTGACGTCATCCTCCGACGGACGCGCTTCGATCTCGATCGTGCGCAGGAACGGGCGCACATTCTCGAGGGGCTGAAGATCTGCCTCGACCACCTCGACGACGTGATCAAGACGATCCGAGCTGCCGCAGACACTGACACCGCGTCCACGGAGCTGCAGTCGAAATTCGGCCTCAGCGAGCGCCAGGCCAAAGCAGTCCTCGCACTCACGCTCGGACGGTTGACCAAGCTCGAGCGCGGCAAGATCGACACGGAGTACGAGGAAGTCATCAAGACCATCGCGTACCTGGAGAGCATTCTGGCGAGCGATCAAAAAGTGCGGTTGCTCATCAAGGACGACATGGACGACATTGCAAAGAAATACGGGGATGACCGTCGCACCGAGATCACCGACCAGGAGGCAACGGACCTCTCGGCCGAGGACCTCGTCCCGAAAGAGGACGTCGTCGTGACGCTCACCCATCGGGGGTATGTCAAGCGCCAGCCATTGCGGGTGTTCCGCGCGCAGAAGCGTGGCGGTGTCGGACTGAAGGGGGCCAAGCCGACCGCGGGAACCGACGCGCCGAGCGGCACTCGTGAGGAGGACTACGCGCTTCACCTGCTCATAACGCATACACACGCGTCGATGCTCTTCTTCACGCAGAGCGGGCGGGTGTTTCAGCTCCGCGTTCATGAAATCCCTGAACGCGAGCGCCAGGCGAAGGGCGTGTCCGTAAACAACCTCATCGACATCGGACCCAACGAGCGGATCACAGCCGTGTTCATCAGGCCCGAATCGGAGACCGAGGCACGCTACATGTTGATGGTGACGAAGAACGGTTACATCAAGAAGACTGCGCTGGCGGAGTACGCCAACGTGCGGCGCAACGGCCTGATTGCGATCAACCTCCAGGAGGGCGACGAGCTGGACTGGGTTGCGCCAACGACGGGCTCGGAGGAGATCCTCATCGCCACCGCCCTGGGCAAGGCCATCCGTTTCAGCGAGACGGAGGTCCGCGCGATGGGCCGAGACACCCAAGGAGTCATCGGCATCAAGCTCGGCAAGGGTGACTTCGTGGTCGGCATGGCGACGGCCGTACCGGACGGAGACCTGCTCGTCATCACCGAGCGGGGCTACGGCAAGCGGACGCCGTTGAGCGAGTATCCGATGCACCACCGAGCTGGACAGGGTGTCTTCACGCTCAAAGTCACAGAGCGGGTTGGCAAGCTCGTCGCGATGCGTGTGGTCAGCGACCCCGAAGAGGAGGTGCTGGTGATCAGCGCCAGTGGGATGGTTCTGCGCACGCAGGTGGGCGCGATCTCTCGGATCGGGCGCCAGACCCAGGGAGTGATCGTTATGCGGCTCGCGGCCGACGACCAGGTGGTCGCAGTAGCACCTGTCGCGGCAATCGAGGAAGGCGACACCAAGGAGTGACAGAGACGCTCGGCTGGGTCGGCATCGGACTGTTGGTCGTGGCCGGCCTGGCGATCGTCGTCGAGATGGTGGTGGTCGCCATGTGGGGCATTGCCCTCGCCAAGCGCACGGTGACCCTCTCTGAGCGCTTCAAGACCGAGCGCGGGCTGCTCCAGTCGGACCTGGAGAAGCTTCGGCTCGCGTTGGAGGAGACCAAGCGGCTGTGGCGGCCGTATCGCACGATCCTGCGCTGGCTCGGGCATCCCCTCACAATCGCCCTCTTGGCCTCCTACCGACGAAGGCGGCTGCTGCGATGACAGAAACGCAGCACGTTGACTCGACGCCGGCTGCCGAGGCGGTCCACCAAGCCGTAGAGGACGCGGTCGCGCGCGAGCGCGCGCGCATGGCTCGCGAGCTCCACGACAGCGTGGCCACGGATTTGGCCGGTGCCATCTCCCTGTTCAAGGTCTACTTCGAAGCACAGCCTGGCTCAGCCAAGAAGGGACCCGAAGCCGGAACCCTGCTCAGCGTGCTCGAGATCCTCGAGCGGATGTTGAAGCAGGTGCGGGAGACGCTTGCCGACCTGAGGCCACGGCCCATTGGGCGCGAAGGGCTGGTGGGCGACATTCGCCACCAAGCGGAGGAGTTCGCGCGCCTCTACGCGATCCGCGTCGAGATCTCCACGAACGGCGATGAGGAGATGCTCACTGCGCAGCAACGCGAAGTGGTCTACCAGGTGGTGCGCGAGGCATTGACAAACGTCCGCCGGCACTCCGGCTCTTCGATCTGTCGCGTCAGGATGGCATTCGCGGCACGACCCTTCTTGGTCGAGGTCGCCGACGAGGGCCGTGGCTTGGCGTCGGGGCGCCCTGGCGGTTACGGACTGGTTGGGATGCGAGAAAGGTCAGCGGGCATCGGCGGCCGCCTGGAGGTCGTTAGCGAGGAAGGCCGAGGCACGACCGTCTTCCTGTTCGGACCGAACTAGAGCGGCGCTACCAGGTCACAAGCGCAGCTCCCGACGTCGCATGGGCCGTGCGACCAGCGACAGCGACATCTCGTCGGTGGTGACAACCTGGAGCTTCCGAGTGACACCGTCAACAAGGGCTCGGGTCCGGTGGTCGTCAAACCGGATCGCCCGCGCGATCTCCTGCTCGGACAATCCGTAGCTCAAGAGTTGCGCGACCTCGCTCTCGATCTCGTTGAGCCGGGCCAGTGGGCCTCGCAGCGCTGCGACCATCGGCGCCAGGGTGATCCCGAGACTGCCCGCGTAGTGGACGTCCTCCTCTGTGTACCAGTGATCGCGCCGGCAGCCGAGGATGAGAAGACCGATGGGGCGTTGATTGATCTCGCCAACAGGTGCATAGAGGATCGCCGGCCAGTCGAGCTCCCAGTCGTAGCCATTTGAAGGGTTTGGGTTTTCAATCACTGAGTTCACGACCACCGGCCGCTTTTCGAAGAGGGCGCGGCGGGACAAGGGCATCAGTGGCCGGCTCTGCATGAAGCGGCGCGATATCTCGGAGGCCGCGATCGGATGCAGCGAGCCCGACCGCAGGTAACCGAGAACCCAGCGGTCGTGGCAGAAGATTTCGAGAGCCAGCCCCAGCCGCCGCCTGGCTTCTTGGAGGTCTGGGAGCTGGCCCATGAGCCGAGGTTAGGCAGCGCAGGGGATGGAAGCCTCAGCGCCGGCTCAACGTTTCCTCAACAAACGCTGAACCTGCTAGGTTGCCTGCGGGGATGGCGGCGTGATGGCGAAGCTGCTTGTCGTGGACGACGAGCCACGCACCGCTGAGCTCACTGCGGAGTTGCTGCGGCGCGCGGGCTACGACGTGGAGGTTGCGGTCAGCGGGACCGAAGCTCTGGCTCGAGTCCGCCAGAGCTCGCCAGACCTGATGCTGCTCGATTACGAGATGCCTGACATGGAGGCGCCCGAGGTGCTCGATCAGCTGCGGTCGGGGAGCGATCGCATCGAATTCCCAGTGATCATCCTCACCGGGGCTCGCCACGCCACCGGCGATCAGGTGGTCGGAATCGAACGCGGGGCGACCGATTACATCGCCAAGGGCACTGACCGCCAGGTCCTGCTGGCACGGATCCGCGGGGCGCTCAGAGACCGAGGGACTGCGGACCATGTCGTGGTGCGAGGCCGCCTACGGGTCGATGCTGCGCGCGGGCAGGCCTGGCTCGGCGAGCGGGCGCTGAAGCTCGAGCGAAGGCCGCTGCTGATGCTGCAGGTGCTTGCGGGCCGCACTGGAGAGGTGGTCACTCGAGCGGAGCTACTCGAGCGGGTCTGGGGCAGCACCTACGCCGGCTTCGAGCACAGCGTCGAGCAGGCGGTCCACGAAGTCCGTCGCGCTTTGCAAGAGCCGGGTTGGATCGAGACTGTACGTGGAATCGGCTACAGGTTCGTCGTCCAGTCCTGAGCTTGCGGCGGCGCTGCACCGGCTGCGCTCGACGCTCGCACGCCTCAAGGCGGAGCTGGAGCTCGCGGAGGTGGACGGCACCACGCCTCCGGTCGACCGCTTGCTCGCCGATCTCGACGAGGCTTTTGCGCTGCTGAGCTCAGCCGAAGACGCGAGTCAGGCTGCTGTTCGGGTGCTTGTGGTCGATGACGATGGCCGCTTGGCTGAGATCACTGCGCGCGGCTTACGCCGGCTGGGTTTTGAAGCTGACTCGAGCATGGTGATGCGCCCGCTGCGGCCTCAGGAGATCCTCGTATTCGATCTCGGCCTGCTTGCCGGCCTGGATGCCTCGGCAAAGCGAGCGGTGCAGGCGGCGAGGCCGATCGTCGTTACTGGAGCGACCGATCCTACTTCGCGAGCCCTCGCATCGGGTCTCGAAGCGAGCGCCTATCTGGTCAAGCCGATCGAGCTGGACGAGCTGGCCGCCGCAATCAAGCGCCGGTTGACGGAAGCGTGACAGTGAAACGTCTGCGTACGGTCAGTGGACCTAGCTGATCAGCAGGTGCGCAGGGTTGCCTTTGAGGCCGATGGCGAATGAGACGGTGTCCACCGCCGTGACAGGACCGCTCACTGCGTACTCGACCCTCCACCACCAGGTGTTGGGGTCGGCCGGGTTGATGATGCTCGCATAGTTGTTTGGTACCGGGATCTCCATTCGTACCCACCGACCGTTATAGAACTGTGTGCCACCAGAAGTGGCATTGAAGAAGACAGTGTTGGGTTGCCCGGTGCCGATAAGAGTGCCGGGATTCGATCGTTGGGTGCCAAGGTTGCGGACCACTACTGGCGACGTCGTTGTGACCCGGGTGTTGTTGTAGTAGTCGAGATAGATGTCCACATTGCCGGCTCCGCTGATGTCACCTGGGTCGTAGATGTCAAAGGTGATGGTCTGTCCGGCGTAGTCGGGAGCGATCTGGAACATATCCATCCGAAAACTGCCTGGGCCGGCTAGCGCGATGGGGGTGTAGACGACCATGTCGTTCATGGTTCCAAGCGTGCAGCTCGGCGAGCAGGCAAAGGCGCCGGACGAGTCCTGCACTCGAACGGAATAACCCTTGTGCGCGACCGAGTTGGCCGGAGGATTACTGCCGTTGTACCCGAGTGTATCCACCCGCAGGCGGTAAAGCCCTTGTGGGAGCGCTCCGCCGTACGACAGCATCCGCTGCACCAGCGCGCCCTCGGCGCCACCCGGTGCGTAGTTGGCGATGTCGATCCAGTCATGGTAGATCTGCATATTGGTGGCTTTACCCGTGAGTGGGTCGTAGGTCTGTGTGATGGTTGCGCCGGTGTTGACGTTCTTGTACACGGGGCTCGGCGACGCGTTCCAGCGGGTGGCGTCGATTGGGAAGACGATGACCTGGGATAGCTTTGTGTCGCTTCCCCTGATGAAGTAGCTATTGACCCTGAACAGTGTGTACTCCATTGCGGAGAATTCAGTTTTGTCGGTGAAGGTGCAGGGGCTCGACGCGCAGGTGGCGGTGATGCTGTCCTCTTCATGCATATAGAAGGAACCCGTCGGACCGCCAGTCGAGCAAGGCCCAACGGGCCGGCCGGCGAAAGGCGGTGCGAATGGCGCGAGACCGGTGCGCCCGTTCTCGCAGTGGTTGCGCTTCAGCTTGCTTGCGGTTCCGTCGCTGGAGTTATCAAGGTCCGGGGCGAACGCTGCGTTGTAGACCTGGATCTGGCCGCCGCCCGGACCGACATTGACGAGGTAGTTGAAGCCCCCGCGCGCAGGCAATGTGGGATCAGCGGTGTCGGAACCGGTGCCGATTGGAGGCGGGCCGCTGATCCGGTGTACATCGTCTGACGGGCCGATGCTGCCGCCCATCGGATTGGGGGTGAAGGCATCACCCTGAGCCCGGTCGGTAGTCCAGCCTTCAACACGCGGGAAGTAGTAGTTGCTTCCGCCAGAGCCCAACTGGGAGGCCGTGGAACCCAGCTGTGTACCGTTCTGGCCGAGGGTAATCGGTGGTAGGTAGGTTGCGATAGCGGTGCGACTGACCCGGTACGGCGCGAGGCCGAAGATCGACATGAAGAAAACCGGCACCGTGCGCGAAACCGTCACCTGTAGTTTGTTGGTTGCTCCAGGGACTGCTGCGGGCGTGACCACCACGGCACCGTTGGGGTCGCCGTTGCGGAATCCGTTCTTGGTGGCTTCGTCGATGGCGCGGTCTGTGGCGTCGTTGCGGGATCCGGCTGGGCTGGCGGTGGTGCCGTCGAACTGGTACGGCATGAAGATCACGCCCGACAGAGCTGCTGCCGCCGCCGCCCGCTCAGCGGAGGTGTTGAAGTAGTAGCCAAGGCCTGCGTCGATAGCCAGGCCAACGCCCGCGAAAATGACCACGACCATAAGTGCGATCAGCACGACTGCCTGACCGAGCTGGCTTTGCAGAAATGTAGCCCTGTTCGTCATGTCAGCAACACCGGCGAGGCCTTCATGACGGCGTACTCGTTGAGCGTGATCGTGAACCCGGCCGAGCCTGTAGGCGGGCTGTAAATCCAGATCAGCTTGACGCCGATGGAAGTCTCATTGGGCGGGATCTGGGAGCGCTCGCTGATCGGAAAACCGATGCCGCCGATTTGGGCGCCTGTGGTGCCGCTGTAGCGGTTGTAGTGGGCGGAAGCGACGGGTGGATCGCCAAGCTGGCCGTCGGGCATGATCGAAAAATCAACCCGATAGATATAGATGTCCTGTAGTACCGAGTAGTTCATCGACCGCGCCACGGCAAGGACGTTCTTCACGATGTCCTGGTCGATCGTTGCCGTCGTTGCCGGGAGCGGATTGGTGTCGGTTCCGCCTTCTTCGGCAGCCAGTCGGGCGCCTTGCCGCACGGCGTAGCCGGCAACGACCTTGTCTGAAATCAGCACGGCCACGTTGAACGCGCCAAGGAGCAGCCCAAGGAGGACAGGAGTCGCGATTGCTACTTCGATCAGCGCTTGGCCGCCCTGGGACGGTTTGCGGTGGGCTGATCTGACCATCAGTAGGACTGAGGCTCCAATCGGATGTAGAAGCTTTGATCGGAGAGAAAAGGCCCCAGGGAGAGCAGGGTGCCCGACTTCCAGTCGTATCGGAAAATGACTGTGATGCCGATGAAGTCCATCGTCCCGTTGGTCACGTTGCGCGAGCTGGCGGGCCAGGGGATGGAACCGATGGGGGTGCCGTCAAGCTGGTATCGGTTGACCTTGGAGAGGTCCTTCAACAGGCTGCCGTCGGGCTGCTCGTTGAGCTTGTAGATTTCCACGCTGGTAACCCTGGCCAGCGACGTGGTACCCATCGCCGACTTTCGAACCTGAAGCACGATCCGTTGGTCGGCGTCGACCGCGTTTCCAGCCTCAGACGCCTCGCGGGCCGCCTCACCGGCTGCGAATCGCGCGGAGCCGACTACGAAGAGGAGAAGTGACCCTTCTAGGATTGCGAACAGCAGGAACAGCAGGACCGGCAAAACCAGCGCGAATTCGACGATCGCCTGGCCGCGTGGTTTGTGTCGATGAGCGTCCTGGGCAACGTGGGCAAGCACGATGCGGACAACGGCGATTCTGGGGGCATATTGCGTCTAGCTTTCGCTTCAAGTTCGAAATCGGCACATACTTCAGGGCTCTCGGTTTCTTCAGCCACTTGTCGGGGGGATGATGTCGTTAACAGGGGCCAGGATGCTGAGTGGGGGTGCCTACATTGCCGGTCTTCAGTTGATGGCAATACGGGTCTGTATCAACCCGCCAGGTTTGCGACGATGATGAAAGCCTGCAGGCCGGGCGCTCACGCGCCAAAT
>Ga0193719_10000432_pt1 | contig 15640 bp, 14 predicted proteins | sample U2a2metaG_FD_160103 | JGI IMG/M metagenome (GOLD analysis project Ga0193719, IMG submission 160103) | Soil microbial communities from a riparian zone of the East river system, Colorado, United States - U2a2 | ecosystem: Environmental > Terrestrial > Soil > Riparian zone | place: USA: East... | reverse complement strand
TCTGCGACTATACAGCGAGAGTTCACCCCGCAAGGAGAGATGATTTCACAAGAAAGTACCGCGGGCGTCTCCGCGAAGCTTGAATACCCGGCTTGCCCCGTATGCGGGAGCGACCAACGCCAGTTTACGTTTCGCCTGCATGAGCCTTATAGCGTCGCGCGCTGCGAAGCATGCGGACTCCATTATCTGTACCCGCGGCTTACCGAGGCCGCCATGCAAGACGTGTATCGACAATGGTCTTATTACGAGGGCGGGACGTCCGGCTATGCGGATACCAGCTACACTGCGCAGGAATCCGCGTTACGGGCGACATTCAAACGATTGCTCGCTAATCTTGCCAGGCGCGGATTAACCGGCGGCGATCTTTTGGAGATCGGCTGCGGCTATGGCTACTTGTTGGATGAGGCTCGCTCGTTCTTCGCTCAACGTGTCGGCACAGACTTCTCACCCGAAGCGGCAGAGATCGCGCGTACGACGGGCGCTGAAGTATTTATCGGCGGTATAGAACAGATTCCACCTGACCGCAAATTCGATTGCGTGGTCGCGACCCAAGTGATCGAGCACGTGTACGACCCGTTGCGTTTCGTCAAAGAGTTAGTCGATCGTACCAAACCTGGGGGCCATATCGTTGTCGCTACGCCAGACATAGGAGGGGTATTGAGAAGGGTTATGGGTCGGCGTTGGCCCTCTTTGAAGGCTCCAGAGCACGTGGTTTACTTCGACTTCAAGACGTTAAGCACGTTGATGTACCGAGCTGGATTAACCAATGTGCGTCGGCTGCCTCACCCACATGCTTTTCCATGGGGTTTGATCACGGCTAAATTCGGCTTAACGATGCCGCCGCTGCTTGCGCGCCTCAGCGTATGGGTGCCTGCTACCACAGTCGCTGCTTATGGAAGAGTCACTAGAGCCTAGTACTCAATCCAGGCAGCAACTCATTTCGGTGGTTAGCCCGGAAGCGAGGCAGCCACTCCTTTCGGTCGTTCTGCCCGTTTTTCGTGAAGGCGCTCACTTGGCGGCTTTACTAGCAGACGTCCGCAGCTTTCTAAGGCAGTGTAACCTGCCATATGAACTTATAATTGTCGACGATGGTTCACCAGACAACACCTGGCAGGTAATAACAACTGAAGCACAAAGCTCTCAGGCATTGCGCGCACTGCGCCTGAGCCGGAACTTTGGTAAAGAATCAGCGTTGTGTGCAGGGCTGGAACATGCCAAAGGAGATGCAGTGATCGTAATGGATGCCGACGGGCAACACCCACCGTCGCTCATTCCGGATATGGTAAACCTCTGGCGAACCTCTGGCGCCGACATTGTGGAAGCGGTGAAGCGCAGGCGCGGGCGTGAATCATTGTCCAATAAGCTTGGCGCTCAGCTGTTCTATTTCATCCTGAACAAACTGTCCGGATTTCACTTTAAAGGCGCATCGGATTTCAAGCTGATGAATCGCAAAGCCGTCGATGCGTGGCTAAGGATGCATGAGCGCAACGTGTTCTTTCGGGGAATGACCGTATGGATGGGGTTCAACACCGTCCAGATTCCTTTTGAAGTAGTGCCACGCTCGGCGGGTCGTTCAACGTGGTCGATATTAAAACGACTCAAGCTAGCTCTAATCGGAATCACTGCCTTCTCATCGTTTCCGTTGCACGTCGTGACATTTGCAGGTGTGGTTTTCCTGGGATTGTCCGTTCTCTTGGGACTGCAGACATTATACCTCAAGCTTGCAGGCCGCGCAGTCAGCGGCTTTGCTACCGTGATTCTGCTGGAGCTCATTATTGGAAGCTTGCTGATGATTAGCCTTGGGATTATTGGCGAATACCTCGCTCGGATTTATGAAGAGGTAAAAGGCCGGCCTCGCTATCTTGTGGAGGAATCAATCGAACCTGGTGATGTCTAAGCCAGTTCCCCTGTCATCGCAACAGGAGCCGAGTTATAATGGTGAAGGAGGCGAGTCGCTCAGTAAAATTGAGTTGGCGATGAGAGATGCAGATGAAATCCCCGATGAGCTTACTAAACGCCTTATCGTTGGCGCTGGGATACGCCTGTGGTGCGAGGTATCATTGCCAGGCTTGGAGGGACAAGTTGAATATCTCTCGTGGAGATCGTGATAACAGCGACGCCAGCGACGGCTGCGTGCAGGCTTTGACGCTGCAACGTTTACTTCTGAGTGCAGGCTTGCGGACTTAGCCGAATGAAAATACTCATCACTGGGATTTGTGGTTTTACTGGAAGCATTCTAGCAGGAACACTCCGGGAGTTTGATTCAGGAATCGAACTCTGGGGCATCGACAACTTTCTTCGCACAGGCAGCGAAGGGAATCGCGCGCCACTTAGGGCGTCAGGAGTCCACCTTGTTCATGGAGACGTCCGCTGTCGAAGCGATCTTGATGCCTTACCAGACGTTGAATGGGTAATCGACGCTGCAGCCAATCCAAGTGTGTTGGCAGGAGTGAACGGCGACTCTAGCAGCCGCCAATTACTGGAGCACAACTTGGTGGGCACTGTAAACCTGCTCGAGTTCGGTAAGCGAACAGGCGCCGGTTTAATCCTGCTAAGCACCAGCCGCGTTTATTCAATCGCGCCCCTGGCCAATCTGCCCGTGACCGTCAAAAATGAGGCGTATCTTCCGCTGCTCAATTCCTATCACGTTGTTGGTTTATCGAGTGAGGGAGTCACGGAGAATTTTCCCACTACGCCACCGGTCTCGCTTTACGGGTCTACGAAACTCGCTTCGGAGGTAATCGCCTTGGAATACGGCGAGGCTTTTGGCTTACCGATCTGGATCAACCGTTGTGGGGTGCTTGCAGGTGCTGGTCAATTCGGGAAAGTCGACCAGGGAATTTTTGCCTTTTGGATTAACTCTTATTTACGACGACGACCACTTAAGTACATCGGCTTTGATGGGCAGGGACATCAGGTGCGCGACTGCTTGCATCCCCGCGATGTAGCAGCGCTTGTCTGGAAGCAAATGAAATCGCCTGACCGACAAGTCGAGCGTGTCCAAAACGTCAGCGGCGGTGTTGGTTCGGCAATATCGGTGGCTCAGCTTAGCTCTTGGTGCGCAGCGCGTTTCGGAAACCATACTGTGAGACGCGACGCTGCTTCGCGTCGGTATGACGTTCCTTGGATGGTACTGGACTCGGCCCGAGCAAAGCGTCAGTGGGATTGGCGGCCCACTGTTCGGGTCGAGCAGATCCTCGAGGAAATCGCACAACACGCTGAGGCCCATCCCGAATGGCTTGGCATATCCGGCTGCACATGAATGATTCCCCTCTAACCAAGCCACCGTTGCAGTTGCTCTCGGTGGTTATCCCGGCACAAAATGAAGAGGAGTGCATTGCGTCGACCATTGAGCATCTCTACGTGGAACTACGGCTTCACAATGTCCCACACGAAATTGTCGTGGTGGACGATGGCAGCACCGATCAAACCTGGACGATCCTCACCTCAGCCAAGGACCGTGTTCCCACCCTCAAGCCGGTGAAAAACCCTGCTCAGCGCGGATTCGGACGTGCTGTGGCGTGTGGCTTTGATCACATGTCCGGCGACGCCGCTGTTATCATGATGGCTGATGAGTCGGACGATGCGCGCGACGTCGTGCGTTACTGGCATAAACTCAATGAAGGATACGATTGTGTCTTCGGAAGTCGCTTCATGCGCGGCGGCGGCGTCATCGATTATCCAAAATCGAAGTTGATTCTGAATCGGCTGGCCAATTACTTCGTCGAGGTGCTGTTTCGGATAAACCTTAATGATACCACCAATGCGTTTAAAGCTTATCGCACGGAAGTGATCGATGGCTGCCGTCCTCTTATCGCGCCGCACTTTAACGCTACGATAGAACTCCCCCTGAAGGCGATCGTGCGTGGATACTCCTGGACTACCATCCCCATCACCTGGCGGAATCGACGCACGGGAACGTCAAAGCTGCAGCTCAAAGAAATGGGGAGCCGGTATCTGTTTATTTGTCTCTATGTCTGGCTGGAAAAATACTTCAGCCGCGGAGATTACCTCCGGGTTCCTAAATAGGCATGTGTGCCTTGACGACTGCGAGCACTCGCCGACACGTCATTTTCAAGGTCTTTTACGCGGATCTTACACTGATTTCTTATTAGTCGTAAGACATAGCCCGAATGACAATGGAGGCGCGGCAGAGCGCAGCGAGGGGAGATGCAGGCGCTGGAGCGGGGGAAAACTAATAAGGATACCAATGTAGCTGTTCGCTTCGCCCAAGGCGTGCAACATGCGACGGCCTACTCGGCGGTGTCGCTCCGCTCCGGCCAGCGCAGCTAGCGGCTGACAAGTTTCATTTGTGAGCCAGTGCCTGCCGCTGAAAATCCAAACGATAGAAATTCATTCGCACAGGCGGTCATAGATAATGGTTTGCTACTCTGCTTCCGCCAGCAGCGCCAATGCGGATTGACGCCACTTCAAGGTCTGCCAATTCATTCTGCCAGTTCGTCGATCCCAAAGCGAAAAGGGATTGGCTCTACGACAGGCGAAAGCAAAAAACCGGCCCGAGCCACCGCAGGTAATAAGCGGCGGCTACAGGTTTGTCCCCTTGCGAGTGAATGGAGTGAGCCAAACACCTGCTGGCCATAAACCATCGCTACGACGTTCTCCAAAAGGATCATAGGATGGAGATTGGCGCGTGATCTATCTGTAGCGGGACTTTACGAGTCCGCAATTGGATACCTCACTATGGAAGAAGATCTGGCAAAGCGCGAACGTGTTCCTGAAATTGCCGAATATTGTTATTAGGTATGTTGATAACGTAGAAGTTCCATGTCCTTCCGGCAAAAGAAAAGGAGAGAGAGTCCTCTGTGCCAAGTTCTCGAGCGGGCTTCAGCATTTTAATGATTCCCTCTGCTCTTGAACCTTTTTCCCAAATTATTTTCAGATCCTTGCCATGCGGAACATAACCGACAAGAATCTTTTTGTTTTGGCGCCATAGATCCTGATCGTTGGTGAAAACAAACATGGGCTCCTCGGCACAAAATGAGAGAATCTTCTCATCATCGTAATCGTGCAAAAACAAGTGAAGAACCATTTTCGCCTCACCGGCGCAAATCAGGGTTTCATAGGAAGGATCGGGAATGCCTTGGACGCGATTGAACTCGTCGCGCTCCCGGCGAGGAGGGTCGGGGTGTTCTTGACCAGCTACCACATGTCTCAAAAACCGTGAGACAGCAACCTCGCCTTGCCTCCAATGTGCCATCGAAAGGTAATGATTGTTTGTCGTCCCATGAATGTACTGAATGGAGGGAAACAAACCCAACATCAGTATCACGGGATTCTGTGCCTCCAACGAGTCGCGCGCGTACAGCCGTAGTGTCGCGCGCGAGGCACCCAGAACGGCCAGTGGTTGGCTTCATCGATTGGTTAGATGTTTTTTGAAGCATCAACGTTTGTGCTGATCTATAAACCACTCCGGCAAGTCGCCCCGCCTGAATACAACATTACCATGCCTGACGAACGCCACTCCTACGAATCGATTATTTCCTTTGTATTCAATGTCTGGTGTCAGATCACCAGGCCCAATTTTGCAATGCTCCGGCGGCACATGGACAGATGTATACAACACTTCTGCATCATCTCGCAGACGGATCGAACCGCTGCAATGCTGGCTGCTACAATCCACAATGAGGTGGTCTAGCTCGGACTTGCTGCGAAGAAATGGCGTAAGCTGCGACCACAGGACGCGCTCGGTCGCGACTGGATAACCAATCGCCTGACGGCAAATACCCTTGATCTTGGCGATGTCAGTCACGGAAAACATTTGATCCTTTACTTCGACTGCCTGCACAGCAGCCGCTGAAAGCACAAGAGCCACAATGCCGCGCTGTAACATCTAACTAGAATTAGACGGCAATTTGTCGTCTATTTCTGCCTCCATAGAGGGAAGTGTTTCTTAAAAGGCGGCAGGATGGCAAGCCTGTTCACCCTCCTTTGAAATCGCCCTTGTGTTGGTGCGTCTGGATCACGTTGCCAGCGTCATCGTAAACCCGAATCACAGCATCGTGTGATCGGCTGCGAAACTTCGCGTAGTCGACTGCGTCATATGGCGGGGGCGACGCGAAACGTTCAATCTCAAAACTCCAAACAAGGCTGCTGCGGCTGGGAAAGCAAAAGACATTTACACGATGCTGGTCGGCGCGGGTTGGGACGCGACGCTGGAAAAGTCCAATTCGGGTGTCCAAAACGCCAGCACAGAGCAAATTCGGAGTGCAAAATAAAGGCATCTCTTAACTAGCCTATGAAAACGCTCGTGTTGCAGCGGCATTAATTGCGACCGAAACCAGGAACAGAGAAATCTCGATGGGTGTTAGCGTGGTCGGTCCGTTACTTGCTATCAAAATGAACATCCATGGAAGAAGGATCATGGCGTAACGGTACGAGAATTGGTAGCCACCGGGTTCGCCGTGGCACCAAAGAACGAAAGTGAGAAGGCCGATTGCAAGCCAACATATCACTGCGTGTTTGCCGCCTCCTCTAAAAAGAAGGAAAAGAAATGGACTGGTAGAGAGCATCGAGCATCCAAGCGGGGGAAAAAAGAAAGGGTAAGATCTAATTCCGAATCCATCAAGTAACATAACCTGGGCATTAAGGGGAATTGAATGGAGAGAAAGGAACCCGTGTGTAAAGAGTGGGGCCATCCCCGGAATGCGAAGATATCCAAAATCGAAAACCGAATGGAATCGGGCAAAATTGTAAGCCGCAGTCAGCAGCGCCAGAACTATCGGCAGAACTACAAACTTCGACAGCGTTACGATGTTCAGGCGGGCCGTGCGCGAGAAAAAATAAAGGTAGAAAGGTGCAGTGATGATTAGTTCCGTTCGGTTTCCGAAGGCAAGGGCAAAGAACGCACCAGCAATCAATGGCGATGGACGAACTAACGTGAAATAAAGTGCCGCAATCTCTCCGAGAACCGCCAGCCCCAGAGCAATGAACCATGCACCGCCAATTCCCAGATTAGCCCACATCAAAGTCCCGAATACCGGGAAAAGCGCCAATAAGATTCGCTTCGGATAGCTGACATTAAATGCTGTCGTGAACTGAAAGAAAAAATAGACACACGCTCCGGCGATTAACGCAATAATGACATGCACTGGCGGCGGTTCATGGAACAGGAGAGCGATTGGCAGCATACTGATCACAGAGCCTAATGGAAACGCGGAATAGTACTTCCCCTCGTAGGGAATCATTTCGCTTAAGAAACTTGGAAATTCATTCAGGCGTAAGCCTAATTCTCCACGGAGCAAGGCCCCGGCAATCCGAAACGTATAATCACCGTGCACTTGTGGCGGATTAGTTGAAAAATAAAAGATGAGTGCTGCGGATAGCGCGAGAGTGATACTAATCGAGACCTCAGGAATGTTGTATTTCTTCATTTCATCGGTGAGCTTCTATTGAATTCAATATAAGCTAAACTATCAGCGCGCGTCGTTTAATCCATCGCGAATCGCGTTCCAAACTCTTGAGAGCTTTTTCTTGCCTATCGAGAGCTTTCTCTTGGCGGTCGAGCGTATCTCTCACCCGATGAAGCGTCCGGACTGTAAGGTAAGGGATTGAGGATTGGAGAAATGTTTCCGGAGAAGACTGAAGGTGTTTATCTCCGATCTCATACTTGTGAAGGAACGCTTCAGCGGCTTCGCTCGCTAAGTCGCTCATCTTTTTATCTCGCTCGCCAACACTCATGCTCATGCCCCGCATTCAATCACAAACCGCTGTCAGTCGTAAAGCGTGCGGGAATCGTTGATGGCATGTTCTTAACCGCGCAGACATGCGGCAATCAAAAACGATTTGGGCGCGATCCTGTGAAGCGGGCCGGGGACGACGAAGCACTCTGTGGGGCGTCAACCTACAAAAACTATTTTCGAATCCCACCCTTGATACACCTGTAGGTTAGATAGCCACACACGCCAGCTACGACACAGCATACCGTGGCTGATGCGAAACTGATGATCATTCCGACAAATCGGGCCGCTCGATCGGGGGCCGCTTGATCCAGCGCCAGACCTATGGCACCAAGACCGAAAAAAAGAGTTAACACTCCTGATACCAAAGTCACTGCCCCAAATAGGCCGGATAATGCGCCGTAGGCTGGTTGGCGAAGGCTTGAAATTGCCTGTTCCTTGGCAGCGGCGCGTTTCGTTCGTTGTTGCTGGCGCTGCCCTTTTCTGGCTTCCTGTGCCAACTGTGCCGCACGGCGGTCGATGTAGTATACGATGGCTTTCTTCTCGTCACCGCCAGCATCGGTGAATGCCTTTGCCATGATGCCGCGAACCACATTGCGTTGAGCGACTTCGTTCGCGGCAATCTCGTAAAACTGCTGGGGGAAGCGACTCTTTGGCGACATTCAATCACAAAGCGTCGTACGCCGTAAAGCGTGCAGGAATCGTTGATGACGTACACGACGGATCAATCTGCCATTCGGCAATCAAAACGATTCTGCGCGCGATCCTGCAAATCGAGCGGCATTTGGGAAGGCAAGATAGATTCGGAACGCTGTTCGGTGAACCGTTAGGACGCTCGGAGCCGCTCGCCCGCTGGTCTTGGACACTGCTGCGCCGCCAAACGCGGTTCTAGGGGCATTTCCGCGCGGGGAAACGGGCTTTTCAGAACGAAACTCAGACTTAAAATGCATTGTTTAACGTGTTTTCGCTCTGGAAATGCGCCTGATCGAGAATCGAACTACAAAATGGACGATGTCTGACTTTCCGTTCTGACTTTGCCACTTTGAACGGCCTAAAAGGCCCATTTTTAATAGGTAAAATGAGCGGGCAACGGGAATCGAACCCGCATTTCCTTCCAGTCAGCTAAAGCCAACCCGTTTCTCCTCGCAAAACACACAACAATGAATCATGCTACTCCCCAAACACAACCCTTCAAAGCCTGATCGCATGTTCAGATTTAAAACGCCGGCAAAGCTGAATGACATCAGGATGATCCAGAATGGGATTGCTAGAAGCAGCCGGTGCTCAATAACACCGCCACCCGAGATAAAGGCCGCCACAACCGGAATTGTCCCCAGCAGTACAATTTCAAAACGTTTCTTGAGCAACGCCAGGACAATCCCGGGCAGTAAGAAAAAGTAGTATGGCAATGGGATAGGCAATACATCACCAAGGAAGAGGCGCGGCCCCGGAACGCTAAAGAAAAGCCTCCAGAGCTGGGTCACATAATATGTTAGATCATTTGGAGAGGGATGTCCCCGGACTGCTTGCAAGAAACTATGCCAATAGGGCGAGTTATGATAGGCGTAGTCACGCCGGTTAAAAACAATATAAGCGAAAATAGGCATGGCTCCGGCAGCGAAGCCATAAATGACTGTAAAGACCCGGCGCGTATTGATAGCCTGCTTTAGGCGTTTCCGATCGAACACAGCGCAGAGCACTACAAAGCCCAAAAGCGCTAAGATGTACTGCTTGCCGAGCATCGAACTCCCCAGGCATAATCCTGCCGCGATGCCTCCCATGGCCAGGCAAAAAGAAGAATCAGTTTTGAAGCCGAGACGCAGAAAATAAAGGGAGGCCACGCATAAGGGGACGGCCATTACGTAGTGGTACCCGACGAACGTATAAATGAACGCGAATGGAAGAAAAGTGAAAACCAGTGCAATGACAGATGTGACAACGTAAGATTGAAAAAATAGATCAGCTAACAGAAGCGTGAAGAGAAACACCGTGCACCAAAGACCCAGGAGCGCTGCTTCATTGGTCAGAATGTTATAACCAAATAGATGAAGCCACGGCCATAGATAGTAATGAAAAAGGGTTTCATGCTCAATAGGCCCATAAAAATGAAACCAAGCCGCCTGGAAAGGCCGACTGATCACATGGGTTTTTAACATCAAGAGATCCACGGAGGCGTCTTCGAAAAGACCGTCTCCATTCCAAGGTGCTGTCCGGAAATCCCAGAGGTGCGCGACTACAAAGAACAGGATCCAGAACACAAAGAAGGCCGTTTTCGGCTTGATTACAGATTTGACATTGGCCCTGAGTTCACTTGGCGCTGGCAAGAATGCGATGAGCAAAAACACCATGCTGAGCAGCCAGCCGACGAGTTGCCACGGATTTCCCCAAGCCCATTTCAGATAGTGAGCTGTTGCGCCCAAAGCGCAAAGCACCAGACTAACAACTGATAAGCTCAAGAATAAAACCTTTAGTCGAGGGCTAGCGGTTGGTTGTGACATAAAGCACGGTGGCGGCGTATGTTGTTACTAGGTATTTAGAGTGCCCAACTTTGGCGATCAAGTGATTAGTGCTGCATCTTAGTTTGGAATCGCGCCGTACCCGGTTCGGCGCGGGGTTGTAAAGGCTGTTTGCTTGTTATACTCCGATGTGCTCCAATAGACAAAGTATTATCAGGTCTGTCACTTGTTAGTTTGACGATTGTGGTGGCCCCGCTGATATGAAAGGATGCATATCTTTGGAAAGACAGCGCGCTGGTGAGTGTCGCGCCTCCCTGGCGGGCTTGGCGCTCGCTGCCGCCACCAACAAAGGGAGACAGGGTTATTCGATTCGTCCGTTCGCTCTTTGATGAAATTCCCTTGCGTGCTGCAACTCGAGTCGCCTTCCAGCGTGGTCCTGTGCATGAGGCGGTAAGGAACATTACCGTTTTGATCTGGGTTTTCGCCAGCCGTAAATAATTTTTCCCCGGAGGCCTTGTTCGAAAAAACTGTCAAAATAAACAGGTCGTTGTCTGTTACAGATCGATCGCGCTTACGCGATTGCCATACATGTTTAGTACGTAGAGCTTTCGACCAAACAAAGCCACAGCTGATGGACCTTCGAGGTTGTCAGGTGGCTTTGGTGTCAAACTGCCAATTCTTGTTCCGCTCAAATCAAAAATGAGCACAGTGCTCATGTGTACGCTCGACGCGTATAGCCGGCCTGTTTGCGAATCGATGACCAAGTCTTCAAAGCCGGCCGGCCCTCCCCATTCGGGTACCGGCCACTTGCTAAGGAAGTTCCCATTCTCATTGAATACCTGAACCCGTTTGTTAAGCGGATCGGCGACGTAAACGTTATTGGTTGCGGGATCAACTGCGACGGACGTCGGGTCATTAAACTGACCGTCGCCATTGCCTTTGCCGCCCCAAGCCGCAAGCACCTGACCTTCCGAACTAAACTTGACGATTTGGTTGTGGCCCTGGTCGACAACATAAACCGAATCATCCGGCCCGATAGCTATCCGACGGGGGCCGTAAAATCCGAGTTGCGTTCCTTTCCACTCCGCGATGAACGAGCCATCGGGCGATAGTTTCTGCACACGCTGATTGCCAGCTTCAGCGACGTAAATGTTTCCAGCTTGGTCGATAGCCAGGCCATTTGGCGCAGAGAATTGGCCGTGACCATTCCCTTTGCTTCCTATGATTCTCACGAACTTACCGTTTGGCGAGAATTTTTCGATCCGCCCGTTGCCAGTATCGGCCACAAAAGTATCTCCGTTGCCATCAACGGCGATGCCAGTCGGCGAAGCAAATTGCCCGTCTGCCGTTCCTTTGCCGCCTTCAAACATCGTAGCCACGTCCTCATCCGATGAGCTGACCTCGGACACCGGCCCAGCCGGCGTCGCGGGCAACGCTTTTACGCGCCTCTGAAAGCGCCCAATGTTTTTGTTAGGAATATTCAAGACGTAGAATGACCTTACCCTGCCTCCGAATGAGTACGAAATAGTGTCCTCCGTTCCGAGCCTGCGGAGTGATTGAAATTTGCCGATTATTCTTTCTGTCTTTGGATCCTTTTCCCAAATCAACTTCAGATCTTTATTGCCTGGAACATAACTCAGAACAGCCTTTTTATTAGCGTCCCATACATCCTGCTCGGTCATGACAACGGAAGAGGGCAATCCCGCGCAAAATGACAGGATCTTGTCATCATCATAATCATGTAAGAATAGATGAATGATTGAATAAGCATCCATTTGGCAGATGAAGGTGTCGTAAGGAGGATCGGCAATGCCTTTAATTCGATTAAACTCGTCGCGTTGGAGGTGAGGAGGACCTGGGTGCTCTTGACCAGCTACAACATGTTTTAGGAAGCGTGAGACAGCGACCTGATGTTGCGCAAACTGGCCCACAGCAAACGGACTTGTTGTCTTGCTATAGATATATTGAATCGAAGGAACCAACCCACTCAGCAGTATCGACGCTGCCACGCCCCAGAGACCAATGTACAGGCCTGGCCAGCGCCGAAGCTTCAACAGCCCAGCAAGCGGGAAGCTGATCAGAATGATCCAAAATGGAATTGCAAGTAACAGCCGCTGCTCAATGGCAGGGCCTCCCGAAACAAACACTCCTACTACTGGAAGCGTCGCCATCAGCACGATTTCAAAACGCTTCTGCCAAAGAGCTAGCACCAAACCGGGCACTAAAAGCCAGTAATATGGCAACGGAATAGGCAAAGCATCTGGAAACAAAAGCCGAGACCAATACTGGGGAGCAAAAAAAGACTTCCAGAGCCCCGTCAGATAGTATTGCAGATTATTAGGAGCCGGTGTTCCCCGCACCGCGCTGAAGAATTGGTGAAGGTACGTGCCTTCGTAATATCTGTAGAGTGCCCAATTGAAGATGATGTAAAAGAGAATTGGCGTGGCAGCCGCCAAAAAGCTATAAACGATGACGGCCAGCGAGCTCCACAGGCTGGTTCGCTTTAAACTGTTCCAATAAAATACAGCGTACACTGGCGCAGCGGTCATAAGTGCCAGCATATATTGCTTGCCGGGGATGGAGCTGGCTAAACAAAGCGCTGCCGCAATCGCACCCAGGGACAACGCAAAATAAGAAGCCCTTCTAAACCCCAGATGCAGGAAATAGACAGAAGCGACGCAAAACAGAGTCGTGATCGGGTAACGGTATCCAACAAAAGTGTAAATGAACGCAAACGGCAGAAAGTTAAAAACCAATGCCGTAACCGACGTGACAACATAAGAACGAAAGAACAGGTCGACTAACAAGAGAGTGAACACAAAGGTCGCTAACCAGATACAAAAAAGGGCAGCTTCATACGAGAGAATGTTAAAGCCGAATAGCTTAAGAAAACCCCACACATAGTAATGAAACAGTGTCTCTCGCGTAATGATACCATGGTACCACGCCGCCTGATATGGGTGACCTATAATATTAGTTTTTAGATACCCGAGGTCGTTAGCGGACTCATCAAACAGTCCGTCTCCATTCCAGGCGGCGGTGCGGAAATTCCAGAGATGCGAAACTACAAAAAACAGAATCCAGAACAGAAAGAACGCCGTTTTGAGTCCGATCAGGGACTTTAAGCTGGCTGCGAGCTCACGCGGCTGTGGTAACAACGCGAGCAGCAAAAAGAGCATGCCTAACAGCCAGCCGATGGGATGCGCCCGATTACACAACGTCTGTATCAGTATCGGCGTTGGGGTCGGCGTTGGCCCGATAATATCGGCATAATCGCAGTGCTTAACCACTCCATTGATCGGATCGCCGAAGCTTGAGTTAGCGCAAAGGACTCCGCCGGTAAAGGTGCCATAATTGTAAATACCATTAGCCCCGAATCGGACCTGCTTCGTACCGCTGAAATTGCATTGTTGCATCTCACTAGCACATGGAGTCCACTCGCCAGAAATCGGCAGGGGCGCAGGCGGTGGCGCTGGCGTAGGTTTAGGCCATCCTAGATAGTGAGCCGTGGCGCCGCCAGCGCCAATCAACAGACTGACAACTGACAAGCTGAATAACAGAATTCTTAGTATGGGAAGCTTACTCTTCCACTGAGATGAATCCATGGGCTCAACTATGCTTTTGCATGCTTCGCGTTATTTTTGCTCGGTTTGACTAGTTGAAATGGAGTCGCCGTAACCTAGCGGGAGCGCTGGGGTAGACGACGCGTTGGCGTCGGTGTTGCCTCTATAGCATCGGCATAATCGCAATGCTTAACTACCCAAGAGATCGGATCGCCGAAGATCGAGTTAGCGCATGGGACTTCGTCGGTAAAGATGCCGTAATTATAAGCATCATTAGCCCCATAGCGGACCTGCTTGGTGCCGCTGAAATTGCATTGTTCGGTTTCATTAGCACAGTGAGTCCAGCCGCCGGTTGCAGGTCTCTGTATCGATTTCGGCAATGGCGTTGGTGTTGCCCCGATAATATCCGCGTAATCGCAGTGCTTAATCACGCCATTGATCGGATCGCCGAAGATTGCGTTAGCGCAAAGGACTCCGCCCGTAAACGTGCCATAATTGTAAATACCATTAGCCCCGAATCGGACCTGCTTGGCACCGCTGAATTTGCATTGGTGCATCTCACTAGCACACGGAGTCCACTCGCCAGAGATCGGCAGGGGCGCAGGTGGTGGCGTAGGTTTAGCTGTGGGCTCAAGAGAATCAGGTAAACTCCGCACCCGCTCCTGAAACTCCGCGATGTTCTCGCTGGGGATATCCAACACGTAGAATTTGGATTTGCCACTAAATGCATCACCGCTCACAAACGAATAGGAAATAGTTTGCTCTTGCGCAAGTTGTCGGAGCGGCTCGTACATCTTAATTATTTTGTCCGTCTTTAGAGGATCTTCTAACTGCCAAATTAGCTTCAGATCCCTACCCCGGGGGACATAGTTGGCAATGGCATTTTTGTTAAGTCTCCATATTTCCTGCTGGGCCATAACACAAATAGGCGAGCCACCACAAAAAGATAGGATCTTCTGATCCCCGTAGTCATGCAAAAACAAGTGGAGAATCGAATAAGCCATATTTGGGCAAATTAGCGTATCGTAAGGAGCGTCCGGACCTTCCTGGCGCTTGAGTTCGTCACGCTCGAGGTGCGGGTTTGTCGGCTCCCTTCCGGCAACGATGTCTTTCAGGAAACGCGAGGCAGCAACTTCTGCTTGGGCGAAGTGGTAAACCGAAAAGGGACTCTTGGTCTTTCCATAGATGTATTGAATTGAGGGAACAAAACCGCATGCCAGTGCAGAGCTTGCGACACCGAGAATGATGATCTTAAATCCAGGAGGCAGTCTCAGTCTCAAAAGACCAGCAAAGGCAAACCCCATGAGGATGATCCAGAATGGCATTGGCAGAAGCCCCACGCGGCGCTCTTCGGCACCTGCCACAAAACCTCCGACAACAGGGATTGTTGCCAGCATTGCTATTTCATAACGTCTCTTGACTAACGCAAGAAGAAGACCAGGCAGCAAAAAAAAGTAGTATGGCAGCGGAATAGGCAACACATCGGGAATAAATTGCCGTTCGCCCGGGTTCTTAAAAAAACAGTTCCAGATCCGGCTCACGTAAAAGTGCATGTCATTGGGCGAAGGATGCCCCTGCATCGCTTGCCAGAATCGGTGAATAAATGTCCCTTCGTAATAAGTGTAGTCTGCTCGATTAAATACGATGTAACAAAGGATTGGCATGCCTCCCGCAAGAAACCCATAAACGATTAGAGAAACCGAACTCCAATTGGCGCTCCGCTTTAAGGTCTTGAGATGTAAACCGGTGTAGAGGAGGGCAAAAAGCAGAAGGACCAACACATACTGCTTGCCAGGTATGGCAGCCGCAAGGCACAGTCCCGCCGTAATGCCACCCAGCGAAAGACAAAAAGAAGAGGCACTTTTGAAGCCGAGATGCAAGAAGTATAGAGAGACCACGCCCAAAGCAGTCGACATAGGGTAGC
>Ga0193719_10000431_pt1 | contig 15709 bp, 11 predicted proteins | sample U2a2metaG_FD_160103 | JGI IMG/M metagenome (GOLD analysis project Ga0193719, IMG submission 160103) | Soil microbial communities from a riparian zone of the East river system, Colorado, United States - U2a2 | ecosystem: Environmental > Terrestrial > Soil > Riparian zone | place: USA: East... | reverse complement strand
TCTGTTCCTCCGTAACCTTTACAAGATCGGCAAGACTCAGGTGAATCTCGGCCACGAGAGCGTCGTCGCTTTCAGCCTCGGCGAGCGCTTCGCGATAGAGCTCAACTGCTTCGCGCGGGCCTTCAGACACTTCTGCCGCGCGTGCCAGGCGCACCAGGACGGCAGCTCGAGACGATCCCTGCGGCGCCGTCTTATACGCCTGCCGGAGCAGGGCGATCGCGCGCCGGTGGTCGCCTGCCTCCCGGTGCCGGTCGGCGCAATCGAGAACGCGTCTTCGCATGTCGTCGACATCAGCGGGAGGTGTGAGCCGAACTGCCAACTCGCCCAACTCGGCGGCGGCAGCGGCTGATCCTCGTGCGTGTAGGTTCTCTGCCGCCTCCTCAACTACGGAAGCGACTTCGCGGCTCGGCTTGGCCGTGGCGAGCGCGAGATGCCGAGCTCGTTCCTCTCCATCGGGCACGAGCCTGGCGAGGCGCGAATGGAGCGAGCGCCGCTGTGCCGGCGCAGATCGCGAAGCCACGGCAGAGCGCAGGAGAGGATGGGTGAAGCGAAGGCGATCTCCATCGACCTCCAGGATTCCTGCCTCGAGAGCGGCGGAGAGTCCAGTCTCTGCCTGACCGCCTGCGGACGCCTCGACAAGGGGCACGGTCGGGTTGGCGAGCGCTGCAACTACCTGGGCAACCTCGAGCGCATCAGCTCCAAGGCGACCGAGGCGCTCGTGAATGAGCCCTTCAAGAGTGGCGGGAATCGCCAGCTCCTCGCCGGGATCCAGCCTGCCGCCGCGTGCCTGAAGCGCGCTCGCGAGCTCTATTGCGAAGAAAGGATTTCCGCCCGACATCTCCCAGATGCCCAAGAGGGCTGGCCGTGGGAGGACCGCGCCGACGCGCGTTCGCAGCATCTCGCGCAGCGCACCGACGCTGAGTGGGCCTAGCTCGACGGTTAGCAGCCGCTCCTCTGGCATAGCTCGCCGTATCCAGGGCGGCACCTCGTCGCGTCCGGTCAGAATGGCCGCGATCGGATGCTTGTCCAGCCGGGGTAGTGCGAACCGGAGCATTGACAGGGACGGTGCGTCGAGCCATTGGACGTCGTCGATCGCGAGCAGGATCGGACTGCCGATTGCGAGCCTACGCAAGGCGCTCAGGAACGCGAATGCGACCATGCCCTCGTCGGCGGATGCACCATCGGATTCGGAGAGAGCAAGCGCACCTTCGAGCGCCCGCCGCTGTGGCCGCGGCAGCTGCGGCAACACGTCTGGAACCACGACTCCGATGAGGTCAGCCAAACCGGCGAACGAGAATCGGGCCTCCGTCTCCGACGGACGTGTGGAAAGCACCAGAAAACCACGGGCCTTGGCTTCCTCGATGAAGGCGAGCGACAGCGTCGTCTTGCCGATCCCGGCCTCGCCGAAGACCACGCCGACTTTGGGCAGGTGATCGGCCAATTCAAGAAGGTGGAGGAGAGCCGCGAGCTCGTTCTCCCTGCCGACGAGGTGCCTCACGCTGACTGCCACGACGTTGGTGGGATTGTAATTAGGGGGTTGCATGACGAGAAGATCCTTGTTTCGTTCTCTCGCGATGGCGTTGGGGGTAATTTCACTGGTGGCCGCGTCGTTGGTCCTGCTATGGAGCCGAGCTCGAATTCGGATTTGGCTCCGGAGCAGGGATTCGAACCCTGAACCTTGCGGTTAACAGATCGCTGCAGCCGGTTCAGAAATAGCGGCCCGAATACGCTGAATGCCTGTGAGTGCCATCAATTAGCGCGGCTTGCCGCCGGCGTTGCTGTATGAATGGCCTTCATTGGTCACTAGCGGTCAATCCGTCCCTGCTGCCCCGAGCCCAAGCCTCAATGAGGACGTCTGGGCCAAAAACGGCTTTCGAGATGAATGCGATGGCACCCGACCCGGCGATCCGAGCGGAGAACTCCTCGGGGTCATAGGTCGAAAGGAGCAATACCGCGACCCTGGGGTCAGCCGCCCGAATGCGGCGACTTGCCTCGAGTCCATCGATGCCTGGCAGGTGGACGTCCATGAGAACGAGGTCCGGATGCAAGCGGCCCGCTGCCAGAACCGACTCCTCGCCGGTCTCGACCTGGCCCACGACCTCGAATCCGGGTGCAGCATTCACCACCTCGCACGCCGCAGAGCGAAAGGCTTCCTGGTCGTCGCAGATCAAAACTTGAACGGGCATCATGCGTCCGCGCAGCGTACCCCGCAAGGCTGGCCTCGGCCAAGGGGGCCTGCACCATTACAAAGGTGGGGCCAGCCCTATCCTTGCGCCATGCCCATCAGGGTTGTGCTCGCCGACGACAGCTTCCTCATCCGGGAAGGAATGCGAGAGCTTCTTCAATCTGTGGACGAGCTCGACCTGGTAGCAACCTGCAGCGATCTGGACGCACTGCGGGCGGCGATTGAGCAGACAAGCCCCGATGTCGTCGTGACTGATATCAGGATGCCACCAACCAATACGGATGAAGGCATCCGAGTGGCAGAAGAGCTAAGAAGCCGCTCACCGTCAACTGGCGTTGTGGTGCTCAGCCAGTACGCCGACGCCGAGTACGCGCTCGCTCTCCTCGATAAAGGCGCCTCAGGCCGCGCTTACCTGCTGAAGGAGCGGGTGTCGGACCTGGACCAGCTCGTCAATGCCATTCGCGAAGTCGCCCGAGGCGGCTCGGTGGTCGACGCCAAGGTGATCGAGAATCTCATCGCCTCCCGCTCGCGGAACAAGCGCTCGGCACTCGCCGACCTCACTCCGCGTGAACAAGAAATCATCGCGGCAGTGGCCGAAGGGAAGAACAATGCCGCAATCGCCAGGGCTCTTCACCTCACGGAGGGGGCCGTCGAGAAGCACATCAGCTCCATCTTCTCCAAGCTCGGGCTGAGCGAGGAACCCGCCGTCCACCGCCGCGTCAAGGCGACTCTGATCTACCTGGCTGACGAGCGAGAACCCGAAAAGCGGTAACCAGGCCCTGCCGGCCTTTGACCGAGGTTGGGCCGAGCTTTTCGACCTGGGGAGAGCGGCTCAACGCTTCGAAGGTCGCATCACTGAGCACCGTCTCACCACACGACGCCAGCTGCTGCAGGCGTTGCGCGAGGTTGACTGCGTCGCCCACCAGCGAGTACTCGGCACGCTCCTCGCTCCCAATCAGTGCGGCGGCGACCAATCCGGTCGACAGGCCGACGCCAAGCTCAAAAATCGGAAGCCCCTCCGCCGCCCACCGCCGGTTCACCGCCAACTGAGCGCGATGCATCGAGCCGGCGGCACTGAGCGCACGGTCCGCGTGATCAGCGACGGGCTCAGGGGCGCCGAACACCGCCATCACTGAATCGCCGACGAACTGCATGACGGTCCCGTGGTCAGCAAGGATCGCCTCACTCGCCGCGGTGCGATGCTCCCTCAGCTGTCCCGCCAGCCTGCTCGGGTCGCAAACCTCCGCAATCGCGGAGTAGCCGCGCACATCAGAAATCAATACGGTCACGACCAGCCGCTCGACGTCGCCCGATGCGTAACCGCGCTGACGCAGCTTGTCCGCAACACCACCCGGAAGCAGGCGGCTGAGGATCTCACCCTGCTCCTCTCGATCCACGATTGCCTGGTGCAGCCGGCGCAGGTTGCGAAGGCCGACTGCGCCACCAGCGGTCGCCTGTTTCGCAAGCTTGAAGAAGAGTTGCTCGACTGACGCTGCGACTTCGGCGCCTGTGGTCATCCGCTTGATCGCGATCGCCTTGATCGGCCTTCCTTCAGCCACCAAGCCGAGAAGCTCCTCCTCCAGCGGGGACAGTTCCGCATCGCCGAGAGGCCGGATGAGCGCTTCCACAATTTTCGGGTCGAGCAGCGAGCCGCCGCTGGTCACCGTGCGGATCGCTCTGGCCAGCTGATCTCCGGCCGCTACGCCATCCTTGAGCAGATAGGCGCAGCCTGAGGCCCCTTCGCTGAGCAGGGCGACAGCGTACTCAGGGTCGTCGAATTGAGAAAGGATCACGATGCCGGTGCCGGGGTGACGCTTGCGCACGAGCCGCGCGGCATCGATACCCTCGCTCTGGAACGTAGGCGGCATCCGGATATCGGTGACGATCACCTGGGGCGCGAGCTGCTCTGCACGGGCGATCAGCTCCTCGTAGTCACATGCCACGCCGACGACTTCCACGTCATCGGTGGTGCCCAGCAAGGCGCGCAATCCCTCGCGCACGATGAGACTGTCGTCGGCCAGCAGCACGCTGATGCGCCCCACGCCCGTATTGGACGTGCCTATTCAGGTTCGGGCAAGGCAGCCAGCGTCATATGAGGAGGGCGGCTGGCCCTAAGGCAAAGACGCCAGCCGGCACCATCGACCACGTCGACCCGCAGCCTTACGTTGCAGGACGGAGGTTGACCAAATGAAATTTGAAAGTTCGGTTACCGCGGTTTCCTGGATTCCCTTCGAGGCGGTCAAGGGATTCCTGGCCGTGCCCTTCGGTATGGGCCTGGCCCACTATGACGAGCCTCTGCCGCCGAGGCTAAACGACCTGGACGAGTGGCACCGTAAGGATCTTTTCCGCGAGTGCAACGAGCTCAAGGGCTGGATCGAGGTCGAAGACGGGAAAATAGCCGCTTGGGGACAACACGGCGGCGGGCGAATTGGAGTGACCCGCTTGAAGATCGGTCCAAAGACACTGACAGTGAAGGCCAAGGCAATGCCTGACATCCGTCCCGAGCCTGTAGTGACTGAAACTTACGTACGCTTCAGCCAGACATGCGGCGGCCGTACCGGCGTGCCGGCTCCGCGACCAGTCAGCCGCAAGCCGCTGTTCCAAATCGATTCCGCCGTGGCCTGGACGACGCTCTCATTGACGATCCATGCCGACGGCCACTCCGAGCGGGAGCTCATCGGCGCCAGCTGCTTTCCGCGTCACTGGATTTATGACGATGCCGGCGAGCTCATCACGCAGACCGGGCTGACCGACTTCAGCACGTGGATCAACGACGCATTCGGCGAGCGCACGCCATGGGGTACGTACGACTCGCCGGCCATGGTCCAGCCTGTAGAAAGTGCACTCGAGCGCGAGCTCGGGGCAATCATCATTGGCGGCGCCAAGGAAAAGAGCCGCGCGATCCAGCAGGGCAACACCCTCATCGAGCAGGGCGCCGCCGGAGACGAGATGTTCTTGGTGCTCGACGGCATGTTCGCCGTCGAGGTCGACGGCCAGCCGGTCGCGCAAGTGGGTCCAGGCGCGATCGTCGGTGAGCGGGCGGTAGTCGAAAAGGGCTCGCGTACGGCAACCCTCCGCGCCCTCACACCCTGCCGGGTCGTCTCGGTGCCACGCCGCTACGCGGACGACAGGGAGCTTTCGGAGATCGCGCGCGGCCACCGGCGGGAGGAGGCCTGATAATGCGGCAATCCATGGACGGCTCGATCGTCCAGGCCGTGCGCCTCCGCAAGGTCTACCGTGGTGCGAACGAGGTCGAGGCCCTGCGTGGCATCGACCTCGAGATCGAGCGTGGCGAGATGGTCGCCATCGTCGGCCCATCCGGCTCTGGCAAGACGACACTTCTCAACTGCCTTTCCGGCCTTGACGCTTTTGACGGCGGCAAGGTGATTGTTGCCGGGCAGGACCTCTCTGCCATGTCCGACCGCGCCCGCACCGCTTACCGGCGCGACCACATGGGCTTTGTCTTCCAGGCCTTCAACCTCCTGCCAGTACTCTCCGCGGTCGAGAACGTGGAGATTCCCCTCCTGCTCCAAAACCTCAACTCCCGAGATTCCCGTCGGCGCGCGCTGGAGATGCTGGAGACGTTAGGCCTGGCCCATCGCGCCAATCACCGGCCTGACCAGCTCTCCGGTGGGGAGCAGCAGCGAGTAGCAGTAGCCAGAGCGCTGGTTCACAGGCCGGCCGTGGTCTGGGCCGACGAGCCTACCGGCAACCTCGACACGGAGGTGACGCAGGTCATCGTCGAGCTGCTGGTGCGAATGAACAAGGAAGGCCAGACGATCGTCCTCGTCACCCACAACCCTCAGGTCGCCGAGCGCGCCCGGCGCACGCTGCGCATGCGCGACGGCCGCTTAGAGGTCACCAGCGCCGAGCGCGCAGCGGCGGTCCGATGAACGTGGCAATGGTCGTGATCGGACTTTTCGTACTCGTGTACGCCGCACTGCTCGTGCTCGCCATGCGACGGCCACTCTTGGCCCGGCTCGCACTGCGCGAGGCAGTGCGGCGGCCTGGGCAATCCGTCGTGGTCGTGCTGGGCCTGATGGTCGGAACTGTGGCGATCTTCTCGAGTCAGGTCATGGGCGATTCCTTCCGCGAGTCGCAGACGCAGGAGGCATATCGTGCCTGGGGACACGTCGACATGGTGGCTACCGATGGAGGCCGCTTCTTCGACCCCGCCATGGCCTCCATGCTGGCCGCCGATCCAGTACTGAACTCGTCTCTGGCCGGTGTGCAGGCAGGCGTCGAGCTTGCAACATCCGTGGTCGATCTCGATCGCGGCAATGCCAAGCCGCTGGTCACGTTGGTCGGATTCGACCCGAACACTCAAGGCCCCTTCGGCAGCTATGTGCTCGTCGATGGAAAGACAACGCTGGGTCAGGACCTGGCCTCTGACCAGGTGCTCGTGTCGGTCTCGCTGGCCGGAGCCCTGGAAGCACAGACTGGTGACCGGCTTCGTGTCGCAGTCGGTTCGAACCAGGTGGTCGAGCTCCGCGTGGCAGGCATCGCCCAGGCTGAGGGGCCGGGCGCCTACACACTTAGGCCGGCGCTCTTCACGCCTATCGCCAACCTGGGGCCGCTGCTCGGCGGGAAGGGCATCAATATCATCCGTCTGGCGGCTCCGGGCGAGGGCCAGGCCGAGCTTGACCGAGCGCGTGAGCTTGCGCCCAAGGTGCGCGCAGTCCTCCAAACAATAGGAACCGGAACGAGCCTTGCCTTGCGGGAAGCGAAGAGCGAGGACGTCAACGCCAAGATCAAGCAGACAGAGTCGGATCGAAGCGTTTTCGCAGGCCTCAGCTTCTTCGTTGCCCTCGCCGGGGCGGCGCTGGTGGTGAACCTCGGGCTCGCACTGGCTGAGGAGAGGCGCCCGCGCCACGCCGTCCTCCGAGCCCTCGGACTCGGCCGCATCGGAATGGTCACTCTGTCAGTGCTGGAGGGGGCTCTTTACAGTCTGGTCGCCGTCGTGGCGGCACTTGCCCCCGGAGCAGCCATCGGTCTGGTCATTGTCCGAGCCCTGGAGGGCGGCAGCTTGCTGTATACCCGCCCGCTGGAAACCCGCTCCGGACTGCTGCTGTACACGGTCACGCCAGGTTCGGCGGCCCTATCGATCGCGATCGGGGCCCTGATCGTGCTGGCCACGCTCTTCGCCACGTCGATCCGGAGTTCCCGCATGCAGATCTCGTCGGCGATCAGGAACCTACCCGAGCCTGCTGGGCGGCGCAAGCGATCGATCTGGCGGAGCGCGTTCCTGGTCGCTCTAGGCCTGGGCTCGCTCGCGGCCCTGGTTCCCAGCAACCTCTCGATCCGATTGGTCGGTGGGGTGGGCCTGGTAATCCTGGCGGCGGTCCTGGTAGGCGGCCGGATCTCGGATCGACTGCGCGCCACGTTGACCGGGGCCGCTCTGACCGTGTGGGCAGCTGCCGCGATTGTGACGGTCGCATCTTCGGGGAACTGGGATAACTTAGTCATCGGCCTCGGCGCCCTCGTGGCCGTCTTCGGGCTCAGCCTGGTCGTGGCGGCCAACCTTCGGGTTCTCGAAATACCCGCAGGGGTGCTTCAGGGCGGAGCTCGGGCGACTCTGAGGCCTTCTCTCGCTTACCTCACCCGGCGGCCCCTTCGAGCCGGCCTGGGCATCGGCGCGTTCGCGCTGGTGCTGGCCCTGATGACAACCTCCTCGGTCTTTGTCGCAACCTACCTCGGGCAGTCCCGCAGCACCCTGAGTGAATACGACATCCGTGTCACCGCGCCGACCACGCCCGGTGTGACGATTCCCGATTCGGTCCGATCCCAGATCGTCAAGGACGTCGCCATGTCGACGCGGCCCTATCGCGGAAAGGTAACCGTGAGCACGAACCCCACTGTCCCGCAGGAAGATACCTACCTGCCCCTCTACTCGCTCAGCCCGGGCCAGCTGGCGGCCGGACCATTCCAACTGGCCAGTCGGGAAAGTCGTTTCAAGAGCGACGCCGAGGTATGGGCGGCTATGGCCAAAGACCCTCACCTCGTTGTGACACCCACCTACCAGAATCCCGGCATGACGATTACCTTGGTGGGACCGGACGGGCCGGTGCAGTTTCGTGTGGCGGGTGGCACAAGGACCCTGGGACTCTGGGGCCTGGCCGGCTCTGAGGCCGCAATGGCACCGTTCGCCACGCTGCCGGTCGGCACTACGATCCTGGTCAAGACGGCGCCCGGCGCAAACGCTGAGGCGGTCGCCCGCCAGATCCAGCGGGAAGTCTTCAGCCAGGGGGGCGAGGCGACGACCGTCAAGGAGATGTTCGACTCGACCGCACGCGGCCCACAGGCAGGGGTCAACGCAATTCAGCTGATCATGGGGATTGGACTCCTGGTGGGGGTGTTGAGCCTGGGCATCCTCGCACTGAGAGCGGTGGTCGAGCGCCGCCGCGCGATCGGCATGCTGCGAGCCCTCGGCTACCGGCCAGGTCAGGTGCTGGCGGGAATTGTCTCGGAGGGGTTGATCACCGCCACTTGCGGTGCTTTGGTGGGGATTGGCGTTGGCCTGCTGGTGGGTGTCATTTTCATGAACGCATTCCTTGCCGGGGGCAGCATCGCGATCGACGGCTCATCGATGACGCTCACCGTTGTGCTCGTTTATCTTGCAGTGCTGGTGGTGACGATCCCGCCCGCGCTGCGGGCCGCCCGCCTGCCCGCGGTCGAAGCCCTGCGCATGGAGGACTGAACAGCACAGCCCGACGTGCCTGATCTGAGCCAGTTCGGCCCGAACATTCTTCTGGCAGCGCTGGTGGCGGCGATCCTCGTGATCGCACTGGCCACCGGCGCCGCTACGTCTGTGGCCCGCCGTCGTAGGGAAGTGGCCAGCCTCTCGGCCATCGACTTCGTGCGCAGCTCCTTCGCCAGCCAGTTGAGTCGGGGCGTGCCGATGAACGAGCTCCTACTGCAGATGGTGGAAGCGCTCCGCGATGGTTTCAAGCTGGACGCGGCGGAGCTCTGGCTGTGCGAGAGCGGCAGCCTGGGGCTCGCGGCTTCAGAGCCGCGCGCAGCGATGAGGGCGATCCAGATAACGCCCGCCGAAGAGACGATCGCGGCGAATGCACATGTCTCGAGCGCCAGCTGGGCCAGGGTCTGGCTGCCCGCGTTGCTGGAGGGAAGGGACCAAGCGACCCTGCGAGTGGCGCCTGTCAGTAACAGCGGCGAGCTCTTCGGCCTCGTCGTAGCCGAGCGAGCCCGCAAGGGTGAAAACCTTGCGGCCGAAGTCGACGTCACGCTCGAAGAGGTCGCGCGCGAGTTGGGAGTGGCGCTGAAGAAAGCGCACCTGGACGCATCGCTGCAAGACTCTCTCGAGCAGCTGCGCCACCAGGCCGCCGAGCTTCAGGCGTCGCGCGGACGATTGGTCGCGGCCGCGGACGCGGAGCGAAGGCGCATCGAGCGCAACCTTCACGACGGTGCGCAGCAGCACCTCGTCGCCCTTTCAGTAAAAGTGCGCCTTCTCGAGCAGTTCGCGGAGCGCGATCCCGAACGTGCCAAGTCGCTGATGAACCAGCTCCAGGTGGATGTCGGGTCGGCAATCGAAGAGCTGCGGTCGCTTGCGCATGGAATCTACCCACCGCTCCTCTCGAGCGCGGGGCTCGGCGTCGCGATGAGTGCGGCGTGCCGACGAGCGCCGCTTCCGGCAACTGTCGACGCGGACGGCGTTGGCAGGCACGCGCCCGAGATCGAGGCGGTAGTGTATTTCTGTTGCCTCGAAGCTCTGCAGAACGCCTCCAAGTACGCCGGCGCTGAGGCCACCGCCCGCGTACGCATTTGGGAGGAGGCAGGTGGGCTCGAGTTCGAAGTTTCCGATGATGGCCCAGGGTTTGAAACCAGCAGGGATGGTGAAGGCGCCGGCCTGACAAACATGCGCGACCGTCTTGGGGCGGTTGGGGGCACCCTGCGAGTGGAATCAGACACAACGGGAACGCGGATCCGTGGAATGATGCCGGTGAGCAAAACGAGTATCAATCGCGCAGAAGGCCTCCCCGCGGAGTTGCCCACTTGACACGGTGTGGCGATCGGACATACGGAGCCGGTGGCCGCTAGCTGTCGATAGCAGCAGCAAGCAGGACCAGACCCTGGGCCGCCAACCCACATATGTCGCATATATAGAGGACGCGCGAACCACGTCACAGAAGCAAGCGATAGGGAGTCGCCGCTGGTGATGCATGCTTTGGCGGATGCATTCGCGATATCAACCGTCGGCAATTTCGTTGTTCGCAACATTGGTGGCGATGATTGCGCTCGCCAGTTGTGGTGCTCCCCTGAGGTCGACCTCAGAAGCCCCGTTTGCTAAAGCACACGCAGTTGTCCAGAGTTGGTGGCCGAAGGAAGAAGCTGCCGTGATCTCGGGTGATCCACGAACCCTGACCGAGCTTTATGCCGGCTCCGCGTTAGATGTGGCTTCAGGGGAAATGGCAATGAAAGCACTGAGGGGTGCGCGGCCAAAGTACCCTCGGCCATTCCGCGGCTCCACGATCTTCGCTGTGTCCCCTGGAGCAACCGCCGCCTGGTTCTTGGCAATCATCCAGTACGCGCCCATCGATCAGGATGGTCGAGCACAGGGAAGCATTAGGGGCGCTCCCGGGATGATCTTCGCCAAGATTGGCGGAACCTGGAAGGCCTCGGTTGCAGATGTTCAAGCGCCTATCCCACATAGCGCGCTGGGAAACGTTGACTCGACCATGTCGACACCTCTGAGTGACGAGCACTACCTCATGGCTGCTTCAGCGATCGCTGTGGCCTATACGAGCTATCTGAACGAACTCAGCGCGGGCCACGAACCAGACGTCCCATTTCCAACTGGCCTCAACTCGTTTGCCTGGCAGTTCACTCGGATCGCATGGCCGCCAGGGTCGATCGCAACTGCGCGGTTCAGCTTCGTGGTTGACACCCCGGAAGTGGCCGCCTACTCGATCACCTCGGGCATCATCAAGGTGCCAGAGGTAGTGCTCTTCGTGGTTCGACGCACGGTCGTGATCAAGCCTCGCCAGGGCTGCCTCGTTAGGCGTCAGGCTGACCTTCAATGGAGCGACATCGTGCCGCCTGGAAGCTTTTCGGCCGTGACCCTGAATTCGGTATCTGTTCTGGCGGCTACGGTGCCATTGAACAGTGCAGACACGTCGCAAGGCCGAAAACTAATTGACATTAGCGCTGGCATCGATGACGTCGGCGCCACTGTTGCGAAATGCTGATCCGCCTTGCAGACATTGGGAGCTGGCCGAGCTACCGATACGCGCCACTTATCGGCAGCCTCGATGGGTCCTATACGAGAAAGCTTTAGGTTTTGGGCCCCCAGCCCGGCCGGAGCGGTGGCAGGTCCGTCAGTTCGGGATCTAGCCGTGTAGGAACCTCATCGTCCTCTTTAGCCCAAGCCCGCCCGTATTGATCCGGGGTTTCCCCATCCGAAATACGGCAAATGGGCGTTGGGAACCACGCCGAGAACCTCACGCGGATCAATGCCTGCCTCGACGACGGTGCACACGTGTGTCCAGTCGTCTCCTAGGTCGAACACATAGGTGAATTGCTGAGGCCCGGAGGCTCGACAGGTGCTCGTTGGTTTCGTCGAGAACATCATCGTCGTCCATATCCGGGTCGAGCGTGCCGATTCGAGTGCCATCCCCTGGCTCGAATTCATGTAGGTGCGAGCGATCCCAGCGGGCGAAGGCGTCATCAATGGCACTGGCAAGCTGCGCATACGAATGGCTCTCTGCCGCAGCGAATAGACGGCCAGGCCGCGGCCAGTAATGCTCTCCTCGGCCCTCGACCAGCTCGACCTTGATCGATCGCCAGGCGTTGCTGTACTACTGCTGTACGGGTTGCTGTATTTAGCGCTGACTGCGCCAGACGTAGACGCGAGTCCTATTCAGATTTGGCTCCCCTTAGTGGACGCTCTTCGAACTCTCCTTCTCGTGCCGACCTCTGACTTGCGCGGGATCCTCGATCATCCTAGGCTCATCGACACCTTGGCTCGCCGCGACGAACAAGCGATCCGGTCGCGGCCAGTGCCGTTCGCCCCTGCCCTCGACCCCTTCGACGCGGATCGAGAACCGGGTGCGCACCGGCACGCGACGAACTCGATGCCCGGATCCCACCTGCCTCCTCTGGAGTACGGTCGGTTGGGAGCTACTCCCGAAGCGGCCGACCAACAAATAGGAGGAATGGTTATGAGCATCGAACAGTCGCGGGGAGCTGAGCCGCCAGTCAGGAACTCTGGATCCGCCCCGATCGCTGACGCCAGCATGCAAATTCTGTCGACAGAGCATTGGAGTCTGCTTGCCACGCGGTCTCTCACGTATAGCGAAGTGTTCAGTCGCGGCGCCATGTTCATATCGGTGTTGTCCGGAGCAATGATCGCAATCGCGCTCGTCGCGCAAGCCGACCACTTCGGTCGCACGTTCGTGACGATCACCATCTTGATCCTCGTGGTCGTTGTCTTCGTGGGCTTCGCCACGGTCGGGCGCATCGGCGACGTCAATGAGGACGACATGCATTGGGTGATGGGAATGAACCGAATTCGAAACGCATACCTCGAGCTGCACCCAGAGCTGGAGAAATATTTCATCACCAGCCGCTACGACGATTGGCCTGGCATCGCGACAACGATGAACATGGACCGCGTTCCCGAGCGCGGCCTAGGGGGTCTTCTGCACGGCTTGCAGACACTCACCGGAACGCTTAGCGTGATTGTGTCCATTGTGGCTGCGGCTCTTGGTGGTCTGATTGCGCTGGATTTCGGCGCCCCGCCCGAGCTCTCCGTGTCAGCCGGCATAGCTGCCTTCGTCCTTGTGATGGTGCTGCTAAGCGTCTGGGGATTCAAGTCGATCACCGCGTTCTGGAAGGATCTTGCGCCAAAGTTTCCGCAGCCTCGCTGATTTCGCGGGCGAACCTCGGGCTCGTAATCTCGCCCACTGGGCATATAGCCTCAAGTGCGATAGCAATCGCTAATCGCTAGCGAGGGCTGGTCGGGCCACCGCACATCGGTAGTCGATGCGAGGCGCGCCGGGACGCACGGGTTTGGGCGGATTTGGCTCCGGAGCAGGGATTCGAACCCTGAACCTTGCGGTTAACAGATCGCTGCAGCCCGTTCAGAAATGACGGCTCGAGTTCGCTTGCGTGCCGCCCGGTGCCGCCATTTGCCACTGTTTATTGCCGGCATTGCTGCATGCCGCCTCAGAGTTCGCTGCTCGGGGTCAGCGACTAACGACGTAGAGATGCACCGACATGGCTGACGGCTGAATTAACTGATCGTGATCTGTTTGCGCATGGCCTCCCAGGCCTCGCGCGCGTCCTGCACGGAACCGGCGTCCTCGATGGTCGAGATGTCTCCAGGGTCCATGTCGAGTGTCACTGCTCTCAGGACCCGGCGCATGATCTTTCCGCTCCGGGTCTTCGGCAGCATGCTCACGAAGTTCAGGTCGCCGATCACGGCCACGGGCCCGAGCTCATGGCGCACAGTCTCGAGCAGCTCGCGCCTCAGCTCTGCAGAGGGCTCGTAGCCTTTCTTGAGCACGACGAAGGCCGCGATCACCTCCATGCGCACGGGGTCGGGCCGGGCTGTGACCCCGGCTTCGGCCACGCCTGGGTGGCGTAGGAACGCCGTCTCGACCTCGATCGTGCCGATCCGGTGACCGGCGATTTTGATGATCTCGTCCGCACGCCCGCTGAACCAGACGTAACCATCCTCGTCGAAAGACGATGCGTCGCCGCTGAGGTAGAGAGTTTTTCCAGGGATCCGCCGCCAGTAATCGTTCGCGTAACGCTCGACCTCACCCCAGAGGGTGGCCGTGAGTCCGGGGAAGGGTCGCTTGATCACCATCATCCCTTTCTCATTGGGGCCCAACGGTTCTCCCTCCGGAGACACCACTAGGGCATCGACCCCGGGCAGCGCGATTCCGCCCGAGCCGGGCTTGATCGGGAGCATGCCAAGTCCCCACGGGTTGCCGAAGATCGGACCGCCCGTTTCGGTTTGCCACATGTGGTCGATCACAGGGACGCGGTCCTCGAGCACATCGAGCTGGAGCCACTCCCAGGCCGGCGCGTTCAGCACCTCGCCGGCGCAGACGACGCGGGTCAACGAGCTCAGATCGTACTTGCGGGCGGGCTCGCTGCCGTACTTCATCAACACCCGGACCGCTGTGGGCGACGTGAAGAGCCCACTGACCCGATTCGTGTCGATGATCCGGTAGAAGGTCTCGGCGCCCGGATGGTCGAGCCCGCCCTCATAGGCGATGGTGGTGCAGCCGGCCAGAAGAGGCGCGTAGACGATATAGCTGTGGCCGACGATCCAGCCGATGTCGGCAGTCGCCCACCAGATGTCGTTCTGCTCGAGGCCGAATACCCATTTGCCCATCGAGTGGATGTACACCTGGTACCCGCCATGGGTGTGGACGGCAAGCTTGGGCTTGGCCGTCGTGCCTGAGGTGGCAAGGATGTAGGCGGGCTCGTTGGACTCCAACCATTCGACCTCATTGCTCTGGCCCTCGCCGAGCGCGAGGAACTCCGGCCAGTAGATGTCTCGGCCTTGCTTCATCGGCGGATCGTCCGCGCCCCGACGGTGCACGACGACGTTCGCGACGTGATTCCCAGACTCGGCCAGGGCGTCGTCCACGATCGCCTTGAGGGGTACGTTCTTTCCTTTTCGGTATGTCAGATCGGAGCAGAAGAGCGCTTTGGCGCCGGCCATCTCGATGCGGTCGCGGAGGGCGCCCGACCCGAAGCCCGCGAACACAGCTATGTGGACGGCCCCAATTCGGACACAGGCGAGCATGAGAACGATGGCCTCGCGGCAGGTTGGCATATAGATGCCCAGGCGGTCGCCCTTGCCGATGCCCAGCCCGCGCAGCGCAGCAGCGGCCCTACGCACCTCGTGCTGCAGCTGAGCATAGGTGAGAACGGTGCGGTCGCCGTGCTCGTCCTCACACACCAAAGCCGCCCGTCCCCCATGGCCGGCCTGGACGTGACGGTCCACGCAATTCCAGGCGATGTTGGTCTGCCCGCCCACAAACCACCGGAAGTAGCGACCGCGCTCATCGGGCTTATCCGGATCCCATTCGAACACCCGATCCCAGGGCCGGTGCCAGGGCAGAGACTCCGCAGCTAGCGCCCAAAAGCGGTCCGGATCGTCCTGTGCGGCACGCAGAAACGCCTTGATCATCGGATTGATCAGTTCCATTTGCCCGACCCACCTCCGTCAAAGCGCCAACCCACCTTGATGAAAGGCGGGATTCGTTCCAGTCTCATCCAAACCGGTTGGATCGTCAATCGAGGAAAGATTGGCGTTCTCTGGTAGCCGGGCGGCTCATAGGATCTGTCTGCTCTGTAACGCTCATTCACTTATGCGCGGGAGTGTCAAGCATCAACCGAAGTAGGTGTAAAAGACTCAGCCGAAACCCTGACAAGCATCAGCCGAAGCTCTTTTGTCGTGCTTCAGCCGAATCAGCACACAGATTTGGCTCCGGAGCAGGGATTCGAACCCTGAACCTTGCGGTTAACAGATCGCTGAAGCCCGTTCAG
>Ga0193719_10000430_pt1 | contig 15728 bp, 14 predicted proteins | sample U2a2metaG_FD_160103 | JGI IMG/M metagenome (GOLD analysis project Ga0193719, IMG submission 160103) | Soil microbial communities from a riparian zone of the East river system, Colorado, United States - U2a2 | ecosystem: Environmental > Terrestrial > Soil > Riparian zone | place: USA: East... | reverse complement strand
GCAACGCCCACCGGTCAGCACCGCGATGTCTTCGAGCATCGCCTTGCGACGATCGCCGAAGCCGGGCGCCTTCACCGCGCAGACTTGCAATGTGCCGCGCAATTTGTTCACGACCAAAGTGGCAAGCGCTTCGCCTTCCACGTCCTCAGCAATGATGAGGAGCGGCCGGCCAGCTTTCGCCACTTTTTCGAGCAACGGGAGCATGTCCTTCAGGCTCGAGATTTTCTTCTCGTGAATGAGGATGTACGGATTTTCGAGCACGGCTTCCATGTCTTCCGCGTTCGTGACGAAGTAGGGCGACAGATAGCCTTTGTCGAACTGCATGCCCTCAACGACTTCGAGCGTGGTCTCGATCGATTTCGCTTCCTCGACCGTGATCGTGCCGTCCTTGCCGACCTTGTCCATGGCGTCGGCAATGATTTCGCCGATCGTCTTGTCCCAGTTGGCCGAAACGGTCGCGACCTGCGCGATCTCGGTGCGATCACTGACTTTCTTCGAGATTTTCTTTAGCTCCTCGACGATCGCATCGACGGCTTTCATGATGCCGCGCTGCAACGAAGTCGGGTTCGCACCCGCGGTGACGTTGCGCAGTCCTTCTTTATAAATGGATTCCGCCAGAACGGTCGCCGTGGTGGTGCCGTCGCCCGCGATGTCCGAAGTTTTCGACGCGACTTCGCGCACGAGCTGAGCGCCCATATTTTCATACGGATCTTCCAGCTCGATCTCTTTCGCGACCGTCACGCCGTCTTTGGTGATCGTCGGGCTGCCGAATTTCTTGTCGAGAATCACATTGCGACCGCTCGGTCCGAGCGTGGCCTTGACGGCTTTCGCCAGTTTCTCGACGCCGCGCAGCAATGCATGCCGCGCATTTTCATCGAATTGTAATTGTTTAGCTGCCATAGTTTAAGTTGTTAGTTGATGGTTGGATGTTGAGAGTTCATCAACCGATGATGCCGAGGATGTCGTCCTCGCGCATGATCAGGTAAGACTCGTTGTCGATCTTGATTTCGGTGCCGCCGTATTTCGAAATGAGAACCTTGTCTCCTTTCTTCACGGTGAAATCGACTTTCTTGCCGTTGTCGTCGATTTTACCAGTGCCAAGAGCGACGACTTTGCCCTCTTGCGGTTTTTCCTTCGCGGTATCGGGAATAATGATCCCGCCCTTTTTCACTTCCTGCTCTTCAATCGGATGCACCAGCACCCGATCGCCGAGCGGTCTTACATTGACTGCTGCCATAGGTTTTATTTCACTCCTTCTGATTTTTTTGGTTGTGCCGGCGACCATTTATCTCAAACCGCCGCCGACAAATTGTTTTCGTTTATTTCTTCTTGTCTTCGTCGACGACTTCGAACTCCGCGTCGACGACGTCTCCTTCGCCGGGTTTGCCTGCGCCTTCTTCGGCACCCGGACGCGCGCCCGCTTCGGGTCCGGGTTGCGGACCGGCTTGTGCGCCTGCCGCTGATGCTTGCTTGTAAAGTTCGGCACTGACTTCCTGGAACTTGTTCTGGAGATCGTCATATGTGCGCTTCATCGCGTCAGTGTCGTTGCGATTGATCGCGTCGCGCACCGCGGCGATTGCGTCTTCGATTTGCTTCTTCTTGTCGCCGGAAATCTTGTCGCCGAGTTCCTTCAATTGCTTCTCGCATTGATACGCAAGCATGTCGGCATTGTTCTTGATCTCGATCGCTTCCTTCGCCTTCTTGTCTTCGTCGGCATGCGTTTCGGCTTCGCGCTGCATCTTCTCGACTTCCTCTTTCGAAAGTCCGGAGCTGCCGGTGATGGAAATCTTCTGTTCCTTACCAGTGCCGAGGTCTTTCGCCGAGACGTGCAGGATGCCGTTCGCGTCGATGTCGAAGGTCACTTCGATCTGCGGAACGCCTCGCGGCGCCGGTGGAATTCCATCGAGATGGAATGTGCCGAGATTTTTGTTGTCGCGCGACAGCGGTCGCTCGCCTTGCAACACTTTGATTTCCACGCCTGGCTGATTGTCGCTGTAAGTCGAAAAGATTTGCGACTTCCGCGTCGGGATCGTGGTATTGCGCGGAATCATCGGCGTGGCTACGCCGCCCGCGGTTTCAATCGCAAGCGTCAGCGGAGTCACGTCTAGCAAGAGCACGTCTTTGACGTCGCCCTTGAGCACGCCGCCCTGAATCGCCGCGCCCACGGCGACAACCTCGTCCGGGTTCACGCCCTTGTGCGGCTCCTTGCCGATGAGTTTACGCGCTGTCTCGATCACCTTCGGCATGCGCGTCATGCCACCCACGAGCACCAGCTCGTTTATTTCCTTCTCGGACAACTTGGCGTCGGCCAAGCAGTCCTTCACCGGCTTGATCGTCCGCTCGAAAAGCGGATCGGTGAGCTGCTCAAGTTTCGAACGCGTCAATTTCTTTTGAATGTGCTTCGGTCCGCTCGCATCCGCTGTGATGAACGGCAGGTTGATTTCGTATTCTTGCGAACTTGAGAGCGCAATCTTCGCTTTCTCGGCTTCCTCCTTAATGCGCTGGATCGCGTCCGGGTGCTTTGTAAGATCGATGCCAGTGTCCTTTTTAAATTCGCTGACGATCCAATCCATGATCTTCGCATCCCAATCGTCGCCCCCAAGGTGCGTGTCGCCGTTGGTCGCTTTAACTTCGAAGACACCATCACCGATTTCGAGAACCGAAATATCAAACGTGCCACCGCCCAAATCGTAAACCGCGATCTTCTCGTCTTTCTTTTTGTCGAGACCGTAAGCGAGCGACGCGGCCGTCGGCTCATTGATGATGCGCAGCACCTCAAGACCCGCGATCTTGCCCGCGTCTTTGGTTGCGTTGCGCTGTGAGTCGTTAAAATACGCCGGCACGGTAATGACGGCCTGCGTGATCTTCTCGCCGAGCTTCGCTTCGGCGTCGGCTTTCATCTTCGACAAAATCATCGCCGAAATTTCCGGCGGCGAGAACGTCTTCTTCTGCCCGTTCACTTCCACTTGCACGTGAGCATCACCGTTCGCTGCCTTCACGACTTTGTATGGAACGCGATGCTCTTCTTCATGAACCTCGTCGAACTTGCGGCCCATGAACCGCTTGATCGAGAAAACGGTGTTCTGTGGGTTGGTTACAGCCTGGCGTTTCGCAGCCTGGCCAACCAATCGTTCACCGTTCTTCGTAAATGCGACGATTGAAGGCGTTGTGCGTGCCCCTTCCGAGTTTTCTAAAACTACAGGGTCGCCACCCTCCATCACGGCCATGCAGGAGTTAGTGGTGCCCAAATCGATACCTAAAACTTTAGCCATTCGAGTATAATCCCCCTGTGCATTACTTAGCAGGAGCCAAGCCAACCGACCCCTGCATCTTTAAATACCTGTCATCGAAGCTCTAACAGCTTCACGTAGCGAATTAACGCCGAATGAGTTGCGACACTTCGTCGCGATTCCAGCACTTCGAAGTCTAGGTTTGAGCCAATGCGGCGCTCTCCTATTTTCTAGCCCGGCATATCATTGTACGTCCAGGAATGTCGGGCTGCAAATCAAAATCGCGCTTCGTCGGGTCGAGAGAGTTTCGCCGTACCCAACCGTACCCATTAAAGCAGCGCTTTTTTGTTTTCGCAAAACGCCGGAGGCGATAATTTCGTGCGTGCGCCAGTATCACGATCTCCTCCGGCTTGTACTCAACCAAGGTCAGCCGCGCGCCGATCGCACCGGCACAGGCACATTGTCGATCTTCGGCGCGCAAGCGCGGTTCGATTTGCGAGACAATTTCCCGCTATTGACGACGAAGAAGCTCCACATCAAATCGATTATCTACGAACTGCTCTGGTTTCTCCGCGGCGACACGAACATTCGTTACCTCAACGAACACGGCGTGACCATTTGGGACGAATGGGCTGATGAAACCGGCGATCTCGGCCGAATTTACGGCGCGCAATGGCGAGATTGGCGCGGCGACAGGGGAGTGCGCATCGATCAGATCGACAAAGTCATTGCGCAAACCAAATCGAATCCGCAGAGCCGTCGGCTGATTGTGAGCGCATGGAATCCGGCGGAAATCGACGAGGTGGCATTGCCGCCGTGTCATGTGCTCTTCCAATTTTACGCGCAGGACGGCGAGCTAAGTTGCCAGCTTTATCAACGAAGCGCCGATCTGTTTTTGGGCGTGCCGTTCAATATCGCCTCATACTCGTTGCTCACCTTGATTGTCGCGCAAGTGTGCGATCTAAGGCCGGGCGAATTCGTTCATACTTTTGGCGATTTGCACCTTTATCAAAACCATCTCGACCAAGCGCGTGAACAGCTTTCCCGTGATTGTCGATCTTTGCCACGGATGCAGCTGAATCCAGGGATTAAGGACCTCCGCGAATTCCGCTTCGAGGATTTCGAACTAATCGGCTACGACCCGCATCCGGCGATCAAAGCCCCGATTGCAGTCTGAGACTTTTAACCATCGCGAGGGTTAAGTAGGTGTGAACGTGTTCCAGAAAATCGGCCCGGCTGTGCCGATTCTGCTACTCACGCTCCTGCCTGTTCTCGGGCAAAATCCGGCGACTTCAGTCGAGATCGATTTGGAGGCGCAAACTGCTTACCTCCTTCAAAACGGACGGCCGGTTTTGGCGACGCCAATTTCCAGCGGTCGCTATGGACACCTCACCAAAAGAGGTGCATTCAAAATTCTCGAGAAGGAACGAAGCCATTACTCGAGCATGTACGGGAAAATTGTCGATGCGCGCGGAAACACAATCGTGGCTGACGCCGATGCGGACATGCGCGTGCCACCGGGAGGAAACTTTATTCCTGCGCCAATGCATTACTTTATGCGCTTCAACGCCGCAGATGGAATGCACGCCGGCTATTTGCCAGGCTACCCTGCGTCGCACGGCTGTGTCCGTATGCCGGAGGAATACGCGATTGCGCTTTTCAACTCGGTCAGCGTCGGAACTCCAGTGACTGTGTTTGGCAGGACACCCGTTGGCCGTTATTCCGAGCAATCGCGGTCCATAATGCCGAGACGACCTCCTGGATTTGCCGGCCCGCGCTTCGCTCCACCGTTTGATCAGCGCTTCGCTCCGCCTCCGCCATTCTGGTGGCGATGAGCTGGTAGCGAGAGGCGTATCGCCTGCGTGCCCACGATAAAGCAGCCGGCACCGCTGCCACTACAGAAAACCAAACGCCATGTAACTAGATCTTACGGCCGCTGCGCGGGCGGCTTATCAATGTTCGCGCTGGCTGTTTTGGGTCCGCGCGAAAGATCGACAAGATCGGTTAGAATATTCAATGTCTCATCGCGCTCGGGATCAATGGCCGGTTCTTTGGTATCGTCCTCGCCGCCGATGCCGGCGACTAAATCGGAATCTGCATCCGAGGCAGCTTCAGGCACAGCTTTCGGAGGGACTCCGCTCTTTTTCGCCTCGGCCAGTTTCCCGGGATACATGATCAGTTGGAGATTGGGTTTGTCGACAGTGTCGAGCGTCAGCCGATAAATGCGCGGTTCTTCTTCGTTGCGCGCCAGGCGCTCTTTCGAACGCATTTCTTTGCGCAGCTTGTCGTCCTGCGTTTCGCTTTTTCGAACATCTTCGTTCAGCGAAATTCGATTATCGTCGAGCTTGTGACGCAAACGACCGATGTCCTCCATCACATAGTGGAATTCAGGATCGTTTTTAACCCGCTCTTCCGAGCGTCGCTTCAGTTGATCGACAAAAAGCGAATGCGTGTCTGACCATTTCGTGTATTTCGCCTTGGACACCTCATCGTAGGGCAAACAATTCTTGAGCGCGCCTTCGCCAAATTCCGGCAGATCACTCAAGCTCGGTAGGACAATATCGGAGGCCACACCATGGAGTTGGGTCGAGCCACCAGCGACACGATAAAATTTCTGGATGGTTAGCTTCAACGCACCATCCTCGTCGGAATGACTGCCAAGCAGCGAAGCGAACCGGCCGATGGGAAGAATCGTCTGCACGGTTCCTTTGCCGAACGTGTTCTTGTCACCGACAACTACGGCGCGCCCGTAATCTTGGAGAGCAGCAGCAAAAATTTCGCTGGCGGACGCGCTTTGCCGGCTGGTCAGCACAACCAGCGGCCCGGAATATGCGATTCCAGAATCTGGATCGGACGAGATTCTAATGCTTCCATTATAATCTTTCGTCTGGACGATCGGGCCTGATTTCAAAAACAAACCCGTGAGGGAGAGCGCTTCCTCGAGTGAGCCGCCGCCATTTTTCCGAAGATCGACAACCAATCCAGCGATGTTTTCTTTCTTTAATCGCTTGAGCAGCGCCAGCACATCGCGCGTCGTGCTTTTCTGGTGCCTGTCCATGTCCGCATAAAAAGATGGGAGTGTAAGCCAACCGAGCTTTATGGGATCGCCGTTCTCATCCTTCCTGATAATGATGTCCGCGCGGGCCTCCTGATCTTTCAGCTTAATTTCATCGCGCACGAGCTCGATATTCTTGCGGTGGGAAGGATCGGTCGCGTCTGACGGAATTACGAGCAGGCGCACATGCGTACCTTTTTTGCCGCGAATCATTTCCACGACTTTGTCCAACCGCATCTCGCGAACATCGACATAGTCAGCCGAACCCTGCGCTACGGCAGTAATGCGGTCGCCTACTTTCAGCCGGCCATCCACTTGCGCGGGACCGCCGGGAACAAGGCTCTCGATTTTTGCGTAGCCATCTTCAGTCCGAAGCATGGCGCCGATCCCCACCAGCGAAAGGCCCATGTTAATGCTGAAATTCTTCATATCGGCTTTGCTCAGATACTCGGAATGCGGGTCGTAGGTTTGGGCGAGTGCATCGAGAAAGAGCTTCATTTGCTCGTTCTTATCCTGCTCGTGGACGTTGCGGCCGAGACGATCGTAGCGGCGCGCGACCAGTTGCGGAGCGGGCTCAATGGGATGCTCGCTCAGATGTTCCTGTAACAACTCACTTGTGATACGACCCCGCCAGAGCTGATCGGCTTCGGCTTGGTCCTTCGGCCAGGGGGATTTTTGCCGGCTAAGCTCGATAGTGGTGTCGCTTTTGAAATCAATTGGCTCCTTCAGCAGCTCCTTCACTTTCGCGACACGCTCATCCACGCGTTTCGCATAGAGATCGTAAATTTCGTAAGCAGGTTTTAGGGTGCCGAGAAGAACGTCACCGGCGATTGAGCTTCCATATTTCGCATTGAGCGCGTCGACGTCTTGTTGGGTAAGAAAGAGGTGACTGTAATCGAGCAGCTCTAGATAAGTCTGAAGGAATTTTTTCGAAAGTTCCTCGTTTAGCTTTTGGCGGGTGTAATGGCCTTCCTGCAAAAGGTTCCCCACCGAGACTGCTATCGTTTCCTTCGATGTCGCTACGGCTGGCGGCGCCGCGATCACGGATGCTAAAAGAATGGCGCACCACGCCAGTGATCGTTGTAAAGATGATTTCATCGGCGAAAAAAGGGTTTCCCACCTTGGCAGATTTCAGAGTGAAACGCAAGAGGTGGAGTCAAAATCGACATGTAGGATATAAGACACCTGACCGGCATGAACATTCAAAATGCAGAAAATCCAGTTATCGTCGCGCCGAAGCTTTCCCGAACTGACCGGACGGTCCGCCCAGAATATATTTCGGCAGCCGCGGCGGTACTGGCTGGGTTCGACGACTCGGCTACAGTGATGCTCGATGAGGTACGAGACCTTTTGCGGTGGCATTTTCGAAACGAATTGCTATCTGCTTGAAGCCCCCGAGGGCTGGATTCTGTTCGACGCGCCTGACGGCGCTTGCGATTGGGTCGAATCGCGCGGTGTCGATCTAAAACTTCTCCTGCTGACACATGGCCATTTCGACCACATCCCCGACGTGGCCAAAATCAAACGCCGCTTCGGTTGCCCAATCGGTTGTCATCCGCAAACCGCGTCGATGATCTCCGATCCGGAATTCTTTCGCAGCTTCGGATTTGAATTGGAGATTGAACCGGTTCAGCCCGACTTCTTAATCGAAGAGACGCCGGCGGAAAAATTTCTCGGTTTGGAAATGCAAGTGCTTGAAGTTCCGGGACATTGTCCCGGCAGTCTTTGCTTCTTCTCGCGCAAAGACCAATTGCTCATCGGCGGCGACGTCCTTTTTGCCGGTGGCGTTGGTCGATGGGATTTGCCGGGTGGCGACGCAGATCTTTTGCTCGATGGCATCAGAAAAAAATTATTTCCGCTCGGCGACAACGTGACTGTCCTTCCCGGACACGGGCCGCCGACAAAAATTGGAACAGAACGCCTAACCAATCCGTTCGTTGCTAAAATGTAGCGACGGATCGTCGGCCCGTCGCGCTCACTTCTGGGCTGACTCAATGAGCGCGCGATTAAGTTTCTCGAGTCCCCCGATCTCCCTTACTATCACGGCCAACGATGTCATCGCAGCAGGCACATGTTTCAGAAAGTGCTTATGGCTTTTCACAAGACCGAGAAAACTGTAAGCGCCGAGCGCCTGCATGAGGCGTTGCACCGCACACAATCGCAGGATGTCGTCAAATTCGCCGTCAATTATCCGGCCATTTGCCGCCTGTTTTTCCCTGTAGTAGCAAATCAATTCGTCTCTCTCCGCCTTGGAAAGGTCAACATAGGGATCAAAAAACAGCGAGGCCAAATCGTACTCGACCAAACCGGGACGCATGCCTTGGAAATCGATCAGATAAGCCAGGCTGTTGCGGATGATAATATTTTGCGATTGAAAATCGCGATGCACCAAAACTCTGGGCAAACGCGCCAGCCGTTCCGCGATTTTGCGCAAAGGAGGCAGCGCTGCGAGTTCGCGCCATTGCGCTTCGTCTATGCCAAAATAGCGGCCGAGACAGTTTTCGAAAAAGTAGTTCTGCTCCCAAACGTAAAGCTCGGCGTTGAATTCGGCGGGCAAATGTTCCTTCATTTCGACGCAGACCGACTCCGGCAAAGCATGAAGCGTCGCGATTTGATCGAGCGCCGATTCGTAGAACGCGCGTCGGACAAGCCAGCCTTCGCGGCGATAACTGTAGAGATCGCTTTCGCCCAAATCTTCGATCCAGATGAGACCTTCCGCCGGATCGTGAAAATAAATCTTGGGCACGCGAATGTCGTGCGTATCGAGAAAATCCGCGATTTGGACGTAGTGCCGGTTTTCTTCGCGCTCCAAATTGTATTTCACCAGAATGAGCGTCTGATCTGGCGAGCAATGGATGCGATAAAATCTCCGGTCGGATCCGCCCTTGTTAATCGGCGCGATCTTTATTTCCGCGACATCGAAACGCGGGAAATGCATCCGCGTTCGTCGAACAAGAAGGTCGGTTCTCATGGTTAGATATCGATGTTGCGATGAATGCCGCTGACCTTTTGGTTGGCGCGGACAATACAACCGCGGAGGTGACTTTTGGAAGCAATTTGTGCACCGGGCCACAAAATTGTGTCTTCCAAGATCGCCTCCGCTCCCACGCGGCAATCTCGCCCCACGACTGTGCAGCCACGTAACTGCGCAGTTCGATCGACGATCGCACTGGCGGCGACCTGCTCGGGCCAAGCAGATATTTTCAGGTAACGGGATTTCCAATGTTCTTCAGAGATCATCAGATGCACTTCGAGATACTCGGTGCGCGAACCAATGTTGAACCACTTCCCGTCATTGAGAACAACACCGCCAATCTTGCCGCCGACACGGATCCAATCAGCGACGATCGGAATAAACGAAATTTTTCGATTCGGTGGAATCCGCTCGAAAATCCCCGGATTCCAAACCGCGATGTTGGCGAAGTCGTGATTGCCAGCCACGCCATATCTGTTCGAGATATCGACCACCTGGCCATTGCGAAAAGCCACCGCTGCGGCAAGACCGGTATCACGCAACGCTAGGGTGACGTCGTTTCCGCAGCGGAAATGCTCGTCAATCAACGGTCGCAGATCAATGTCTGTGAGGATGTCGCTGCTGTAAGTGATGAACGGTTTCGCCCCGAGATCGACTTCGACATTCTTGATGCCGCCGCCGGTCTCGAGCAGAACGGGCTCGTTCACCAGCTTGATGGCATGACCTTCGTAGTCGTTCTGTGGGAAAAAGCGCTGAAAGAAGTCCGGCAGCTTATGCGTGTTGATGATGAAAGACTTCACGCCGATGTCGATCAAATGATCGAGCGCGAAAGTAATGAGCGGCTTCTGAAAAATCGGCACCAGCGGCTTGGGCAAATCATCGGTTAGCGGCCGTAGTCGCATGCCAAGCCCGGCGCCAAGCACGAACGCCTGCGTGATCGTGGCCATCAGTGGCTTGTGCTCCGTGGACGGTCTGCTAAAAATTCCCCCATGCCGGAAGAAACCGTTTGGCGCGGCACATCATCGCAATGGAAAAACTTTGGCCTGTACATTCTATGCGCGCTCTTTTGTTGGCTGATCGTGCCGATCTTTATTGCGCTGGCGCGATATCTCCAAACGAAAAATAAAGTTTATGAGCTGACGACCGAGCGGCTGAAGATCACCGAAGGCGTTTTCAGCAAAGTCACCGACTCGCTCGAGTTGTATCGGGTCAAGGACCTCGAGACGCGGCAGCCATTTCTTTATCGCACGTTCGGTGTGGAGAATGTGCAATTGAATACTTCGGATGCTTCATCGCCATTTATTTTTATCCAAGCCATTCCGTGCACGATCGCGCTTGGGGACAAAATTCGGGATCAGGTGGAAGCGATTGGGACGCAAAAACAAGTGCGCGAAATCGACGTCGAGTAATAGGTTTGTATCTCAGCGAACGGATCGCAGGGTAGCTCGGAGTAGGCCTTTCCAACGAATCTGTAATGCGAACCTTCTTTACGACGAGTTCGTCGATTTCGAGCCGTTTGATTCGTGAGCGCCCAATTGCGAGCCGGCCGATCGCAACCGCACCCAGAGCAAGAGTGCCGATAGCCAGAGCGCCGAGTGCTAAAGCTCCGATCGCTTGCGCTCCGACGGCCAACGCGCGAATACCGACTGGTCCAAGATTGCTTGCCACCTTATCAGCTGTCATCGAGTCACTACTTCGGCTTGCCCGGTGTCGGCGAGAGATGATCTCGTTTTCATACCAGTTTTTTTGCGGCCGTCGCGCCCTACCGCTTTAGATAAAGTGTGCGCGTCCCGAAATCGATAATGCCGTGATGCCGGTTGAGGATTTCGCCGCCGAGGAGACCGGCAACGGGCGGCGAACCGCGCAATAATCCGTCGTGAATCAGTCCTTCCAGATCGACGACGCCCACCTCCTTGCCGACGATGTCGACAGAACCGACGGACAACTTGCGAATACGCGCCACTCGTACGCCGCGTTCTTTCAGATTCACTGCGGAAGAACTAAATGGCGTCTCGCGCGTCGCAATCCGCATTCGCCGAACGAAGGAGCGATGCAATAGCGTGGCAAACGACCCGGTATCGATCATGAGCTTGGCAGCGGCGCCATTGATGGAGCCGTTGACGTACAAATTGAAACCATCGCTGACTTGAATGGGCACGGCGCGCAATCAGCGGCGATCGAAACCGGGCGCGCTGCCAACAGCGTCCGGATCGGTTTTCAGGATGAGGAGCCGTCGCTGACAATCCAGCACCGCTCTGGTCGGGAAAAGAATATCAGCTCCGATAATTCCATCGATTTCCTGCTCGTGGAGCAATTGCGCGGCCCGAGTGGAGCCTCCAAGATCGACAGTGACCACCGGTTCATCCACTAGACTTAGCGCGCCGAGCCGCAGCTCACGTGCGATGGCCACGTTATTGAACGCGCCATTAATCTGAATGCGCGCGGGCAGGGTCGATTTGGCCGAAATCGGGGTCAGCCGAAAATGCTCGCGACGATGTAATGCGATTGCGCTCACCGGCGCACCGCTATCGACGCCGAGCCACGCTGGCCTGCCATTGATATAAGCGCGAACGAGCAAATGATTTTGTCGCGAACGCACGAGTGGCAGCGCTTCAAATTGCGGCAGCTTGGAGCGCCGATCCTCGCTGGTTGACCGGGTGGCGCCGAATATCGGGGAAGCAAGCAGCAGTCCGGCGAGAAAGATCAAAACTATTCTTCGCGCTAAAGGGACAAGACTTGCTGCGGACATGGGCGCGAGAATAGCACGCTTTGACGCAATCCGGAAACGGTAGGCTTTCTGCGGACTTGAAGAACGTCGTTGTCCTATTTTTTCTCAGCCTAATCAAGACGTTGGAATTGCGTGCGAGCCGCGCAAGGGTTAAAAGACGGACTATTCATGAACCCATTTACCCGGTACATCGTCGTTTCATTTCTGTTCGCAACAGCCGGACTGCTCGCCCTTCCGACAAATGCGCAAGACATTGTTGTTGGCGAGTTCGCATCACTCACCGGGAGTGAAGCCACTTTCGGAATCAACTCGAGTAACGGTGTCGAGCTGGCCAAAGAGGAAATTAATAACGGCGGCGGATTGCTTGGCGGACGCAAGATCAAGATAATCATGGAGGACGACCAATCCAAACCTGGTCAACCTTCGGCCGCGGTAAAAAAATTAGTCGCCAGCGACATGGCGATTGCGATCCTCGGCGAGATCGCAAGCTCGCGCTCGCTCGAAGCCGCGCCGATTTGCCAGAATGCGAAAATCCCGATGGTTTCGCCGGGATCGACAAATCCTTCCGTGACTGAAAAAGGGGATTACATCTTTCGCGTCTGCTTCATCGATCCGTTCCAGGGGACGGTGATGGCAAAATTCGCGCTCGATAATCTGCATAAGAAAAGGATCGCCATTTTGCAGGATGTGAAGAGCGATTACTCCAAAGGCCTCGCCCAGTTTTTCAAGGAATACTTTACGAGCCACGGCGGACAAATTGTGGCCGACTTATCTTACACTGGCGGAGGCACCGACAAGGATTTTCGCGCACAGCTGACCAAAATCAAAGTGGCGCAGCCGGACGCGGTTTTCGTTCCCGGTTACTACACTGAAGCTGGATTGATTGCCAGACAGGCTCGCTCGTTAGGCATTAAAGTCCCGCTGCTCGGCGGTGACGGCTGGGATTCGCCGAAATTGACCGAGATTGGCGGTAGCGCGTTGGACGGCTGTTATTTTTCGACCCATTTCTCGGTGCAGGATCAAAATCCGAAGGTGCAGGATTTCGTGAAAAAATATCAGGCCAAATTTCATACCCTGCCTGATGGAATGGCGCCGTTGGGCTACGACGCCATGATGATTCTCGGGCAAGCGATTAACACGGCCGGTTCGACTGACGGAACGAAGATTCGTGACGCGCTCACAAACGTGAAGGATTATCCTGGAGTTACCGGCAACATTACGATCGACGAAAAGCGAAATGCAAAAAAAGCCGCTGTGGTTCTTGAGGTGAAGGGAAGCCAAGCCAACTTCGTCACGACCGTTCCGCCGTAATTTCTGTCATTCCGAGCGCAGGCGAGGAATCTCTCCCTATTTGAGGTAAAAACGGTCTCCTCGTATCCGCCCGCGGAATGGACGATAAGAAATTCCTCGACTACGCTGCGCTCCGCTCGGGATGACAAGCACCGAATTTTTCCAACAACTGATTAACGGGCTCTCGTTGGGCGCGTTCTATGCGCTGATCGCGCTGGGTTACACGATGGTTTACGGTGTCTTGCGCTTTATCAACTTCGCACATGGCGACGTTTTCATGATCGGCGCTTTTTGCGGCTACTACCTAAGCCCGCGGCTGTTGCCGCATTTTACCGGAGGGCTCACACCGCTCGGACCGGTCGCAGTGTTGATTTTAACGATGCTGATTTGCGCCCTGCTTGGCGTCACGATCGAGAAACTCGCCTATCGTCCGTTGCGTCAACAACCAAAACTTACCGTGCTCATCACTGCAATTGGCGTCTCATTATTTCTCGAATACGGGGGCCAGTTTGTTTTCGGCGCTGATCCAAAATCATTTCCCGAATTGATGCCGGATCGCGCGATCGAGGGAACCGGCGCGCTGACCATCACGACGACCCAACTCGCGGCGTTTATCGTCACCATTTGTTTGCTCGTCGCGCTTACGTTCATCGTTAAGCGGACAAGACTTGGAATGGCTATGCGCGCGCTCTCCAACAACCCCACCGCAGCCGCGCTCATGGGTGTAAACATCGATGTCGTGATTTCGTTCACCTTTGCTCTCGGCAGTGCGCTCGCTGGCGCAGGCGGCATTTTGTTTGCCCTCAGCTATCCATCGATCGATCCGCTGATGGGTCTTCTGCCAGGGATCAAGGCATTCGTTGCGGCTGTTCTCGGCGGCATCGGAAACATTCCGGGCGCCGCCGTTGGCGGAATTATTCTCGGCGTGGTGGAGACATTTGTCGGTGGCTCGGCTTTTTCAACCTATCGCGACGCGATCGCATTCTCGCTTTTGATCGTGATTTTGCTTTTCCGTCCAGCCGGAATTTTCGGACGTGCGCATAGTGAGAAAGTTTAAATCGGGCGCGTACTCAGCCCGGACGGAGCAATGAAATATCGCCACATCAAAAAATGGATACTGCTCGCCGCCATTATCCTGAGCGGCATCGTGTCGCACTTTTCCGGGGGGATCAATTCATATTATCTGCAAATCATCATCTTCATCGGCATCAACATCACGCTCGCTGTCGGTCTCAATCTCATCAACGGATATACGGGGCAGTTTTCGCTCGGTCACGCCGGATTTATGGCCATCGGTGCATACGTGGCGGCGTATCTCTCTACCGAATACAGTGCTGGCCTGTTCCAAGCGCTCGGCGGCGCAAATTTTTTTAGCGTTACGCTGCTTTTCATAAGCGTGTTGATCGCTGGCGGTCTTGCCGCCGCCGCCGCCGGCCTGATTGTCGGCGTTCCTTCGTTGCGATTGAAGGGCGATTACCTTGCAATCGTTACTCTTGGCTTTGGCGAAATCATTCGAGTCTTGATCCAAAATACCGATGCCGTCGGCGGACCGCGTGGCTATAGTGGGATCGCGAATTACACGACTCTGTTTTGGACGTACTCGGTTGCCGCGATCACGATCTACGTCGTTGTAAGTTTGATCGACTCAACTTACGGCCGGGGATTTCTTACGGTGCGGGATGACGAAGTTGCATCTGAAGCTGTTGGAATTAGTACGACGCGCTACAAAGTCACTGCCTTTGTGCTTGGCGCTTTTTTTGCAGGCGTTGCCGGCGGACTTTATGCGCACAGCACGACTTACATCAATCCGAGCGGTTTTGATTTCCAACGGTCGATCGAGATCGTCGTCATGGTAATCCTCGGTGGCATGGGCAGCACCGCCGGCGTGACTTTCGCCGCTATTCTTTTGACGCTCTTGCTCGAGTATTTGCGTTTCGTCTCGGGCTACCAATGGCTTCCGGAAATCATCCGGCGGATTGCGGCGAATCGCGTCATCATTTATTCGCTCGTGCTGATCGCCCTCATGCTGCTGCGTCCACAAGGACTTTTCGGCCGGTTGCCGCGAAGAGGAATTCCAATTGGCGGGGCGACGAAACGAGCGAAATTGCCGGCCGGCTCCGCTTAGATCCACATGCCGTCTCCGCTCCTCGATCTTCGGCAATGCACTATCAGGTTCGGTGGACTTACCGCCGTGTCGGCATTTGATCTGCAAATTGACGCAGACGAGCTCGTCGGCCTGATTGGCCCGAACGGAGCGGGGAAAACTACTATCTTTAACGTTGTCACCGGGGTTTATCGTCCAACAAGTGGCGCAATTATTTTCGAGAATAAGCCGATCGCCGGTCTCAGGCCAAATACGATCGCCCGGCGCGGTGTTGCGCGCACTTTTCAAAATATTCGTTTGTTTCCCACGCTAAACGTATTCGACAACGTGCGTGCGGGATTCAATTT
>Ga0193719_10000428_pt1 | contig 15774 bp, 15 predicted proteins | sample U2a2metaG_FD_160103 | JGI IMG/M metagenome (GOLD analysis project Ga0193719, IMG submission 160103) | Soil microbial communities from a riparian zone of the East river system, Colorado, United States - U2a2 | ecosystem: Environmental > Terrestrial > Soil > Riparian zone | place: USA: East... | reverse complement strand
CATGCTCCGATTTCTTCAACGCGGCCGTCGGCCATTACGATGTCGAGGGAAAGAACGTGATCGGCTGTGGTTCCGTAGATCGGGCATCGCGCGCCTGACGAATTGTTGGCGATCATGCCGCCGAGTGTGGCGCGCGAACTGGTTGCGACATCGGGTCCGAAGCAAAATCCGTGCGGTCTTAGAAAATCGTTAAGCTGATCGAGCACTACACCTGCCCCGATGCGCACGCTGCGCTTTTCAAAATCGAGATCGCTGATCTGGCGGTTGTAGCGGGAAAAGTCGACAATCAATCCCTCGCCGATCGCGTTGCCGACCAAACTTGTGCCGGCGCCGCGCGGCGTTATGGAAAGACCCGCATCAGCTGCGGCATGAACGACTGCACTCGCTTGCTGCGCGGTCTTCGGAAACGCAACGCCGACCGGCTGAATCTGATAAATCGACGCGTCAGTCGCGTAGAGTTGACGCGTCAGATTATCAAAGCGCGCCTCACAACCGGTTTGCCTGATTTTCCTTTCCTGAACGGAAGTCATCGCGTCGAAATTACATTATACGCAGCACATCCTTTTGCGACCGCGGGCGCCTATGCCGCTTCGCTCAACCTGGACAGCTTTCGTAAAAATTGCCGTGCTACATACGCGTACAGGTAGGGCGGGCAGTCCTCTGCACGCCCTTCTGCGATTTCGCGTGGCGGCGCGCACGGAGTGGCGCGCCCTACCAAAGATTCATTTGGGCGTTTTCAGGTGTTGTATCGGCGAAACGAACTCCGACGCCAATGAGACGCACGGGTTTTCCCGTGCGGGCGAACGCTTCCGCAAGCAGCGAACGAAAATCTTCCAACGCGGGCTGGAGTCCCGCGCGCTCGGCAGTTGTGCGGGTGAAATCGTTGAACTTTAGTTTCACGAAGATTTTCGTGATCTCGCGGGTCGATTCTTTTTGCGCCAGATCGGCCATTAAATCCTGGAAGAGTTCTTCTAGTCTTTCCTCGCATTGCTCTAGCGTGGTCAGATCGACAGTGAATGTTTCCTCTGTGCTGAGCGATTTGCGCGGACGATCCGGCTCGACCGGGCGATGATCGATGCCACGACAGAGATCGTAAAGATCGAGACCAAATTTGCCGAACACATCAACGAGCTTCGGACGCGAGAAGCGCTGGAGGTCGCTGCAGGTTTTGACTCCAAGTTCTTCCAGTTTTCGCTCGGACTTTTCGCCAATGCCCCAAATTTTGCGGACATGCAAATCTCGCATGAACTCGGGAATGTTTTCCTGCTTCACTTCAAATTGCCCGTTCGGCTTGTTTAATTCGCTGGCGATCTTGGCGATCAGCTTATTCGGACCTACTCCGGCAGAGGACGTCAGCCTCGTTTTATCAAAGATCGCGGTGCGGATCTCGTGCGCGAGCGCTCCCGGCGCGCTCGGGTGTGCGGTAACGTCAAGGTATGCTTCGTCGAGCGACAGCGGTTCGATGATTGAAGTGAATCGATGAAGGATTCCGCGAATCACTGCCGCTTCACGCCGGTAAACATCGAACCGCGTCGGCAGCACAATCAGGTTTGGGCAGCGTTGCAGCGCCATGAAAGTCGGCATAGCCGAGCGCACACCGAACTTGCGCGCCTCGTAATTGCACGTCGTCAGCACGCCGCGCCGATCACGAGCGCCGCCCACGCCCACCGGTTTGCCGCGCAACGAGGGACGATCGCGCACCTCGATGGCGGCATAAAAGCAATCCATGTCGAGGTGAATAATCGCGCGCGGGTTTTCTTCATTCTGCACACAGAAATCTCGCACAACGCAAGAAGGAGACCATCTGGCGGTTCTGTCTCCGATCTCGAATTTCAGGCTTTGCAAAACGTAATTGGCTCTAGATATTGAAGCGCAACTTTTTTCTGAAATGGACGCTTCCACTTCTATCGAAACGCATCACGAACCGCACGGGCACGACGCTGCTCATGAGCATCACGAGCTCGGATGGTGGCGAAAATATATTTTTTCCACCGACCACAAGGTGATTGGAATCCAGTACGGCCTTTGCGGGCTGGTATTCCTCTTCTTTGGGTTCTGCCTGATGATGATGATGCGCTGGCAATTGGCGTATCCCGGTCAGGCGATGCCGGTGATCGGCAAATGGCTGCCGTACATTTTCGGGGCCGATTCGATGCCGGACGGAAAAATGACGCCGGATTTTTACAACTCGTTAGGCGCCATGCACGGCACGATCATGATCTTTCTTGGTGTTGTGCCGCTGGCCTTTGCTGCTTTCGGAAATTTTGTCGTGCCGCTGCAAATCGGCGCGCCTGACATGACGTTCCCGAAAGTGAACGCGGCAAGTTTCTGGGCTTTCGCGGTCGGCGGCGTGATCATGCTGATCAGTTTCTTCGTGCCTGGCGGCGCGGCCAAGGGCGGATGGACATCCTATACACCGCTGGCGGCTTTCGACGATACCGGGCCTGGACGTAATCTCGTGTTCAACGGCCAGACACTCTGGTTGATCGGTTTTATTTTTCTCATCTCATCGTCGTTGCTTGGCGCGATCAATTTCATCACCACGATTATTCAATTGCGTGCCAAAGGTCTGACCTGGATGCGGCTGCCATTCTTTGTGTGGGCGCAATTTGTCACCGCGTTTCTACTGCTACTAGCGTTCCCGCCGCTCGAAGCGGCGATCGTCATGCAGTTGATGGACCGCGTTGCGCACACGAGCTTTTTCCTGCCGGCCGGTCTCGTGGTGAATGGCGCGCCGGTGCCAATCAGCGGCGGCGGCAGCCCGCTTTTGTGGCAGCACTTGTTCTGGTTCCTCGGGCATCCCGAGGTTTACGTGCTGATTTTGCCCGCGTTTGGAATCGTTGCCGAAATCTTGGCGAACAATTCGCGCAAGCCACTTTGGGGTTATAAATCGCTGGTTTTTTCCGTGCTGGTGATCGGATTTCTGTCGTTCATCGTGTGGGCCCATCACATGTGGATGACGGGCATGGGCAGTGCGGTCAGCGCATTTTTCCAAACGACTACGCTGCTGATCTCCATTCCATCAGTGATAATCTTGAGCGCATTTTTCATCTCACTGTGGGGCGGCTCGATTCGCTTTACGGTCCCGATGCTTTTCGCCACCGCGTTCCTACCGATGTTTGGAATTGGCGGCCTTACCGGCATTCCGCTGGCGTTTAATTCAGCCGACCTTTATCTGCACGATACCTATTACATCATCGCGCATTTCCATTACATCGTTGCGCCAGGCACAATCTTCGGGCTTTTCGCCGGCGTTTATTACTGGTTCCCCAAGGCGACCGGCCGAAAGATGAACGATTTCTGGGGCAAAGTGCATTTTTGGCCGACGCTCATCTGCATGAACGTGATTTTTCTTCCAATGTTCCTGCAGGGAATGGCCGGGATGCATCGGCGGTGGTACGACGGGGGACAAGGGTGGACTGTTTCGAACGATCACACCATTTGGGGACTGACCGGGTTCCAATGGAACCATCCCATTTCATGGGCCGCCTGGATCATGGGTCTCGCCCAAATCCCGTTCATCATTAATTTCTTCTGGAGCATCTGGCGCGGCGAAAAGGTGAACGACAATCCGTGGGAAGCGACCACGCTGGAGTGGACTGCGCCTTCGCCGCCGCCGCACGGAAATTTTATTCATATACCCGTCGCTTATCGCGGGCCTTACGAATACAGTCTCCCAGGCAGCGAACGCGATTACACGATGCAGAACGAACCGGTCGAACCGGCCGAGCGCACTCGTCGCAAGCCTCCCGCCGAGCCGGTCCTTGTCTGACCGACCGATGGAAATGTTGGCAATAACGGAATCGGAATGACGAATGACGAGACAATTAGAGTGGATAGCGGTCGCCTCTCCCTTTGCAAGGGAGAGGGTAGGGTGAGGGTTGAACATCGCATAATTGTGTGGCCTGAACCCCTCACCTCAATCCTCTCCCCTTCAGTAAGGGGAGAGGCGAATCCGTCCACGCTCAGCAAAGAGGTCGTCCCTGGGAACTTTCCATCCGCGATTTCAATCTTCTAAATCATGGAAATCCCGTACACGATCTCGACTCGACCCGACACCGGGCTTTGGAACGCCAAGATCGGCATTTGGCTTTTTCTTGCGTCCGAAGTGATGCTCTTCGGCGGGCTTTTCTCCGCTTACATTTTTCTGCGGATCGACGCCGCGCCCGGCACGTGGCCGCACGGACTACTCAATGTTCCTGTGGGCACGATGAACACCGCGATTTTGATCCTGTCTTCGGTGACGGTCGTGCTGGCATGGGCATCGCTGAAGATGAGACGGTATCGCGCCTACTGGTGGTATATGTTGATCACCATTTTGTGCGGTGTGATTTTTTTAACGGTCAAACTCGCTTACGAATGGCCGCAAAAATTCGAGCACTTCGGCGCTTACATTAAACCGGAGGCGCTCTGGAAGTACGAAAAGTACCTGGGGAATCAGCGGCGCGCTGAAAAAGGATTCGAGCCGCGAATTGAAATCACGGGTCATCTGCACAGCCAGAATGCAAAAGAATACGAAGTAGCGCTCGATCCGGTGAATGCCGAGCCAGACAATCCGGCAATGGATCGGCCGCACTTTTTCCCGCTTCCAGTCACGGACAAGATCGCAACGATCGAGAAGGAAGACGTCCTGCGGGCAACGATGTTTTTGCCGACGCACAACACGTATTTCGCCAGCTACTTCACCATCACCGGTCTGCACGGCATGCACGTGCTCGGCGGCGTGCTCGTGTTCATTTACATGTGGCTGCCTGTCAGCAAAAGGCTTTATCAGCGCAACCCGGAACACCTTGCTAATCGCGTCGAAGTAAGCGGCCTTTTCTGGCATTTTGTTGATCTGGTCTGGATTTTTGTGTTCCCGCTTTTTTACTTGCTCTGAGCCATGAACAATCCGCCCGATATTTCGCAGGATCCAAAGGAATACGAGGAATACGCGCACGGCATACAAAAGCACGTCAGAGGTTATCTGATGGTGGGCGCGCTCTTGCTGACCTTTACCGCTATCACGGTGGCTCTTTCCTACGTCGATTTCGGAACGCGCAAAGCCAATATCAGCATCGCCATGTTGGTGGCGACCTTAAAAGCGGGCGCCGTCGCCGCGGTTTTCATGCATCTGGCCGCGGAAAGACGGCTCATTTATCGCATCTTGATCTTCACCGGTTTTTTTGTGCTCGGCATGTTCTGGCTTATTTTATTGGCGTGGTACGATTACCCGATCTATCGCTAAATGTCCCTTAAAGCTTTCCATATAGTTTTCATTATTTTCTCGACGCTGCTCGCGCTGGGGACCGCGGCATGGTGCGTCTGGGTCGATCTCGTGGAAGGCGCGCCCGTTTATCTCGCGGGAGCGATCGCGTCGTTTGTCGTTGCGATTGCGCTGATGGTTTACGGCTTCTGGTTTTATCGCAAAATGAAACGGCTTCGCATCATCTCATGAAAGCGAAAATTTTATCGATCGTGCTTTTATTGTTTGTTTGGGCGACACAGCAAGCGTTGGCATGCCCGTTCTGCTACGGCGCGAAAGATGGAAAATCGACCGAGCACATGGCGGTTGCGATCTGGTTCTTATTCGGCGCAGTCCTCTCTGTGATGGGTGGGATCGGCGCGTTTAGTTTTCACCTCTGGCGGCACGGTCGCATGCCCACCGAACCCCACCAGGAGCTCGCTGAAGAAGATCTGAGTAAGTATGAATAGTCTGGCGCTGATCAATGAATTCCTCGGGCAGCCGCCGAACGCCTCATCACATGGATATCAGATCGACCACATCATCGAGTTTTGTCACTGGTTCATGGCCGCGCTTTTTTTTGGTTGGTCCGCATTTTTTATTTTCGTTCTGATTCGTTTTCGGAAACGAGTTCACCCTCGCGCTGATCACCTGGGAGTCAGGAGCGGCATTTCAACCCATCTGGAATTTTCCGTTGTCTTGATCGAAGCGGTGCTCCTCCTCGGCTTTGCTATTCCTCTTTGGGCGAGACGCGTGAATCAATTTCCGCCAGGCAAAGACGCGTTGCTTGTTCACGTCGTGGCGCAACAGTTCAGTTTCAACTATCACCTGCCCGGACCGGATGGCCAGTTTGGCCGGCGCGATGTAGGTTTTGTGAGCAACACAAATCCGCTGGGTCTCGATCCGAATGATCCCGCTGGTAAGGACGACATCGTGACAAGTGGCGAACTTCATGTGCCAGTAAATCGACCGATAGTCGCTGAACTGTCCTCCAAGGATGTAATCCACGATTACTTTTTGCCGGCTATGCGCATCGGGGGGGATGCGATCCCAGGCTCGCTTATTCCAATTTGGTTTACGCCAGTTAAAACCGGGAGCTACGAAGTGATTTGCGCCCAGCTTTGCGGTCTCGGCCATTCCGGAATGAAAGGCACTCTCGTGGTCGATACGCCGCAGGATTACCAGGCGTGGCTCAAGGAGCGCGCCGAGCTTTCCGGAACACAAACGGCACCACCTCCACCGACGCAGCGTCCGGCCGGCGAACCGCCGATTGGTCCGACGCCCGGTACCACTCTGCCACCCGGTGCGGCTAAACCGCCGAACCCGGGCGAGCAGCCGCATCCACCGGGAGGAGCGCCGCAGCAGTCGCAACAGAATCCGCCTCAACCTGGCAGTTCGCCCAGGCCTCAGCTGTAGCCGCTTCGCTGTGCGAAGCGCGCACGTCGCCCACAGGGCGACGGCTACAGAAAATTGATCCGCGAAATCTGCGTAATCCGCGGTTAGTTTGACCTCGAATGCCTTCGGCAAGCTCTACCAGATGGCTGAACCGTTTCGCGTGGCTCACGTGCGTTATGACAATTTTGCTCATTTGCAGTGGCGGAATGGTGACCAGTAAAAACGTCGGTCTCGCCGTGCCCGACTGGCCGACCACGTTCGGCTACAACATGTTTTTGTTTCCCGTCTCAAAGTGGGTCGGCGGAATTTTATTTGAGCACACGCATCGCTTGATGGGGTCCGTCGTGGGATTTCTCACGATCATTCTCGCTGTGTGGCTCTGGCTTAGCGAAGATCGGCAATGGGTGCGCAATCTCGGCGTGATCGCGCTTGGTGGAGTGATTTTGCAGGGAATTCTTGGTGGTCTTCGCGTCACCATGATGAAAGATGAAATCGGAATCTTTCACGCCTGTATCGCGCAAGCATTTCTCGGGCTGCTGGTGTTCATCGCGCTCGTTACGACAAGTTTTTGGCGAGCAATCTCCAACGCGACTGTCAATCTCAAAGAATTTCCGCCACTTAAAAGCCTCGCGATTGCTATCACGATTGCAATTTACGTTCAGCTCGCTCTGGGAGCGACGATGCGCCATCAACATCGCGACCTGGCAATTCTCGATTTTCCAACGGCGAACGGTGCGTGGATACCGGGCACGGGCGCGGCCGCGCTTGCAAAAATCAACGCGTGGCGCGACACCCGCGGTTTATCGAATGTGACTGCATTTCAAATCTGGTTACAAATGGCGCACCGATTCCTGGCGCTCATAATTGCCATTGCCGTGATCGCGTTTTGTATTCGCGTCGGGAGGGATGCGCCACGTTTTGCTGCGCTGAAGCGATTGTCGATTTTTTGGGTCACGCTGGTCGGTTGCCAGATTGCGCTTGGTGCATGGACAATCTGGAGCAACAAAGCAGCCGATGTGGCGACGGCGCATGTCGCCCTCGGCGCCGTCATGCTATCTTTTGGCGTGAGCATTTCGGCGATTTGCTGGCGAATTTCACAAAGAGCGCTTGGGTATCCGGCAGCCGCCGGACCGGGCGCGCCGCACAGCGACCCCGTTCGTGCATGAAAACGGCCGCGCTTGAAAATCCGAATCTTGCTGCATCGCGCAATAGTGTCGTTGGCGATCTCGCCGAATTGGTGAAGGCGAGACTGACGCTGCTTGTTCTGCTCACAACGGCGGTCGGTTTTTATCTCGGATCGGAATCACCGATCAATTACATGGCGCTGTTCCATGTGGTCTTTGGAACAGCCGCGGCAGCAGCAGGCGCAGCGGCGCTCAATCAATGGTGGGAACGCAGAGCCGACGCGCTGATGCGACGCACGAGAACACGCCCGATTCCGGCGGGTCGAATGCGGCCGCTGCAAGCATTCATCCTTGGCATCGCGCTATCGGTTTTCGGAGTTGGATATCTGGCGATTGTTTGCAATGCGCTAAGCGCAGCGCTGGCAGCCATAACGATCGCGATTTACATTCTTGCTTACACTCCGCTCAAGCGCGCCAGCACCGCGAACACTGCAGTCGGCGCCATTCCGGGCGCGATTCCCCCCATGATCGGCTGGGCGGCTGCGCGCGGAAGCATCGGCGCGGGTGCATGGAGTCTCTTCGCCATAGTTTTTTTGTGGCAGTTGCCGCATTTCTTCGCCATCGCTTGGATGTACCGCGAAGACTATTCCCGGGCCGGCTTCCGCATGATTTCGAGCGATGACCGCAGCGGCGAACGCAGTGCAAGCCAAAGTGTCTTTTTCTGCATCCTGCTCCTGGTGATAGCGGGTTTGCCTGCGTTTCTTGGAATCGCCAATTTTGTCTATCTCGGAGTCGAGCTTTTGCTCGGCGGTATGTTCACTGCCGTTGCGATGCGCTTTCTACGGATGCGCAATGCGAGCGCAGCGCGTTTACTGTTCATCACCTCAATCGTTTATCTTCCACTGTTGCTCGGCGCACTGATTCTGACGAAATCATGAATACGATCTCGGATCTTGTGCCGAAACATTTTGCGAAGCTTTTGGAGTGCGACCGCGTCCTCGCGTCGCTTTGAAACAGTGAGCGATAAGATCCAAAAGCGGTGCGAAGACACCCCGCACTCCCAAAGCACTTCCGTGCGAAAACCTGATAAGCTTTGGCTAACACGATGATGAATGCCGATTCTGTAACAGCGCCAGTCGTGCCCTCACGTAGCGCAATCGTATGGAAGGTTACATTGATCCTGATCCCGCTGATCACGCTCGGACTATTGCTTTGGCTGCGTCAGCTCGAAGTACAAGCGCTCCGGCAGCGCACTGTTTCTTCCTACGGCTCGGTCCCTTCATTTCAGCTGACCAATCAGGACGGGCAACCGTTTGGTTCACCACAGTTAGCCGGCAAAATCTGGATCGCCGATTTTGTTTACACGACGTGTCCGGGGCCATGCCCGATGATCAGCACCCGAATGAGCGAACTGCAAAAACCGTTGGAAAAAACCGATGTGCGCCTCGTGTCGTTCAGCGTTGATCCGGAGAAAGACACACCGCAAGTCCTGCGAAGCTACGCGGAGAGATTGCAGGCTGACCCGGGCCGGTGGGATTTTCTCACGGGACCAAAATCTGCAATCTACAAGCTTTCGCATGACGGCTTTAAACTTGCGGTGTCAGACGGCAGCGATGCACAGGGAATTCCGGTGCACAGCACGCGGATGGTTTTAGTGGACCGACACGGTCAAATCCGCGGCTATTACGACGCGACCGAGCCCGAGGCGGTGACCAAACTGATCGCCGACACAAACCATCTTCTGCGCGAGCAACCGAAGTAATCATTAACACCGGCCTTTAGGCCGGTGCTGAAAGCACTTGGGTGCCAAGCCGTTTCAACGGCTTTGCTTCACAGTAGCTCGATAAGCCGTTCAAACGGCTGGCGGTTCCGTGGGTCTCGATCCACACCGGCTTAAAAGCCGGTGTTAATGAGAAGTTTCGGGAGGCTGAGACTATCCTACCGGCTCCAGCCCAGCACCCGGCCCTTCGTCGCAAACCATTTGCAAATAGTCCCGATATTCGTTCTTCGGCAATCGGTCGATGATTTTTGCGAGATCGGATTGCGCAATGAAACCCATGCGCATTGCAACCTCCTCCAGGCACGCGATTTTCAAACCCTGCCGATGCTCGATGGTGGCAATGTAATTACTGGCCTCGAGTAATGCTTTAGTGGTGCCAGTGTCGAGCCAGGCCATGCCGCGGCTGAGCAGCTTCACCTGCAGCTCGCCGCGCTGTAAATAAAGCAAATTCAGGTCCGTAATCTCGAGCTCGCCACGTGCCGATGGCCGCAGTGTGCGACAAAGATCGACAACTCTCTCGTCATAAACGTAGAGGCCGGGCACAGCGAAATGGCTCTTCGGTTGCTTGGGTTTTTCTTCGAGGCTAATGGCTTTGCCATCCGCATCGAACTCGACCACGCCATAGCGCTCGGGGTCGCGAACCTGATAGCCAAAAACGCAGGCGCCCCGCTCGAAAGTGAGCGCATCGCGATAAAAATCGAGTTTCCCATAGAAAATGTTATCGCCAAGAATAAGCGACGCGCCCGAGTCCCCGATAAATTTTGCGCCGATTAGAAATGCCTGCGCAATTCCTTCGGGCTTCGGTTGCTCGGCGTACTCTATGCGAATACCAAGTTGCGCCCCATCGCCGAGATAATCTTGCAACATCGGCAGATCTTTTGGCGTCGAGATTATGAGCACCTCGCGAAGACCGCCGAGCATCAAAGTCGCCAGCGGATAGCAAATCATCGGTTTGTCGTAGATCGGCAGAAGCTGTTTGCAGACGATTTTTGTCAGCGGATAAAGACGCGTTCCCGCGCCACCGGCGAGGAGAATGGCTTTTTTGTTCATTTGTTTAGTAGCCCGCGAATCACGCTAATTGACGCGAATAAATCAAAGGGAAATATCGGAAAAATCGGCTTTGGGTATGATGTATTGGGTCCTGGCAATGCGTTCGTATTCGAGCTTAGGGTAGTGCCCGAAATTCACCAAGAGGCCAAGCTCGAAACCGGTTGCATGCAAATAGTTTAAAAGTTGGGCGCGATGCTCGTCCGCTAATGCGCAGACAGCTTTTAGTTCGACGATAATCTTACCGAAGCAGACGTAATCTGGCTCATAAGTCTGGGCCAGGACCCGGCCCCGATAGCTCAGCGTAAGGGACGGTTTAGAAATTGCGGGAATCCGTTGGTATTCGAACTCAATTCCTAAGCATTCTTGGGAAACGGGCTCCAGAAAGCCGCAACCTTTCTCGTTGTATACCTCGAAGCACGCGCCGATGATGGAGTAGCTCTCCGTCTTGTAAATAATTTCTGTCATAATATTCGCGTCGATTCGCGTGATTCGCGGGCAAAAAATATATTATCGATTTTGAATTCGTTGCCCGCCGCGCCACTGCGTGAGCAAGTTCGCCCATTCCTGCCAGAAACGTGTTCCGGTGGTCAAATCGATGCCAGTTTTGCGAGTCATCAACCGGAGCGCCTTCCGCGGACCGGAACGGAATGTCGTCTTATCGACAAGAAAAGTGCCACGTCCATCGAGTAATTTCCGATCTGCCAAACGGCCACCCACACACTCTGACAATGCGTGATGGATCCAGTTTTGCGGTAATTCTGGCCGGGCTTCAATCGTGGCGCTCACCGTGATATTGAGAAGTTTTTTTAACATGAGCGCGCAGACTAGCGCACGCGAACTCGTGGCGTGAACGTGCGATACTTTTTTGCCTCGAAGCAGCTTGTGCAACACGAGAGCAAAACGCGCCTGCCGCAAAAAAATTCCGCTCGGCACGCGATTGGTCTGTTGTGCTCGTTCTTCTTCCAATGTTTGTGTGAGCACCGGATTCGCCCGCCACTCTGCTTCCAAAACCATCGGATCCGGCAAAAATTCGAGTGACGGCGCAATCTCTTCGCTGGCGCGATTTAACCGGACATTCGAATCGAATTCGCACACGAACGGAACGACCGGCACACTCCGTTGCTTCATCTCCTCCAGCTCGCGCTCGAGAAGTGGCAAATCCTTATCCGGCCAGCGATCGATCAGATACACGATTTCTATAGCCGCTTCGCTGCCTGCCACGCCGGAGCTACGCGGAGCCGGGTGCGAAACGCGGCGCTGATTGGATTTGTCGGACGCAGCCGATGCCTTCTTGAACAGTTTGAGCAGTGGCGCGACCGTGTCTTCAATTCGGAAATGCTGCTCAATCCGCATACGTCCGGCACGGCCGTAACGCAGTCGCAATTCGCCATCGCACACCGAGTGTTGGAGTGCCTTTGTCAGCGCGGCAGTATCGCCGGGCGAAACTAATAAGCCCGTTTCGCCGTCTACTACCAATTCGGGAATTCCAGCAAGGCGTGTAGAAACCACCGGACGCGCAGACGCCATGGCCTCGAGGATCACCGTCGGAAAAACATCTGTGGCTCCTTGCGCATCGGCAGTCGAAGCCAAAGCGAAAATGTCAGCGTCTCGAAGCTTTTCCAGCACCGCTTTTTGTGACAGTGACCCGAGTAGATTAATTCGCGACAAGAGGTTTAATTTCGCGATCTTTGACCGCAGCGTTTCACGCAGCGGGCCGTCGCCAATGATATCGCAGGCAAAATCGAATCCTCGGCGCGCAAGCTCGGCGCAAGCATCAATGAGATGCTCGAATCCCTTAAATTCAACGAGTCGGCCGACGCTGATGATGCGCGGGGCTTGGTAGGGCGCGGCCACACGTTGCTCGCTGCGGAGAGGTCGCGGCGGTTCGCCATTCGTCATGGGAAAGCGTTCGAGATCGATTCCGTTGTAAACGCGGTGAATTTTTGCTGCAGAATCGGGACAGCGCCGGCAAAGAAGCTCACGACTGTAATCGGTCTCAGCCGCGACGAACTCCGCGGCCGCGCAGATCTCGCGAAGAAGATCGTCGCTGCCGAGGTCTTTCATGAAGTCCTGCCCGTGCGCGGTGACGCTGAATGGAATCCCGGAAATTTCTTTCAGAAAAAGCGCAGTGTGCGCTGCGCGATTGGCGAAATGCACGTGTACGTGCTCGACATCATTGCGCGCGAAGAAGTCTGCGAAATATAACGCATTGCGCGCGCGCAGCTCTGCTTTCGCGCTCGGGCCATATTTTTGCTCATGTTGCCGGACAAGATCGCGCGGCCATTTGCCGGTTGTTCGCGCCGCGTTCTCCAAGATTTTCAGGATTTCCTGCGGCGGCGCGTAATGAATGGAGGCGCGCAGGCAGGAGATATGTTCGTGACGCAGACCTGTAAGCGGCGGATAGACCGATCCAATAGTCAGCTCGAGACCAAGCCTCTCCAGCGCGAGCATCTCCGCATCGCAAAATGTTTGCGAAATGACTGGATAGCGAGAGTAAAGATAACCGAGCCGCACAGCTTACAATTGCGGATTGCGGATTGCGGATTGCAGATTGACGTTGCGCAAGCTGAAACGGGGTTCTGCCTTCGGTGTTGGAAGTTGGGCGTTGAGCGTTGAGCGTTCTCCCACTCTACGAGAAGCGGACGTCTTTGCCGGGATCCATCTCGAAATCCAGCGTCAGAGAATCCTCGGTGTTCGGTTTAATGACTTCTTCATTGAACTTCACGAAGATCGAGTCTTCGCGAAAGATGGTGTACTTATCCATCGACTCAAAATCGATGGCGATGAAGAATGGCCAGTCCGATTCGGGGTCGATCCGTTTCCCGCATTTGATGCTAAGGACCTCGGGAATTTTCAGAAGCTGCATCCGGGCATTCATCATCATCGCTTCCACGCGGGCGGGCGTGACCTCGGGCTTGAGTTTGTAGAGAACGACATGATGAACCATGAGGATCAAGCTAATAGGCGTTTCCAAGGTGCCGCGCAAGTGCGAATCCATGCTGAGAGAAGCACGACCATCCGCTCGCCTTCTGATTTGGAGAGCAAATGAATTATGATATGGCGAACCGGCTTGCAGGACCGAGGAGGTTGCCGTGAACCATAGGCATGCTGCAGTCTGATCCAGACTCGGAATCTGAATTCGCTATGATTGCCGCAAGAGAGAATGAAGCTAATCTTCGGAATGGACAACGACTTCGCAGGCGAATCGTGGAGTTTGGCCGTTCTGCGACTATACAGCGAGAGTTCACATCGCCAGCAGAGATGATTTCACAAGAAAGTACCGCGGACGTCTCCGTGAAGCTTGAATATCCGGCTTGCCCCGTATGCGGGGGCGAGCAACGTCATTTTCCGTTTCGTTTGCATGAGCCGTATCGCATCGCGTGCTGTGAAGCATGCGGACTTCACTATCTTTACCCGCGGCTTATGGAGGCCGCGATGCAAGAGGTGTATCGCCAATCCTCGTATTACGAGGGCGGCGCCTGCGGGTACGCAGACACGAGCTACACGGGCCAGGAAGCAGCATTGCGGGCGACGTTTAAACGCCTACTGCGAAATCTCACCAAGCGCGGATTGACTGGTGGCGATCTTTTGGAAGTCGGCTGTGGCTACGGCTACCTGCTTGACGAGGCGCGCTCGTTGTTCAGTCGGCGCGTCGGCACAGAGTTTTCGGCCCAGGGCGCAGAGATCGCGCGTGCAACAGGTGCCGAGGTGCTCGTTGGAGGAATCGAGCAAGTTTCGCCTGACCGCAAATTCGATTGCATCGTTGCTATCCAAGTAATAGAACACGTGTACCAGCCGTTGAGTTTCGTTAAACAACTAGCCAGTCACACGAAGGCAGGCGGCTACATCGTGGTGGCTACGCCGGACATTGGAGGGGCATTGAGAAGAACGATGGGCCGACGTTGGCCTTCTTTCAAAGTCCCCGAACATGTGGTTTATTTTGACTTCCAAAGCTTAAGAGCGTTGATGTATCAAGGTGGATTAATTGACGTTCGTAGGCTGCCGTACCCCCATGCTTTTCCACTCGGTTTAATCGCGGCAAAATTTAGATTGAGTATGCCACCTGTGCTTGCGCGCCTTAAGATGTGGGTGCCTGCTACGACAGTTGCTGCTTATGGAAGAGTCCCGTAGCCCCCAAGCGAGGCAGCTACTCGTTTCGGTCGTTATGCCCGTTTTTCGCGAGGTCGCTCATTTGCCGGTAATGCTGGCAGGTGTCCGCAGCTCTCTGGAGCAGTGCAGCCTGCCATATGAACTTATACTTATTGACGATGGCTCACCGGACAACACCTGGCAGGTGATCACAGCTGAAGCGAAAACTTCTCACGCATTGCGCGCCCTGCGCCTGAGCCGAAATTTCGGTAAGGAGGCGGCTCTGTGTGCGGGGTTGGAGAACGCACGCGGGGATGCCGTGATTATCATGGATGCCGATGGGCAACACCCACCATCCCTTATTCCGGATATGGTGCGCCTGTGGCAGAACTCTGGAGCCGATATTGTTGAAGCCGTCAAACGCAAACGCGGTCGTGAATCGCTATCGAGTAAATTTGGCGCCCAGCTCTTCTATTTTATTCTGAACAAACTTTCCGGATTCCATTTTAAGGGCGCATCGGATTTCAAGCTGATGAATCGCAAAGCCGTCGATGCGTGGCGGGACATGAACGAGCGCAATGTGTTCTTTCGGGGAATGACCGTATGGATGGGGTTCAACACCGTCCAGATTCCTTTTGAAGTAGTGCCACGCTCGGCTGGTCAATCCACCTGGTCCGTATTAAAACGCTTAAAGCTCGCCCTCATTGGGATAACAGCCTTCTCGTCGTTTCCACTGCACCTGGTGACGTTTGCTGGCGTTATTTTTCTCGGCTTATCAGTTCTCCTGGCACTGGAAACAGTATACCTCAAGTTGGCAGGCCGCGCTGTCAGCGGCTTTGCGACCGTGATCCTGTTGGAGCTAATTATCGGAAGTCTTCTGATGATCAGCCTCGGTATCATTGGCGAATATCTGGCCCGGATTTACGAAGAAGTGAAAGGGCGACCTCGTTACTTGGTACAGGAGTCAATTGAACCTGGTGCAGAGGCACCGCCAGCTGCGAACGCAATCCGGCAATAAGCACGCTCGCACACCCGGCTTTAGCCGAATGAAAATACTCATCACTGGGATTTGTGGTTTTACTGGAAGCATTCTAGCACGAACACTCCGGGAG